>Ga0209577_10001076_pt1 | contig 27280 bp, 36 predicted proteins | sample GraSoiAngelo_109_FD_185874 | JGI IMG/M metagenome (GOLD analysis project Ga0209577, IMG submission 185874) | Grasslands soil microbial communities from the Angelo Coastal Reserve, California, USA - 14_0903_12_20cm (SPAdes) (version 2) | ecosystem: Environmental > Terrestrial > Soil > Grasslands...
GCTCTGGGCATGCTCGGAGAGCCAGTCGCCGAACGACCGCCGGTCGGCCTCCGGATCGTCCGTGTCGATCGAGTTCAGCGCCCGCATCGCGCGGACCAGGCTCGCGCGTTCGCGGACGCTGAGAAATGGATAGCGGGTGATCGCCCCGGCCAGGTGCAGAGGCGCCGGAAGCCCCGAGCGCCAGAGCCTCGCCGGCCGGCGCCCGGGCGTGAGCACCGGGATCTCGAGCCTGCTCTGGAGGGTCACCGAGTCACGCGCGCCGAGCCGTTCGAGGAGGTCCCGATACGCGGTGCAGCAGCGCAGGAACACGTGCTGCCCGTTATCCGCGCCGATTCCATCGCGCGTGAACGAGTACGCCGCGCCGCCCAGGCGCCCGCGGGCCTCGACCAGCGTCACCGAGGCCCCGCCGTCGGCGCAGTCGAGCGCAGCCGTGATCCCGGCCAGTCCGCCACCGATGACGGTCACGCGGGTCATGCCGCCACCCGGCTGCTGGTCATCTGGCCGGCCGCTGGACGCCGCCCGATGCTCCTCGCCGCTACCCATGCCTTCTCCCAGACCGGCAGCGAGATCCGCCGCTCCAGCACCTCGGTGGGATGCAGCGCGATCCGGTCGAGGATCCCGCGGTAGATCCCCGTCATCGCCAGCACGCACGAGGCGCTGCGCCGGTCGAGCAGATCCACCAGCTCGAGCCCGCGATCGAACCACTCGGCGGCGCGCGCGGACTCGAAGCGGATCGCCGCGCCGGCGCGCTCCGGCGGAGCCGAGAACAGGTCCTCGCAGCCGAAACTGCGCAGGTCCTCGGCGGGGAGATAGACGCGGCCCCGCTGCCGGTCCTCGCGAACGTCGCGCAGGATGTTCGTGAGCTGCATCGCCACGCCGAGGTCGTCGGCGAGCTGCGCGGCCCCGTTGCCGTCACGCTCGGTGGCGCCGGTGAAGATGGCCAGGCAGAGACGGCCGATCGATCCGGCGACGTGCCGGCAGTAGTCGAGCAGCTCGTCGAACGTCTCGAATCTGGCGCCGAGCACGTCCGCCTGAACGCCGTCGACCAGGTGCTCGAGCGCGTCCAGTGGCAGGTCGTAGTGCCGGTAGGCGTGGGCCAGGCCGAGCGCGACCGCGTCCCCGGCCGTGCTGGGTCCGGAGTCCGCGATGTCGGCCAGCACGCGCCGCTCGGACTCGAGCGCGACCAGCTTCGCCTCGCGATCCAGGGCGCCGTCACCGATGTCGTCGACGCGCCTCGCGAACGCGTACACGGCGCTCATCGCCTGGCGCTTCGATCGGGGCAGCAGCCTGATGCCGTAGAAGAAGTTCGCCGCCTCCTCGCGGGTGATCTCCTCGCAGCGCCGGTAGGCGTGCTCGATCTCGAGCGCGGGCATCGTCATCCTCCCAGCAGCGCCCTCGGCAGCGCTCGAGCGAGCCCGCCGCGCGAACGGCGCGGCTCCGAGCGCCACACGTCGTAGCCCGAGCGCTCGATCGCGTCCAACGTGGCGCGCCCCCCGGCGAGGAATCCGGCGACCGCCGCCCGGGGGCGGGCCGGTAGCCGCTTCGCGAGCGACGCGCCGCCCGCGAGGAGCGCGCGCGCCCGCTCGACCTCGAACGCGATCAGCTGACGGGTCTGAGCTGTTGCGGACGGACGGGCGAGGTCGGCCTCCGCGCATCCGAACCTGGCCAGATCCTCGCGCGGGAGGTACACGCGTCCGCGCGTGTAGTCCTCCGCGACGTCCTGGATGTGCTCGGTCACCTGGAGCCCCGCGCAGATCCGGTCCGACAGCGCGATGCGATCGGGCGTGGCGGCGCCGAACGCGTGCAGCACCAGCTCTCCGACCGGGGCCGCCGACAGCTCGCAGTAGCCCAGCAGGTCGTCGAAGGTCTCATACCGAGCCACCGTCTGATCCCTGCGGTTGGCCTCGACGAGCCGTCGGAAGGGGCCCTCGGGGAGATCGAATGCCCGCGCTTGGACGGCCAGCGCCTTCATCGCCGGATGCTCGGGGTTCTCGCCCGAGTACACCCGATCGAGCTCGCGCTCGGCCCAATCGAGCAGAGCGTCGCGGTCGCCCAAGACCTCGTCGCCGATGTCGTCGATCAGGCGGGCGACGCCGTAGATCGCCAGCAGCGCCTCCCGCCGCCGGCGGCCGAGCAGGGCGATCGCCACCGGGAAGTTCTCCTCTCGGGCCTGGGCCATCACCGCGTGATGCGGGGGAACGGACCTCGCGCTCGCTGCCTGCTCGGCGTCCTGCCGCGCCTGGAAGCGCGGCACGCGAGCCGTCCCGCTCGTCGTCATCGCAGGCACCTTCCGAGCGCCATCACCGGGAACACCAGCCTGTAGAGGTGGTAGTTGATGTAGAAGTCCGAGGGAAATCCCGTGCCCGTGAATTGTGGCTCGTCCCAGGTCCCATCGGGTCGCTGGGTCTCGACGAGCCAGCGGATGCCGCGGTCCACCGCGAGCGTGTGTTCGCCGGCAGCGTGGAGCGCGAGCAGGGCCCAGGCCGTCTGCGAGGCGGTGCTCTCGCCGCGCCCGATCCACGCCGGATCGTCGTAGGAGCGGGCGTCCTCGCCCCACCCGCCGTCCTCGTTCTGGTGCTCCTCGAGCCACCGTACCGCGCGCCGGATCGGCGCCGAAGCCGGATCGTGGCCGGCCGCGATCAGGGCCGGAACTCCCGCACCGGTGCCGTACACGTGGTTGACGCCCCAGCGACCGAACCACGAGCCGTCCGCCTCCTGCGCGGCCAGCAGCCACTCGGTCCCGGCGTGCGTTCGGGCATCGTCCCCGCGGCCGACGGCGGCGAGCATCTCGATGACGTGAGCGGTGACGTCGGCGCTGGGAGGGTCGATCACCTCGCCGAAGTCGCAGAACGGCACGTCGCGGACGAGGCTCCGGCAGTTGTCGGCGTCGAATGCGCCCCAGCCCCCATTGGAGCTCTGCATCGCCTCGGCCCAAACGACTCCGCGGTCAACCGCCTCCTTGATGTGCGCACCGTCGGGGTGGTCGACCGCGAGGAGAGCCAGCACCACTTCCGCGGTGTCGTCGACGTCGGGGTAGTTCGAGTTCTCGAACTCGAACGGCCAGCCGCCGGGCGGCGCCTCGGGCCTTCGCACCGCCCAATCGCCACGCGCGAGCACCTGCTTGCCCACGAGCCAGTCGGCGGCCCGGACAATCGCCTCATCGTCCCGGGGCACGCCCGCGTCGGTGAGTGCGAGCACCGCCAGCGCCGTGTCCCAGACCGGGCTCTGGCAGGCCTCGAGCCGCCGAGCCTCGGGCTCATGGATGGTGAACCTCTCGAGCCCCTCGAGGCCGCGCCGCATCACCGGATGGTCGAGCGAGTAGCCGCGGAGATGAAGCGCTATCAGCGAATAGACCCACGGCGGCTGGATCCCTCCCCAGGATCCGTCGGGCTCCTGGCGATCGACGATCCAGCGCTCGGCGCGGGCGAGCGCCGCCTCTCGGACCGGCCCCAGCGGATGGCGCTCGTACAGGTGGAGGAAGCGGTCGAGCGCGAGCAGCAGGCGGCCGCGCAACGAATCTGCACCGGGCGGAGACCAGGGCTCCGGCCCGCGGAGCTCGCCGATCTCGAACGGCAGCGGCCGGATCGGCCTGACCGCCAGCACCACCGACAGCGCGACGACGGTCTGACGGGCCCAGCAGGCGAAGTCATAAGGGTTCAGCGGCATCCAGGAGGGGAGCAGCATCATCTCCGGCGGCAGCACCGGCACCTGCTCCCAAGACCACGCCCCGAACAGCGCGAGCCAAATGTGGGTGAACACCCGGGCCCGCTCGAGCCCGCCCTGTCCCCGGATCCAGGCGGCCGCGGTGCCCATGTGATCCGCGGTGGGCTCATCGCCGGCTAGGCGGAGCGCCACATACGCCTCGATGGTCGTCGACAGGTCTCCCGGACCGTCGTAGAAGTTCGCCCAGGTCCCGTCCTGGCGCTGCTGGGAGCGGATCCAGCGGGCGGCGCGCTCGGTCGCATCCGGAGCCCGGATGCCCAGGAACTCCCGCAGCAACAGGTCCTCGGCGTCCATCGTCACGTTTGTCTGCAGCTCGCCCTTCCACCAGCCTTCGGGGTGCTGGAGTCCGAGCAGGTGGTCACGCGCCCTGCCCAGCGCTTCGAGCGTGTGCTCGCGCAGGCCCCCACCGGGAGATCCATCGAGGGTTGGCGCCGGGACCGCCGGCGCGATCAGGGGTGCGTCGACCGCCGCCGCGGCCGCGGCGAATTCCTCGGTGGTCGATGCAACGGGGCGGTTCATAGCCGTGGATGTGCGCCCTGGCGGATGAGTCGTCGGTTGTCGTTTGCTCCCCGCCGGCCGGCCTGCAAGGACGTAGCATGACACGTGAAGGGGCTTGGACGTGTGCGGCGCGGCATGATCGAGGCGTGATGAAAACCAGAACCGCAGGCGGCGCGCTGGAACGCGCGCTCGACTTCCAGCGGGCCACGCTTGAGCTCGTGACGGATCGCGTCGTGGCGATCGACCAGGGGTGGCTCGTTCGCGAGCCGTCGCTGCCGCTGGTGTGGAGCGCCAACCACGTGCGGATCAGCCGGCCGCTCGCGTTCGCCGAGGCGCTCGAGCTCGCCGAGGCCCATCTAGCCGACCTTCCGTACCGGCAGCTGATGATCGAGCACGAGGCCACCGGGCGGCGGCTCGAACGGTCGTTCGCTGAGCAGCGCTGGGAGGTCGATCGCGAGGTTGTGATGCAACTTTCGGCCCCGCCGGACCGCGACGTGGACCTGAGCGCGGTCGTCGAAGCCGACGAGCAGGCGGTGATGGGCCTGATGAGACGCTGGATCGGTGAGGACGAGACGATCGAGCTGACGCCGGACGGGCTCGATCAGGTCGTCGAGTTCACTCGGCGCGTGGCGAGATCGCGGAGTGCGCGGCTGTTCGGGATGCAGGCGGAGCGCGGCGGGCTCGCCGCGATCACGATGCTCTACTCCGATGGGGTCGTCGCCCAGGTCGAGGATGTCTACACGGTCCCCGAGGAGCGCCGGCGCGGTCACGCCCGGGCACTGGTGACGCGGGCGGCCGAGGCCGCCCGCGCGGCCGGGCACGAGTTTGTGTTCATCATCGCCGATGCGGACGACTGGCCGCAGCAGCTTTACCGCCGCGTCGGCTTCGAGCCGATCGGCCGGACATGGGCGCTCCATCGCGGGGATTGAGCATCGGCCCCCTGCTACGCTGCCCAGCGCATGCCTACCACGAGTCAGCTGGTCCGCAAGGGCCGTACCGCCCCCAAGAAGAAGCTGGCCACCCCGGGCCTGAAGTCGGGCAAGGGCCGCAAGAAGCGCGTCGCTGCGCCGCAGCGGCGGGGCGTGTGCACGCGCGTCTACACCACCACGCCGAAGAAGCCCAACTCGGCGCTTCGCAAGGTCGCGCGCGTCCGGCTGACAAACGGGATGGAGGTCGGCGCCTATATCCCCGGCGAGGGACACAACCTCCAGGAGCACTCGGTCGTGCTGGTGCGCGGCGGACGGGTCAAGGACCTGCCGGGCTTCCGTTACAAGGTGATCCGCGGGACGCTCGACGCCGCCGGAGTGGGCGATCGTAAGAAGGCCCGCTCTCAGTACGGCGTGAAAGCGAAGTGAGCCGGGCCGGGGTCACATCGGGGGGCGGCCGCTAGATGCCACGCCGCGCCGCCGCGCAGGTCAGGCCGATCCCGCCTGACGCGGTCCACCACAACCGCCTCGTCCAGCAGGTGATCAACAAGGTGATGCTGGACGGCAAGAAGTCGGTGGCCGAGAAGATCGTCTACGACGCGCTGGCCATCCTCGCCGAGCGCACCGGCCGCGACCCGGTCGAGGAGCTGGAGGGGGGGATCAAGGCGCTGACTCCCGTGCTGGAGGTGCGCTCGAGGCGCGTGGGCGGCGCCACCTATCAGGTACCGGTCGAGGTCCCGGCGCGCCGCGCCCGCACGCTCGCCGTGCGCTGGCTAGTGCAATTCGCCCGCCAGCGGCGCGAGAAGTTGATGGCCCAGCGGCTCGCCCATGAGCTGCTCGACGCCCAGCAGCAGCAGGGCAACGCCTACAAGCGCAAGGACGACATCTACCGCATGGCCCAGGCGAACAAGGCGTTTGCCCACTACCGCTGGTAGCGGGTCGCCCGGCGTCAGTCAGCCGCCGGGGGAGATGAACCGATCGAGCTGGGCCAGCCTGAACGCGCTGCGCACCTGGGGCGAGATATCCGGCTCGATCTGAAGCGGCCACTTCTTGATCCGCGCGTCGCCGACGGTGCGGACCAGCATGTGGAGTCCGGTGCTGTCGATGAACTCGAGCCTCGACAGGTCGAGGCGGACCGGCGACTTGAACGCCCGGAAGCGGGACAGCCGGTCTTCGAGCACCGGCGCCGAGAGCATGTCGAGCTCCCCGGTGAGGCTGAGACGGACGCAGCCGTCCACCTGGCTCTCTTGGATCGTGAAAGGTTGAGGGGGTGCCGTCATCGCGGGCGCGGCGCCTACCCGATATCTGCAGCCTAAACGCTGGACGGCCGACGTGCTGCTCCAGGACGTTGCGTTGCAACAGTCTCGGCCTGGATCCACCGCCCCAGAGTGGGCGGGAAGCTGCGAGGGCTGCCCACCACACGGGACCGGGGGCTGCGGTGGAACAACCCTCGCAGCCACGAATGTAACGCCGGATTCCGCGAGCCTGGAGGCGCTGTCAGGAAACAGACCGTCCGGTCAGCGAGGCGGTTCAGGGCTCTTGGGGGCGCCGGGCTGGATCTCGCCCCGGGGCTCCGGGGCCACGCGGCGCGCTCCCGGGCTCGGGCCGCCCGAGTCCGAGGAATCCCAGCACGCAGGCGGCGATCAGCAGCACCGCTCCAAGGGTCTCCAGGTACAGGCCGGCAGAGGGGGTGGATGTCGCGTTGGACAGGTGGGTGGAGAACGAGCCGATGTACCCGGTTCGGTGCGCGTCGGGCAAGTCGCCGACCAGCGCGATCAGCAGGGCCACCAGCCCGATGAGCCCGACTGCGAGCAGCGCGGGACGGCTGCCCGACCGAAACACGCCCACCCCGAGCACCCCGGCCAGTACCGCCAGCGGGATCAGCGCGTAGGAGTCGTTGTGCCCGGTGCCGATGGTGCGTACCGGCGTGGCGGAGGTGGCGGTGTGCACCTCGTAGAGGGCGGTGAACTCGGCCACGAGCAACAGCAGCGCACCTAGGAGCACACCGGCCAGGATCGCCGCACGAACCGTTCCCGAAGGCGGCCACGATGACCCTCCAAAACGCCCGGAACCGCCCGTGCCACCGGGGCTTGCAGGCCTCTGGGGAGCCCCCGATCCTCTGCTATATTCGTTCTCGGCTCCGGGCGTGGCGTTCACCTCTGCGCGCTCCCGGCAGCCGGATTCACTAGCAATGGAGACGCTGACTCCATAAGAACCCGCCCCGTCTCGACACCAAGGTCGTGATTGGGCCCGATGGGCCCTTTTTCATGTCCGGAGCCGAGTAGCGGCGACCACCAAGAATTTTTTATGCCTCGCAAGTTCACGCTCGAAAACACCCGGAACATCGGGATCATGGCTCACATCGACGCCGGTAAGACGACGACGACGGAGCGCATCCTCTATTACACCGGGCGGACCTACAAGATGGGGGAGGTTCACGAGGGCGCGGCCGTGATGGACTGGATGGCCCAGGAGCAGGAGCGGGGGATCACGATCACCTCGGCCGCGACCGCCTGCGAGTGGGAGGGCCACAGGATCAACATCATCGACACGCCTGGGCACGTCGACTTCACCGTCGAGGTCGAGCGGTCGCTGCGGGTGCTGGACGGCGCCATCGCGCTGTTCGACTCGGTCGCGGGTGTTGAGCCGCAGTCCGAGACGGTGTGGCGTCAGGCCGACAAGTACCACGTGCCGCGGATCGCCTACATCAACAAGATGGACCGGATCGGCGCCGACTTCGACCGCGGAGTCCAGACGATGGTCGACCGCCTCGGAGCGCATCCGGTCCCGATCCAGCTTCCGATCGGCGTCGAGTCGGACTTCCGCGGGCTGATCGACCTCGTCCAGATGAAGGGGATCCTCTACAAGGACGAGCTCGGCAAGGAGCAGGACGTTATCGACATCCCCGAGGAGCTCGCCGACCAGGCCAATGCCGCCCGGGAGCACCTGCTCGAGGAGCTCTCCCACTACGACGACGAGCTCCTCGAGATGATCCTCGAGGAGCGGGAGATTCCGGTCGACCGGCTGAAGGCGGCGATCCGCAAGGCGACGCTCGAGATCAAGCTGACCCCGGTCCTGTGCGGCTCGAGCTTCAAGAACAAGGGCGTGCAGCCCCTGCTGGACGCGGTGATCGACTACCTGCCGAGCCCGCTGGACGTTCCTCCGGTCGAGGGTCTCGAGACCGCCAAGGGATCTGATAACGGAGGCGAGAAGCCGGCCGTTCGCCATGCCTCCGACGACGAGCCGTTCTCGGCGCTGGCGTTCAAGATCATGGCCGACCCCTACGTCGGCAAGCTGACCTACTTCCGGACCTACTCCGGCCGCCTTGAGGCGGGCTCGCGGATCCTCAACGTCACCACCGGCCGCACCGAGCGCGTCGGGCGCATCCTGATGATGCACGCCAACGAGCGCGAGGAGGTCCCCGAGGTCTACGCGGGCGACATCGCGGCTGCGGTCGGGATCAAGCAGGTGGCGACCGGTGACACGCTGGCCGCCCCCGACAAGCCGATCCGGCTGGAGACGATCGAGTTCCCCGAGCCGGTCATCAAGGTGGCGATCGAGCCCAAGACGAAGGCCGACCAGGAGAAGATGTCGACCGCGCTCGGCCGCCTAGCCGAGGAGGACCCGACCTTCCAGGTCCGGACCAACGAGGAGACCGGCCAGACGGAGATCTCCGGGATGGGCGAGCTCCACCTCGAGGTGCTGGTCGACCGGATGCTGAGGGAATTCAAGGTCGACGCGAACGTGGGCCGACCGCAGGTGTCCTACCGCGAGACCGTCCGCGGCGAGGCGAAGCACGTGGAGGGCCGGTTCGTGCGCCAGACCGGCGGCGCCGGTCAGTACGGAATCGTCTACATCGACCTCGAGCCGGCGCCCGGCGAGGGCTTCGACTTCGTCAACAAGATCAAGGGCGGGTCGATCCCCACCGAGTTCATCCCCGCCGTCGAGAAGGGCGTCGAGGAGGCGACGGAGAACGGCCCGCGGGCCGGCTATCCGATGGTCGACATCCGCGTCACCCTGACCGACGGCAAGTACCACGACACCGACTCCTCGGAGATCGCGTTCAAGGTCGCCGGCTCGCTGGCGCTGAAGGAGGCCGCGACTCGAGCCAAGCCGGTGCTGCTGGAGCCGGTGTTCGCGGTCGAGGTGGTCACCCCCGAGGACTTCATGGGCGACGTGATTGGCGACCTGAACCGGCGTCGCGGGCATGTGGCCGGGATGGAGCAGCGTGGGAACGCGCAGGTGATCACCGCGTACGTGCCGCTGGCCGAGATGTTCGGCTACGCGACCGACCTACGGTCGACCACCCAGGGCCGGGCTACGTACACGATGCAGTTCGAGCGCTACGACGAGGTGCCCGCGAACATCGCCGAGAAGGCGGTCGGTGAGCTGCAGCCCGCCTAGCAAGCCGTGCGGACGGAAGTCCGATATTTTCTGCAGGTTCGTCTGAAAACGAACGACACCCCTTAGAAGAAGGAGCAACACCAAAGTGGCCAAGGCCAAGTTCGAGCGCGACAAGCCCCATGTCAACGTCGGGACCATCGGTCACATCGACCATGGCAAGACGACGCTGACGGCTGCCATCACCAAGGTGCTCAACGAGAAGTTCGGCGGCACGGAGGTGCGGTCGTTCGAATCGATCGACAACGCTCCTGAGGAGAAGGCGCGCGGGATCACGATCGCGACCTCTCACGTCGAGTACCAGACTCCCAACCGGCACTACGCCCACGTCGACTGTCCCGGGCACGCCGACTACGTCAAGAACATGATCACGGGCGCCGCCCAGATGGACGGCGCGATCCTGGTCGTATCGGCGGCGGACGGGCCGATGCCGCAGACCCGCGAGCACATCCTGCTGGCCCGCCAGGTGGGCGTCCCGTACATCGTGGTATTCCTCAACAAGGTCGACATGGTCGACGACCCCGAGCTGCTCGAGCTGGTCGAGGTCGAGGTCCGCGAGCTGCTCTCGGAGTACGAGTTCCCGGGCGACGACATCCCCGTGGTCTCAGGCTCGGCGCTGAAGGCGCTCGAGGGCGACGAGGAGCAGGAGGGCAAGATCCTCGAGCTCGCCGAGACCCTCGACAACTACATCCCCGAGCCCGAACGCGATCTCGACAAGCCATTCCTGATGCCGGTCGAGGACGTGTTCTCGATCACCGGCCGCGGCACCGTCGCCACCGGGCGGATCGAGCAGGGCATCATCAAGACTGGCGAAACCGTCGAGATCGTGGGGATCAAGGCGACCGAGTCGACCGTCGTCACCGGCGTCGAGATGTTCCGCAAGATCCTCGACGAGGGGCGCGCGGGCGACAACGTGGGCTGCCTCCTGCGAGGGACCAAGCGCGAGGACATCGAGCGCGGACAGGTTCTGTCCAAGCCGAAGTCGATCACCCCTCACACCAAGTTCAAGTCCGAGGTCTACGTCCTCAAGAAGGAGGAGGGCGGCCGCCACACGCCGTTCTTCTCGGGCTACCGGCCTCAGTTCTACTTCCGTACCACCGACGTCACCGGCGTCGCCAATCTCCCCGAGGGGACCGAGATGGTGATGCCCGGCGACAACGTCCAGATGGAGATCGAGCTGATCCAGCCGATCGCCATGGACCAGGGACTCCGGTTCGCGATCCGGGAGGGCGGCCGCACGGTCGGATCCGGCATCGTGACCGAAGTCATCGAGTAGTTGAGTGGGCCGCGCTGCCCCGTTCCGGGCGCGCGGCCTGTTTTTTCGCAACAGGAGATACGACCGTTCGGGGCGGGTCCCGAAGTCAGGGATTCGCCCCCTTCGCTGAGCAGAGACACGCTGAGCTGAGCAGATGGCAACCATCGCCCAAAACAAGATCCGGATCAGGCTGAAGTCCTACGACCACACGGCGATAGAGACCGCGGCCAAGGAGATCGTCGAGACGGCGACGCGCACGGGCGCGACCGTCTCCGGTCCCGTGCCCCTGCCCACCGAGAAGAACGTGTACTGCGTGATCCGCTCGCCGTTCAAGGACAAGGACTCCCGCGAGCACTTCGAGATCCGCACGCACAAGCGACTGATCGATATCCACCAGCCGACCCCGAAGACGGTCGACTCGCTCCAGCGGCTCGATCACCTCCCGGCCGGTGTGGATATCGAGATCCGCCTGGCTTCCTGATGGCCGCGATCCTCGCCAAGAAGCTCGGGATGACCCAGCGGTTCGGCGAGGACGGCCGCGTGGAGCGGGTGACTGTGCTCGAGGCCGGGCCCTGCCCCGTCACGGGCATCCGCACGGTGGAGCGCGACGGCTACGAGGCCGTGCAACTCGCGTTCGGGGCGTGCAAGGAGAAGTCCCTGACCAAGGCCGAGCTGGGGCATCTCAAGAAGGCCGACGCCGGTCCGCATCGCCACGTCGCCGAGTTCCGCAACGAGGTCGGGGAGCTGCTGGTGGGCCAGACCGTCACCGTCGAGGCATTCTCGGCCGGGGACAAGGTGAAGGTCTCCGCCCGCTCCAAGGGCAAGGGATTCCAGGGAACGATCAAGCGCCACAACTTCAAGAGTGGGCCCAAGTCCCATGGCTCCCACAACATTCGCGCCCCCGGCTCGATCGGCGCCTCGGCCACGCCCTCGCGTGTGTTCAAGGGCATTCGCGGCCCCGGGCGAATGGGCGGCGGCCGCGTGACCCAGCGGGGGCTGACCGTGGTGGACGTACTCCCCGACCGGAACGTGTTGCTGGTGCGTGGCGCGGTGCCGGGACCGCGCGGCGGGACCGTGGAGGTTCGGTCCGATGCCTAGCGCTCGGACATCCGGCCGGAAGGCCCCACGGCTCGGCGGCGGCACGGTCACGCTCGACGCGAGCGCTTTCGAGGCACGGTTCAACATGCCGCTCGTGCACGAGACGGTGCGCGCGGAGCTCAATGCTCGGCGGCGCGGAACCGCTGCGACGAAGACACGCGGCGAGGTCCGGGGCGGCGGCGCCAAGCCATGGCGCCAGAAGGGCACCGGGCGAGCTCGCGCCGGCTCGTCCCGCTCGCCGCTGTGGGCGGGCGGCGGCGTCGTGTTCGGGCCGTCGCCGCGCAGGTACACGTTCAAGGTCAACCGCAAGGAGCGCCGGGCGGCGCTCCGAAGCGCGCTGTCGCTGCACGCCGAGCGCGAGTCGCTGGCTGTGTTCGACGCGAGCGCGTTCGGCGAGCCGTCCACCGCCCAGGCGGTGAGTCTGCTCAATGACTGGGATCCGGCGGAGCCGATCGTGGTCGTGCTCGGCACCGAGGAGGCAGCCGCCGGGAAGTCGTTCAGGAACATCGCGCGGGTGGAGCCGATTCCGGCCGAGGACGCCGGGGTCGCCGATCTCGTCGGAGCCGCCTCGCTGCTGGTGTCCGAGGCCGCACTGCCGGTGCTCGTGGAACGCGCGACAGCGAGCAGCCGCGCCTCGACCGAGGAGGCTGCGGCCTGATGGAGCTGACACAGGTGATCATCCGGCCGGTGATCTCGGAGAAGAGCTTCGCGTTGGCCGAGGCCGGCAAGTACACGTTCCGGGTCCACGACGAGGCCCACAAGACGGAGATCCGCCAGGCGATCGAGCGCCTGTTCGACGTCGGCGTGCTCGAGGTGCGCACCGCGTGGGTGAAGCCGAAGCCCAAGCGCCGTGGGTACACCTCCGGGCAGACCCGGCGCTGGAAGAAGGCGATCGTGCAGGTTCGCGCGGGCGAGACCATCCCGATCTTCCGAGGCCTGGAGGGGACCGAGTAATGCCGGTGCGCAAGCCCAAGCCCACCTCTCCGGGACGGCGGTTCGTGATGTATCCGGACTTTGCCGAGATCACTCGCGACGAGCCCGAGAAGTCGCTGACCGAGGGACTCAAGAAGTCGGGCGGTCGCAACGTCCACGGCCGCAAGACCTCGCGCCATCGTGGCGGCGGCGCCAAGCGGCTGTACCGCAGGATCGACTTCAAGCGTCGCAAGGACGGGGTACCCGCGAAGGTCGCGCACATCGAGTACGACCCCAACCGGTCGGCATACATCGCGCTGCTTCACTACGCCGACGGCGAGAAGCGCTACATCCTCGCGCCGCAGCGGCTGCGGGTGGGGATGACAGTTCAGTCGGGCTCGGGCGTCGACGTGCGCGTCGGCAACAGCCTGCCGCTTGCGAACATGCCCCCCGGCACGGTCGTGCACAACGTCGAGCTGATTGCCGGGCGCGGCGGGCAGCTGGCCCGCGCCGCCGGCGCCGGCGTGCAGCTGCTGGCGAAGGAAGGCGAGCACGTGACGCTGCGGCTTCCCTCGGGCGAGATGCGGATGGTGCGAGGCGAGTGCCGGGCGACGGTCGGCACGATCGGCAACGCCGACCATCAGAACGTCAAGATCGGCAAGGCGGGCCGTAAGCGCCACTTGGGCGTCCGCCCGCAGACCCGCGGGACGGCGATGAACCCGGTCGATCACCCGCACGGCGGCGGCGAGGGATCGACCACCCCGGGCCGTCACCCGGTCACGCCCTGGGGCGTGCCCACGCTCGGCTACCGCACCCGGAAGAAGCGCAAGGACTCCGACCGCTACATCGTGCGAGGACGTAGGCGAGGGAAAGGCAAGCGATGAGCCGTTCGAGCAAGAAGGGCCCGTTCGTCGAGGAGCGCCTAATGGCGCGGGTCGAGGCGATGAACGCCTCGGGCGACAAGCGGATGCTGAAAACCTGGTCGCGGACTTCGACGATCTTCCCGGAGATGGTCGGGCACACCATCGCCGTCCACGACGGGCGCAAGCACGTGCCCGTGTTCGTGACCGAGTCGATGGTCGGCCACAAGCTGGGCGAGTTCGCGCCGACGCGGCTGTATCGAGGGCACGCGGGGACGGCTAGGAGACGATGAGCACCTCAGATCCCGACAAGCCGAAGCGACCGCGGAGGCGCGCGAGGCGTAAGCCAGCGGAGGACCCTGCCGACGCGGCTGCGACGCCCGTGGACGAGACGGCGGCTGAGGATGAGACCACGCGAGCAGCCGCGTCGGCAGAGCCCACCGCTGACTCGCCTGCCGAAGAAGAGATTGAGCCCACCGCGGCTGATGAAGAAGCGGCCGATGAGGCGGCTGATGTGGTGCTCGAGGCGGAGGCCGAGATCGACGAGGACACTGAGGAAGCAGACGAAAAGCCCCGGCCTTCCCGGCGGCGCCGACGCTCCCGCGAGCCCGCCGAAGAATCCACTCCTGCTCCCGCTCCCCGCCGCCGGCGTCCAGCTCGTGACCCCAATCTGCCGCCTCCAGTCGTGCGGGCACAGGCGAAGTACGTGCGTACCTCATCGCGCAAGGCGCGGCTCGTGTGCGATCACCTGCGGGGGAAGAGCGTCGGTGAGGCGCGAGCTATCCTCGCTCTCACGCCGCGAGCGGTCGCGCGTGACTGGAGCAAGTTGCTCGAATCCGCGGTCGCGAACGCGGAGAACAATCACGAGCTCGTCGGCGAGGACCTGTACGTCAAGGCGATCCATGCCGACGAGGGACCGACGATCAAGCGGTTCCGGCCGCGCGCGATGGGTCGCGCGACGCGGATCCGCAAACGGACCAGCCACCTGACCATCCTGCTCACGCCGAAGGAATAGGCACCACCAATGGGTCAAAAAGTTCATCCAGAGTCGCTTCGCGTGGGCTACATCCACGATTGGAAGTCCAACTGGTTCAACGAGAAGAACTTCTCCGACTACCTGCACGAGGACACGCTGATCCGCCGGCACATCATCGGCCGGCTGTCCCACGCGGGCCTGTCCGACATCACGATCCGGAAGAACGCCACCGAGGTGGAGATCAACATCCACACGGCGCGGCCCGGGATCGTGATTGGCAAGTCCGGGTCCGAGGTCGACCAGCTGCGCCGCGACCTGCATCGGATCACCGGCAAGCAGGTCAAGGTCAACATCCTCGAGATCAAGCGCCCGGAGCTCGACGCCAACCTGGTCGCTCAGTCGATCGCGGAGCAGCTCCAGAACCGGGTCGCTTTCCGGCGGGCCATGAAGCGCGCGCTCACGAGCGCGATGCGCTCCGGCGCCAAGGGCGTCAAGGTGCAGGTGTCCGGCCGGCTGGGCGGCGCGGAGATGGCGAGGACCGAGGGCTACTCCGACGGTCGCGTCCCGCTGCACACGCTGCGCGCGGACATCGACTACGGCTTCCACGAGGCGCGCACCACGTTCGGCCGGATCGGCGTCAAATGCTGGATCAACAAGGGCGAGATCATGCCCGAGGGCTACTCCGGCGCCGACCTGACGATCATGGACGAGCCCTCCCCGCCGACCCAAGATCGCGGCGGGCGCGACGGCCGTGACGGACGCGGCGGTCCCGGTGGTCGCGGCGGCGGTCCCGGGGGGCGCGGCGGGCGCGGCGGCGGTCCGGGCGGGCGCGGCGGACGCGGCGGCGGCCCCGGGGGTCGGGGCGGCGGTCCGGGCGGTCGGGGTCGCGGCGGGCGCCGCGAGCAGCCTCCAGCCGGTGGAGGTAACCGCTGATGCTCTCGCCGAAGCGAGTCAAGTTCCGCAAGCAGCATCGCGGGCGCCGCAGCGGGCTCTCGCGCGGGCAGGTCAAGGTGCAGTTCGGCGAGTACGGCCTGAAGGCGCTCGACGCCGGCTGGCTCACGAACCGGCAGATCGAGGCCGCCCGAATCGCGATGACCCGCAAGATCAAGCGCGGCGGCAAGGTCTGGATCAACGTCTATCCCGACAAGCCGTTCACGAAGAAGCCGGCCGAGACCCGGATGGGGTCGGGGAAGGGCTCGCCCGAGGGCTGGGTCGCGGTGGTCAAGCCCGGGCGGGTGATGTTCGAGCTGGCCGGCGTCCCCGAGCCGCTCGCGCGTGAGGCGATGCGCCTCGCGGGCCACAAGCTGCCGGTGCGCACGAAGTTCGTCGCTCGAGAGGAGGGCTAGCGGTGGAGACGGCCGAGCTGCGCGACCTGAGCGAGACCGAGCTGATGGAGCACATCAACACCGCTCGCCGTGAGCTGTTCGGGCTCCGGTTCCAGCACGCCACCGGGGAGCTCGACAACACGGCCGGCTTGAAGAAGGCAAAGAAGGAGATCGCGCGGTCGTTGACGATTGCTCGCGAGCGAGGGATACGGGTTCATGGCTGACGAGACTGAAGAGAACGCGACCGCCCCTGACGACGGGGCTGCGACGCCGGCAGACGAAACGGCCGCCGAAGACGAGGCGACGCGAGCAGCCGCGTCGTCAGAGGCGGACGCTGAGCAGCCTGCGCAGGAGGTTCCTGCCTCCGAGGCGGGTGTCGCCTCCGATAGAGGAGCTCAGGCACCGTCCGAGCCAACGGAAGCTCTGACGCCGAAGCAGCGCCGGCAGCGTGGGCGTGCGGCGAAGGCTGCTGCTGTGCCTACGCGGCCGCAGCGGTCGGCCGAGGAGCGGCAGGCGGAGCGGGATGCCGAGCGGAGGCGGAAGGCGCAGATCCGCAGCGCGCGGCGCAAGCGCGAGCGCGAGAAGGCGAGTACGGCGCGGGACGGCGCCACGCGCGAGCCAGTGGCGGCTCGGCGCGGCCAGCGCCCCGGAAAGCAGAAGACGCGTCAGGGCGTGGTCGTCTCCGACCGGGCGAGCAACCCGGCGGCATCCGTTCTACGAGAAGGTCGTGCGGACCTCCGCCACGCTGCATGCGCACGACGAGCGCGAGGACGCGCACATCGGCGACACCGTGGTGGTCCGCGAGTCCCGACCGCTCTCCCGCACCAAGCGCTGGCGGCTGGTCGAAGTTCTTGCGAGGGCCAAGTGATCCAGAACGAGACTCGACTGCGGGTCGCCGACAACACCGGCGCCCGCGAGATCCTCGTGATCAGGGTCAAGGGCGGCCACCGCCGCCGCTACGCGGGGGTCGGCGACGTGATCACCGCGACCGTCAAGCAGGCCAGCCCCCAGGGCTCGGTCCGCAAGGGCGAGGTCGTCACCGCCGTGGTGGTTCGCACCCGGAAGTCCTACGGCCGGGAGGACGGGACGTATATCGGCTTCGACGAGAATGCGGCGGTGCTGATCGACGCTCAGAACAACCCGCGGGGGACCCGCATCTTCGGGCCCGTGGCCCGTGAGCTGCGAGAGCGCAACTTCATGAAAATCGTTTCGCTCGCCCCGGAGGTGCTGTGACCATGGGCGTACGGATCAAGACCGGTGATGAGGTGATCGTGATCGGCGGCAAGGATCGCGGCAAGCGCGGGAAGGTGCTGCGCGTCGAGCCCGCCCAGGACCGCCTGTACGTCGAGGGTCTGAACATCATCAAGCGCCACCAGAAGCCCCAGCAGGTGGCGGGCGCCCAGCGCGCCGAGCAAGTGGGCGGCGTGATCGAGAAGGAGGGCCCGATCCACGTCTCCAACGTGATGGTCGCCGACCCCAAGGACGGCAAGCCCACCCGGGTGGGGGTCGAGGTCGAGGACGGAAAGCGTTACCGGGTCGCCAAGCGCAGCGGGACCAGACTGGACTAGCGATGCCGAACGCACGACTCAAGCAGCGCTATCTCGAGGAGATCCAGCCCACGCTCATGCAGCGCTTTGGGTACTCGACGCCGATGGAGGCGCCGCGCATCAGCAAGGTGACGGTGAACATGGGCGTCGGCGACGCCAAGCAGGACTCCAAGATGCTGGAGGCCGCCACCGACCAGCTCGCCACGATCACGGGACAGCGTCCGAGCGTTCGCCGCGCCCGGAAGTCGATCGCGCAGTTCAAGGTGCGCGAGGGCATGCCCGTCGGGGTCGCGGTCACCCTGCGCGGCGAGCGATCGTACGAGTTCCTGGACAGGCTGATGTCGATCGCGATTCCGCGGATCCGCGACTTCCGCGGACTGAGCCCGCGGTCGTTCGACGGCCGCGGCAACTACTCGCTCGGGGTGCGCGAGCAGATCATCTTCCCCGAGGTCGACTACGACGAGATCGACCAGGTCCGCGGCCTCGACATCACGATCACGACGACAGCCTCGAGCGACGAGGAGTCCTTCGCGCTGCTCGAGGCGATGGGAATGCCGTTTTCACGCGAGGGCCGGCCGCAGGCGGCGGCCTCGACCGAGACGTAGAGGAGTTCATGGCCAAGGTTTCACAGATCGTCCGCCAGCAGCGGACCCACAAGTACAAGAGCCGGGAGTACACGCGCTGCCGTCGCTGCGGCCGTGCTCGCGCCGTGTACCGCAAGTTCGGGGTGTGCCGGATCTGCCTGCGCGAGCTCGCGCACAACGGCTACATCCCCGGGATGACGAAGTCGAGCTGGTGACCAGATGTCGATGACGGACCCCATCGCCGACTTCCTGACCCGCCTACGCAACGCCGCCAAGGCCCAGCAACACGATGTCAAGATCCCGGCCTCCGGGATCAAGCGTGAGATCGCGCGCATCCTGAAGGAGGAGGGCTACGTCGAGGACTTCGCCGTGGGTCCTGCGGGAGAGGGACGCCCCGGCGATGAGATCACGGTGACGCTCAAGTACACGGCCGAGCGCAAGCCCGTTATCACCGGGCTTCAGCGCGTCTCGCGGCCAGGTCAGCGCACGTACGTCGACCATGCCCACATCCCGAGGATCCAGGGCGGGATGGGAACGGCGATCATCTCCACCTCCAGAGGCCTTATGACCGGTCATCACGCGCGGATCCAGGGAGTCGGCGGCGAGGTCGTGGCGAGGGTGTGGTAGCCGGATGTCTCGTATCGGCAAGCAGCCCATCCCGGTTCCCTCCGGCGTGACCGTCTCGATCGAGCCCGAGCGCGTGACCGTGAACGGTCCGCGGGGCGAGCTCTCGGAGCGGATCCACCGCGACATCCAGGTCGAGCAGACCGACGGCGCGCTGCTGGTCAAGCGCCCGACCGACCGCGGCGAGCACCGCGCGCTGCACGGGCTCACCCGCTCCCTGATCGCGAACATGGTTCAGGGCGTGACTGATGGGTTCGAGAAGCGACTCGAGATCCAGGGCGTCGGGTACCGCGCGCAGTTGCGCGGCCGTGACCTGGAGCTCGCGCTCGGGTACTCGCACCCCGTGTCGATCAAGGCCCCCGAGGGGATCGAGTTCGAGGTGCCGCAGCCGACGCGGATCATCGTCCGGGGCGCATCCAAGCAGCAGGTCGGCGAGACCGCGGCGAACATCCGCAAGCAGCGCAAGCCCGAGCCCTACAAGGGCAAGGGCATCCGCTACGAGGGCGAGTACGTGGCGCGGAAGGTAGGTAAGCGGGCATGACTGTGCTCACCAAGCCCGCCCGGAGGCTCAAGCGTCGGCGCCGGGTGCGCGCCAAGATCCGCGGCACCGCAGAGCGCCCCCGAATCTCGGTGTTCCGCTCCAACCGCGGCGTGTTCGTACAGCTGATCGACGACGACGCCGGCCGCACCCTGGCCTCGGTGAACTGGATCGAGCCCGAGCTGCGCGGCCTGGCGCGGATGGAGCAGGCCCGGAGGGCCGGCGCGCTGCTAGCCGAGCGGGCTCAGGCCGCGGGCGTCTCAACCGCCGTGTTCGACCGCGGCGGCTACAAGTACCACGGGCGCGTGAAGGCGCTCGCCGACGGGGCCCGTGAGGGCGGGCTGACGTTCTAGACCGGCTACTCTGGGTCAGCTGATGGCAACACGTGATCGCAGCGTTTCCGCCTCCGGGCTCGAGCTCCAGGAGCGCGTCGTCGAGATCAACCGCGTCGCCAAGGTGGTCAAGGGCGGCCGCCGTTTCTCGTTCACCGCGCTGGTGGTGGTCGGCGACGAGCGGGAGGTCGTCGGGATCGGCTACGGAAAGGCCAACGAGGTCCCGGTCGCGATCCAGAAGGGCGTCGAGCGGGCCAAGAAGAATCTGTACCGCGTACCCAAGCACGGCTCGACCATCACCCACCAGACCCTGGGCGTGTTCGGCTCCGGCCGGGTGCTGCTGAAGCCGGCCTCGCCCGGTACCGGGGTGATCGCGGGAGGCGGCGTGCGAGCGGTGCTGGAGCTCGCGGGGATCAACGACATCCTGTCCAAGTCGCTCGGCTCGCAGAATCCGATCAACCTCGTGAAGGCGACAATGGCGGGACTCGAGTCGTTGCGGACGCCTGCCGAAGTCGCTGAGCTTCGAGGGCTCTCGATCAACCATGTCTTGGGGTTGACGACGGATGAGTCGTCGGCGGACGCCTCCTCCGGCGTCCCCGCCAATGGTTCAAACGGTGCGGACGCACAAGCGACGCGAGGGACGGCGGACGAGGCATCCGCCGCCGAAGCAGAAGCCCCCGCGGCTGAGGAGTCCTCGTGAGCGCGCTGAAGGTCAAGCAGACGCGGTCCACTAACGGCAGTGACAAGCGTCAGATCGACACGCTTCGCTCGCTCGGCCTCCGGCGAATCGGACAGGAGGTCTCGATCCCCGACTCGCCGCAAGCCAAGGGCATGATCGCCAAGGTGCGGCATCTTGTGGAGGTGTCCGAGGATGGCTGACGGCTCCGAGCGGATCGGGCTGCACAACCTGAAGCCCGCGCCAGGCTCGCGGCGGGCACGCAAGCGCGTGGGCCGTGGCGAGGGGTCCGGGACCGGGAAGACCGCGGGCCGGGGACAGAAGGGATGGGGCTCGCGATCCGGCGCCAAGCGGCGCCACCGGCTGGAGGGTGGACAGAACCCGATCCACATGCGGATGCGCAAGCTGCGCGGGCCGCACATGAAGAAGTCGATGCCGTTCGAGCAGTTCCGGACCCGGACGCAGGCGGTCAACCTGCTCGACCTCGAGGCACGCTTCGAGTCCGGCCAGGAGGTCACGCTCGAGGCGATGACGGCCACGGGGCTGGCGAGCCGGAAGGGCATTCCGGTGAAGGTGCTGGCCAAGGGCGAGATCTCCAAGCCGCTCACAGTTCATGCGCACGGGTTCAGCAAGAGCGCCCGCGAGAAGATCGAGGGCGCAGGCGGCACCTGCCAGGTGATCGAAGCGGCGAGGCCGGCGCCGGAGGGCTGAGCGGATGATCGGGACGATCCTTGGCGCGTTCAGGGTCGGCGAGATCCGCAACAAGGTCCTGTTCACGGCCGCGATCCTCGCGCTCTACCGGCTCGGCGCCTACATCCCCGCGCCCGGCATCAACTCGGCGGCCGTGAAGGCCGTCACCAACAGCCTCAGTGGCAACGGGATCTTCGGCCTGCTGAACCTGTTCTCGGGCGGCGGGCTCGGGCGGATCGCGATCTTCGCGCTCGGGATCATGCCCTACATCACCGCCTCGATCATCATGCAGCTGTTGACCGTGGTGGTGCCCTCGCTGGAGAAGCTCCAGAAGGAGGGCGAGGTGGGGCAGGCGCGGATCACCCAGTACACGCGCTACCTGACCGTGGGGCTGGCGTTCGCGCAGTCGATCGGCTACGTGTTCCTGTTCCGCTCGTTCGAGAAGCAGGCCGGGGTCACGCTGATCGCGAACTTCACCCTCGCCAAGGTCTTCCTGGTCGTGATCTCGCTGACCGCCGGGTGCGTGCTGCTGATGTGGATGGGCGAGCTGATCACCCAGCGCGGGATCGGCAACGGGATCTCGCTGCTGATCTTCGCGAGCATCGTGGCGCGGATCCCCCACGGCGTGCAGTCCTGGTGGCAAAACCCCGATCAGGTGTTCCGCGTGGTGATGCCGTTCATCGTGCTCGGCGTCGTGGCCGCAATCGTGTTCGTCCAGGAAGGCCAGCGCCGGATCCCGATCCAGTACGCCAAACGCGTGATCGGACGGCGAATGACCCAGGGCGGGCAGACCTACCTGCCCCTGCGCGTGAACATGGCCGGCGTGATCCCGGTGATCTTCGCCGCCTCGATCATGGCCATCCCGCCCACGATCGGCCAGCTACTCGGCCAGAACCGCAGGGGACTCGGGACCGATCTCGCCAACTTCTTCAGCCCTCAGAGCTGGCACTACGTGCTCGGCGAGAGCATCTTCATCATCCTGTTCACCTACTTCTACACGGCGGTGACGTTCAATCCGGTCGACCAGGCCGAGAACCTACGCAAGTACGGCGGGTTCATCCCGGGGGTGAGGCCAGGCAGACCCACGGCCGAATTCCTGGATCGGATCCTGGCGAGGCTGACCTTCCCGGGAGCATTGTTCCTGGCTGCGATCGCCGCGCTGCCGACCCTCCTGATCACCCAGACCAACGCGAACTTCTTCTTTGGCGGTACCTCGATTCTGATCGTGATCGGTGTCGCACTCGACACGATGAAGCAGCTCGAGGCGCAGCTGATGATGCGCAACTACGAGGGATTCTTGAAATAGCGCGCGCGGGCGTGCCGCGGGAGAGGTGCGCCCTCAGCGGGCGGGAGGCCCAGACCCCGAAGCGGTTACCTCAAGCGCGTCTCGCAGCTCGCTGCGACCCTGGATGTCGAGCTTCCGGTACGAGTTGCGCAGGTGATACTCGACCGTCTTCGGCGTGACGAACAGCGCCCGCGCGATCTCGCGGTTGCTCTGCCCCGCCGCCGCCAGCTCGGCGATCCGGCGCTCGCTCGGAGTCAGCGACGCCGGTCCGGAGAGCAGCACCTCGCGGCGGGGGCGCGCGCCGGTCGCGGCGAGCTCGGTCCGCGCCCTCTCGTGCAGCGCGACCGCACCCCCACTGAGCGCCATGTCCACCGCCTGCTGTAGCGGGGAGCGGGCCTCGGTTCGCCGGTTGGCCCGCCGGAGCGCAGCCCCGAGGTCAACCAGGGCCCGCAGCGTCTCGAGCCGCTGGGGAGAGGTCGACCCGAGCTCGACCGCCGCGTGTAGCCGCACGATCCCCTCGTCGCCGCGTTCGGCCAGTCCGGTGACGCGAAGCGCCTGGATCCGCTCGTGGAGCACGCCGCTCCGGTCCGAGCGGGCGAGCGCCTCCCGGCCCAGTGCGAGCGCCTGATCCGCGTCGCCGAGCGCGAGCGCAGCCTGTGCGGCGGTCCCACGCCAGGGGCAATAGCCGAAGAACTCGACGCGGCCCTCGGCGTGGCCACCCGCCGAGCGAGCCAGCTCGAGCGCCTGGTCCGCTCGCCCCTCGGCGAGGCGGAGCTCGGCCATCGCGTACATCCGGTGCACATCCTCGAGATCGCGGGGCTGGTCCAGGGGACCGTCGTCCGTCAGGACCTGCTCGGCCACAGCGAGCTCTCCTCGCTCCACCAGGCAAAGCGCGTAGTGCGCGGCGGCCGACCGGGCGAACTCCCTCCATCCGTAGCGCCGGGCGTCGCGCGCGTGCTCGAGGTCGGCGATCGCAGCGTCGACCTTTCCCTGCCACAGCTGCGGCAGCCCCCTGACGTAGCTGACCGTCGCGAACCCGAGCGGCAATCCGCGCCGGCGGGCGTCCTCGAGTGCGGCATCGGCGATCTCCATCGAGCGCTCCAGGGCACCGGTGAGGAGGAATACCGACGCCACGGTCCGCCACCCGATCCACTGGGGATCCGCCTGCTCCAGCAACAATCCGCCGTCCCACGCGCGCTCCGCCAGCTCGCCGACCGTCTCGGCGGCCTCCCCGGTGGCGGCGGCGCGGAGGGCCGTCTGCGCCAACAGAAGGCGCTGGCCCTGCGTTCTCGGGCGCCCACCCGGCGCTCCGATTGCCTGCGCCGAGCGCTCGAGCGCCTGCGACTGAAGGGCGGGGACCAGCGAGGCGGTGACTACATAGGCCGTCTGCAGCTGGTCGTGAAGCTCGCGGTCGGCCAGCGCCGGCGGCTCTGCCGGTAGCTCGGATAGCCCCTCGTCGTAGGCTGCGCACGCCCGCTCGTGCAACCCCGCTGTGTCGAGCGCGCGCCCGCGGCGGAGCGCCAGCTCGGCGCGTCGCAGCGGATCGTTCGTTGCCGCCGCCGCCGCGGCCAGATGCTCTGCGGCTTCCGGATCTCCCAGCGCGGCCTCGGCCATGCCGAGCTCGGCCAGCACCTCTGAGCGAACATCTGATTCAGGCGGCTCCTCCAGCGCGCGTTCGAGGTACCGGACGACCGACTGCGGAGCGGCGCGGGAGGCCGCCTCACGGGCCGCCGCGCACAACCGCTCCACTACCCACGGGTTGCCCTCCGCACGTCCGAGCAGCAGATGCGCCGCGACGTGCTCGGCCCCGAAACCCTCGGCGTAGAGCAGCCGGGCGGCGTCCAGGTGGCGCCCGCGGCGCTGAGAGGCCGGGACGTCCTGCGCGATCGCCTGCCTCACCAGTGGATGGACGAATCGCAGCGGCTCGCGCGCCAGCAGCACCTCCACGGTGGAGAGCGCGTCGGCGGCGGCACCGGCCTCGGCGATCTCGAGCCCGGACAGCGCCGCCGCGTGCCGAAGCGGGACGTCGTCCCCGAGGATCGCGACGGCCGCCGCCAGCGAGCTGGCGGAGGGGCCGAGCCGCCCGACGCGCACCCTCAGCGACCTCGTGACGGTGTCGGGCGCGAGCGCCCGCGCCAGCCGTGAGAGCTGCTCGCTGTTCAGGTGCCGCTCTTCGACGAGCGCGATCAGGAGCTCGTGCAGGTAGAAGGGATTGCCGGCCGTTACCTCGGCACACACCTCGACCAGGCGTCTGTCCGCTCGCTCGCCGAGGTGCTTGCGGACCAGTTCGTCTACCGCGTCCAGGCCGAGGGGAGTGAGCTCTGTGACCTCGAGCCTCGGATGCAGCGAGATCTCGTCCAGAATCCCGCCCCGCCCGTCGCCTTGGCGCAGCCGGCTGGTGAGCACCACCGCAGCCGGAACCTCGTCGAGCCGGTGCAGGAGGTAGAGGATGAACTCGAGCGACGCCAGATCACACCAGTGAAGGTCGTCGACCGCGACCACCGCCGGTGTCGGCTCGGCGGCGCTCGCGAGCAGCGCGAACAGCCCATGCGATACGGCCAGATCCTCTCCGGCGTCGGGCTCGGACCCCTGCTCAGCCACGCCCTCGAGCGTCCGTACCCGGCTCGGAGCCTGCTCGAGCAGCCGGGTCCGCTGCGGTCCCGGAAGATCAGCGAGCAGCGAGCGTAGGAGCTGCGCGGCGACTCCGAATGCGAGGTTCTGCTCGAGCTCCGACCCGGAGGCCCTGAGCACCAGGAAATCGCGCCGCCGAGCCTCGTCCAAGGTGGCCTCGTACAGCCTCGTCTTTCCCATCCCCGGGTGACCTGAGATGAGAAGTCCGCGTCCGGTGTCCGCGCCGGCGGCGCTGAGCGCCTCGCCGATCGCCGCGAGAGCGTCGTCGCGCTCGAGCAAACCCTTGCGCCCGCGCACGGCACGCCCGCGCCTGTCCGCCTCCCGCAACGGCATCACCCCAAGATTATGGGCGTTTCAAAACCCTAGGGTGGTCGCCTGGGGCGAATTTCATCCTCGGCCGCGATCATGCTTGCCATGACCGGACGCTCCACAGACCTGCACCTGTCGATCGAGGTCGATTCGGACCCGATCACCGGTTCGGTGTCCGGGAGCACCGGCGAGCCGCGGCTGTTCTGCGGCTGGATGGAACTGGTAGCCGTGATAGAGGCTGTCAGGCTGGGGGCTAATCGAGCGTCGGGGGCGGCGCTCGACGCAGACCACGGCGGCAGGCGAGAGGGGCCTCGTCGCCGCCGCCGGGTGTCGGGGGCAATCCTGGGGTAACTGTTCGGAGGCTCTCCGGTGTGGCGAAGGGGCACTCGTCACACCGGAGGCTCCGGGCGTCTATTTCGGTCCTACTGGAAGGCCCCACGGCCGCTAGAGTCAACCCTCGTGTCGGAGCTCAACCTGATCCTGTTCGGTCCACCGGGAGCCGGGAAGGGCACACAAGCCGAGCGTCTGCAGGTGGACTTCCAGCTGCCGTACATCGCCACGGGCGACATGCTTCGCCAGAACGTCCGCGACGGCACCGAGCTCGGGCGCGAGGCCCAGGAGTACATGAACGCCGGCGACCTGGTGCCGGACGACGTGATCGTCGCGATGGTCGCGGAGCGGCTCCAGGAGGAGGACGCCCGAGACGGGTTCATCCTCGACGGGTTCCCGCGAACGATCGACCAGGCCGACGCGCTCGACCGGCAGCTCGGCGAGCTCGGGCGCCGCATCACCGCCGTCCTGCTGCTCGATGTCCCCGACGAGGAGGTCGTGCGGCGGCTGTCGGGTCGGCGCGTATGCGTGAAGGCCGGGCACAACTACCACGTCGAATTTGACCCACCCAAGCGCGAGGGAGTGTGCGATCAGGACGGCTCGCGGCTGATTCAGCGAGATGACGACAAGCCCGAGGTGATCCAGCACCGGCTCAGGACCTACCACGAGAAGACCAAGCCGCTGATCGGGTTCTACGACGAGCAGGGGCTGCTCAAGCGGATCGACGGGACCCGAGACCCGACCGAGGTGCACGATCACATCCGAGCGGTGATCGCGACGCTTCGGCTCGAGGAGAACGTCTGAGCCTGGCGGTGCTCGCATGATCATCAAGAAGAGCCCCGAGGAGATCGAGCGGATGGCGGCCGCGGGCGCGATCCTCGTCAGGACCATGAACCTGCTCGCCGGGAAGATCCGGCCCGGAGTCACCACCGCCGAGCTCGACCAGGCGGCCGAGAAGTTCATCCGCTCCCGGGGGGCGGAACCGGCGTTCAAGGGCTACCGCGGATTCCCGGGGTCGATCTGCACCTCTCCGAACTCGATGATCGTCCACGGGATCCCGGGGACGTATCGGCTCGCGCGCGGCGACATCCTGTCGGTAGACGTCGGCGTGGTTCACGACGGCTGGGTCGCGGATGCCGCCCGGACGTTCGCGGTCGGCCCGATGACGCCGATCGCCCAAAAGCTGCTCGCGACCACCGAGGAGGCGTTGCACCTCGGCGTCGCGCAGTGCCGGCCGGGCAACCGGCTCGGCGACGTATCGCACGCGATCCAGGAGCACGTGGAGGCGGCGGGATTGTCGATCGTCCGGTCGCTGGTGGGTCACGGCATCGGGCGGAGCATGCACGAGGAGCCTCAGATCCCCAACTACGGCGAGCCCGGCACGGGCGTGCTGCTCGAGGAGGGGATGGTCCTCGCGATCGAGCCGATGGTGACCGCCGGCCGCCACGGGGTCCGCGTTGGCGAGGATCACTGGGCGATCTACTCCCAGGACGGGTCGCTCGCGGCGCATTTCGAGTTCACCGTCGCGATCACGGCGGAGGGCCCGCGGATCCTCACGCCGTGGCACGACGCCAAGGGCGCCAAGGCCATGGCCCGCCAGGCGTCCAGTCTCGCCTGATCGTGCGGGCCTGGGGCCGCCTGAGGGCGCGGCGGCGGCGGTTTGCGCCACGATGGGTAGTGGGTCAGTTTGAATCGCGGTCGCAGGCTCCCGCCGTGACTAAAGGACACGTCCGGGGTAAGCCGAATACTTAGTGAGGGCG
>Ga0209577_10001079_pt1 | contig 27263 bp, 28 predicted proteins | sample GraSoiAngelo_109_FD_185874 | JGI IMG/M metagenome (GOLD analysis project Ga0209577, IMG submission 185874) | Grasslands soil microbial communities from the Angelo Coastal Reserve, California, USA - 14_0903_12_20cm (SPAdes) (version 2) | ecosystem: Environmental > Terrestrial > Soil > Grasslands...
GTGGTGGCGCGTCCGTGATGATCGGGGACGCTGCGTACACGTCCGATATCTACCGCGACGCGGAAAAGGCCGACCTTTCGACGTGGCCGGGCCAGCACGCAAACCGGCGAGACTGGACGAGGTCACTGAAAAAGGTCCACAAGATGCGCCCCCGCGCGATCCACTTCTGTCACGACACCCGCGTCCTGGGTTCGTGATGGGTTCGTGATGGCGTTCGGACCGCTTGTCGAGGCCGACTGGCTGCGCGAACACATCGACGATCGCGATGTCCGGGTGATCGACTTTCGCTGGTATCTGCAGGGTCGCCGCGGCTGGCAGGAATTCGTCCGCGGCCACATACCGCACGCGGTTTTTCTCGACCTGGAAAAAGTCACAGGCAAGGATGGCGGAGGCCGCCACCCGCTTCCTTCTGCCGATCAGTTCGAAAGTGAGCTGCGACTGCGAGGCGTGAACGACGACACCAAGGTTGTCGTTTACGACGACAGCGGCGGCTCGACGGCCGCCAGACTCTGGTTCCTCCTCGGCTACTTCGGCCATCGCGCACAGGCGGTGTTAAATGGAGGGCTGCAGGCCTGGGGCCAACCGATAGAGGATGAGGTCGAGGTCTTCGCCCCGGGCAATTTCACAGCTCGCGAGCCGGACCACGCCAGCGTCCTCGATTTCGAAGCGGTGCGGGCGCTTCGCGGCATGCCGCTGATCGACGCCCGCGCGGGCGAGAGGTATCGCGGTGAAAAGGAGCCCATCGACCCCAAGGCCGGTCACATCCCCGGCGCACTTAACGCGCCGTACAGTGAAAACCTCGAGTCGGACGGTCGATTCAAATCGCCGGCCGAGCTGCGAATGCGCTACATCGAGCTCGGCGCAGAAGAAGGGGCGGTCTTCTACTGCGGATCAGGCGTCAATGCGACCCATCACGTGCTGGCCATGGCGGTCGCGGGCCTTCCGGGCGCGCGGATCTACGCCGGCTCCTGGAGCGACTGGTCGAATCGGGACGCGCCGGTGGCGACAGGCGCAGAACCCTGAGGTTCTAACATCTGGCTGTGATTCTCCAGGGAAAGCGGATTCTCATCGCGGGAATGTCCGACCGGCGCAGCATCGGTTACTCGATCGCGCAGGAGGCGCAGAAAGCAGGCGCTGAGATCCTGCTCACAAGCTTCGGCCGGATGATGAGCATCACTCAGATGACGGCCAAAAAGCTCGACCCTGTGCCCGAAATTCTCGAGATGGACGTGACCAAACCGTCCGATATCGCGAGCGCGTTCACAGAGACGTCCAGGCGATGGGATCGCATCGATGGGCTCGTGCATTCGGTCGCGTTTGCACCTGCCGATGCCCTGGGCGGCCAATTCATGAATACACCGTGGGAAAGCGTCGCAACCGCGCTCCAGGTAAGCGCGTTTTCATTCAAAGAGCTGGCGCGCGGCTTTTTGCCGCTGATGCAGGAACACGGGGGATCAATGGTCACTCTGGACTTCGACAATTCCACCAATGCGTGGCCCAAATACGACTGGATGGGCGTTTCAAAAGCCGCTCTCGAATCGGTCACGCGATATCTTGCGCGCGACCTCGGGCGCTACAAGATTCGCGTCAACGCCGTGTGCGCCGGACCCCTCGCCACGCTTGCGGCGAGCGGCATCCCGGGCTTCAAGGACTTCGAAGAGGTGTGGGAGAAGCGGGCCCCGCTGGGCTGGAGCCTGCAGGACAAATCCCCGGTCGGCCGGGCGGTCTGCGTCCTGCTGTCTGACTACCTGGACATGACCACCGGCGAGCTCTTGCACGTCGACGGGGGGTACCACGCGATGGGGACTGAGCTACCTCCAGCCGACTGACCCAACATCTTGTGCCGACCAGGGGACAACCGCGCAACATCGTGTTAGGCTCTTCCGAAATCCGGGCGTCGCGGGCCCACTGCGACCCCCGAGAAACGGGAGGAATGCAGTTTGCGGGAGTGCCTGGTTATCTACGTGGACGCCGCGCTGGACAAGCATGGCCGGGCCGGATGTGGCCTGGCCGTTTTTGTTAGAGGGCGGGCCGTTTATACGGAGTCGTTCGGCTTTTCGCACGTGGGCGGGTCGGCTCAGCTGGAAGCGCACGTGTGCGCGGGCGCGCTCGATCTTGCCGCCGCGCGCTGGCCTTATCACCGTGTGATCGTGCGCACGGATTGCGCTCCAGTCGTCCGCAGTCGAATGCCATCGAGCGACAGCTTTCGCGTTGCCGTCCACGAAGTTCGCGAACGATGCCGTCGCGGTTGGCGCGTAGTTCGTTATGTCAGCCGTAAAGCAAATCCCGCGCACGAGCTTGCTCGCGAGGGATTGAAGAGTCTGTCCAAACAACCGGTGCTCGCCGCCGCGTAACTCCTTACAGAGAAATTCAACGGGCGCAGCTAATATGTGCTGCGCCCGTTTTCTTTTTGTTCAGGGGAGTGAAATGGCACCAGAGGAAGCACAGTCAAATGCGCCGCGACGTCGTGGACGTCCACCCGGCTCAAAAACAACACGCACTCGGCGCAAGCGGGCAGGCGGCGGCGAGCTCGTCGACAGGTTGAACGCGATGGTCGCGGAACTGATCAGCACGAACAAGAAGCTGCAGCGGCAGGTCGCGAAGCTGTCCGAGCGCGCGGGCGCATCATCGACGAGCAAGAACGTCGAGCGTGGACTGCGCACCATCTCGCGTCGTGTCCAGCGAGCCTTAGGTGGAACCACGAAACGAAAGCGCCGCAAGCCGGCAACAGCAGCGAACGGACGACGACGGAAGACCGCGACCCGACGTCGCAAGACGTCCTAAGACGTCCGATTCGTTTCCGACATTGCATTGGCGGCCGGGTTCACCCCGGCCGCAACTTTGTTCTCTAGCCCACCCAATCGCGGCTACGAGTGACTTTTAGAAAATCCGAACCGTATACCGGAAAGTGAGCAGACCCGGCGCGCTCAGCGCCCGGTCGATGAGCGAAAACCATCCGGGTTTTCGCTCATATGCTTCGCTGTTCGATACGCATCCACGATGCTGAAGATCCACAGCGTGCCGCCGCCGAGCTCCATCGGGACGCCGACGGCGGCGCCGATCACGGTGAGGTCGAGGTCGAAGCCGAAGAACTGAAGGCCACCGATCCCGACGAGGTAGGCCAGGCCCTTCATGTTGTGCCCGAGGTAGAAATGCCCGAGCCCCGGCACAATCGCCAGCGCAGCGGCCAGCGCGGGACTCTTGCGTGCGCGGGTGACGGGAGCGTAATAGGCGCCTGAGGCCGGCGAGCCGCACCGCGGGCACGGCGCGTTCGGGTTGGTCAGGAGCGCCCCGCAGCGCCCGCACAGAACCTCGGATGCCATCCCCTTCTAGTCTGCCAACTTTGCTAGCGTCCTAACCGTGGATCTCGGCTTCACGCCCGAGGAGGAAGCGTTCCGGCAGGAGGTCCGAACCTGGCTCGAGTCCAACCTCCCGGCCGAGTGGCGTCACCGCGGCGTCGGCGGCTACCGCGAGGAGGAGGAGACCGAGATCCAGCGCGACTGGCAGCGTCGCCTCTACGAAGGCGGCTGGCTGAAGCTCGCGTGGCCCAGGGAAGCGGGCGGGCGGGGCGCCACCCCGGTCATGCAGGCGATCTACCAGGAGGAGATGGCTCGCGTAGGCGCGCCGGGCATCCTCGGTCGCCTCGGCGTCACCCTCCTCGCCCCGACGCTCGTGGCCATGGGTTCCGACTGGCAGAAGGAGACGTACGTCGAGAAGATCCTGAGCGGAGAGATGATCTTCTGCCAGGGCTTCAGCGAGCCCGATGCGGGAAGCGACCTGGCCGGACTTCGCACGAAGGCCGAGAAGCGCGACGGCAAATGGATCCTCAGCGGGCAGAAAACCTGGTCGAGCGGTGCGCACTACTCGCACAAGAGCTTTCTGCTCGCGCGCACCGACCCCGCGGCCGAGCCGCATCGAGGCATCGGCTTTTTCCTTATCGACATGGAGCAGCCGGGCGTCGAGGTGCGGCGGATCAAGCAGATGACCGGCGGCGGCGAGTTCTGCGAGATCTTTCTCTCCGGCGCGGAAGTCGAAGAGCGCGACCTTGTCGGCCAGCCCCAAGACGGATGGAAGATCGCGATGACGGTCTTCGGCTTCGAGCGCGGCGGCCTGGCGCAGGCGGCGCGTTTCGAGCGGGTCGTCGCCGAGCTGGCCGCGCTGGCCCGCGAGCGTGGCGTGGGTGGAGACGCCACGACGCGCCAGAAGATCGCGCAGGCCCAGATCGAGGCGCATGTCTTCCGGCTGATCGGGCTGCGCAATCTGACGAAGGCGCAACACGGGCACGCGCCCGGGCCCGAAGCCAGCGTGACCAAGCTCTACTGGAGCGAGATGGACAAGCGGATGCAGGAAACGGCGATCGGGGTCGAGGGCATGTATGGAGCGCTCGCGCCCGAGTCGGCGATGGCGATTGAGGACGGACGGTGGCAGTACGGCTGGATGTGGGCGCAAGCGGAGACGATCTACGCCGGCTCGTCCGAGATCCAGCGCAACATCATCGCCGAGCGCGTGCTCGGCCTCCCGCGCGGCCGATGATCACGACTGCCGAGGCGATCGAGCGGCTCAAGACGCGCATCGGCGTCGACGGCCCCGAGGTGACTGCACCGGTCGAGGCGGGGCACGTCAGGCGGTTCGTCGAGGCGATCGGCGACCCGAACCCGCGCTGGACGAAGGAGGCGCCGCCGACTTTCCTCGTCGCCCTGGCCCCGGTTTCGCTGCACCTCGCCGACGCCGAGGAGTACGGCCAAGGTTGGCTGAACGGCGGCAACAGGTTCGAGCACTTCGCCCCGGTGATGATCGGCGACCAGGTGACCTCGAAAGGCCGCGTTGTGGACGTCTACGACAAGGCGGGCTCGAGCGGAAACATGCTCTTCATAATTTTCGAGACCGACTACACGAACCAACGCGGCGAGCTGGTCGCGCGAGTGCGCGGAACGGCGATCCGGCGATGAAACTCCAGGTCGGACAGGAGATTCCGGAGCTGGTCAAGCACCCGACGACGCGACAGCTCGTCCAGTACGCCGGCGCGCAGGGCGACTTCTACGAGATCCACTATGACCAGCCGTACGCGAAAAGCGTCGGCCTGCCTGGCGTGATCCTGCATGGGCTGCTGAAGGCGGCGTTCCTCGGCCAGCTGGTGACCGACTGGCTCGGCGATCGCGGCACCCTCAAGACTTTCGAGGTCAGCTACCGCGGCGTCGACATGCCGGGGAATCCGTACCGCTGCCGCGGCCGCGTGACGAGGGTCGACGGCGGCGATGTCGAGCTCGAGGTGTGGGGCGAAGACGAGAGCGGCAAGCGGACTACCGTCGGCACCGCGACTGTGTATATGCGCAGCTGATGTTGTTGCTGGTTTTGAAATTCGTCCACATCGCCGCCGCGATCACCGCGGTCGGCGCGAACATCACCTACGGCGTCTGGAATGTCCGCGCACAGAGCGACCCCGCACACCTTGGTTTTGGGTTGAAGGGGATCAAGTTCCTCGACGACCGGATCGCGAACCCCGCCTACGGCGTGGTGCTCCTCACGGGGCTGGTGATGATCTTCGTCGGGCATTGGTCGATCACGTCGCTCTGGATCATCGTCGCGCTGGTGCTGTTCGCGGTCGTCGTGGTGCTCGCGGCCGGACTGTACTCGCCGCTGCTGCGCAACCTGATCAAGCTCGTCGACTCTGGCGACACCAGCTCGCCCGAGTTCGAACGGCTCTCGCGGCGCAACAGGATCCTTGGTCCGGCTTTTGGCCTGATCGTACTGGTGATCCTCGCCATGATGGTCTTCAAGCCTTCCCTGTAGACCCACAGCACGGCCAGCACCGAAGCATCGATCACGCAGTAACCACCGGCGATGACCGACGGCGGGTTGCCCGACGGGATGTGAGTCCATGGCGCGACCGGCATCCACGCCCAGTCGCCGAAGGACGTGCCGAAGATCTCCAGCTCGCTCACGATGATAAAGATCGCCGCGAACAGGGGCCACCGCGGTGAGCGGAGCAGGAAGTACGCGAAGACCGGCAGGCACAGCGCGCCCTGCAGGTCAAACCGCCCCGTAACGATGGGTAGCGCTGTGAGTCCGAGCACGGCCCAGGTGCCCGCGCCGGCCAGGACCGCATAGGCGACGCGGCGGCCGTGGCGCTTGACCAGCGGCGTCTGCGCGGCCAAAAGACCGAAGAGATAGACGATGCCGTGGCCCGGGGGCACAAAGAGCGGCAGGTTGTGCAGCCGGTAGCGGTAAACGCCCCAGACCAGCGAGCCGAAGATCTCGAAGCAGGTCGCGACCACGACACACGTCCAGACCTGGACACGCTGCTCTTTCGGCGCCTTCAGCGCCGCCAGGTAGAGGACGGTGAAGGTGAGCGCGCCCAGCACGTATTGCTGCCATTGGGTCGTGACGCGGCTGTCCGCGAACAGCCCGATCGGGGTGTAGACCAGGAGGTACGCGTGCAGCCAGTACGGCTGCACGCGTCTGGAGATCTTCGAGATTACTTGAGGGTGCCCCTCTCGTCGATCAGGCTGCCTTGCAGGGTCCACCCGGTGCCGCTCCAGGTGATCACCTGCTCTTGCATGATCGGAAAGTGGTCGGATGACGTTGTCTTGACTTTCACGCCCGGCAGCGCGAACGGATTGGTTTCGTTCAGGCGGTTCGCCGCGATGTCCATGACGTTCTTGCGAGTCATGTTCGAGCCGGCCTGCTTCAGCACGTCGACCATGGTGTACGCGACCGCAACGCCATAGAGGTTGAAGCCGTCATTGGGCTTGCAAGTCGTGCAGTTGGCGATGATCGTCTTGTACTGCTGCATCCCGGAGTCGTTGGCCCACTGCGGGTCGGTTGGGTCCTTGAGGTAGGCGACGCTCGTGACGTTTGCGAGAGCCGCGCCGGCGGTCTTCGCGGCCAGCATGTAGACCTGGGGGTTGGAGACTGAGTTCAGGTAGATCGCGTTAGGGGTCCAGTGCAGGCCGGTGATGATCGCGAGCGACTGGATCGTCGGTTTGGGGGTCGAGAAGAGGAACAGTGTGTCGACGCCCTTGGACTTGAGGATGGCCAGCTGTGATGCCGGGCTCGCCGCAGTGACGTCGTAGCTCTCCTTGTCGACGATCATCGAGGCGTTCGAGCCAAGGCCATCGGTGAGGCCTTTGAGGTAATCCTGGCCGTAGTCGTCGTTCTGATACAGGACGCCGATCTTCGCGTTCGGGTGGTTCTGCACGACGTCCTTGGCGTAGATCCGTGCCTCACCCTGGTACGGCGGCTGCCAGCCCATCGTCCACTGATTGGTGCTGAAGTCCTTGCCGAACGTTGTGGCGCCCGTGGCGACGAAGAGCTGGGGCACCTTCTTGCTGTTCAGGTAGTCACGCACGGAGGTCTGGTCCTGCGTTCCGAGCCCGCTGAACATCGCGAACACCTGGTCCTGCTCGACGAGCCCCTTGGTCAAGGGGACGGTGTTGGCGGGGTTGTAGGCATCGTCCTGGATCTTGAAGGTGATCTTTCTCCCGTTGACGCCGCCCTGGTTGTTGACGTAGGTGAAATAAGCGTCCTCGGCATGGGCGATCGTGCCGTACGCGGCCGCCGGGCCGGAAAGGGCGTTGGTCGTACCGAGGAGGATCGAGTTGCTGGTGATGCCGATGTCGGTCTGTGGGGCAGGAGCAGGGCTGCCGCCACACGCGCCGAGGGTGACCAGGAAGGCCGCCACCGCGGCCAGGCGAGCTGCGTTTCGTCCCATAGAAATTCCTCCCATGTTGATAGACAACTATTTAAACAGTCTGTGGATTTGGCGGCATCTGTCCAGTCTCTCGATCGGCGGCACCTCGCAGGCGGCGGTTGAGGGCGACGTAGCCTCGGTAGAGAAGGCCGACGATCCCGTTGGGGGCGAAGATCATGATCAGGATCAAGACCGCCCCATAGGTGACCGCCGGGCCGGCGTTTTTCACGGTGGACGCGATCTGGTCCGGGATCCAGGACTGGCTGGGCACCCATTGGTTCGATTCGATGGGCAGGAAGTAGGCGAAGATCGCGCCCAACAGCGGTCCGGGGATGGAGGCAAGGCCTCCCACCACCGCGCCGACGAGCAGCTGGATGGACAGCGAGACCGGGAACGTATCCGGGCTGACGAACCCGGCGGCGAGCGCAAAAAGCGCGCCGGCGATCCCCGCGTAAAAGGCGGAGATGCCGAAGGCCAGCGTCTTGTAGCCGGCGATGTTCACCCCGGACGCCGCAGCCGCAACCTCGCCATCCCGGATGGCTCGCATGGCTCGGCCCGGCCGGTGCCGGACCAGGTTCCAGGCGAACCAGAAGAGGATCAGGGCGCAGAAGAGGCATATGTAGTAGATCCACTGGTCGCTTGTCATCGCGATGCCGGTGAGGAAGCCATAGGCGCTCTGAGCGAACCCGGGCGGATCGGGCTGGGTGAGGATGATCCCCTGCACGCCGCCGGTGAGCCCGGCCGGTCGCTTGATAAGGCTTGGTGTGACCACCGCGAGCGCGAAGGTGGCAAGCGCGAGGTAGAGGGCGGAAAGGCGAAGCGCGGGAATGCCGAAGACAAACCCGACCATTCCCGTCAGCAGTCCCGCGATGGGGATGGTGGCGACGATGTCCATCTTGAAGTGGTGGGCCAGGATGGCGGACGTGTAGGCGCCCAACGCCATGAATGCGCCGTGGCCCAGCGAAAGCTGCCCGCTGTAACCGACCAGGATGTTCAGGCCCATGATCGCGATGGCCAGGATCAGCGCCTGCGCCCATTCGCTCGCCAGGAAGCTGCTGATCACGGTCGGAAACCCAACGAGGAAAAGCACCACGACGCCGACCAGCCAGTAGCGGGGCGGGGCGCCTCGAATTCGTTGCAGCATCACACGCGCCTCGTCGCGGCCCTGCCGAACAGGCCGTTTGGCCTGATGATCAGGACCACGATGATGATCGCCAGCCCAACTGCAAGCTGGAGGTCACCGCCGACGAAGGGAATGTAGGCGCCGGCGAGGTTGACCGTGACGCCGACGATGAGTCCACCGACAACAGCGCCGAGCGGGCTCTCGATTCCTCCGAGGACCGCCGCGGCGAAGGCGTAGATGATGATCGACTGCATCATGTTCGGCTCGAGAAAGAGAATCGGGGCGACCATGATCCCGGACACCGCTCCGACGGCCGAAGCAAGGCCCCAGCCGAGGGCGAGCATCCAGCTCACCTGAACCCCGAGCAGGCGGCTCGCCTCCGGGTGATGGGCTGCGGCGCGGAGCGTTAGACCTACGGTCGTGCGCTGGAGCAGAAGGTAGACCGCGAGCAGCACCAGCCCTGACACCCCCATCACCCCAAGGTCGCGATAGCTGATGAACACACCGAGCAGGTCGACGGTCTGCGCCGAGAAAGCGCTCGGGAACGATCGCGGGACATATCCGAACATGAAACCGGCCAGCCCGTTGAGAAGTGTCGCCAGGCCCAGCGTGATGATGACGAGGGTCAGGATCGGCGCTCTCTCCACCGGGCGGATCACGATGCGCTGGATCACGATGCCGCCTCCGAAAGCCAGCACGAGCGTGACCGGAAACACGATCCAGTAGCTCATGCCTCGGTTGATCAGAGCGTAAGCAACGAACGTCGCGAGCATCGCCATCTCGCCCTGGGCGAAGTTCACGAGGCCCATCGCGTTGTAGATGAGGACGAGAGCCAGCGCGAGACTCGCGAAGATGCCGCCGATCGCAATGCCGCTGACCACCTGCTGGAGCAAGGCCTGCATCAGTAGCCGAGGTAGGAACGCCGGACCGACTCGTTGCCCTGGAGCTCCTCGCTCTCGCCTTCCACCGCGACTCGACCGACCTCGAGCACATATGCGCGAGATGACAGGTCAAGGGCGATCCGAGCGTTCTGCTCGACCAACAGCACGGTGACCCTGTTGGACTGGTTGATCGAGCGGATGATCTCGAAGATCGAGCGGACGATCATCGGCGCGAGGCCGAGCGACGGCTCGTCGAGCAGCATCAGCCGCGGTTTCATCAGGAAGGCGCGGGCGAGAGCCAGCATCTGCTGCTCGCCGCCGGACAGGGTGCTGGCGGAGAGCCGGCGCCGCTCCTTGAGGACAGGGAAGTATTCGAAGACGCGGTCGTAGTCTTTGCGCACCTCTGCGCCATCCCGTCTCAGGTGCGAGCCAAGCTTCAGGTTTTCGTCGACTGTCAGCTCTGTGAGGATGCCTCGACCTTCAGGCACGTGGGCGATTCCTCCACGCACCACGTCTTCGGTCGACATGCGCCGCAGCGAGCGACCCCCGAACTTGATGTCACCGCTCCACCGCACTCCTCCGGTGATGGCGCGCAGCGTCGTGGTCTTGCCGGCGCCGTTGGCACCGAGCAGCGACACAATCCCGCCCTCGGGTACAACCAGCGAGACGCCATGCAGGACAGACGTCTGTCCGTAGCCCGCATGGACCTCCTTCATCTCGAGGAGGGCCGTCACGCCGCACCCAGGTAGGCTTCGATGACAGCGGGGTTGCGCTGCACCTCCGCGGGAGTCCCTTCGGCGATCTTCTTGCCGAAGTCGAGAACCACCACACGGTCGGAGATGCCCATCACGAAGGCCATGTGATGCTCGACCAGGAGCATGGTGACCTTCAACTCAGTGTGGACACGGCGCAGGAGCCGCGACATCGAGTCGACCTCTTCGTGGCTGATTCCACCTGCGGGTTCATCCAGGAGGATCAAGCGCGGCCGCGAGACCAGCGCGCGGGCAAGCTCGACGCGCTTCTGAATCCCGAAGGGAAGAGCCGCCACGGGACGATGCGTGTAGTCGTCGAGACCGACGAACTCGATCATCTCCAGGGCGCGCTTTCGCGACGCAGACTCCGTGGCAACCGCCCTCGGCAGAGGCACGCCTGCCTCGAACCACCCGCTCTTGATGTGCACGTGGTCGCCGACCATCACGTTGTCGAGCACGGTCATCGAACGAAAGAGGGCAACGTTCTGAAAGGTGCGCGTGACGCCGAAGCGGATCACGTGGTGCGGCCGCATCTCGAGCACGGAGTGGCCGTCGAAGAGCGCCGTGCCGCCGCTGGGCCGGTAGACGCGGGTGATGACGTTGAAGAGCGTCGTCTTGCCGGCGCCGTTGGGACCGATCAGCGCGATGACCTGGCCCTCGTCGACGTTGAACGAGACGCGGTCCAGTGCCACCACACCACCGAACCGGACGCTGAGGTCGCGCACCTCGAGCAACGGCATATTGGCCGAATACTAATTTCGCAGCGACTCCAAGGCCACTAGTCGCCTGGCTCGGGCAGATCTCCGTGCTCTGGAAGTTCGAGTGGTTCGTCCGGCGGGCTGAGCTCCGGATAGCCGGCGTCGGGGGCGCCAGGTCCCCACTCGGTCGGGGGTCCCCACTCGGCAGGCGGCAGCTCGGGCGCAGCCGGCGCCGGCGGGCGCGCGGGTTCCGGAGCCGGGGCAGGAGGCGCGGTCGGATGCGGCCGCACCGGTTCGGTCCACGCGGACTGCGATTGCGGCTCATGAATGGGGGTGGGTGGCGGCGTGCCGAATCCCGCGGTGTAGTCGGGACGCGTCGCGCGGTGCATCACCGCCGCCGACGGCAGCGCCGTCATGGGTCGCGGTCGCCGGATCACGCTGACCGCCCAGTAGCCGAGTGAAAGCAGGATCGCAAGCCCGCCGACTATCGGCAGGAAAACGAACGGGGGCCTCGAGATGAGGTCCAGTCCGTTGAGCGTGGCCGCGACCGGCGTCGAGCTTGCCGTCGGAGACGCGGTCGCTTCAGGGGAAGGGGAGGGCGATTCAGCAGGGCTTGCCGACGGAGAGGGGGACGTGGCGGCGGCCTCGAGCTGGAAGGTCGCGCACGGCCGCGGCTCTACGCTGGCGCAGAGCTTGTGCTGGCCCGGCGGGTCACCGGAGAACGGCTTGACGTGTGTGACGAAGTTGCCGCTGCCGTCGGCGGCCGCGCCGCCGGCCACCTTGTTCGGCTGGTCCCAGAACAGGGTCATCTGCTCGTTGGAGAGGAACGCACCGCCGTTGACGGTGATCTGCGTGTTGGGACCGCCGTCGGTCACATCCAGAGAAAGGAATGCGTTCTGGGGGATCGGGCTAGCGCTGGGAGATGGCGACGCGGACGGGGATGGGGAGGGGGATGGCGAGGGTGATGCTGGGGCGGAGGGCGACGGCGATGGCGCCGCTGTCGGGGAGGGACTGGTTGCTGCAGTCAGGAGAAACCAGAAGGGGATAGCCACAAGGACCCGGCGCAAACGCATGAAGCCCGGGAACGATACCAGAGCCGGTTCGGTTACACCGGGGGCCAGGGGATCGACCACGCCGAGGTCGGCTCCGGGAAGCGCCAGCCAGGGTCGATCACGCCGCGGAGCCTGCGCTTGAGCATGCGCACCTCGGCGGGGCGGAGCAACCCGGCCATCGTCTTGGCGAGCGCTCCGCGCTCCAGCTCGACCAGCCCGCGTTCCACGTCGCCGCACAAGTCTCGCGGCAGGGGCTGGCCGGAGAAGTCCCAGATCACCGTCCGCAGCTTGTTCTCAACGTTGAAGGTCAGGCCGTGGTCGATCACCCACACGTTGTCTTCCGCGTCGAAGAGGCAGTGGCCAGACTTGCGGTCGGCGTTGTTGGCGATCACGTCGAACAGGGCAACGCGGATCCAGGTCTCGGTGCGTGCGCTGTTGTCGCCGAAAAAGTGACGGCCGTCGGCGTCGATGAAAAGCTGCACCGCGCCAACACCATGGGGCGCCTTCTGCCGGACCACCGTCGGCGGGATGAGCGGCCAGCCCAGGACCTTGCTCAGCTCGTACGCCGCGACCTCGCGCTGGTACAGCGTGCCCGCCTCGAAGTCCCAGAGCGGCGATTCCCCGCGCGCCGGCTTGTAGACCGCGCGCAAACCCGATGGCGGATGAGGCCCGAGGCGCGCCAGGAACGTGTAGTTCGAGGCGCCGTGCAGGACCCCCAGGATCTTGACGTCCGGCAGCCCGCCGAGCAGCTTCTCGGCTGCTTCAGAAGATAGGCCGGGCACCGTTCATGACCGGACAGGGATGGCCGGAGGGATCCATTGGCAGACCACATCGCGGGCAAAGTGGCCGGCCGGCGGAAAGCACCGACTCAGCCTGCTTCGAGAAGGCGATCACCTGGTCGTGGCTGAGCCAGAAGCGCACGCTCGGCGCGTCGTCCGCGGCCGGCGCCTCTGTCGGCTCGGCCGGCTCGGCCGCGGCAGCCTGGCTCGCGACCAGGACGAACATCTGGCGGGCCTCGTGATAGCCCAGGCCCATCTCGCCGATCTGCCACTCGGGCTCGTCCGGCTGGGCGCTGCCCAGCGAGGCCTCCGTCGCCTCCTCAGGCGTTTCGATCTGCTGGGCCTCGAGCATCTGGTGCAGGCGCAGGAGGAGGGCCTGGATCTGGGCTTTCTCACATCCGAGCGTCAGCGTCCGCCCTGACCCGGTCGCAAGGAGGAAGAAACGGCGCTGGCCGGGCTCGCCGACCGCGGCGACCACGATGCGGTCGACCGGGTCGAGCTCGTAGATCGCCATCGCCAAAAGCCTACGGTCTAATTGGTTTTGGGGCCCCGGAAGCGGGGAACAAGATCAAAGGTAACTACTTCGAATTTCATTTCAACCCACCTGGAGGACAGCTGACAAATGCCAAAAACCGTAGGAATCGACCTGGGGACGACCAACTCGGTCATCGCCGTCATGGAAGGCGGCGAGCCTGTGGTCATCCCCAACTCCGAAGGTTCGCGCACGACCCCCTCCGTGGTCGCTTTCACCAAGTCCGGTGAGCGGCTCGTGGGCACGCTGGCCCGCCGTCAGGCGGCCGTCAACCCCGAGAACACCGTCTACTCGATCAAGCGGTTCATGGGCCGCAAGTTCGGCGAGGTCGATTCGGAGCGGAAGATCGTGCCCTACGAGGTCAAGCCGGGCAAGGACGACCGCGCCGTGGTGTTCGTGCCGAACGCCAACAAGGAATTCACTCCGGAAGAGATCTCGGCCTTGATCTTGCAGAAGCTCAAGGCGGACGCCGAGGCCTACCTCGGCGAGAAGGTGACCGATGCGGTCATCACCGTGCCCGCGTACTTCAACGACTCACAGCGCCAGGCGACCAAGAACGCCGGCCAGATCGCCGGCCTCAACGTCCTGCGGATCATCAATGAACCAACCGCGGCTTCCCTGGCCTATGGCCTGGAAAAGAAAGCGAACGAGACGATCCTCGTTTTCGACCTCGGCGGTGGCACCTTCGACGTCTCCGTGCTCGACGTGGGCGACGGCGTCTTCGAGGTCAAGTCCACGAATGGGGACACCCACCTCGGTGGTGACGACTACGACCGCAGGATCGTGGACTGGCTCGCCGACGAGTTCAAGAAGCAGAACGGAATCGACCTGAAGACCGACCGCCAGGCCCTGCAGCGCCTCACCGAGGCCGCGGAGCGGGCGAAGATCGAGCTCTCGAGCCGGCTCGAGACGACCATCAACCTGCCGTTCATCACGGCGGACCAGACAGGTCCCAAGCACCTCGAGATGACCCTCACCCGAGCCAAGTTCGAGTCGCAGACCAGCGACCTGACCGAGCGCACCCGGGGGCCGTTCCTCGCGGCGCTGAAAGACGCCAACCTCACACCTCAGCAGATCGACGAGGTCGTACTGGTCGGCGGATCCACCCGCATGCCGATCATCCAGCAGCTCGTCAAGGACCTGCTCGGCGGCAAGGAGCCGCACAAGGGAGTCAACCCGGACGAGGTGGTCGCCGTTGGGGCCGCCATCCAGGCCGGGGTGCTCAAAGGCGAGGTCAAGGACATCCTGCTCCTCGACGTGACGCCGCTTTCGCTGGGCGTGGAGACGCTGGGCGGGGTCATGACCAAGCTCATCGACCGCAACACCACGATCCCGACGTCTCGCTCGCAGGTCTTCTCGACTGCGGCGGACAACCAGACGTCCGTCGAGGTCCACGTCCTGCAGGGCGAGCGCGACATGGCACGCGACAACCGCACGCTGGGTCGCTTCCACCTGGACGGGATTCCGCCCGCGCCGCGGGGCATGCCTCAGGTCGAGGTCACGTTCGACCTGGACGCCAACGGCATCCTCAACGTGAAGGCGCAGGACAAGGGCACCGGCCGCGAGCAGTCGGTCACCATCACGGCGTCCTCGACCCTGAACAAGGACGAGGTCGACCGGATGGTCAAGGAGGCGGAGGCGCACTCCGCCGAGGATCGGGCCAAGCGCGAAGAGGTGGAGCTCCGCAACCAGGCAGACCACATGATCCACCAGGCCGAGAAGGTGATCAAGGACAACGAAGCCCGGATCCCGGAGGACGTCAAGAGCGAGGTCAACACCAAGCTCGAGGAGCTCAAGACCGCGGCCAAGGGCTCGGACACCAAGGCCCTGCAGCAGAAGATGGATGAGTTCAACGAGGCCCTGCAGAAGATCGGCCAGCACATCTACCAGGGAGCCGGAGCCTCGGCCCCGACAGGTGGGCAGAGCGATGGCACCGCGCCCGGTGAGGAGAAGAAAGAGGGCGACGTCGTCGACGCGGACTACCGCGAAGTCAACTAAATAGATTTCCCCTAAGGGCTGCGCCGCGCGGCGCAGCCCTTATTTTTGCGCCGGTGGTGACTTACTTCCGTGAACGGCGCTCGCCTGTGGGCCGCGGCCGGCCTCTTGATCGGGGCGATGCTCTTGGTCTGGGACCTGGTCGTCGCCGCGCCGCTCTTCTTCGCCCAGTACGCGGTCCGCAACGACTTCCGCCTCGCCTACGCGGCGGCGATCGTCGGATGGCAGGACGGTTACCGGAGGCTCTACGACCTCGCTGAACAGCAGGCCGCGATTCGCGGCCTCGGTTCGGAGTTCAACGTCCAGCCATTCATATCGCCGCCGCCCTTGGCGTGGCTGGTCACGCCGCTGACGGCGCTGCCGTTCACCTCAGCCCTGGTCATCTGGACCGCGCTGCTGATCGCCGCCTTGCTGTGGACCTGGTATCTCCTGGCGCCCGGGGAGGGCTTGGCGCGGACCGCGCACCTGCTGCTGTGGGTCGGCGTTTTTCCAGCCGCGTTCGGTGTGATGGTCGGGCAGCCCGGTGCCCTCGTCGCCGCGGCGGTGGCCACGGCGTGGTGGCTGATCCGCGCCGAACGCCCGCTGGCGGCCGGTGTGGTGCTGAGCCTTCTGGTCCTCAAGCCGCAGCTGGCCCTGCTGGTACCTGTCGCTCTGCTCGCCGCGGGCTACCGCAAGACGTTTGCGTCCTGGCTCGTAGCGTCGGCGGTGATCGGGGTGTTCGCCCTGGTCATGCTGGGCGGAGACGGCGTGGCGCGGTATCGCGACGTCCTCGCCCAGACGCAGACCGCGGCCTGGGACATCACGCGTCGCTACTCGATCTCCGGTCCGCTCGGACTCGGCTGGGCATTGCGCGTGGCGGAGCTGGCGGTCCTCGTGGTCACCGTCGTGGCGGCCTGGCGGCACCGGCTCAGCCCCGAGCGCGTGATCGCCGCGGGGATCCTCGGTTCTCTGCTGTTCACTCCGTATCTCGGGTTCCAGGACTTCCTGATGCTGTTCGTCGCCGGATGGCTGCTGGTCCGGTCTGGCGCAACTGCTATCCAGGTCGCAATCCTCGTCGTCGGATACGCGCTGCTCGAGCTGGCGCTCGTGGTGCTCGCGATCCCGATCCTGCTTGCCGAGCTTCTCCTGCTGGGTACGCTTCTCTGGCCATTCCGCACCGTTGGAGCCAACGAGGCGCTTGGAACGATGTCGAAACGCCTCGCTGCGTCCAAAGGTGCGTAATCCCGGGCGCCTGGAGCCGACGGTGGGATTCGAACCCACGACCTGCCACTTACGAGGCGGCTGCTCTGCCAGCTGAGCTACGTCGGCGCAATCTCGGCGACAGAAATTTGGCCATGTCGCGAGGGCCTAGGCTAACATCGGACGGGGATGCGAACGCTCGACGTGGAACGACTTGCGACTGGCGATTATTCGCTGATCAAGCCGCTGCTCGTCGAGCTTCACCTTAGCGAACAGGTCCACTACAGCGACCATCCGCAGCTCCCCCGCGAGGAGATCGAGCGTCACCTGACTCAGGTTCCCGCCGCGTTCCGCGGTGAGAACGTCATCTACGCGGTCCGCGACGAGGTGGGACAGGTTGTCGGCTTCTGCTGGATCGTCCTGTACGACCCGGGGACCGGGCTGGAGGGCGAGGTCGCCGAGCTCTACGTGGCTGAAGGGCACCGCGGTCGCGGAATCGGCGAGATGCTCGTCCGCCAGGCGGTGAAGCTCTTCGCCGAGCGCGGCGTGACACTCGCCTACGTCTGGACCCGACCTGACAACGAGTCCGCCGTCAGGCTATATCGTTCCGCCGGATTCGAACCCAACCGCCAGCTCGTCATGACCTGGTATCCCCTCGACCCGACCAGCAGCCACTAACAGCCGCCAACCTACTATCAACTCATGCGAACCATCGCGGCCGTCGCGGCCGGCCTGGTCGTGACCATCCTCGTCGCCACCAGTGTCACGCTGGCTGTGCTGCAGTACCAGGCACGGACCAACAACCAGCAGGTCAACCTGCGGAACGGGGTGACGCTGTCGCAGGACTCGGCCATCGTGCAGGCCGCGGCCAAAGCGCGCCCGGCGGTCGTCAGCATCGTCACGCAGCGCCAGCCGACCATCGTGGACGGATCCGGCTATCTGGCCACCAGCGACGGCTACATCGTGACCAACATCAACGTGATCGCCGGCGCCAGCGGGATGACTGTGCTCGTGCCCGGCGACGCCAAGCCACACGACGCCCGTCTTGTCGACTACGACTGTCAGACCGGGGTCGCCGTGATCAAGATCGACAAGGTCAGCGGCCTGCCGACGCTTGGCTTTGCTGACCCCACGGCGCTGGCCCAGGGCCAGGTCATCGTGGCCGTCGGCGGTCCGGCGGCGGGCGGCGCGGTCACTCCTGGTTATGTCAGCGCAATGCATCGCGTGGCGGCTGGCAAGGATCCGCTGACCATCGGCCACACCATCCAGTTCAGCGACACGATCCAGACCAGCGTGGCGATCGACGGCGGCACGTCCGGCGGCCCGCTGCTGAACGTGGGGAGCCAGGTCGTAGGGATCGCCATGGAGTCGCCGGCGGCGACGGCCGGGTTCGGCCTCAACGTCGCCGACATCCAGGACGACGTCCAGCAGATCCTGTCCTCAACTGGCCAGGTCACGGTTGCGTCCATCGGCGCGACGACGAGCGACGTCTCGCCTGAAAGCGCAGCCCTCAACGGCGTGCCGGAGGGCACCCAGCTGGTGGTCCTTTATCAAGGTGGTCCCGCCGCGACGGCAGGCCTCCGGCCCGGCGACGTCATCACCCAGCTCGACGATGTGCACATCGACGCCGCGCATCCGCTTTCGCTGCTGCTCCGCTCGCGCTTTCACGCCAGCCAGCGGGTGACGGTCACGTACACGCGGGGCACGAGCTCGAGCCAGGCGGAGCTGACGCTGAGCGCCCAACACCCGACCTGCTCGTGACGTCGGTGATATCGGGAGGCGTGCGCGAGCGCATCAACGACGCGCTCCACCAGGCCGTACGCGCGCTTGGAGTGGAAGAGGACATCCCTGACCTCGAGCTCGGGCGGGCGAAGGTGCCCGAGCACGGCGACTACGCAAGCTCGGCCGGTCTGAAGCTCGCCCGCGTTTTGCGGTCGCGGCCTGATGAGATCGCCGCCCGGCTCGCCGAAAAGGTCGTGGTCCCGGAAGGGGCGGCTACGGCGGAGGCCGAGAAGGGCTACGTGAACTTCCGGCTGACCGATGACTGGCTTCGCCAGCTCGTGACGCGCATCGCACCCGGCTACGGCGGGCGCGACATCGGCCGCGGCGAGCATCTCCAGGTGGAGTTCGGCAGTGTCAACCCGACCGGCCCACTCCACATCGGGCACGGGCGCGGCGTGACGCTGGGCGACTCCCTCTGCAGGCTCCTGGAGTTCACCGGGCACTCGGTCCAGCGCGAGTACTACGTCAACTCGGACAACACACAGACGCGAAGGTTTGGCGCATCGGTGTATGCGCGACTGCACGGCAACGAGCCACCTGAGGGCGGATACACGGGTGATTACGTGACCGAGCTGGCCGAGATGGCGCGCCACGACCTGCCCGGGATCGACAAGGTTCCCGAGGAGGAGGCCGAGCCGAAGCTGCGCATGTACGCGATCGAAAAAATGGTCGAGCGGATCAGGGCGACGGTGGCGCGATTGTCCGTGCGCTACGACGAGTGGTACTACGAAAACAAGCTGTGGGAAGCCGGCCTGCCCCAAACGGCGATCGACCGGTTGCGGAAGTCGGGCCATATCAAGGAGCGGGACGGAGCGCTGTGGTTCGGTGAGCCCAACGACGAAGAAGAAGACCGGGTTGTGATTCGCGCCAACGGGCAGCCGACATACTTCGCGTCAGACCTCGGTTACCTGCTCAGCCGTTTCGAGCAGCGAGGTTTCAACAGAGTGATCGAGGTGTGGGCCTCGGATCACCACGGCTACGTCCCGCGCATGAAGTCCGCAGCGGCGGCGCTGGGGTTCGACCCGCAGAAGCTCGTGATCATCCTCCACCAGATGGTCAACCTCAAAGAGGGAAAGATGTCGAAGCGCGCCGGCCGCTTCGTGACGCTCGATGAGCTGGTCGACCGCGTCGGTTCGGACGCGGTCCGCTACTTCTATCTGCTCCGGTCGCCGGACACGACGATAGAGTTCGACCTCGAGCTGGCCGTCACGCAGGGCAGCGAAAACCCGGTGTACTACGCGCAGTACGCGCACGCGAGGCTGTCGAACGTCGAGGTGGCGGCCGCGGAGCGGCATCCGCGCCTCCCAGAAAGAGCAGATGCCTCGCTGCTCGGGCACCCATGGGAGCTCGACGTGGCGCGTCAGCTCGCATTCTGGCCCGACGTCGTCGAGGACGCGACCGCGGTGCTCGAGCCGCATCGCATTCCTTATTACGTGCATGACCTCGCGACCGCGGTGCACCGCTTCTACCACGCGGGGAACGCCCAGAGCGAGCATCGGGTCGTGGTGGACGATCCGGAATTAACAAGGGCCCGGCTGGAGCTGTGCCGGGCGGCGCGTCACACTTTGAAGACAGCGCTGGAGCTGATGGGCGTCAGCGCGCCCGAGCGGATGTAAGGACTCAAGGAGAAACCATTGGACGTCACCTGGCTCGGACACGGCTGCTTCCGGCTGCGCGGCCGCGGCGCGGCAGTGGTCACCGATCCCTACCCGCCCGCGATCGGGTTGAAGCTCGCTCGCATGGACGCGGAGGTCGTGACCATCAGCCACGAGCACGACAACCACAACTTCACCCAGGTGGTCCGGGACGGCGCGTACGAGATTCGCGGGCCGGGCGAGTATGAGGTGGCAGGGGTGAGCGTGATCGGCATCCCGACCTACCACGACGCGGAGAAAGGTGCGAAGCACGGCCGCAACACCGTCTACTTGATCGAGATCGACGACGTGCGCGTCTGCCACCTGGGCGATCTTGGGCACAAGCTCGACGACGCCGAATCAGAGGCTGTCGCCTCGCCCGACGTGCTGCTCGTGCCGGTCGGCGGCCGGGCGACTATGACTGCCGCGCAAGCTGCGGAGGTAGTCCGCCAGCTCGAACCGCGCTACGTCGTCCCGATGCACTACGCGATCTCCGGCCTCAAGCTCGAGCTGGACCCGATCGACCGCTTCCTCAAGGAGATGGGGGTGACATCTGCGGAGCCGCAGCCGAAGCTTGCCGTACAGAAGTCCTCAGGTGCCGAATACGACACCAAAGTGGTCGTCCTGGAGCCAAAAGCCGAAGTCAAGGTTTAGCCACTCGCACGCTCAAAGACCGGGTGAAGGTTTAACCCGGGCTCGTTCCAGGTAACATTTGAAAAACCGCCCTGGAGGTCGTCTATGTCGAAATACGTTTTCGTGACCGGGGGTGTCGTCTCCTCTCTAGGTAAGGGCATCACCGCGGCGTCGATCGGGAACATCCTGAAGGCCCGCCACCTCACCGTCTCCCTGCAGAAGCTCGATCCGTACCTGAACGTCGACCCCGGAACCATGAGCCCCTACCAGCACGGCGAGGTTTTCGTCACCGACGACGGCGCGGAAACCGACCTCGACCTCGGTCACTACGAGCGGTTCGTCGACGAGAACCTGACGGTTGCCTCCAACGTGACGACCGGGAAGATCTACCAGGACGTCATCGCCCGCGAGCGCCGCGGCGATTACCTCGGTGCGACGGTCCAGGTGATCCCGCACGTCACGAACGTCATCAAGGAGAAGATCCTGCGAGCCGCCAAAGACCCACAGGCGGACGTGGTCGTGGTCGAGGTGGGCGGGACCGTCGGTGACATCGAGAGCCTCCCGTTCCTCGAGGCCATCCGCCAGCTGAAGAACGACCTCGGACGGCAGAACGTCTTCTACGTCCACTGCTCCCTCGTCCCGGTGGTCCGCGGCCAGGAGATGAAGACAAAGCCAACGCAGCACTCGGTCCAGGCCCTGCGCGCGATCGGTATCCAGCCCGACGCGATCATCTGCCGGTCCGAGCTGCCGATCGACAACGATCTGAAGGAGAAGATCGCGCTCTTTACCGACGTGCCGCGTGAGGCGGTTGTCTCTGTACCCGATGTGCAGTCGATCTACGAAGTACCGCTGATGCTCGAGGCCGCGGCTCTCGGCAAGGTGATGGCGAAGCACTTCGAGCTCGACGAGGTGGCCCACGGGCCCGACCTCGGACCCTGGATCCAGCTTGTCGACCGGATCAAGCACCCCAAGGCGTCGGTGCCGATCGCAATCGTCGGCAAGTACATCCAGCTGCCTGACGCCTACTTGAGCGTCATCGAGTCGCTCCGTCACGCGGGCATCCATCACGGGCTCGCGATCGACATTCACTGGGTCTCTTCAGAGAAGCTGGACGCCGGAGACTTATCACCCCTGATGGGCGTCGCCGGCATCGTCGTGCCAGGCGGGTTCGGCTATCGCGGCATCGAGGGCAAGGTCATCGCCTCGCGCTACGCGCGGCACAACCGGATCCCATACCTTGGGCTGTGCCTCGGCATGCAGTGCGCGGTGATCGACTTCGCGCGCGAGAAGCTGGAAGCGCCTGACGCCAACTCGACAGAGTTTGCGGCCTTCACCTCAACGCCCGTGATCGACCTGATGCCGGAGCAGCGCAACGTCGACCAGATGGGCGGCTCGATGCGCCTCGGCCTGTATCCCTGCAAGCTGACGCCTGGGTCGCTGGCGCAGAAGGCGTATGGGGAAGAGGTCGTTTACGAGCGCCACCGCCATCGCTTCGAGTTCAACAACGAGTACCGCGAAGTGATGAACGAGGCCGGCATGAACTTCACCGGGCTGTCCCCGAACGGACGGCTGGTGGAGATCATCGAGCTGGCCGATCACCCCTGGTTCGTGGCTAGCCAGTTTCACCCCGAGTTCCGTTCGCGGCCGAACCGGCCGCATCCGCTGTTCCGCGATTTCGTGCGGGCAGCCTTCCTCCAGAGCGGAATCGACCAGATGGAACTTCGTCCCGCGGAGCTGCTGGAAGAGCCCGAGAGCTAGGTACACCCATGGAGCAGCAGAGGAGCGGGATTCCCGCATTTCAGGCGCGCGGCGAGGTTGCGTTCGAGCTCGTGCACGCAACTGAAGCGGCCGCGCTCACCTGCGCAGGATTCCTCGGCAAAGGCGGTCCAGACCGAGTCAGCGAGGCGGCGGGCGACGCGATGCGCGGCGCGCTTGCCCGCTCGGGTCTTACCGGCACAGTCGTCTTGAGCCCACGGCACCAGACCCACCTGCCGCACGGCATGGTGATCACCGGCGGCGACCGCAAGGTCGACCTGGGCGTCTACCCGGTGGAGGGCGCAAGCCAGGTCGCGCGCGGCCACATCAACGCAGTCTCGCTCCTGGTCGCGGTCGAGCCGGGAGGGTTCGCGCAGCTGCCCGCGGTATCCCAGGTGGAGAAGTTCGTCGCCGGACCCGGCGCGCGTGGCGCGATCGACCTCGACGATTCGGTCGCCGACAACCTCCGCCGCATCGCCTTCGCCCGCGACGTTCGTGTTCAGGACCTGACCGTCGCCATCCTCGAGCGACCGCGTCATCAGGAGCTGATCGCGGAGGTCGCGGGGGCGGGCGCCCGCATCCGGACCCTGGAGGAAGGCGACTTCGCAAGCGCGGTGATGGCCGCCCTGCCGGGTACGGGAATCGACGCCGCGATCGGAATCGGCGACCTGCATGCCACGTTGATCGCCGCCTGCGCGGTGCGCTGCCTGGGCGGTGAGTTCCTGGTCCGCCTGATGCCGCGCAACGATGAGGAGAAGAGCCTGGTCGGAGACGCGGCGTCGCACGTCTACGGCCTGGCCGAGCTCGCGCCGGCGACCGACATCGAGGTGGCGATCACCGGCGTGACGGGCGGTCCGCTGCTTCCGGGGATCAGTTTCGGAAGTGGGTTTGCCGAGACCCAGTCCCTGGTCCTTTCGAGCCGCCACGCGACGGTCCGTCGCCTCACGACACGGCACCACGTCGCGGGGGAGCCGCGCTAGAGCCGGAATCCGGGATTAGTCCAGCCGGGTAGCGGGTATCTAGAAAGAGGTAATCCATTGAGCCAAAACGACCCGTACATGCCCCCTCAGGGCGGCCAGTACATCCCCCCGCCGCCGCAGTACCCGGCGGGCTCGGACATTCCGCCGCAGTCGCCGTACCACTACTCGCCCGCGCCCAGCCAAGGAGGGAGTCGTGGTGCGATCGGCTGGCTGGGTTCGGCTGCCCTCGCCGTGTGGGCGGTCGTCAAGTACGGTCTGATCTTTGCGTTCAAGATCCCGGCGCTGGCGACGCTCCTGTCAGCCCTGGTGAGCTTCGGCGCCTACTCGCTGCTTTATGGCGGCTGGTTTGCCGTGGCGCTGGTGGTCATGTTGTTCGTCCATGAGATGGGCCACGTGGTCGAGATCAGGCGCCAGGGAATGCACGCCACGGCCCCGATCTTCATCCCGTTCCTCGGCGCCGCCATCTTTCAGCGGCAGCACCCCACGGATGCCCTGAAGCAAGCGCAGATCGGCATCGCCGGCCCGATCGCCGGCACGCTCGGCGCGACCGTGGCCTGGGTCCTCTACAGCTCGACGCAGAATCCGGTCTTCCTCCTCGCCGCCTCGCTCGGATTCTTCCTGAATCTTTTGAACCTGATCCCGGTATGGCAGCTGGATGGTGCTTGGATCCTGGCGCCCGTGTCGCCCTGGTTCCAGGTCGCCGGGTTGGTGATGATCGGCGTCAGCGTGTTCGTGTTCCACTTCGCCAGCTTCCTGCTGATCATCATCGCCGTGCTCGGCATCCAGACGATGCGAGCGGGATTTCGGAACGCCAACAACCCCTACTACACTTCGGTCCCGATGCAGGCGCGCCTGGCCCTGGGAGCGGCCTGGCTGGGCCTTGTCATCTACCTCGGCGTCATGAGCCTGCAGGCCGAGAGTTTGTTCACGGCACTGGCTCGGTAAACTAGAGCCTCCCTGGAGAAAACGTTGAAAGCACAAATTCATCCCACCTTCTACGAAGACGCGGTCGTCACCTGCGCGTGCGGGAACAGCTGGACGACCGGTTCCACGCGCAAGGAGCTCAAGACCGAGATCTGCTCCAACTGCCATCCATTCTTCACTGGCACGCAGCGGATCGTGGACACCGGCGGCCAGGTCGAGCGGTTCCGGAAGCGGGCTGCTAAGACCCGGGCGTAGATGCCAAGCCCGGAGGTAAGCGCTCCGGAGGCCCAGGCTAAACCAAAGGCCGACCAACCTTTCTTCTATGGCGGTCAGGCCGTCATCGAAGGCGTGATGATGCGCGGCAAGCGGCATTACGCGGTCGCGGTCCGATTGCCGACGGACGACCCGGAGACGCACAGGCGGGAGATCGTGGTCAATCGCGGTGAGCTGACGGCGCCGATCTATGTCAATCCGGTCTGGAAGCTACCGTTTGTGCGTGGGCTGGCGCTCATCGGCGAGCAGCTGCACCTCGGCATGAAGTCGCTCATCTGGTCGGCCAACGTGAACGCCGGCGCCAACAACGTGGTGATCGGCAAGAAGGAGATCACCGGCTCGGTCGCGACCGCAGGCGTGTTTGCGCTCGTCCTGTTCATCGCTTTGCCGCTGCTTCTGGCCAACTTCGCCGTCCATCGCACGGGAAGCTTTGCTTTCGTGCTGGTCGAGGGGCTGATTCGCGTCGGCCTGGTGCTCGGCTATCTGGCCGCGATCTCGCTGCTGCCTGATGTGAGGCGAGTCTTCCAGTACCACGGTGCGGAGCACAAGACGATCAACGCATTCGAGTCGGGCTGGACGCTTGACGTCCCGTCGGTCCGCCGCGCCAGCACGCTTCATCCGCGCTGCGGGACGGGATTTCTCCTGGTCGTGCTTGTCGTGAGCGTCATCGTCTTCAGTGTCGTTGCGCTGTTCCATCCCAACCTCTTCTGGCTGGTGGCGAGCCGGATCCTCGCGATCCCCCTCATCGCAGGCTCCGGGTTCGAGCTCATCCGCTTCATGGCGCGGCACCGCTACAACCCGGTGGTGCGAGTAGCGCTGCTGCCTGTGCTTGGCACGCAGAAGTTCACCACGCGCGAACCGTCCGACGACATGCTCGAGGTCGCGATCTGCGCGTTCAACAGCGCTCGCGAAGGTGAGGAGGAAAGCGCCGGAGCTGCGGCATGAAAAGGCACAAGGGGGGCAGGCCCCCCTTGTGGGAACCCCCCAAGGGTTTGCACCGCCGAGGACTCACTGCGTCGTTGCGGCTGCCCGGCCAAGCCGGGCAACGCGGGAAGAACGAATTGATTGACCGACTCGAGGCAATTGCGCGCCGCTACCACGAGATCGAGCAGGAGATGGCGCGGCCCGAAGTGGCCATGGACCACGAGAAGGTCACCCGCCTCGCCCGCGAGCAGCGCACGCTGCTGGAAACCGTCGAGACTTACGACGCTTACCGCCGCGCGCGTCAGGAGATGGAACGGCACAAGGGGGGCAGGCCCCCCTTGTGGGAAACCCCCCAATGATTTGCACCGCCGAGGACTCACTGCGTCGTTGCGGTTGCCCGGCCAAGCCGGGCAACGCGGGAAGAACGAATGATTGACCGACTAGAGGCAATCGCGCGCCGCTATCACGAGATCGAGAACGAGATGGCGCGGCCCGAAGTGGCCATGGACCACGAGAAGGTCACCCGCCTCGCCCGCGAGCAGCGCACGCTGCGGGAAACCGTCGAGACTTACGACGCTTACCGCCGCGCGCGTCAGGAGATGGAGTCTGCGCACGAGATGCTGCGTCACGAGAAGGACGCCGAGATGCAGGAGTACATGCGCTCCGAAGAGCGGCGCGCAGCGGAGCAGGTGGCGAAGCTCGATGAAAAGCTCAAGGTGCTTTTGCTCCCTAAAGACCCGAACGATGACCGCGACGTCGTGGTCGAGATCCAGGGCGCAGAAGGTGGGGACGAGGCGGCGCTCTTCGCCGCCGACCTTTTCCGCATGTATACCCGCTGGGCGGAGAAGAAGGGCTGGAAGGTCGACGTCGTGGATGCCTCGCCGACCGGGATCGGCGGCTACGACAAGATCGAGTTCGAGGTCCACGGTCACGGCGCCTATTCGCAGCTGAAGTACGAAGGCGGCGTGCACCGGGTTCAGCGCGTGCCGAAGACTGAGGCGCAGGGCCGGATTCACACGTCGGCGGCGACGGTCGCGGTGCTGCCCGAGGCCGATCCGGTCGAGGTCGAGCTGAAACCGGAGGACCTCGAGATCAAGGCATCGACCTCGACTGGCCCAGGCGGTCAGAGCGTCAACACGACATACTCGGCGATCCGCATCGTCCACAAGCCGACCGGCATCGCCGTGAGCATCCAGGATGAGAAGTCGCAGCTGCAGAACAGGGAGAAGGCCATGCGCGTCCTGCGCGCGCGTCTTTACGAGATGAAGCTCGCGGAGCAGCAGGCGGCGATCGGTGCGCAGCGCCGCGGCATGGTGCGCAGCGGCAACCGCTCGGAAAAGATCCGGACGTACAACTTCAAGGACAACCGGGTCACCGACCACCGGATCAACCTGACGCTGCACAAGCTCGACCGGGTCATGCAGGGCGAGCTCGACGACCTGGTCGACGCGCTCATCTCCGCGGAGCGCACCGCTCAGCTCAACGGCGGTCCCGACGCGCCGGCGTGACGATCGTCGAGGTCCTCAAGCTCTCCGCCGACTACCTCAAGAGGCACGGCTCCGATTCGTCACGCCTCGACGCCGAGCTGCTCCTGGCTCACGCTTTAGGCCTGCGCCGTCTCGACCTGTACCTGAAGTTCGACCTCTTGCTGTCAGAAGAAGAGCTGGCCGTGTATCG
>Ga0209577_10001080_pt1 | contig 27257 bp, 20 predicted proteins | sample GraSoiAngelo_109_FD_185874 | JGI IMG/M metagenome (GOLD analysis project Ga0209577, IMG submission 185874) | Grasslands soil microbial communities from the Angelo Coastal Reserve, California, USA - 14_0903_12_20cm (SPAdes) (version 2) | ecosystem: Environmental > Terrestrial > Soil > Grasslands...
CATCCAGTCTCCCCGTACTGAAACTCATCTCCCGCGCATGCTTGCCAGCTTTGCCTTCCAACCAGGAGCTCGAGATGTGCTCGAGTTGCTGCATCACTTCTGCGGGAGGTACGCCTTCGTACCAATGTATGACTACTCCTTCGCGTTCGGCGCGCCGACAGCTGGTCCGGACATTCGCTAAAGCCGGGTCAGGCAGGGTAAAGGTTTGAAGATGTATTATAGCTTCTTCACCCATCTTGAATTCCCGCAATTTGAGGGCGCGATAGGTAATCAGGCGTTCAGAAGATGCTTGATAGAAGGCCACTTGCCAACCGTGCAGCGCACAAAAATCAAGGAAGCTTTGCGTCACCTGCTCGCATGCTTGTGGCGCGCACACCGCATCCCCAAGCACAACTGCAACATTACTCGTCGTTCGATAGTTCACCAATCCTTCTCTACCGGGTGCCAGAAAATGCAAGTTCTCCGGCGCCAGACCAAAGAACGCAAGCGTATGACTGCCGTAGTCGCGGATCAGTTCTGCCGCTGGATGAGGGGTCTGGACAAGCTGTTCCTTTGGATAGGACATTGGCAATACCTTTCAAGACATCAATGTGTCGTGGCGCAATCATACAACTGGTTCGCGCCACCCCGACCAAAGCCATCGCCACTACCCGAATTGGTCGAAGCGGATTGCCACAGGCTCGCCGGAACTGTGGAGCAGTGCTGCGTCACCCAGGCGGTGAGAGCGTTCTGTTGGCCGCCACCAAATCCAGCAGCTCCGTTTCTCAGGCGATTCCTGAACTGCTCAGGAATGCGATCCAAAATCTGTGGAGGGAGTTGCCGACCTCCATTGAACGAATTCAGCAGGAAGAAGCGCACAGCGCCACTCTTGACCAGGGATGCTAGCTGGTTGGTCGTCAGGATGGGATCGCTGCCAGAGAAGCCTCCCAATGCCATCACGGGCTTGTTCGTCGCGAGAATGATCCCATCGGCCGTCATCGAGCTGGGTACGGCGACCAGGAAAGTCGTAGTGCCCTGATTGGCCTCCAGGTAGCGAATGAGTGCCGAGTTCCCGTTGTTATTATTGCTTCCACCTCCACCAAAGTTGCTGCCAAGGCCATCAGTCTGCGCCGGTCCTGCCACCAGTGTATCCGCTTGCTTACTCTGGAGGATGGGAGTGATCGCCCACACCGTTGGAGCGAGCATCAGGGCCAGCACCCCGGCACCCAGCGCTGGTAGGAGGAGGCGTGCGCTGGGCGCTTTGAGACGTAGACGTGGAGCGACGCGAGCAGTCAGCAGGATCACTACTGCAAGGAAGGTCAGGACGACCATAAGTGGGATCATCCACTGGCCCCACGCGGGATAACTGGTAAGAATGTATATTTGCTCAGCCACGGTGGCGATCAGCGCCAGTGGCAGGAGCCAGCCTCTCCAACCACCACGCCGGTAGTCTTGCCACATCGTCACCAGGCCGATGCCGAAGAGCGCAGCAATGGCAGGGGCCATCTCCGTCATGTAGTACTGATGGAAGAAGCCGGCCACGCTAAAGAAGATGCCCATCGTGAGCAGCCACATCCCCCATAACAACAGAGACTGCTGCTGTGGATCTTCCTGGAAACGCAGACGCCGCTGCCAGGCGAGGGCCAGCATTCCCAGGAGCGCCAGTGGCAGGAGCCAGACAATCTGCCCCCCTAGTGGTTCGGTGAAGAGGCGCAGCGGACCAGGGTTCCCGAGGTCAAAGAGTCCACCTGCACCGCCAGGTCCTCCTGCCTGAGGCTGCTGCCCTGTCCCATTCCTTCCCAGGTTGGTCGGCCCACCATTTCCATTGGTTGGGGGAGTTCCGTTTGTGGAAGTATTTCCGGAACGATTGGTGGTGTTTGTGGAAGTGTTTGCGGGGGGACCTCCTCTGAATCCTCCTCTCCCAAATAACCCACCAAGGAGACGTTCAATGCCATTGTAGCCAAGGGCAAGGCTGATCTCCGAGTTGTCCTGGGTAGAATCAACATAGGGACGCTGCGAAGCCGGGGTGAGGTCTACAGCCACCACCCAGGAGAAGGAGACCACCAGCAGCACCAACCCGGCTAAAGCCAGGTGTCCGAGACGCTTCCAGATGCTCCTGGGAGCAGCGAGCAGGTAGAGCAGCCCATAGGCGGGCACGACCAGGTAGGCCTCCAGCATCTTGATGTTGAAGCCGACGCCGACGATAAAGGCAGACAACAGCAGCCAGCGCAACCGCCCGGTCTCAGCAGCACGCAGCACTGCCCAGGCCCCCACGAGCAGGGTCAGGGCCAGGGTACTATCTATGGTAATGTTGCGATTGGTCACGACGCTGATGGGGCTGAGTGCCAGGGCGAGAGCCGCCAACAGCCCGGCCACTACGCCAAAGTGGCGACGCACCAGGAAATAGAGCAGCAGCACCGAGAGCACGCCTGCCAGCGCCTGGGGCAACAGCACGCTGAAAGGCGTAAAGCCGAAGATCTTGGCGCTGATAACCTGCAACCAGAAGCCCACCGGAGGCTTGTCGATGGTCACGAAGCCGCCCGGGTCATAGGAGGCAAAAAAGAAATTATGCCAGTTGTCCATCATGCTTCGCACTGCTGGGGGATAGTACGAGCCGAAGCCGTTCTGCCCGAGCTGGAAGAAGTCCATGAAGACCGAGATGAGTAGGATTCCTCCCAGCGCCAGTTGATGCCAGGACGGGAAGCGCTTCTCTACTCGTTGTTCTGGAAGAAGTTCAGGTTCAACCGGAATAATTTGCGGTGCAGTATCAGCCATACATGCCTGCTCCTTTCTTGTCTACGACATTCGCTCGCTCTCGGCATTTTGATGAACATGCTGTGCCAAACTGGATTCTGGGATAGTAGCCGCCCCAGAGGTTGTCTGTTGAAGCGTTTCCTGCTTTTTCGGTCGATCTCGTGGTACACCGGCAAAGGTCCAGAATCGCATACAGGTGTACGAAATTATCGCTCCACCGGCCACGGTCAGAAGTTTTGTAGCATTGCCCCACAACGTGACGTTGGGAATTACTGGCTGCAAAGCCCTCCCTGCTAGCCATATCAGACCATTGCTATAGACGACTTCGAAACACAAGGTGATGACAAAGCGTCGCACTTCCCTCCACGTCGGTCTCTGCTTGCGCCGAAACGTCCAGTACTTGTTCAGGAAAAAACTACTCACTGCGCCGCTGGTATAGGCAACGGAATTGTACAGCACCAGAACCTGTGCGTTATGCGTGGGAAGGCGCCACAGAAATACGTTGAGCATCAACAAATCAATGAACGTGTTCACGCCGCCTACCAGGCAATAGCGAAGGAACTGCCAGCAGGTGCTGCTCCATACCTGGAATCGACGGATCTTAGCATCTTGTGTCCTGGTGGATGCCTGTACTTCTTTCGTCTCTATCGAAGGCAACAGCAATTCCTCTCGCTATCTCTTGCCACATGCGATTTCGTCTTCTTCAGAACTCAGCAGTTTCATTGAAAAATGTCCAGTGAATCACTCACTTGTGGATAACATACTCCTTTGTTTTCAAGAAATATGTAGATAAGTGTAAGAAAACTGTAAAGAAACTGTAAAAAGCGCCTTTTGCCCAGGAATTGATAGCGCTCGTTTTTCCTTACGAGGACAACTGTGAGGGAGGGCTAGCATCAAAGTGGAAAGGGTTCACCGCCCCGGCTTGTAATGGAGTTCGGTCACAAACTTATAGCGGTCGCCCCGGTAAAGTGATTTTACATGTTCAAAGGCTCGACCACCCTGGTCGTAGGTAACGCGGTGCATAAGAAGGAGTGGAGAACCGGGTGCAACATGCAGTAAGTTGGCCTCGTAGGGGGGAGCAACTATCGGCTCAAGGCTCTGTGTCGCATAATCCAACTGGATATTCCAACGCTCAGCTAATATCTTATATAATGATTGATTCTCCAGGTCTTCGCGCTGTAGCCCTGGGCAGATAGACGCTACCAGCGTTGTTGTTTCCAGGGCCATCGGTTCTTCATCTGCCAGGCGCAGCCGTACGCATTCGAAAACTTTATCTTGTGCGCTTAATCCCAGCGTTTTACGAATAGTAGGGTCTGGTGCGATCTCCTTGAAGGAGAGGACGCGGCCACCTGCTTTCATGCCGCGCTGTGCCATGTCCTGTGTAAAGCTGGTCAGGCTGTTTAATGCCTGTTCGATCTTGGGGGAAGCAACAAATGTGCCGATGCCCTTGCGACGAACCAGGATGCCTTCGTTGACCAGCTCTAAAATAGCCTGTCGGATAGTCATGCGGCTTACTTGATAGACCTCAACCAACTCCCGCTCTGGCGGCAAAGCGTCGCCGACATTATAGACACCTTCGACTATTTTTTCGCGAAGTTGGTTCATAATTTGATAGTACATAGGAATGGGACTATGCTTATCGATGATCTCATCTCTTTTTAAGTGGCTCAGTACCATAGCTTATCTCCTCGCAATCCAAATTTTTAAGGACTCCTGGTATATATCATGACATGTTTTTCTCTAGAAGTCTAGACATTTTCGGCTTTTTTGAAGCACATCTAGTGGTCTAGACATCTTGACAAATGCCATTGAATAACATATAGTTTGTTCATGGATTATTTCGGGTGTTTCCTATCAAGATGTGGTTCTCTCATCCCATAAAAGGGAAATTTATTCAGGGGGCTGCATCGAATCGCTTTCGGAGAGGAGAATTTGCTATGAGTTCTGCTAACACTTCGTCTACAATGACCGCCCCGAGCGGTTGGGATCGAGTCCTGGGTGCTCTTCAGAGCCTCGGGCGCTCATTGATGCTGCCGATTGCGGTGCTTCCTGCCGCGGCGCTCCTGCTGCGTTTCGGTCAGCCGGACCTGTTAAACCTTCCCTGGATGGCAAACGCGGGAGGCGCTATTTTTTCCAACCTGCCGATGATTTTCGCCATTGGTATCGCCGTCGGTCTTACCGGTGGGGAAGGAGCGGCAGCGCTTGCGGCCCTGGTAGGATTTTTAGTCTTCGCTTTTACTTTCACGACCATCTATGCTCCAGCTAAAATCGCGAACCCCTTCACTGCCATCGGCGGCTCCATAGACGTGTTGTCAGGCATCCTGATAGGGTTGACGGCAGCAGGACTTTACCGCCGTTTTTATGACATCCGGTTGCCCGACTTTCTCGCATTCTTTGGTGGGAAGCGCTTTGTCCCCATCGTCACAGCCGTGGCTGCCCTCATACTTGGGGTCATCTTCGGTTTCATCTGGACCCCGGTCCAGAATGGCATCAATGCCCTGGGCGTAGGGATTGTATCACTTGGAGCGCTGGGCACAGGCATCTATGGTACTTTGAACCGTTTACTTATCCCTCTTGGCCTGCACCACGTGCTCAATTCCTATGTCTGGTTTCAGCTTGGCGACTATACTGGCCCGCAGGGGGTGGTGCATGGCGACCTGACGCGATACTTCGCGGGTGATCCCAATGCTGGAAACTTCATGGCCGGCTTCTTCCCCATCATGATGTTTGGCTTGCCCGCGGCATGTCTGGCCATGATCCGCCAGGCGCGCCTGCCTAAAGTTGCAGCCGGTATCCTGCTCTCAGCGGCATTGACCTCACTCGTGACCGGAGTTACCGAGCCTATTGAGTTCGCGTTCATCTTCGTTGCGCCTGTACTGTTTGTCATTCATGCCCTCCTGACGGGAACAGCGCTGGCGGTCTGTACACTGCTCGGCATCAGAATAGGTTTCGGCTTCTCGGCCGGCCTGACCGACTACTTGCTAAACTTTAGCAAGTCGAACACGTCCCAACCATTGCTGCTGCTTCTCGTCGGGCTGGTCTATGGCGTCATATACTACTTCGTGTTCAGTTTCGTCATCAAACGCTTTGACTTAGGAACACCGGGTCGTGGGGAAACCTCAACTGGTCTGAGCACTGACTGGATTCTGCCGGAAAGCCAGCGCGGTCCGAAGCCCTCGAAGAATGGCGCCCGCAGTACCGAAACGGTGACTGAGGATCGCGATGACGTACTGGCTATGGAAGTGGTCTCGGCCCTTGGCGGTAAGGAAAACATCCAGAGCGTGGAGGGCTGCATCACACGCCTGCGTCTCTTCATCAACAACCCCGATCTGATCGACGAGCCACGTCTCAAAGCCCTGGGAGCCTCCGGTGTGATCAAGCGGGGCAAGATTGCGCAGGTTGTCATGGGAACGCAATCTGACCGTATCGCCACGCGCATGAATCGCATCCTGAAAGATCGCGGCGCCGACGTTGAAAGCACACAGATCGGCGAGAATGTAGGCGAATAATGGCAGAGATAGACGTTCTTGCGCCGCTCGATGGAGCGGTGGTTGACCTGGAAGCTGTGCCCGATGAAGTGTTTGCTCAGAAAATGGTGGGCGATGGCGTTGCCATCGACCCATCAGGGCAGGTAGCCGTGGCGCCGGTAGCAGGCACGCTGGTCAAACTGTTTCCGGGTGGACACGCCTTTGGTATCGCTACAGGTGGCGGCGTCGAACTGATCGTCCATCTTGGGCTGGATACCATCGAGCTGAAAGGTGAGGGTTTCGGCAACATCGCTGTGGAAGGCCAGGAAGTCCAGGCCGGAACCCCCATTGTTCGCTTTGACCGCGCCGTCGTCGAGCGTTTGGGTAAGGTGATGATCAGTCCGGTCGTTTCCACGGGCAGTGGGACAATCGTGCGCCGTGCCAGTGGTACAGTGCGGGCCGGACGCGATGTTCTTTTTGTTCTGGAAGTGTGACAAAATGGAACGAACGGTTACGCTTGGCAGCAAATCGGGATTGCACGCGCGTCCAGCCGGCGTCTTCGTACAACACGCGAAGGGATTTCAGAGCCAGATTACACTGGCAAAAAACGATAAGACGGCCAATGGAAAGTCCATTCTCTCCGTCCTCACCCTGGGAGCTGAGCAGGGCGACCAGGTTGTTCTTATAGCCAATGGGGATGACGCGCAGTCTGCTATGAACGAGTTGGTGCCATTACTTGAAGGAGACCTGGGTTGAAGGTTCTACACGGAATACCCGCATCTCCTGGCATCGCCATCGGCTCTGCTCAAACGATCCATCCAGTCCTTTCGGTTGATGTCACAGCGCAGCGGTCAGTGGACGAAGCGGTAGAGATGACGCGGCTTGCACAGGCAATTCAGCAGGCAATTGCCCGCCTGGATGCACTACGGATGGCTGCAGGTGGGTCAACTGCCGACATTCTCGAAGCACAGCGTGAGATGCTGGACGACCCTGAATTAAAAGAGGGGGCCGATGCTCAGATCGCCACCGGCTTCACCGCCGAGGCGGCCATTACGCGTGTTGCAGCCAGCTACGCCGAACAACTTGCGAGCCTTCCCGATCCGTACCTGGCGGCCCGCGCAGAGGATGTACGCGAGGCGGGTCGCCGTATCGTGGCGGAACTGCGGGGGATATCCCTGGAGATACGCCTGGATCACGCTGCCATTCTTGTCGCGCAGGACCTCGCTCCCGCCGAGACGGTTGGGCTGAACCCGGCATACCTGCAAGCCGTTGTGACGGAGACGGGATCGGCGACGGGCCATCTTGCTATTGTGGCACAAGGCCTGGGTATTCCTGCCGTGGTTGGTGTGACCGGGGCGCTTGCCCAGATCGACGAGGGTACAACGCTCATAGTCGATGGAGAGCGAGGGATGGTGACAGTTGCCCCCGATGAGGTGAGCCGAAGTGAGGCGGAGACGCGCCTGGCAACGGCTCAACGTGACCGGAGGGAGCTGGAGGTGTACCGGGATCGTCCAGGTATGACCGCCGATGGAGTAAGGGTCGAGGTATTTGCCAACATCGGCTCGCTGGCCGAAGCCCACAAGGCGGTTGAGATGGGAGCTGAGGGAGTTGGCCTGTTCCGCACAGAATTTATCACCGCCCATGGCATCCCATCCGAGGAGGAGCAATACGCCATCTACAAGGAGGTGGCGGCCACCCTGCAGCGTCCTCTTATAGTGCGAACCTTTGACATTGGAGGCGACAAACCGGTCCAGGGACTGGATATACCGGCAGAAGCCAATCCTTTTCTGGGTTGGCGTGGGATTCGCCTGGCTCTCGATCGGCCCGAGGAAGTCTTCCTGCCGCAAATCCGCGCCTTCCTGCGTGTCGCCGCCAGCTATGATTTGCGCATCATGTTACCTATGGTGACTGTGCCACAGGAGGTTGAGGCCACACGTGTACTGATCGATTCGGCCCTACAGGACCTGGAGCGCGAAGGAAAGCTCGCCCGCCGCGTGCCACTTGGAATTATGGTCGAGACACCCGCGGCGGCTGTGACACTCGATCAATTTCGGGGGTTGATCGATTTTGCCTCGATTGGCACCAATGACCTGATACAATATACATATGCCGTTGATCGCACGAATGTGCGCGTGCGGGAGCGCGCAAAGCCCCTGGGGACGGCAATACTACGTCTGATCGAGCAAGTCTGTCGAGCCGGCGTGCCTGTGGCTGTATGCGGGCAATTGGCCGGCGATGCAGATGCGGTGCCACTGCTGGTGGGACTGGGAGTCCGTGAACTCTCGGTTGCCCCGGCGCGCGTTCCCGCGGTTAAACGTGTTCTCTCTGGCATGACGCTCGCCGACATGCAGGCACGAGCACAACAAAGGTTGGCGGTTTGATCACCTGAGGTATTCAGCGATGCGTATACAGGATAATGCGGCCCGTTCACTGCACGTACTGGTGGCGGGAAAGCTCTACGCGCCAGAAGAGATAGTGGGGCCGGTTGCGGTTGTGCTCGAGGGAACAACCGTTCGCGATATCTGGCGAGGAATGGATGCTGTCTCTGCCAGGCGACGCCTGGCAGAGCAAATGCCAGACTTCGCGGTAGAGGTGACCGATCTTGGCACATGGTGCCTGGCTCCCGGCTACATCGATCTCCATATCCACGGCTTTCATGGATATGACGTAACCACCGGCTCACAAGAGGACGTGGAGATCATGGCTCAGGAGCTTCCACGAACCGGAGTGACCTCATTCTTCCCCACAATTGCAACCACCGACCGTCTGGAGACGGAACGGCAGGTGCGTCGAGTAACGGCTGCTGCAGAGAACCAGGTACTTTCCTCGGCCGCCGAGATTCTGGGCCTGCGCCTGGAAGGGCCATTCATTAGCCGGGCGAAGAAGGGGGCGCAGTACGAGCCGGGCATTCGTCCACCCGATCCTACTGAAATGGAGGAGCTGGCGGAAGCCGGTCGTGGCCGGGTGCGTTTTGTCGATTACGCGCCGGAAGAAGATGAGGAGGCTAGTTTCCTGACAACGCTTGTCCGGCTCGGTATTTTGCCGTGCATCGGTCACACGGCGGCAACCTACGAACAGGCCATGCGAGCAATTGATGGCGGAGCCTGTCATGTGACGCATCTTTTCAATGCCATGTCCCCGCTCGATCACCGGGCGCCGGGAGTACCGGGAGCCTTGCTGACAGACCACCGGGCGACGGTAGAGATCATTGCCGATGGCGTGCATATGCATCCCGCGGTTTCCAGACTGATAATCGCAGCTCGCGGGTACCGGGATGTCGCACTCGTCACCGATGCCGTGGCGCCAGCAGGGTTGCCCGAAGGGGATTACGATTTTGTGGGGCGCAAAGTCACCTCGTGCGATGGAGCGGTACGGCTGGCCGGTGGCTCGCTCGCCGGCAGCATTTTGACGCTCGACCGTGCCGTCAGGAATATCATGACCTTTAGCGGACTCGGATGGCCTGAGGCAATTGCAATGGCAACCTCGGTACCGGCCAGGATCGCCGGGGTTGAGCATCGCAAGGGAAAAGTAGCGCCGGGAGCCGATGCTGACCTGGTTGCCCTGGACAAGCAGGGTTTCGTGCAGTGTACCTGGGTACGCGGTCTCCCTGCTTATCAGGGGACAGCCGATAGGGATGAATCGCTATCTATCTAGCAAAGGAACACTTCCATGCCAGAATCCTCGCTTCCCGTGGGACGAACGTATATGTTGAATGAGATTCAGGAGCAGCCCGCTGCATTGCGCCGCGCACTGAGCAATTCGATCGATGCTGTGCGCCGGGCTGCTCTTGAGGCGAAGCAGCGGGATATTGACCTTGTGATACTTGCCGCCCGTGGAACTTCTGATCATGCAGCCCTCTATGCGCAGTACCTCTTCCAATATCTGAACGGCATTCCTGTCGCTCTCGCAACCCCTTCACTGTACACGCTCTACGGGGCCTCGCTGCGGCTGGGGCGAGCCATGGTGATTGGTATCTCGCAATCGGGCGAATCTCCTGATATCGTTGAGGTCGTTGCCCAGGCACGCGAGGTAGGCGCGCTTACCGTGGGCATCACGAACCAGGAAGGATCACGCCTGGCTATGACCGCGCAGCATACCTTGCTCTGTCATGCTGGCCTGGAGCGTAGTGTAGCCGCCACCAAGACTTACACCACCACCTGCGCCATACTCGCGATGCTGGCCGCGTCCATGCCCGGAGGAGAACCCATTCGTGACAACATCGAACGGATTCCAGACCTGGTGACTGCGGCGCTCACGTGTGAGGAGATTCTCGCGCGCGTGGCCGAGCGCTACGTCCATGCCCGGGATTGTGTGGTACTTGGGCGTGTCTTCCAGTACAGCACCGCTCGCGAGACGGCCTTGAAGCTGGAAGAAACCTGCTATGTTGTCGCAACCCCTTTCTCTAGCGCAGATTTCCGCCATGGGCCAGCTGCGCTGGTCGAGCGCGGTATGCCTGTTGTGCTCTTCGCGCCTCCAGGTCGGACCAGCAGCGATTCGTACGAACTGCTCTCGTGGCTACGGGAAAGGGGCGCGGATTGCCTGGTGATTGCAGAGGAGGAGCGCTTGTTAGAACTTGCTACGGTTCCTGTACCGCTCAAGCTGCCCGCTTTAGCCGGTGAGACGACCTCTGGGACGAGCAGGACGCCGGGTAGAAATGCTCCAGCCGAGCAAGAACCAACGAGCATCGGTGAACTGCTTGCGCCTCTGCCCTATATCATCCCTGGTCAACTTTTCGCACATTACCTGGCTCTTCATAAGGGGCTGAATCCCGATGCGCCACGCAGCCTGACGAAAATTACGCATACACGTTGAGGCTGAGGCCTGTGAGGATTACCCTTGCAAAACCAAGAAAGATAGCGGTATTATAAACCAATAGATTTTTTGGAACTGTGAAACCGAGAGTGAACAATGCTATCAACGTGTGAGCTGTATGCATGGACTTAGAAAAGGCCGGTAAAGATCAGAAAACTCCCCTGGTGGAGCATGTCGCCCAACCAGGCGTCGGTCATATACAAGAGCCTGCGCAAAACGCCATTTCACAGAGTACCTCGGACGAAAATCCCCAACCGGAAGAGGGGGCGAAAGCCACATCTCCGGTTATTATCTGGACACCGCGCTTCATTCTCATCTTCGGATTAACGCTTGTGCTTGGCCTGAGCCTGGCGAGTATTCTGACGCAGGGATGGTTAAATAAATATTATACGGGGCAGTGGATATTCCTGACATACGTTGTATTGATCGGTCTCTGCTGGTTAACGCTCGCCATTGTCGCTCGCTCCCGCTGGATACGTACCGGCGCGCTCTTTGGCCTCATCTGGACTATGTTTATGCTCACGAACATTCTAATCCAGGTCATACTCGTCGATCCAACACAGCAAGTACTGGCTGACGTAAACGTTGTTACCTGTCTCGCTCTGCTAGGTTGCTACATCTGTCTCAGCATTGATCGCGTACCGGTAAGCCGCTGGGATGCCTGGTTCCTTGGCCTGACCCCGCTCATAGGCATCGCGGCGGTTGCTCTCGAATACATCCTGGTGGGAGACTATTCCCTGTTTGGGCTTGAGAATAACATTGCCACCGTCGCCCTTGTCCTGTGCCTGTTGGTTTGGGGGATACGTCCCTCGTGCTGGAAGGCAGCGCCTGCTCCTACCCTCCTTTTTGGCAGTGTGCCTGTTATTCTTTTGATCCTCAACGCGGCGAATGTCGGCTTTAACGCTTTTAACTTTTTCCTATCACGGGTCGTACTCGATGGGCATATCAATTTGCTCACGAGGGAACAAGACTTCTTCTATTCACAGGTGACGCTGCTTTGTTTGCTTCTGGGAGCTATGCGACTAATTAAAGTGTCTTCCGCGCATTTGGTGAAGGATAAGCTTGTTTCTTCACCTCGTCCTGTTTGACTTTACTCCCTTTCTCTGCTATTATACTTTTCGGATGCATTTGGTGAGGTTTCCTGTAATACCAGAGAAAAAGTGATGCTCGAATCATCTTCCTGGCGTGAACTGCTAGGCCAGATCATTAGCAATCCGACAGAGCGAGATCGCCTGGCCGGAGAGATCGGAGTGCGTTCTATCACCCTGACACGCTGGGTCAATGGTGAGTCAATGCCACGCCCCCAGAACATTCGCCAGTTGCTGTATGCTTTACCTCAGCAGTTCCGCGTTCTGTTCCTCGAACTTTGGGATGGCGAACAACCTGGTTTTTCCGCCTCGCTGTCTGATAGCTCTACATCTGAACTTGCGTACGACTTCATCATGCAGGTGCTTGATGCTCGCGCCACGACGCCAGATACACTGCGTTTCTGGACGATCAGTCGTCTCGTACTCCAACATGCACTTCGGCAACTTGACCCTGAACGAATAGGCATGGCGATTACGGTCGTGCGCTGTATGCCTCCCTCTCGTGAGAGGAAAATCCGTAGTCTGCGTGAAGGGATGGGGATGGGAACACCGCCCTGGGAGGGTGACCTGGAGCACAGGGCTATGTTCCTGGGTGCTGAATCACTCGCGGGACACGTTGTAATGGCTGGTCGCATGGAGGCAATCCAGGATCTCAACGAGGCTACATTGCTCCCTGCCTACCAGATGGAGCACGAAGTCAGCGCCATGGCCTCTCCCATTCTGTATGCCAATCGCATTGGAGGTTGTCTTCTCTTTTCTAGCACGCAGCGTGATTATTTTCTCTCGCAGACCCGGCAAGCGCTCGTCCTGGGCTATACGCGCTTTATTGCACTGGCCTTCGAGCGAGAGGAATACTATCAACCGAACCTCATTGATCTACGGTTAATGCCCTCACTTGAGGTGCAGCAAAAATCTCTCGCCGGATTTCAGCAACGCGTTCATACCATCATGCGGGAGTCGTACGACACTCAGCATTCGCTCGCGTATCCAGAGGCGGAACAGCTGGCTTGGCAACAGATCGAAGAGGAGCTGCTTGCCATGTCGCTCAACGCCCTCAGAGACAACTAGGACATACAAAGGAGCTTCTTTATGGCAACATCTGATCCCTCCCAGAGTGAAAACACCTATATCCTGGGTGATAGTAGCGCAGAGATGGTACGTCTGATCGAGCAAGATCGCCACTTCACCAGGGCTATGGGCGGACTTTTACCAGAGCAAACCGATCTGTCGAGTATTCACAGGGTTCTTGACGTCGGTTGTGGGCCTGGAGGTTGGGCGCTCGAACTGGCGCAGGCCTATCCCCATATGCAGGTGGTCGGGATCGATATTAGTGCTCGCATGATCGATTATGCCAATGCTCAGGCACGTGCCAGCGGGCTGGACAATGCCAGTTTCCTGGCGAAGAATGCACTCGATCCGTTCGACTTTCCCGAAGGCTCCTTTGACCTGGTCAACGCCCGCTTCATCGAGGGCTTCATCCCCACGGTCGCATGGCCAGCCATCCTCCAGGAGTTTGTGCGGATCACACGGCCCGGCGGCATCATCCGGCTCACCGACTGCGAGTGGGGAATGACAAACAGTTTCGCCTATCAGAAACTACTGGGAATCAGCATCCATGCCATGCAGGTTGCTGGATTGAGCCATTCTCCTGATGGGCGAAATTATGCCATTACACCGCTGTTGAGCCGTTTCCTGAGCGAGGCGGGTTGCGTGAACATCAAAGAACGAGCCCATTCCATGGATTTCTCGGCGGGTACGGAAGCGCATTTAGGGAGTTTTCAAGATTTTTCGATCGGCTTTCAATTGATGCAGCCGTTCCAGGTGAACACGGGAGTCACGACCCAGCAAGAGGTCGAGCAACTGCATCGACAGCTTACGGTGGAAATGCTCGATAGCGATTTCCGCGGAATCATGTACTTTCTGACAGCGTGGGGCGAAAAACCACAAGCGACCTAGAAGGACAGGACATTTGGACGGAGAACAGGTCGTCAAGCAGCACGAAATGTCCTCATGGATGAACTCAAACGCGGCCTGCAGCTACATGAATAGACCGACGAATGCAGAAGAAGGGGTTTCTACCGATGACAACACCATCTGACTCTCATCAAAGCGCAAACACACGCGTGGGTGCGGGAAATAGTCCTGGCATGACGCGCCTGCTCAATCTTGATCTCCCTGCGATCAAGGAGACAGGCCAGGTGTTTCCAGAGCGGGCCGATCTCTCCACCATCCACGATGTGCTCGACATTGCCTGTGGCTCTGGAGCGTGGGTCATCACAACGGCACAGGTGTACCCCCATATGCAGGTCGTGGGAATAGACAGTAGTGACCAGCTGATCGATAAAGCTCAAGCGCAGGCAACGGGGGCGAACAACGCACGTTTCAAACATATGCATCCTCTCCAACCACTTGACTTTCCTGATGACTCCTTTGACCTGGTGAATGTGCGCTTCGTGGCGAGCTTTGTGCCCAGGGAAGCCTGGCCAGCGCTCCTGGGCGAGTGCTTGCGGATCACCAGACGCGGTGGCACCGTGAGGCTGACCGAGAGCGATCTGCCTATCTCCAATAGCCGCGCATTTGAGCAGTTCACCGGCATGATCGCACGCGCGCTCTTCTTGACCCAGCAAAGTTTCTCTCCCGATGGAGTCAGCCTTGGCATCACCCCCCTGCTGAGCCAGCTTTTGCAGCAGGCCGGGTTTGTAGATATTCAGCAAGCGACCCGTGCCGTCAATTTTTCGACCGGCATGGATGCCCATGCAGAAGTCTCCGAGGACCTCGCGCATACCTACCGGCTCGCGCAACCATTCCTGGTGACGACAGGGGTGACGACCCAGGAAGAGGTCTCCCAGGCATATCAGCAGATGCTGGCAGAAATGCGAGCAGAAGACTTTAGCGCGGTCGGGTTCTACCTTGTGGTGTGGGGCAAAAAACCGTAACCGCTCGCCACGCAGCAGAGACCATTGTGGTCGAGGGCGCGGGAAGTGAGGCCAAATACCGAGAGTGACCGGTGAGTTTGCCCTTTTGATATAAGAGAGTTGACATGAGAGGGTTTGCATTTTCGCGGGGCTCACCCAGGGCCATCCTGCTGGTGGTGACATTGGCGATCTTCACAGATATGCTGGTCTATGGCTTAGTCGTGCCAATTTTGCCTCGATATGCAACCACGCTTGGAGCGTCCCAGGCCGCTATTGGCCTCCTGTTTGGCAGCTACGCCGTGGCGCTGCTGGTAGCGACCCCTTTTTGGGGAATCCTGTCCGATCGAGTTGGTCGGCGGGGCCCGATGCTCTGGGGATTGATCGGCCTGGCCATCGCTACTCTGCTGTTTGCCTTCGCTCGCAGTTTTCCGGAGCTCATGATCGCCCGGCTCCTCCAGGGGGTCTCTGCTGCAGCCACCTGGACTGCAGGATTGGCTCTGCTGGCTGACTACTTCCCGCCAGCCACGCGCGGGAAAATGATGGGTATCGCACTCACCGGCATGGCCGTTGGGACACTCATTGGCCCATCCTTCGGCGGTCTCCTCTTCGAGTGGGGTGGGTATCGGCTACCGTTTCTAGTTGCCGCGAGTCTAGCCATACTAGACGGGGTGGCGCGAGTATGGTTTCTGGTTGACCCGCCGCACGTGGCTGACAAGCGGCCCGTGCTCTTCAATCTCTTGCGTGAACGCAGCGTTCTGGGAACCAATCTGGTTGTCATGCTGGGTGCGGCCATACCAAGCCTGCTGGAACCGACGCTCCCGTTGCATCTGCAAGAGCACTTGAGCGCGTCACCGGGCATAATTGGCGTGCTGTTCGGAGTGCCTACTCTGGCCTATGGAATCAGTGCCCCAGTGTTCGGTGCTCTTTCCGACCGCCTGGGCCGGGTGCGGCTGATGGTGGTCGGGCTCGTTGCCATGGCACTCGCCCTGCCACTGGTAGCTCTTCCTCGTTCCATGCCTATGGAAGTGGGTGCACTGCTCCTTTTAGGAGGAACCGTTAGCCTTGTGCTGACCCCTACCCTGCCAGAATTAGCCGACGCGGTGGATCGCCGGGGAGGTGGTGCATATGGAGCAGCCTACGCCGTGTACACCGCTGCTTACTCCTTTGGCATGATGACTGGACCAGTGGCAGGTGGTCTGCTGGCCGGTGCCTTCGGTCTACCGGTGGCTTTGGTGATATGTGGGCTGGCAGTCCTGCTCTGTATCCCTGTCCTCATCACTATCGCGCACAATCGGACGGTAATACGCAAAGTAACTTCATCTCCATAGAAATGTGAATTAGCTAATTGACCAGCGTATATAAAATCAACTATACTGTGTGTAACAGAAGAGTATGCGCGAATTCATGTTCAATCGGGGAACATATCCATTTACGATAGACAAATATATCAACACATGTGAGGTGTTTCATGTCCACCTATGATAAGCTTACCGGCAGGCTTCCTCCTCAGTCGATATTGCAGCAGCGTTACCTCATTGTCTCCCTGGCGGGTCGCGGCGGCATGAGCGCTGTGTACAGGGGAGTGGATACAAAGCAAGGCAATCGCAACGTTGCCATCAAAGAGATGAGCCAGGGACATTTGACCGAAGCTGAACGGGAAGAGGCCATCGGGCGTTTCCGGCAGGAATACCAGTTTCTCAGTAAATTACAACATCCCAACCTGCCGCTCATTTATGATACCTTCAACGAAGGAGATCGTTTCTACTTCGTGATGGATTTTATCGAGGGGAAAACACTGCTTGATCTCCTCAGGGCAAGTGGTGGACGGCCGTTACCCATCGGGCAGGTGGTAGACTATGCCATGCAGCTCTGTGATGTGCTGTCCTACCTGCACATGCAAACTCCCCCGGTCATTTTCCGCGACCTCAAACCAACGAATGTGATGATACGCGAAGACGGGCGACTGTTCCTGATCGATTTTGGCATTGCACGTTTCTTCAAAGAAGGAAAGATGCAGGATACGGTCTTGCTGGGATCGCCGGGCTACGCGCCACCTGAACAACATGGCAGTGGGCAGACCAGCCCGCGTTCCGACATCTACGCGCTCGGCGCCACCATGCATTGTTGTCTGACGGGACGAGATCCTTTCAACGCTCCCGATCGCTTTGTCTTCCCGCCCATCCGCCAGTACAACCCACTGGTTCCCACCGATCTCGATCAACTTGTCCAGCGCATGCTTGCCCTGAGCGAGCGGCAACGCCCCGCGAGCGCGCAAGAAGTGAGACAGGCCCTGTTGAATATCAAACAGCAGGCCGCCGAACCTACCAGCAACCTTTCACCGGCTGCTGGATCGGCCCCTACTCAATACTCGATGCCCTCGCCTGTCCCAATGCGCAGCGACTTCCAGGCTCCTGCCAATAATCAACCGCCCGCGCATTTGCCCACTGTACCGATGAGGTCATCAGGCGTACCGTCCTCTTTGACCCAACCCGCGCGGCCACCAATAGCTCGTTTTCCCCAGGTGCGCGGTATCGCGGATCTCGCGTCAATATGGACACGTGGTTTTTTGATGGTATTCGCTATCATCCTGATAGTGACGGTGGCAGGGAGTTTGTTAGGCTTTAATAACACTTATAGCAATATGGTTGGCATGGACCATGCTGTTGAGTTTGGCCTGTCAGTTGTCTTCATTATTGTGGCCCTCGCCGCCAGCAGATATGTGCGTAACACCATCGCGAAGGCTATCCTCTACGTCTCTGCCCTGTCGATGGTATTCTCGGCATTCGCGTTTCTCGTGCAAATGGTGCGTGATATTCAGCAGCCATCTATTCCACCGGGTCAGTTGTTTGTACAAGTGCCAACACTTTTCCTCCAAGGAATTGATGCAGCACAGCTAGGCCTGTTTCTCACTGCCGGATTGATAGTTGCTGCCATCGTCTCATTCGTGTGGCTTACACGCCCCTATCAGTTACCTGACCGCATTGTCCTGGGGGTCGCCTTTGGCATCGCAGCTATCTGTGCTATTCTGCAATCCGTTGCCACATCTGGAGACCTGGATGTTGGTCATCACATCTACCTGCTGGTTGCCCTGATTGCGTTGATACTGGGTGTACTGATCGCCGTGCAGACGGAACGGGTGAGGATGGCAACAAAGTAAAAGGATTGGTGACGCAAAGCTTTGTGTCAGAATTCGCCAAAAATTAGGTAGTTCGAACTTTTGAAACAATCATTTCAAGAGCAGGTGTGAGGATGGCTGAACGTTTGGGACAGCAGCTTGGTAATTATCTCCTGACCCGATTGCTTGGAGAAGGCGGATTTGCCGAAGTTTATCTGGGAGAACATATACACCTGGGTACTGTAGCTGCTGTCAAAGTGCTGCATGCACAACTGACAACCAACGACGTTGCGCAATTTAACAATGAGGCTCGTACTATTGCCCACTTGGAACATCCACATATTGTACGAGTACTTGACTATGGAGTGGAGAATAAAACGCCTTTCCTGGTTCTAATCCATGCTGCCAATGGTTCCCTGCGTCAACGTCATCCAAAGGGAACTGTACTCTCTTTGGGCGAAGTTGTTTCTTATATCCAGCAACTCGCTCCAGCTTTACAGTATGCTCATGATGAAAAACTGATCCATCGGGATATCAAGCCAGAGAATATGTTATTAGGGCGTAACAACGAGGTTTTACTCAGCGATTTTGGAATTGCGGTTGCGGCTCAGAGCTCGAATTTCCAAAGTGCCAAAGATATGGCGGGTACTATATCTTACATGGCTCCCGAACAAATTCAGGGCAAACCACGTAGGGCCAGTGATCAGTATTCGTTAGGAATTGTTGTTTATGAATGGCTTTGCGGTGAATGTCCGTTTCGTGGATCCTTTGTTGAAGTTGCCTCGCAGCATGTATTAGTTCCTCCTCCTCCATTACGTGAGAAGAATTCATCGATTGCTCCTGAGATTGAGCAAGTGGTAATGAAAGCACTTGAAAAAGAATCTGATAAACGCTATGCCAGCGTCCAGGCATTCGCTACAGCGTTGGAGCAAGCAAGCCAGATGCCCCAGCCATATACAATTAGGCAGTTACGGGAGGCAAATAATCAAACTTACGCTTTGAATCCAACGCTTAGGTTAGTCACTGAAAATCCTCGGTTAGAGACACCTTCAAATATCAATACTGCTATAATTCCAGCACCGCAACATCCTACCTCCGTCTTTACCTCTTTGATAAAGCCCTTACTACCACATAGACCTCCTGTGGTAAAACGTGCACAGCCATCTCATTCACGTGTATGGCAAGGCTCTTTTTTGATCATTTTCAGTCTGATTTCTGCACTAACAGTGTTTGGCAGTTTGTTGTCCTTCAATATCCCCAATCCCTATGGTTCCAGTAATCCCTTTCCTCCTGGGTTTGACCACGCTGTCGAGTTCGGCTTGTCAGTTGTCTTTATTAGTCTGGTACTCATTGCCAGCACGTTTGTGCGTAACACCATCGCGAAGGCCATCCTCTTTGTCTCTGCCCTGGCCGTGCTGTTCTCGGCATTCGCATTTCTCGTGCAGACGGTACGTGATGTCCAACTAGCGTACCCAGTTATTGTATCGGCTGGAGGTGGTCAGCAAGGGCAGGCACCTTTCCTCTCATCGAATTTTGATGCAGCCAAGTTAGGCCAGTTTTTCACGACCGGCCTGGTAGCAGCTGCCATCGTCTCATTCGTGTGGCTTACACGCCCCTATCAGTTACCTGACCGCGTTGTCCTGGGGGTCGCTTTTGGCATCGCAGCTATCTGTGCTATCCTGCAATCCTTTGCCACGTCTGGAGATTTGGATGTCACAAGTCACATTTACCTGCTGGTTGCGCTGATCGCGTTGATACTGGGTGCGCTGATCGCCGTGCAGACCGAACGGGTGAGGACAGGAGGAGCCTGAACCCCATTAATAAAATGTAAAGAATATCCTGGAAAGTGCCATAACCGCCCGGAGTTTCCACTAATCAATCTCTCTCTGCCTGTTTATTTGCATAGAGTCCTGAAAACTCGTGTAAAACGTTGCAAGGAGAGAACTGATACATGTTAGTATTGCGTACCCCGGCTAGAAAAGCCATATTTCTCACAGCTGTCTTGCTCGTCGTAGCTGGTTTGTTGATCTTCTTCCTGCTAGTTCGCAACAATGCGGTATCGAAGAATACAGCGGCTACTTCCTCATCTACACATACGACTGCTGCTAACGGTGCCAATGCAGCAGCTGCTGCCACTGCCTCAGCGTACATGAAACTGGTGACGATTATCGGCCAGCCGACTGTCAAAATGGTGTCGGGAACTACATTCGAGGCGGATGGCCAGGTAAAGAATGACGATACCTTTCAGCACGACATTACCCTGAAAATTACCCTGCTCGATGCATCGGGTCATGTAGTTGGCACCGCGACTCACCTCGTTGATAATGTCAAGGCCGGCAAGACGGTGAGCTACTCCATTCAAGGAACCGCGTTACAACCTACCTGGACCAGCGTAGAGGTGGCGGTCGTCAAGATCAGCGAAAACCTGAGTGGCGCTGGCAGCGATTAACCGCCAACTCTGTACGACGTTTTTAGTAGACAGGAGTAGTAGTCAAGAACCCCCGGCTGAAGCGTGGGGGCTTGTAGCTAGCGACGTACCGCTGCTACCATTGGCCGCTTGACGGGCGACCAGCGAAAGGTTTACCGCCGCATTGTAGTCGGCGTGACAGCAGAAACCGCACTGCTGACAGAGAAAGGAGGCTTGAGAGTGGCGATTAGCCGGGGTGCAGTACCCACAGCGCGAACAGGTCTGCGAGGTATAGGCCGGGTCTACCAGCCTGACCTCGATACCCTGGCCGCCTTATACATCAGGAACAGGCGCAGTTGAAAGAAGGCCCAGGAATGCCGCTCGTAACGGTGTTCGCGCCGAACCGTGATCTCCTCTCGCATGCCGGTCAGGTCTTCGAGAGCCAGTGCCTTGCGCGATACGACGGCTTTGTGTACCAGGGTCTTGCTGATTGTGTGGTTGACATCTTTCATGTAGCGATGCTCGCGCCCGCTCATCTTTTGGAGGCGACGTTTGGCAGATTTGGTTCCCACCCGTTGCAAAGCGGCGCGACGGGCAACAAAACGACTGCGCTTCTCGCGCACTTGCGCCCCCGTAAACTGCTCGCCCGTACTATCTGTTGCCACATTGCAGATGCCCAGGTCTATCCCAATGGCATCTTCCGCCGGGGTCACATCAGGGGCATCTTTGCTCTGCGTGATATGCAAGAAATAGGTGCCATTGCGCCATACCAACTCTGCGCCGCCTATCTTCCAGGCAGGATCTACCAACATCTCGTGCTGGCGCAGTCCTGGGAGCAAGCGAGCAACGATACGCCCCTCTCTCGTATTGAGCGACACGCGGTCGAGGGGAAGCATGCGATAGCTACGCGCATCGTAACGGATGCTGCTGTGCGGCCCAAACTGCGGGCAGGCGGCAGGTTCGGGCGGTGGCACGGGTTTCTTCCCCTTGCTTTTCCTACGTGCATTCGCCTTTCGCCAGCGGGCCAACTTCTCGGCTTCCTGGGTACGCACGGCTTTGATCGCTTCCATCGCCTTTGCGCGGGCGCAGACCGCCAGTTGCGCACCCAGCCCGAAGCGGGCGCGAGTCTCTCCATACACGCGGTGATGCGCCGTGTTGGTGTTGGTGATGTGCTCCTGCCAACAGAGGGCTGCAATCCAGGACGCGGCCTCGTTGAAACGGCGCTGCGTCACTTGTAGTGCGGCCTCATGGCCGTCTACGTCCAGTTTAATGCAGATAGTTCTTGTGAGCAATTCGTTCATAAGAGAAGTATAGTACAAGTGTTCAAAGAAGTCAAGAGAGGAGGAGGCAAGGCAGAGGAGGCGGTGTGCCTGCGGGCACGTGGCAATTCCTCCCCCGCATGCATGACGGGGGTCTCCTTGCTACATCAAATGAAAGCGACGCAGCGCAGTTGGTTGGGTCGACATCGGCTCAGCGTTATTGGTTCAGGAGCTATCGCGGCGTTAGTTATTTTGTCAATCGTCCTTATCCCTCGCGCTATTTCCATGCACACGCCGCAACCTGTTCACCTCGATCAATATGTCCCCTCCACAGCCTTTGGCGATACCGATGATTTGCCGGGAGGCGTGCAGCATTTGCCGCGTGTTAGCCTGGCTTCCGGTTCCGCGTCGGTGAGCGGTGTTGTCACCGATGCCACCACCAAGCAGCCTGTCGCCAATGTTTCGGTTGGTATCAGCGTTGGCACGGTTGGCGGCGCGGCGCAATATTCGACCACGGCGGCGGACGGCAGTTACAGTTTCAGCGGCATCGCCAGTGGCACGTATAATATTTCCGCGTGGCGTTACGCGATCAGTGGCACGCAGCCATTCTACAAAGACGCGCAGCAGATGCAGGTGAACGTCAGCAGCAGTGCAACCGTCAATTTTAGCCTGACGCCGATTTCCGTGCCTGGTTCGCGTACCGTCCCGTCTGGCCGCGCTAAAAACCTGATTATTGTAGACTATGACGAGACCTATCACGAATCTTGGTTCACGGATACGCAATCGATGGTCAATAGTTCACCGGCCACCCACCAGCTTGCGCAAAACGGCGTGGTTGCGAACGAAGCCTGGACGCAGTATGGCTGGTCGCCGATCGATCACTATCAGATCGCCGTTGGTTCGTATCCCGCCTGGCGCACGCCGGATGCGCCTGGCAAAGTATGGGGACAGCCCGATGGCCTGGATACCAATATCTGGTACGGGGGAACCGAGGTCTTCGGCCAGCAATCGATCTTCGATGTAGCGAAAAGCTACGGCATGAGTACGGCGGTCATCGGCGGGAACGATTATCCGACCGGCCATATCACCGATGCCAATGTCGACCAGATTTCCCTGGGCAAAAATATCAATGGCGTCCCGACACAATGGGTAACAGAGGTGCAGAATTTTATCACGTCTCATGCCTCCAACCCCAATGGCTTTCTGATCTACATGCCCATCACCGAGGCGGAAGGTCTCTCCGTGGAGAGCACCAGTCCCGACACCGCCGGTAGCCTCTACCAGCAAGCCAGTGGCTGGGATGACCAGGCCTACGGGCAATTGTACTCCTGGCTGCAACAGAATAACTATACCGGTAATACAGCCATCTCCATCGTTTCCGACGAAGCTGAGAACGATCACACGAGCTTCGACAACTTCTATGGCACGGGCACCACTGGCATGGGTACAACGCGCCATGTGCCGTTTGTCTTTGCTGGACCTGGCATCGTCAGCGGACAGAGCTATTCTACGGTGATGGGCATCGACGACATGAGTACTAATTACATGTACGAAATCGGTCTGCCGGCACCCATCGATAGTCGTGGACAGGTCATTTCCAGCTTTTACACCACGGGCGGGCCTACGCCTACGGCGACCAGCGGGCCTTCACCAACGCCAACGGTTACGACCACGCCATCGCCAACCAGTACGTCGACCGGTACACCGACGAAAACGCCAACCAGTACGCCAACGAATCCTCCAACCAGCACGCCGACATTCCCACCGACCTCCACACCGCCTCCCGGTAACGGTGTCATTCACAATGGCGGCTTCGAGTCCAGCAATACTGGATGGACGTATAGCGGCTCGTCATCTCCAAAGCGAAGCAAAACGCAGGCGCACAGCGGGAGCTACTCATTGAAGCTGGGCGGGAGCAGTAATCAATCGGGTGATAGTATCGCTTACCAGATGGTTACCATCCCCAGTAATGCGACCAACGCGAACCTGAGCTTCTACTACTGGCCCGCCAGTAACGATTCGAGTACCTACGGCTGGCAAGAGGCTGACGTGATCGATGGTGGCGGCAATGTGCTGCAACAACTGTTCGTGAACACCGCCAACGACCGGGTCTGGATACAAATGTCCTTCAATCTTTCGGCCTACGCCGGTCAGACCATCGGCATCCAGTTCCTGGACCACGAGGATGCGGGAGGCGGATCGTACTACACGTACATGTACGTGGATGATGTGTCGGTAACTGTTAGTTAAGCGACATTCGATTGAGACAGGAGGCATCCTGCCCTTTTCGCTCATCGCCTGTTGCTACGAATGGGCATGGTAGGATGCCTCCTGTCACTCTTCTCTTGAGGAGTACTACCAGCACTGGCATCCAGCGTAACCTGGTGACGACAAGTCCTGCAGCTAAGAGCTGACACGCGGTGACAATGAGTAAGGCGCTGTATCCTGTGCCAGCGACTGAACCGTGTAAAGGGTAAGAGGCATTCCGTGAAGGGTCATGTTTTACCGGAGAGGTATCACGAATGCCAATACGTATGTGAACTGTATGCCAGGGCTTGTAGAGAAGGTGCATATCTGGCAGACACGGCTAGAGATAGAGGAGTTATGCCAGAGCAGAAGAAAGGGGGCGATCGCGAGGTTGTCCCTGGGATGAAGGTGGAGGCCACCGAGGGGGACCTGGGTGAGCAGGACGTGAGTCCAGCGAAGGTGAAGGACGTGGTGAAGAACCCACAGGGCGAGGTCGAAGCTATTAAGGTCTCCAAGGGAGTGGTCTTTAAGAAAGAACTCGATATACCTGCTGATCGCATTCAAGCAGTGAACCCGGTGGAGGAAGTCGGCGAGTCAAATGGCACTGTTACCATTGATGCGAAAGAGGAAGAACTAGAGTCGCTCACAAAACCCGGGCCGCAAACCTTGCAGCATGAATCTGAGCGCAAGCAAGAGGACCTGCTCGACCAGGTGGAGCAGCATCTACCGACAACGGAGGGGATGCGGGAGATGGAGAGCAAAGTGCACGTGCCCCGTCCGCGTAACCCATTCTTGCGGGTGATCGGTCCTGGTTTGCTCTCAGGGACTTCCGGGAACGACCCTTCGGCAGTCACGGCCTATGCCATCAATGGAGCGAATGTTGGCTATGCGCAATTATGGTTGATGCTGCTGACGACTCCGCTCTATTACGCGGTACAGTTTGCCAGCGCAAAAATTGGACGCATCAGTCAGAAGGGGTTGACGCAGCTCTTGCGCGAACATTATGGGCGACCGGTGACGTTTGCAGCCTCGCTCTTGCTGGTCATCAGCAATATCGCGTTGATTGCAGCCGATCTGGCTGCTGTTGGTAGTGGTTTCGAACTGATAACGGGTATCGCGTGGATGTGGTTTGTGGTGCCGGTCGCGCTGGTGTTGTGGTACCTGACAGTGTTTCGCAGCTTCGAGTTCTTCAAAAAGATCTTTCTCACCATGAGCTTTGTGTTCATCGCCTACATCTTGAGCTCCTTCTTCACCCATGCCAATTGGGGGGCGGTGCTTGTTAGCACCTTTGTGCCCCAGATAGGCTTCAACTTTACCAGCATTAGCAGCGCGGTGGCGCTCCTGGGTGCCACAATCTCGCCTTTCTCTTTGATCTGGCAGGCCAAGGCCGAAATCGAGGAGAAGCGGGAAGGTTCACTCAAGCAGCAATTGCGGGCTGCTAAGCTTGATGTAGGCAGTGGAGCCATCGCCGGTCAGCTAGTGGCCTACTTTATCATCGTCACGACTGCCTCGACGCTCTTTGTACACAATGGGCAAATCAACACTGCTGCTGACGCGGCTCGCGCTCTGGAACCGTTAGCGGGGCCACTGGCTCGCTTTCTTTTTGCTATTGGGCTTATAGGATCAGGCCTTGTCGCCATCCCAGTGCTGCTCGCCAGTACTTCCTACACTGTGACTGGAGCCTTTGGTTGGCCTGGCGCTCTCGCCAGGCGTCCCTGGCAGAACGAGGGATTCTACCTCATACTCACGGTAGCTGCCGTAGCGGCTCTGGCCATTACGCTGTTGCGGGTCGATCCCATCAAGCTGATCTTCTGGTCAAACATTGTCGCCGCTATCGTCGCTCCCGTGCTGGTGTTCGCCATCCTGCTGGTCGGCAATCACCGGGTGATTATGAAGAATCAGCGCCTGAGCCTGCTCAACAACATCGGCCTGGCGCTGATTGCCCTGATCCTCATTACCGGTGTTGTTCTACTCTTCTACGGGTTGGCTACCGGGGCACACTGAAAACGGGCGTTGAATAAGCCGTTTGGACTGCCAGGGCGACCGCGAGGGTCGCCCGTACAATACCAAGTTGCCCGTATAACACGTCAACGAGTATTGTACGGGCGACCCTCGCGGTCGCCCTGGCAATAATTCACAGACCTTGGGTCACGAGTAACTGCGCAAATGCCGGTAAATCAACTGGCCCATACCGGGTACGGGAGTGCCGCGATAATCCTGGATGAGCAGGGGATAGCCACATTGGGAACCCTGCACAACCCAGGCCCAGGCCACCCAGCTTATATGGTGCGCATCAAAGTAAGCCAGCAGCTGACTCATGAAGCTGGTTCCGCAGTCGTACTGCCCGCTTTCAGCGGAGATCACCGGGTACGTCGCGCTGATGGTACCGAAGGCCGCGTCCCAGGTATTGGGCTGCTTCTCAGCATAGGGATAGGGATGCGTGTCATACACTACGTTCGCGCCTTTTATGGGAAATTTCGCAATCTGGCTCAGATCGAAACCCCAGTCCATACCGGCCACAAGGGCCAGATTCGTGGCCCCGGTATTGCGCACCGCGTCCACCAGCGCCTGCATGCCCACGCTGGCAAAGGTCACGGTTTTGTTACAATTGCAATCCTGAGAATAGTTGGTATCGGTGACAGTACAGGGCGATAGCCAGCACGTCCAGGTGGTGGGATGAGGCTCATTGAATAGCTCGAACAAGACATTGGGATACGACTTGTAGATGCTCGCCACTTGCCGCCAAAACGTCACGCTATCGGCATCCGGCGCGGCCCAGGGGCCACCTGCCTGCGACGCTTGCCCGCCCGCGTCAGACCACTGGAGATCGAGTATCACATTCAAATGAAGCGCCGTCAACGTATCAACGGTCTGCTTAACCAGAGCCTGGTACTGCGTCGCCGCGCAGGATTGCGAGGATTGCCCATTGAGCCAGATACCCTCGGAGAGCGGCAAACGCACGGTATTCGCTCCCCAGTAAGTGACAGCGTACTTATTGGTACCCGAACCCATATAGGCCAGTTCCTGTGCGTCAAAATGCCCATCGCCCCAACAACTGTATTCCAGGCTATCGCGCCCGATGCCATGAAAAAAATAACGTTTGCCATTCGCTCCAATAATCGCATTGCCCTGCACAGTATATGGGCCATCGGCGTAGGCATTGCCCTTGAATTTATTGACTGCCACAGCAGTGCTGGCGAGTACCAGTGCACGC
>Ga0209577_10001083_pt1 | contig 27227 bp, 26 predicted proteins | sample GraSoiAngelo_109_FD_185874 | JGI IMG/M metagenome (GOLD analysis project Ga0209577, IMG submission 185874) | Grasslands soil microbial communities from the Angelo Coastal Reserve, California, USA - 14_0903_12_20cm (SPAdes) (version 2) | ecosystem: Environmental > Terrestrial > Soil > Grasslands...
CGCGGTCACCGGGCGGGTCGGCCTGGGCATCGTGGTCGCCTCCGCCGACCTGGCCCGGCCGCTGCTCGAGGATCCGCGCCTGCCCACGCTGCAGCGCCTGGCTCGAGAGCGGGCCGTCATCGGAGTCGGGGCGGATCAGGGGGTGGAGGTTGCGGGCGAGCGATGGCTGGCCGTGCCGGTGCCCGCCGACCGCGCTGCCTGGCAGGCCACGCTGGAGAGCGCCGACCGCGCCGGCGCGGCCGGGGTCCTCGTGCCCGCCGACCCACGTCTGATCGACCTGCTGCGCCATCCGGTCGAGGAGGGTGATCGCAGCGACCTTTTGATCTCGACGGGCTAGATTTCGTCATCCCTTCGAACGCCGAAGGCCGGACCCGCTTACGAGCCTGCCGGCGGGCCCGGTCCCGGCACGATCAGCCCGAGTAGCGTTCCCGCGCCGCCTGGAGCCGCCGCCGCTGCGCCGCGTCGTGAAGGGCGAGCATCGCGAACAGGTCCGCCCGCAAGGGCTCGCGGTCCAGCGCGAAATACCCGGTTCGCAGCTCGAGACCGCAGCCGCGCCGCAGCTTCGCCTCGTAGGACTCGCTCCCGTACTGGATCGTGTGCACGCCTTCGCGGATGGCGTAACGGATCGGCTCGTAGAAGATCACGTTGAAGTAGCGGTACGCACCCTCCCGCGCGTAGTCGAAGCCGGCCTGCTTGCAGTAGAGCTGATTGTCGCGCTGGTAGAAGAGCGCGAAGCCCACCGGCTCCGCCGCCTTGAAGACCGTAAAAGGCCGGATGAACGGGCCGAGGTGCGCCGTCGCGCGGCGGAAGCCCAGCTCGATGCGATCGGGATCGCCGCGGCCGCCATACTTGCGCGACAGCTGTGCCTGCAGGTCGGCCAGCCGCCGGTCGAGCGCGCTCGCGTCGCCGATCCGGATCGCGTGGCCGGTATCCTGGAAGCGGGCGATCTCGCGTCGGAACTCTCGTCGGCGATGACCCGGGCGCGTGTCGAGATAGGCGTCGAAGGACGGCCACGTGACGTCGAGCGTGCACTCCCCCGAGAGCGCCGCCGCCTGGTAGCCGGTCGTCCGCAGCGCCCGCTCCAGCGCCGGGTCCTTGCCGTCCGGGACGTAGAGGAAGGCGCGGCAGGGCGCGTGCAGGCGCGCCGCCAGCGCGGCCACCTCATCCAGCAGCGAGCGCCGGACCTGATCGAGGAGCGCGGGGGGCAGCCCCGGCCGGTGGCAGAGCCAGGCGAGGTAGCCGTACGGGGACGCGCAGACGAGGCTCGGGTAGAGGTCGGCACGGCGCGACACGAGCGCGGACCGCAGCGCCCGGTAGGCGGCTCGCGGCCGGTCGTCGAGGTAGGGCGCCAGCGTCTCCACCGTGGCCTCGGCGAGCACCAGCTCGGCGGGGTTGTAGAAGGCGTACGTCTTTGGATCGGCGATGAGATACGCGGGGATGGCGGCGAGCAGCCGGTCCCCCTCCCACGCGGTCACGTAATAGGACTCGGGCGCCAGCGATCCTTCGACGCTGCTGAGCCACTCGTAGGAAAGGTAGAGGCTCCCGGCGTCCAGGAGCTGCCGCCAGCGCTCCCGCCCCACCTCCGCGATCCGGCGGCAGACGTCCACCCTCATGCGGATCGCCCGGAACCGTTCGCCCACAGGCTGACGGGGATCGTGGCCAGGCCCAGCATCGCCACGATGACGAAGGGAACGGTGCTGCCCCTCGCGTAGAGCATTCCGGCGGCCAGCGGCCCGAGCAGGCTGCCCACGTCAGACAGCATGCCGACCAGCCCGAAGCCGCGACCGATCGTCCCGGCGGGCGAGCGCAGGCTGACCCAGCGCCGCGCGGCGTTCACCGTCCAGGAGGCGGCGAACGCCTCCAGCCCGAAGAGCGCCGCGAAGGACGCGGCGTCGTGGACGAGCGCCATCCCCACGAAGCCGAGGCTCATCGCGCCCGCGCTCAGGCTGAGGTCCGCCCGCGGGGGGAGCCGGTCGCTCAGCCGGCCCGCCAGCGGCTGCCCCAAGCCGAAGACCAGGAAGTTCAGCGTGAAGAACCGGCCCGCCGCGGCGGGGCTGAGCCGCAGCCGGTCGTGCAGGTAGAGCGGCACCATGGTCAGGACGACGGCGAGCGCGCAGCGCGCGGTCAAGCTCACCAGGCTGGCGGGAAGCAGACCCCGGGCGAGCTCGGCGAGGAACCGGCGCGGGGAGCGGCGCGCGTCCCCGATGGAAGTGCCGGTCGCCGGCACAGGGTCGCGCGAGGGTAGGAACAGGACCACGATCGCCGACGCGAGCGCGATCGCCGCCACCAGGAGGAAGAGCAGGGGCAGACCGATCCGGCCGCCGAGGACGCCGCCGACGGCGGGCCCGGCGGCCAGCCCCACCGTCGCGGCGGCGGTGAACCCGCCGAACGCCGAGCCGCGCGCCTCGGGCCTGGCGTGGCGCGCCACCAGGAGGTAGAGGGCGGGCAGCGCGGTCCCCTCCGCCACGCCTTCGAGGAACCGGAAGAGGACGAAGAGGACCGGCCTGGGGAACAGCGCCATCGCGAACAGGGCCGGAGCGTAGAGCGCGATCCCGGCCGCCGCCACCGCTTTCGCCGGCCGGCGGTCGGCCAGGTACCCGCCGACCGGCTGGGCTAGCAGGCGCCCGCCAGCGAGCACCGAGGCCATGAGCCCGACCAGTGTGACGGAGGCGCCCCGGTCGTGCGCGTAGAGCGGAATGACCGGTAGCACCATGCCGTAGCCCAGGTTGAGGAGGGCCACCGCCGCGTAGGTCGCGGCCAGCGCCGGGTCAGCCGGGAAAGATTGGCGGCGTCGCATGGACCGGGAACTCGCGATCGTAGCGGGCCCGCTGGTTGCGCTCGAAGTCGTCGCTCCAGCGCGCGAGCTCGCGACGGCACTCCGCCCGGCTGGTCGCGAGCGCGAAGGAGAGCTCCCGGCGCGCGAACCCGTACCGCGTCTTGAAGCGGTAGGACCCGCGACCCATGTCGATCTGCCGGTAACGCTGCCCGATGCCGTATCGGATCAACCACCGATAGGCGTGGTGATAGGGCTCGTCCGGGCGGAGCCGATCGTAGTCGATCCCGGCCACCCACGGGCTGAGACACGTGCCGTCGTCGAGCACGAGGAAGAAGAGCGACGGGGAGCCGTCCAGGCGGCGGACCACGAGGAAGCGCGCGCTCCCGTCCAGCTCCTCCACCAGCACTCGCAGGTACGGGGACGGGAAGCTGCTCGGCGTGAGGTGGCCGTGGCGGCGCAGCACGCTCGCCTCCAGCTCGCTGAGGGTCTCCAGGTCGGGCGGCCGTCCGACCAGCTCGGCGACCATCCCGCTCGCCTCCGATCGCCGCTCCATCGCATTCACCATTCGGCGGCGTTTGCCGGGAAGGGAGGCGAGGTATTCGTCGAAGGTCCGCCAGGGCAGCGGCAGGACCATGCACGAGCTGTGGTAGCGGAGGACGTAGCCGTGGCGCCGCAGCGTGGCGAGCAGCGCCGGCTGCGTCGGCGGCACGTTGACGAAGCCGTGCGCGCTCACGCCCAGGTCGGCAGCGAGCCGGCCGAAGGCCTCGACCAGCGCGTCGAGCGCGCAGGCCGCGTCCGCCAGGGCGAGTGGACCGCCGTAGTACGCGGCGAGCGCATGGGACAGCAGCATCGGCTCGTCGAGCCAGGTCGGCCGGTCCACGAGCTGGCCGCGCATCGCCTGCAGCCGCGGGCAGCCGGCGGTCAGGTAGCAGGGAAGGACACCCACCAGCCGCTCACCGGCCCTGGCCACGAGGTGATAGGGCCGGCTGCGATGCACGCCGGCGCGCTCATACGCGCGCAGCCAGGCCGCCGAGTGGAAGAGTCCGCCTCCGGCCGCGCGCACGACCTGGTCCCATTCCGTGGCGCGCGTACGCGGGCTGTCCGGAGCCAGCGCGACCGACACGGTGGGATCAGCGCTCATGTCCTCTTTGGGCTGCCGACCCGTTTGGGCGGCCCGACGCTGCCAGTCTAATCAGGCGGCGATCGGCCGAGGAAGGACTGCTAGCCTGAAACGGTCATGGCGGATCGGGTGTCGCTCTTCCGCGCCGGTGTCGCCGGGCTGGCGCTGATGCGGCTCGCGCCGGACGGCTCGAGCGCCGCGATCGGCGTCGTGCTCCGGGCGCTCCATCACACGCTCGAGCGGCCGGAGCCACTCGAGCCCTTCCTGGAGCGGGACCCTGGAGCCGGCTACCATGAATGGGCGCTGACCTACGACCAGCCCGGCAATCCGGTGATCGCGCTCGAGGAACGGGTGATGGTCCCGCTGCTGGATCGGCTGCCGCCCGGGGACGCGATCGACGTCGCGGCCGGGACCGGGCGGCATGCCAGCAGGCTGGCCGCGATGGGCCACCGCGTGCTCGCGATCGATGCCAGCCCTGCCATGCTCGCGGGTCTTCGCGGACGGCCGGGGATCGAGACCGCGGTCGCCGACCTGGCGGCTCTGCCCCGTCCCGCGGCGAGCGCGGACCTGGTGGTCTGCTCGCTGGCCCTGACCCACGTCCCGGTGCTCGAGCCGGCGGTCCGCGAGCTGGCGCGGGTCGTCAGGCCGAACGGCCGCGTGATCGTATCCGACGTCCACCCCCTGATCGTGGCGCTGGGCGGCCAGGCGTTCTATCGAACCGGCGAGGGTGCGATGCGCTTCGTGCGCAATCACGTGCACTGGACGTCCGACTACCTGGCCGCCTTCAAGGCCGCCGATCTCGCGGTCGACGCGTGTCACGAGCCGCGACTGCGCGCCGCATCCGGCGTGCCGCATTTCATGGAGGCGCCCGGTGCGGTCGAGGACGCCGCGGGTCGGATCGCGTTCGACGGGCTCCCGGGCGTGATCGTCTGGGAGTTGACCCAGCGTGAAGCGTCGAGGTCCGTCTGACCACACGCGGAATATCAGGATTTCCCGCCGATTCCTACCCTTGACACCTTATGGAGGCGTTGTTACATTTTTTTCATCGGTCGCGTTAGGTCGCGGGACTCGGCCTAGTGGCAAGGAGGTTGTTCAATGGCCACGCGGGAGCAGCTGTTCAAGAGTCTGGATCGGTGCATCGGGATGAGGCTGGCCGTGCCTGGGGAGGCCCCGCCGCGGTTGGTCCGCGCGAACTCGGCCTTCTCCAAGCGGCGCCTGTCCGGCGACGTGGTGGTGGACGTCGAGGGCGATCGGAGCGTTCACGGTCGCAACGTCGCCATCCACGTGGGGGCCTGAGCCAAGCACTCAGGAGTTCCCCGAAGCGGCGCCCGAGGTGGGCGCCGCTTCGTCGTATTTCGGGGCACCGCCCCAGCGCATCCAGCCCGGATCTCGGAAGGTCGTGGCCCGGTGCCTGAGACGCGCGCGCCACTCGGCCGCGGCGCGCCGGTTCCACTCGGTCTCATCGCCCGCGTCCGGCGTGAAGGCCGCAACGCTCCAGAGCGGCCGGACGTGCGCCCCGCGCAGGACCTTGGCTTCGTAGGACTCCCGCCCGAAGTCCAGGCGGCGCAGGCCGTGTCGATACGCGTAGGCGAGGGGCTGGTAGACGGCGAGGTTGAAGTACTCGAAAGCGTCGCGGAGCCTGGCGTAATCGAAGCCGACCATCCGCTCGTAGAGGCCGTCGCCCCAGGCGTAGAGGAGCGAGAACCCCACCAGCCGGCCGCCGTCCCGCGCGCTGAAGACGACGGCATATCGGTCGAGCGCCGCGGCCTGCCGTCCGAGCAGCGCCCGCAGGTGCGCGACCTCCGCCGGGTGGCCGTACCGAGCCTGCACCTGGGCCAGCAGCGGTGCGGCCTCCTCCCAGCAGTCCGCGAGCCGCTCTTCCCCCGCTGTCAGGCCGGAGCGCGCGAACGCGGCCAGCTCCTTGCGCACCATCGTCCGGTTCCGCCCCGGCCGCGAGCCGAGGTAATCCGCGAAATCGCGGCCGGGCAGATCGAGGGCCGTCGTCGCCGCGGTGAGCAGAGGCCGGCCGGTCGCATCGAGGGCGCTGAGGCAGGCCGCGCCCGGCGTGTCGAGGTAGAGGAAGAGGGCACCGTCGACCCGGCGCGCCGTGACCCGAGCCCGCAGGGCCTCGAGCAGTGCCTCCAGCACCGCCCGGCGTCGCGCCGGCGCCAGCCCGGGCTCGGTCAGCACGCCGTTGGCGTAGCCGCGGCGCGCGCCCGCGAGCAGGTAGCGGCCCCGCCAGCGGCCGTCGACCAGGCTCGCCGGCCGGTAGAAGTCGTTGTGCTCGGTCTCGACGTCGTAGACGGGGAGCGCGCCCAGTAGCGCGTCGCCCTCGACCGCGAGCAGGTACTCGGCGCGCGCGCTGGCGTCGCCCTCGACCGACTGCAGCCAGGGGTGCGACAGATAGAAGCCGGCCGGCGCCGCCAGGCGGTCCCAGCGCGTGGGATCGACCTCGCCCAGCGAGGCGGCGGCCCGGACCTCGAGCATGGGCGACGGCCGGCTCAGGCCGGCCCCACCCGCGAGGGCGCGGGCCGCGGCGAGGGGTCGGCGGTGATGGGCGCCGTCTCGATCTCGACCTGGAGCGCGGCCGTCTCGGCCTGGCGCGAGGCCAGGTACGCGGTCTCGGCGGCCGCGATCACGTGGCCGGCGCGGTTCTGGCTGTTGCGCAGGGGCCTGCAGACGTCGCCGGGGCGAATGCCCAGCCGGACCTCGACCACGCCGGGGGAGTGCGCCGCCTCCTCCGCGCCTGAAATCGCGGTCACCCGCCCGGGGGTGGCGGTCAGGTACCGGATCGCGGCGCCGCCCTCACGGCGGCGCTCGAGCCGAGGCGACCGGCCCAGGTGCAGCTGGAGCCAGGCGTCGACCAGGTCGACCCCAAGCGCCAGCTCGACCAGCCGGGGGATGTGGTCCCCGGCCGGTCGCGCGTTGATCTCGATCAAAAAGGGCCCGCGCGCCGTGACCTTGACCTCGGTGTGGGCGACGCCGAAGTCGAAGCCGACGGCCTCAAGCCCCCGCAGCGCGATCTCGGCGCACGCGTCCTGGAGGGCGGCCGGCAGGCTGGAGGGGAAGGCGTGGGCGAGCTCGACGAAGTAGGGGAGGCCGGCGAGCTGCTTGTCGGTGACACCCACGACGGTGGTGCCGCTGCCCACGCTGACGGTCTCGACGCTGACCTCCTGGCCGAGCAGGTACTCCTCGACCAGGACGTCCTCGACGCGGCGCTGGCCGCGAGCGTTGAATTCCTGCCGGCGGACCTGGGCGAAGGCCGCCGCGGCCTCCTCCGCCGTGCGGCAGAGCACGACGTCCGTGCTCGCGGTGCCGTCCACCGGCTTGGCCACGCTCGGCCATCCGATCCGGGCCGCGGCCGCCGCCAGCGCCGGCGCGCTCCGTCCGGCCAGAAAGCGGGGCACCGGGACGCCCGCGGACCGGCAGCGGCGTCGCGTCTCCAGCTTGTTGCGGGCCAGCGCGGCGGCCGCCGGGTCCAACCCGGGCAACCCCAGCGCGGCGGCGACCTCGGCCGCCACGGGGACGTGATGCTCGCCGATCGCCGCCACCGCGGCCGGACGGGGAAGCCCGCTGGCGCGGAGCGCCTCGAGGATCGTCTCCACCCGGGTGGTGTCGCAGGTGATCACCCGGTCGGCCTGCGCCAGCGCCTGCGGGTCGTCCCGCAGCGCCTGGGCGTAATAGCCGGGATCGCGCGTGACGAAGACGGTCTCCAGGTCCAGCCGGTGCGCCGCCCGCATGGCCCCGAACGCCGCGCCGGCCAGGCTGCTCTCGATGAAGGCGAAGGCGGCCCGGCTCATCCGCGCTGCCAGTCCATGCTGCGCCTGCCGCCCGGCGGGCGGATCAGACCATCGTCACCTCGAGCCCGCAGGGATCCACGCCCAGGGTCGCGCTCGCCGTGAAGAGGCTCCGGTCCTTGACCAGCGTGCGATAGCCGCTGAGGTCGGCCTGGAACCAGGGATGCGTAATGTCGTGCGCTACCACGAGCGCGCCGGATGCCAGCTTGGGGCGGATCGCTAGCAGGAGCCGGGCGTAGCCGGCCTTTCCCTCGCTGGGGGAGTCGACGTCCAGGAAGAGCAGGTCGATCGGTCCCTCGACCTCCTCCACGCACCGGTCGGCGTCGACGTGAAGCACCTCGACGGCCTCGCCGCCGGGCAGCTGTGAGAAGTTGCGGCGGGCCAGCTCGCTCGCGTCGGGGTCGATGTCACAGGCGATCAGGCGGCGCGCCCGGTAGGCGCCGAGGGCGGGAAGGCCGGGCGCGAAGAGCCAGGCGGCCGCGTAGCCGACGAAGGTCCCGAGCCCGAGGACGGTCTCCGGCCGGCTGGCCCAGGCCAGCCCGTAGAGCACGCGGCAGGCCAGATTGGTCATGGTCGTGTCGGGCGTCTGGAAGCGTTCGACGATCAGGTCGCGCACCCGGTGGAAGCCCTCGCTCGGGAAGGCCGCCCGCGCCGGCGGGCAGAACCCCGCCTGGCCGAGGCGCGCGATCACCGAGCCGGCGATCTCGTCGAGCTCGGCCTCGCTGGTCTGCGTGGCGGCCACGCTGCCGACTCCCCTCCGTCCGGTGCGGCCCGCGGTCCTGCGACCGGGTCCGTCAGGCGGCCGCCGGATGGAGCTCGAGCGCGACCTCGTAGTTCTTGGCCAGGTAGGCCACCATCGACGACATGTCCTGCCAGGTCTCGCGGTTGGTGTGGGCGAAACATTCCTCGAGGGTGTCGGGCAGCCCCGGCTTCTCGTTGCTGCGCAGCCACTCGTCGAGCTGCTGCCCGGTGTAGACCACGTGGTTGATCTCGTCCTGCATGATGTCGTCGAGGACGGGCAGCGCCCGGTCGGCGACCTCGCCGAACTGACGCTCGTTCAGCACCTGCTGGTAGATGCGGAGCACGGTCCAGGAACGGATCTCGATCGAGTGCACCCGGCAGATGAAGGCGTGGAGGTCGTCGTCGAACTCCAGGACCTCCTCGATCAGCTCCGGCTTGTTGTCCGCGACCTCCTCCATCCGGTAGCCCGTGATAGGGACCAGCTCCCCGAACTGCTTGCTGTGCTTCAACTCTTCGCCGACGTGACGCTTCATCTTCCGCTGCAGGTCCGGCGGCGCGTAGCGGTCGGCCACGAGCTGGATGCGGGACCCGCCCTTGGCCTCGTCGATCGAGTTCTGGACCAGGTTGTAGGCGATCATGCGCTTGCTGGAGAGGATGGTGGCGGTGACGCCGTAGAAGGCCGCGGTCCCATACGAGAGGCCGGGCGCGAGCGCTTTGTCCATGACGCCGGTGTAGGTGGCTCCCGGCGAGAACCCGTGCCGGCGATAGAGGTCGTGAAGGTCCTCACGGACGTTGATCTGGCTGCTCATGCTCTCTCAGCTCCCTCCGCAGAGTGTCAGCCCGGTGATCGCGGGGCGATCCGAGCGCGTATCGCCCGCTGCAGATGATCATAATGCGGCCCTGTAAGGCAGTCAAGGATCGCCGATGTCGCCTGTGCCGACATCACTGTTGGTGATAACCGATCACCGCCAGCCGCGCTCGGTCAAGCCACCGCGCCGTCCTCGCGCAAGGGCGGCGGCAGCGTCTTCAGCCGGCGCAGCGGCGAGGCCAGGAGGAAGGCGGTCGAGAGCAGCACGCCGCCGGCGCCGAAAAAGAGCGTCGGCCGCAGGCCGATCTCGGACCCGAGCTGCCCTCCGAGCCAGGCGCCCACCGGGATCGCGCCCCAGATCACGGTGCGCATCGTGCCCTGGACGCGTCCGAGCATCCGGTCGGGCGTGACCAGCTGGCGCAGGCTCACCTGGTTCACGTTGTAGACGGGCGTCGCGATCCCCTGCAGCACGTTTCCCGTCCCGAGCAGGGTGGTCTGCAGGAGACGGGGTCCCCCGGCCAGCGGGAGCAGCCCGCACCCCAGTCCGATGACCGCCTGGGCGCCGATCACAGTCCGGCCCAGACCGAGGGCCCGGGCCAGGCGGCCGGCCGCGATCGCCCCCAGCACGCTGCCCACGCCGACCATGGTCTGGACCGCGCCGATGACCGCGGGGGACAGGTGCAGCTCCCGGCTGAAATAGAGCAGCAGGACGGCGGTCTGCATGAAGAGGAAGAGGTTGCTGACCCCGCCGCAGAGCGCGAGTGCGCGCAGCAGCGGATGCCGGCCCACGAAGGCGACGCCTTCACCGAGGTCGCGCAGCACGCCCCGGCCCGATCCCGCCCCCTCGACCGGCTCCGTCCGGCGGATGCGCAGCAGCAGCCCGACCCCGAGCAGGAAGGTGGCGACGTTGAACGCGATCGCGCCGGGCCCACCGGCCGCCTGCACCAGGAAGCCGCCCAACGCCGGCCCCAGCGCGTAGGCGAGGGAGCGGCTGATCTCGAGCCGCCGGTTGCCCTCGACCAGGCTGGCGCGGGCGAGCAGGGAGGGCAGGTAGGACTGGTAGGCGACGTCGAAGAAGACGGCCAGGCAACCGGCGACGAAGGCGACGAGGTACAGCTGCGCGAGCTGGAGGCGGCCGGTCAAGGCCGCGGCGGGGATGGTCGACAGCACCAGCGCCCGCCCGAGGTTCGTGGCGATCATCACGCCGCGGCGGGACAGACGGTCCACCCAGACGCCCGCCGGCAGGCCGAGCAGCGGATAGGGCGCGAACTGCAGCGCCGACAGGAGCCCCATCTGCTCCGGACGCGCGTGCAGCAGGAGGATGGCGGTGAGCGGGAGGGCGAGGACTGTGACCTGGGAGCCGGCCAGCGAGACGGATTGACCGGCCCATAGCCTCGTGAAGTCCCTGCCCAGTCCCGCCATGGCTCCCCCTGGTCTTCGGCCTCGAGTTGAAGCGGCCGAGGCCTGCCAGTAGTCTAAGAGGCGGCGGCCGCGCGCGGACGCCGGACAGGCGTGATGGACCCCACCCTGCGCGACCTGCTCGACGAGCTGTTCCGGTCCGGCCGCGAGCACGACGCCGGCGAGCCTGAGCACGCCCGCCGGTTCCTGAACCTGGAGCCCGAGACCGCGCGCCTGGTCAGCCTGCTGATCGCGCTCGGCCGCCGCAGGCAGATTCTGGAGATCGGGACCTCGAACGGGTACGGCTCAGCGCACCGGCGGCCGCGTCGTCAGCATCGACCTCAGCCTGCCCAAGCTGGCCGCCGCCGACGCCAACCTGCGACGCGCGGGCTTGCGCGACCTGGTCGAGCTCCACGCCGGCGACGCCACCGAGATCGTGACCGCCCTTGTCGGACCCTTCGACCTCGTGTTCTTCGACGCCGACAGGGTGACCGCCCCTCGCCAGCTGGACCTGCTTCGGCCTCGCCTGACACCGGACGCTCTGCTGCTGGCCGACAACGCGCTCTCGCACCCATCGGAGATCGCGGCGTACCTCGATGCGGTCGACCGTCTCCCCGGGTTCCGGCACCTGGTCGTGCCGATCGGGAAAGGTCTCAGCGTGGCGCACCGTCCGGCGCCCGCCGCCCAGCTGCGCCCGGGGTAGGCGCACCGCCGCGACTGACCCGGCTCAGGCGGTCCCGTCCTCCGGCGCCCCCAGCCCGCGGCCGGCCCGGCCGACCGGCGTGAAGGCGAACGCGACCGCGATCGCCGTTACCAGCACCCCGATGGCGAAGAACACGGGGGCGCTGTCGCCCAGGCGCTCGATCGCCACTCCGCCGGCCAGGGATCCGAGCGGGATCGCGGACCAGGCCAGCACCTGGGCGATGCTCATGACGCGGCCCAGCAGCTCGTTGGGCGTGATCGCCTGCCGCAGGCTGGCGGCGTTGATGTTGAACAGGCTGGTGAGGCCGTACATCAGCGCCCAGAGGATCACCCCGAGCCAGTAGCGGTGCGTGAGCGAGAGCGCGATCGTGAGCAGACCGAACAGCCCCAGCGCGCCGAGCGCGACCCGGCTGAACGACCACCGTCTCCGGAGGAGACCCGCGCTGAGCGAGAGGACCACCACGCCGGCGCTGCCCGCGGCGTAGAGCAGCCCGACCTCCGGGTTGGTCGCCGACAGCTGCCGCTTGGCGAAGAAGACCAGCTGGGCGTTGACCGTGCTCGAGACGCCGTTGACCAGCCCGATCATTATCGACAGCGAGCGCAGGAGGGGGTGTCGCAGGACGTAGCCCAGGCCTTCCGACAGCGTCTGAAGGAGACTCGCGCGCGGCCGCTCGCGGCCGGCGCGGTTGAAGCTCAGGCCGATCCAGGAGAGCATGGCGGCCGAGACCACGAAGGAGGCGGAGTCCAGGACCAGCAGGTCGGGGAGTGGAAGGAACGACGACAGCACCCCGGCCAGGAGCGGTCCCGCGACGGTGGCGGCGGAATAGCTCGCCTGGATGCGTCCGTTGGCGGTTACCAGGTCCCGGTGGTCCTGCACCAGGGAGGGAATCGCTGCGAACTCGGCGGTGGAAAAGAAGATGGAGAGCGTCGAGGCCGCGAAAGTGACCGTGTAGATCCACCAGACCGACAGCCGGCCGGCCAGCGCCAGCGCGGGGACCGTGGCCACCACGATCGCCCGGGCCAGATCGGCGAGGATCATCGTGCGCTTGCGGTTGGTCCTGTCAACGAGGGCCCCGATGACGAGCCCGAAGACGAGGTAGGGCAGGAAGTAGGCCGCGCTCGAGAGCGCCAGGTTGAACGCCGAGCCGGTGAGCCGGAAGATCAGCAGGGGCAGGACCACGGCAGTGAACGAGGTGCCGAGGCGGGAGACCGTCTGTCCGACCCAGAACTTCCAGAAGTTCGCGGTCATTGAATTCGGTCCATTGACAGCGTCTCCCAGGGCGGGTAGATTCGGCGTGGGTACCGCTCCTTCACGGTCCCGGATCGGATCTCATGGGACGCACCGGATCCATTTCGACACGCCGCAAGCAGCTCGGCGATAGGGGGGCGCTGATTCAGACAGGGCCTCCACTCGACCCGCGGCCCGGGCGGTCCACCGTCGCCCTGCTGAACGCCAATCCGTTCTCGTGGGGCGTCGCCAACCTCGGCTGGCAGTGCCTGACCGAATACCTCCTCGATCGCGAGATCAACGTCCTGCTTGCGTTCGCCGACACGCTCGGGCGCCAGGGTCGCACCTTCCTGAACGGGCCGCCGCATCCGGATGCGGTGGACGTGATCGCGATCACGGTCCCCTTCGAGGACACCTACCTCAACGTGCTCCGGATGCTGCGGGCCGCGGGTCTCCCCGTGCTCGCCCGGGACCGGGGCGACGAGCTCCCACTGGTCGTGCTGGGCGGCATGTCGATGATCAATCCGATCCCCCTCGAGGAGTTCGCCGACGCGGTCGTCATCGGCGAGGGCCGGGAAGCCATGCACGCCATCGTGACGCATCGGGCCGCGTGGCGTGCGAGCGGCCGGCATTTCGACAAGCGCGCCTACCTGTTCGAGATCGCACAGCTGCCCGGCGTCTACGTGCCGTCGCATTACGACATCCACCTGGACGACGACGGGTACGTCGATCGCTTCACCTGCCGCAACGGACGTCCCGCCGTCGAGGCCAACGTCGTGCTCGATCTTACGCGATATCCCATCACCTCGAAATGGACGAGCGGATACGCCCTCTACGAGCACGACGACTACTTCAGTGTCATGGCGGCGATGGGCTGCCACAAGAAGTGCCCCTTCTGCGTGGTCGGGCACGTCCAGGGCAGCCAGTCCGGGCGCGCGGTCACGATCGACGTCGACGCCATCCTGGAGCTGGCCCTCCGCCGCCGGGCGGAGTACGGGACCAACCTGGTGAAGATCTTCTTCTCCTCGGCGTTCTCCCCGGACGACGGCGACATCAATGCCCGCGCGATCAAGGAGCTGCTCCAGTCGCTGCACCGGCACGGGTTCAGCGCCCGCGTGGGCTCGCTCAACGTGAAGCAGGCCGACGCCGAGCTCTTTCAGCTCGTGCACGCGGTCGGCCAGCAGGAGGTCACCTTCGCACCGGAAACGGTCGAGGAGCTGCGTCCCTCGCTCGGCAAGGCCTACATCACCGACGAGAAGCTGCTCGAGCTGGCGCACCTGGCCGGGCGGTTCGGGCTGGACCTCAACATCTATTCATTGGGCTCGCTGCCCGGGGAGACGGACCGGCATACGCGCGCCTTCGCCAGCCTGATCCGGTCGCTGCGGCAGGCTCAGGGTGATAGCGGCACCGTGTACGTTCACTACAACCCCGCCTTCATGAAGGCGCAAACCCCTTACGAGTACCTCGGAAACACGCGGCCCGCGGAGGCGCGCCGCAAGTACCGGATCCTGCGCGGCGAGCTCGAGGGCCTGGCCGGGGTGGAATACGTCTCCGTGATCGAGGACCCCATGCTCTTCTACCAGCCGGTCCTCGCGCTCGGGGACTATAACGCCTCGCGCGTCCTCCAGCGCCTGCTCGCGGTGGCTCAGCCGGGCGAGGACGATTGGCAGCGTGCCTTCGCCGACCTCGGGCTCAGCGACGCGCGCTATTTCTCGCCCAAGGATCCGACCCGCCGACTGCCCTGGGAGCACATCGGCTACGTGGCCCACGAGAAGATGAAGAAACGGGCCGCGGCGCTGATGAAGCCCGGGCGCACGCTCACCGCCGCCGACTTCCTCGATTTCGAGCTGACCGCTGCCCCGGTTCCGCACCGTCCGATCCACTGACGCCCCCGGGGCGACCCCGGCCGGCGACCCGGCCCACGCCGCCCTCTCGGCGCCGCTCGCCCCCGGCCGCTGGACCGCGCTCCCTTTCTTCGGGGTCCGCCAGGCCGGGTTCCCGTTCGGCTGGCTCAGCGAGCTGGCGTCGGCAGAGGCGGCGGCGGCCGGCGGCGCTGTCCTCGACGCCGGAGCGCAGGTGGAGCGGTCGCTGCGCGCGGTCCATCGAACCCTGACCTCGATCGGGCGCTCGGCGGGCGGCGGCCCCGAGGCGCAGCGTCCCCTCGCCCGGGTCCGCCTCCTGGTCGAACGCGGCGAGCGCCTCGACCTGGCTGCCCTGGGATCCGGCCTGGACGGGAAGGACGCCGAGGGGTTCGCGCGCGCGGGCGCCGGATGGAATGCGGCCATCGACGCGCTGGGGGCGGCGCGGGCGCGCTTCGAGTCGACTCACCTTCGCGCCCTGGCGCGGGCCGGCGCCGCCGTCGTCGACCGGTTCCGCGGCGATCGGCTCCGGGACGTGCTGCTGATCTCGAACCACCACGGCTCCCGCGTGTTCGAGGATTTCCTGGCCCGCCCGCTGGTCCCCACCGCCGCCGGCGCCTTCGAGCGCGAAGACCTGCGCAAGCTGGATACCCTCGTCATGTACCTGCAGCGGATCTGCGCGAAGAACGACACGACCAGTCGCTTCGGGCCGTTCTCGATCGGGCGGGTTGCGGGCGACGCGCCCATCGCCTGGGAGGGCGGCGACCGGGTGGACGGCGTGGCCTTCTACTCGCACTGGGCGGCCGAGTCGATCGCCGCCGCCATCACCCGGGCCTGGCCGCAGGCGCCCTGGATCCGGCCGCGCCGCCGCCCGGGCGCCTTCCTTGAGGGCACGCGGCTGCGCGTGGTCGAGCTCGAGTTCGACCCGACCTTCATCGGCGAGGTCCGGAGCGGCGTGCGGATTCATGCCCCGCTGGACCTCGATCCCCTGGACGCGGCGCTGCTCGCGGCGTGCACCGGTGAGCGCACCCTGGCCGAGCTGGTCGAGGCCTGGCGGGCCGAGCGGGGCGAGGACCAGGCGCGCTGCCTGGAACGGATGACCCGCCTTTCGGCCTGGGGCGCCGTGATCGTCGAGCTGGAAGTTCCCGTGGGCGCGCCGCACCCGCTGGCCCAGATGCTCGACGACCTGCCGGCGATGCCCGCGACGGCCGGGTGGCTGGGCGAGCTCGAGGCCGCGGGAGAGGCGCTCGCCGAATTCCCGAGTGCCAGCCTGGCGCGGCGGCACCAGCTCTTCAGCCGGCTCGAGGACCAGTTCGAGCGCCTGACCGGGACCCCGGCCACCCGCGGCCTGGGCAAGACCTACGCCGACCGGAGCCTGCTCTCGGAGGAGTGCTGCCGGACGCTCGAGGGCCTCCGCCTCGGCGGGTCGCTGCGCGCCGCCGTCGAGGACGAGCTCGCGCCCGTCTACGACCTCTTCCTGCTCGGTCCGCGCCGCCGGCTCGAGGCCGAGCGGGCGCTGCTGTCCGGCTGGTGGGCGGCGCGCGCCGGTCCGCCGGGGTCGGGCACGCCGGTGACGTTCCTGGAAGACTTCCTCGCGGACGCCGATCAGCTCGAGGCGGGCTACCTTTCAATCGACCGCGAGATCGACGCCATGGACGAGGCCGTCCGGACCGCGCTGCTCCCACCGGCGCGCCTGGGGGACCCGGTGGTGGCGGTGGATCCGGACCGGCTGCGCGGCCTCCTCGATCGGTACGCGGCCGCGATCCCGGCCCTGTGCAACGCCGACCTCATGGTGATGGCGCCCTCGCTCGAGGACCTTCGCCGCGACGCGTTCCAGGTCCTGATCGGCGAATGCCACGCCGTGCGCGAGCTCCTCAGCCACGGCCCGATGGGGTCCTTCATCCAGGCCGCGCACCCCGACTTCCGCGCCCTGGTCGCCGACCGCTACGCGCGGCTGCTGGCGCCGGACGAGATCGTGGTCGACGTCATCCGGGCCCACGCCGACAAGACGCTGGCCCAGGTCTCGCTGCCCGGCTACGACCTCGAGGTCCAGGGGCGATCCCCCAAAGCGCGCTCGCAGGTCCTGGGCCTGCACGAGCTCGTGGTCCGCTCCACGCCCACTGGGCTGCGGCTCCATGCCCCGCGGCTCGAGCGCTACGTCCGGCTGATGGGACCGCCGCTCGGCACCTTCCAGCTGAAGCGGAATCCCTTCACGATCTTCGGATTCCCGCGCTACTACACCGGCCCCCCGATCAAGACGGCCGGTCTGCCGCACGTGCCCCGGCTCGTCCTGGGCCGGGTCGTGCTGCAGCGCGAGCAGTGGCGGATCCCGGCGGAGGATCTGGCTCGCCCGATCGCCTACGGGCGGGCGCGGCTCGACGCCTCGAGCGGCGGCGAGTTCCTGCGGGCGCGGCGCGTGCAGCGGGCGTTCGGCCTCCCCCGGCACGTGTTCGTCAAGCTGCCCGGGGAGGCGAAGCCGATCTACGTCGATTTCGACGCGCCGCTGCTCGTCCGGCAGCTCGCCCGCATGGCCCGGCGGACCCCCGGCGCCCTCAGCGTGACGGAGATGCTGCCTGCCCCCGACCAGCTGTGGTTCTCGGCTCGCGAGGGCCCGGTGACCTGCGAGCTCCGGCTGGGCCTGTTCAGCGCCGGCCCGCGTCCTCCAGGAAGCGCCGGATCTGGTCCGCGCGCGCGTCGCGTCCCAGCTTGAGATAGGCCCCGTACTCGTACTCGAGGGTGAGGACGGGGACGGCCATGCCGCCGACATCCAGGATGCGCCGGTGCGGCGCGACCTCGACGGGATCCTCCCAGGAGCCGTCCGGCAGCCGCTTCTGGATGCCGCCCATGATCTCGACCTTGACCTCGCCGACGCGCGCCTGGCCGAAATGCGACCGGATCATCTCGGTCTCGGAGAAGGCCACCTTGCGTACCATCCACTCCGCCAGGCGACGTTCGATCTCATAGGCGCCCACGGGGTCCGTCTGCAAGTCGATGTCGTGCGGTTCGAGCGGCAAGCCCTGGAGCACCATGCCCAGGCTGCCGGTCAGCGCCCACACGGCGGAGGATCCCTCGAGCCGCTGATGGAGGAGACGCAGGACGTCGAGCAGGGCTTCGGCCATCGCTTCCGGGGCGAGGATAGCCGAATCCCACCAGGCCACGGAACGTGGTCTTCCGGAGGTCCATCACGCTCTCCGCAGCCGCTGCGACTTGAGCTCGGAGCGGGGAAGCGACCCCCAGGGGACGGCGCGGCACTCGATGCGGGCGCCGAGCGCTAGGCGGAGATCGGCGCTGAGCCGCTGAGCCACCGCCTCCGCGTCGGGTCCCTGACACTCGATGACCACCGTCGCCTCGTCCATCCCACGCACCCGGCGGACCTCGATCTGGAACTCTCCGATCGACGGATGACGGCGCACCAGGTCTTCGACCTGCGCCGGGTAGAGGTTGACCCCGCGCACCGTGAACATGTCGTCGACACGACCTCTGATTCCCCCCACCAATCGGGCGAACGGACTGCCGCAGGCGCACGGGTCGCGGGTCACCTCCACCCGATCGCCGGTGCGATAGCGGATCAGAGGCGAGCCCCAGCGCCCGAGGTTGGTGGCCACCAGCTCGCCGCCGAGCGAACCGCTTTCGGGCAGGGGATGGAGCGCCCCACCCTCGTCGCGGATCTCGAACACGAACTCGCTCTCGACCAGGTGCACGCCGGCGCGCGCCTCGCAGGAGACGCCCGTCGGTCCCAGCTCGGTCATCCCCGTGTGGTCGAAACAGCGGGCCTTGAAGGAACGTTCGATCAGGTCTCGGGTCGCGGGCACGCTCGCGCCCGGCTCGCCGGCGTGGATCAAGACCCGGAGGTCGGATGACGCCAGGTCGAGCCCGGCCGCGGCGGCCGCCTCGGCCAGCCGGATGGCATAGGTGGGCGTCGAGCAGAGCACCGTAGCCCGCAGCTCGAGCATGCTGCGAAGGCGCTGCTCGGTGGTCATGGCGCCGCCGGGTATGGTGAGAGCGCCCAGGCGCTGGGCGCCATCGAAGGCCGACCAGAAACCGATGAAGGGGCCGAAGGAGAAGGCGAAGAAGACGCGGTCCCCCTCCCCCACTCCGGCCGATCGATAGACCTGCTCGGCCCAGATCCGCGTCCACCACTCCCATGACTCGCGGGTGTCGAGCCAGCGCAGCGGCCGAGTGCCGCTCGTGCCCGAGGTCTGGTGGAGACGGACGTAACGATCGACGGGAAAGGTCAGATTGGTCCCGAAGGGCGGATTGGCCTGCTGGTCGGCCGTGATCTCGTCCTTGGTGGTCAACGGCAGGCGCTCGAAGTCGTCCCAGGTCCGGACCGGATGGAGGCGGGCCTGGTAGAAGCGGTTGCTCTGACGGACGACGGCGATGCCTTCGCGCAGCCGGTCCAGCTGGCTGGCGCGAAGCCGTTCGATCACCAGGCGGCGCGGAGCAGGTCGAGGATCTCCGCCTCACTGGCCGGCCTGGGATTCGCACCGGCGGTTGGGCTCGCCGCGGCTTCACTCGCGACCACCGGCAGCAAGCCGGCGGGGACGCCCGCGTCGCGCAGCCGTGCCGGCAGTGGGAGGGTTGCGACCAGCGCGGCCACGCCCTCCGCCGAGATGCCGGAAGGCAGGAAGGCGGAATTGAAGCGCATCACGTGCGGCAGCAGGACCGCGTTCAGGGTCCCATGGGCGGCCCCGCTGCGCCCACCCAGCACGTGGCAGAGGCCGTGGTGCAGCGCCATGCGGGCGTTGGCGATGCTGAAGCCTGCCAGGTAAGCGCCGGTGAGGAGGTCTTCGCGGGCCTCGAGGTCATGCCCGTTGCTGAGGCAGGCGGGCAAGGAGCGCATGATCCTGTGGATCGCCTCCAGCGCAACCGGCGCCACCAGGGGGCTCGCGTCGCGCGCGTAGCCGGCCTCGACGCCGTGCGCGAGCGCGTTCATGGCGGTCCCGGCGGTCTGCCCGGCCGGCAGGTCGAGCGTGACCTCGGGGTCGTAGATAGCGAGCGCCGGCAGTACCGCGGGGTCGCGCTGGACCTGCTTGCGCCCGCTGCGCCGGTCGGTGATCCCGTGGGGCGCAACCTCGCTGAACTCAGCCGCCAGCATGGTCCCGAGCGAGGCCCGGACCCGCGCCGCGGCCGCCGATCCCACCAGGCTGGGCGTGCAGACGAAGAGCGCGCGTTCACCCAGCTCCTGGGCCTGCGCTCCGACCTGAGCGATCGCCCCGCGCCCGAACAGGACGCGGGGCGCCTCGACAGTCCAGCGACTATTGAGCGAGCTGGCGACCCTCCATCACCAGCAGGGGATCGCACTCGATCTCGAGCAGCTCGCCGTCCGGACCCTTGAAGTAGAGCGAGTTCTCGACCCGGTCCGGGCCGAAGTAAGGGATGCTGCGGCGGTCCAGCTCGCCCCGGATGCGGTCGAACTGTTCCCGGGCCACCGAGATCGAGACGTGGTGCATCCCGCCGATCGACTCCCGCGTGGGGGGCATCGGGTCGTCCGGGAAGTCGAAGAAGGCGAGCAGGTTGCCGTTCCCGAGGTCGTGGAAGAAATGAGTGGAGCTGGCCAGGTCGCGGTTCTCGAACAGCTCCACCAGCGGGAAGCCGAGGACCTCGCTGTAGAACCTGATGGTGCGCTCCGCATCGGAGCAGATCAGGGCCAGGTGATGCACCCCGCGGGCGCTGGTCCCGGAACGCTCCGCCTGGGGCTTGAGGTAGGCCCTGGTCAGGGCCTCGCGTCTGGCGGCGTGATCGGTCTTGACGGTTGCCATCGACTCCTCCTGGATCAGATCTTGAAGAACAGCTGGCGGACGACGCGGGCCGTCGCCTGATCGCCGATGGGGGCTCCGCCCTGGATCCGCTGGAACGCGGTCAGCACGAAGTCGTTGGGATCGAAGTTGAAGACGACCGGACAGCTGGCGAGGCTGCCCTCGTCATAGGAGAGGTCGCCGTTCTCGAGTCGCACCTTCCAGCTCCCGCTCTGCTCGCCGCTGACCCGGACACCCCAGCTGGCATCCACGCCCCTGGCATGGTCGGCGTCGACGGTGTACTTCAGCAGGACGAACATGTAAGGGACCAGCGCGGCCGCCGCGTCGTCGGGCAGCGGCCGGCTCTCGCCCATCCCGGCGCGAATGTCCCAGCCGTGAAGCGAGTAGTCCATCAGCTGGAAGGCAGGGTAGAAGAAGGTGGGGAGCGGGCCCATGTAGACGTGAGGGACCATCTCGCCCGTCCATTGCTCAGGCGTGAGCGAGTCGAAGATCTCGAACAGCCTGGCCGACGACTCCTTGAGCCGGGCGACCAGCTGGGCCCGGGGCGAGCTGCGGAAGCGCTTGGCCGACTCGTCCAGCATCCCGGCCATCGCGGGCAGGCCGTGGGCGGGGGGAAAGGGCTCCCTGGCCCGGCTCAGGGCGAACCGCTCGATGTACGCCTCGGTGACGTCGACCATGTGCCCCACCACGTCGCGGATCTCCCACTCCGTGCAGGCCGTCGGCGTCTTCCAGGTCTGGTCGTCGGTGGAATCAATCAGTTGATAGAACATGGCCCGCTCGGCGCGCACCACCCGCAGCAGGTGGTCCTTGCCTTCGGGAGCCATGGTGTTGATTCGGGCGGGCCGCAGTTCGACGCTCATGGGCAATCCTCCTCCTCGGGGCGATTCGCTTGCCAACGCCGCGTGACGCTCCTAGGATGCGCCCCGATAGGCCAAAAAACAAGGAGGGAACGGCGGCCGAGGGAATTGAGCCGCCGCTCCCGTCGAGTCGCTACATGTTCGGACAGTTGTGGGTGGCGCCGGACGAACTCCCGGGACTGGTCGACGTCGAGGGCGAGGTGCTTCGCTGCCGGCCGCCAGGGTGAGCATGCCCCGGGGCGCCTTTCGAAACGGTGACGCCGGGATGGGAAGCGCCTCAGAATCCCGGCGACCGAGCAGGCCTACCGTCCGGCAACCAAGACGTCGGAGTCGAGGATCACCGGACCGGCCATTTCACCCAGCGCGACGTTGGTGGCAATCGAAGGGGCGGCGCGCCATAATTCGGCCATCGAGCGTCTCCGGTCCTTCGGCACCCACAGACTTCCGCTCCTCGCGCGGGAGCTGCTTCGGCTGACGGCGCTGGCGGTCCTTTACTGGATCGCCGCTCGGCTGAGCCTGAACCTGGCGCTCGTCCACGGCCAGGTCACTCCGATCTGGCCGCCAACCGGGATCGCGGTCGTCGCCATCCTGCTCATGGGCCGGCGGGTCTGGCCGGCGATCGCGGCTGCCGCCTTCGCCCTCAACCTGCCCCTCGGTCCCTCCCCGGCCGGGGCCGCGCTGATCGCGGCCGGCAACACCGTGGCCCCCCTGGCCGCCGCCGAGATCCTCCGCCGAACCGGCTTCCAGCTCGAGCTCGACCGGGTGCGCGACGCCCTGGCGATCATCGTCGCCGCGCTGCTGGCGATGACGATCAGCGCGACCTGCGGCACGGCCGTGCTGGCGCTGTCCGGGGCGATCCCCGCGTCCTCGGTCTGGCCGACCTGGGCCGTCTGGTGGACCGGCGACGCGATGGGCGTCCTGCTGGTGGCGCCGTTCCTGTTGAGCCTTCGGCCTCGGGCAGCCCGGACGCCCATCACCTGGCGGCGGGCGCTGGAGCTGGCCGCGATCCTGGCCGGCACGGGCATAGTGGCCTACGTCCTCTTCCAGAACCGGCTGCGCCTGGAGTACCTGGTTTTTCCCTTGATCATGGCGGCGGCCTGGCGCTTCCGCCTGCGCGGGGCGGCGCCGGCCGCGCTGGTGGCCTCGGGGGTGGCGATCTGGTCGGCGGCGCGCGGGGCCGGGTCGTTCGGAAGCGACAGCCTGGCCGAGAAGATGATCGCCCTGCAGGTCTTCAACGTGGGCGTCGCCCTCACCTCATTCCTCCTGGCCGCCTTCGTCGAGGCCCGAGACCGCCAGGAGCAGATGGCGCGGCTTTACATGTCGGAGCGGCTCGCGAGCGAGACCAAGAGCGCGTTCCTGAACATGGCCGCGCACGAGCTGCGCACCCCGATCTCCGTCCTCAACGGCTATCTCTCGATGCTTCTCGACGGATCGCTCGGTCCGGCTCCGGGTCGATGGCGCCCGGCACTCGACATCCTGGGCGCCAAGATCCGTGAGATCAACAAGCTGATCGGGGACCTCCTCGATGCCGCGCGCCTTGAGGCCGATCCTGCGCCGGCACCCAGAACCGAGGTCGACCTGCGGGCGGTCCTCGCCGACGCGGTCGAGCGCGCCCGGCCGCGCGCCGACCTGCTCCATGCGGAGATCGCGACCGCCCTCGGATCAGAGGCAGTCCTGGTCGAGGCCGACGCCGAGCAGATCGGCCGCATCCTGGACAACCTGATCAACAACGGGCTGACCTACACCGAGCGGCCGCCCAGGCTGTCGGTCACGCTGGGCCAGGCCGACGGACGCGCACTGGCCATGGTCGCGGACAACGGCATCGGCATTCCGCCCGAGGAGCGGGAGCGGGTCTTCGACCGCTTCTATCGCCGCAACGAGCCCGACTTCCGTCACGTCCGGGGCACCGGCCTGGGACTCTACATCAGCCGCCAGCTGGCGGAGGCGCACGGTGGCACCCTGGCCATCGAGAGCAGTGAGCCGGGCCAGGGATCGGCGTTCGCCCTCACCCTTCCCCTCAGAGCCGCCGGAAACTCAGCCGCCGATCCGGCGCCGCCAGGCTACGGCACGAGCTCGAACGTCTTCCGTCCCCTGAACCGGTAGATCCGAAAATCCGAGTCGAGGGTAAAGACCTTCGCGATGCCCCGCCGCTCCGCCATGGCAACGAGTGTGGCATCCGCCAGGCTCATGGGAACGTTCGAGTATTTCGCCATCAGCTCCCTGGCCCGCTCAACGGTCGGCGAGTCGAGGTCAACCACCTGAACGTGTTCGGAGGCCATTCCCCAAAGGGCCTGTTGCGCCTTCCACCCGCCTGCGTCGCCCAGGAGATACATGGCCTCGGTGAAGGCCGGCCAGGTGGTCAGCAATGGCCCCCGCAAACGGCTCAGCGCCGCCACACAATCGGCGTGCCTGGCCTCGCCGCGATCCACGATCGCGACCAGCGGGCCGGCGTCGATCAGGATCGAGACCGGACCCGGCCTCCGGGCCCCGGCTTGCGGCGCCGCTTCAGGAGCTGAAGGAACTTGCGATGCGCATCCTCAGCACGGCCGCCGCCTCCGTCGATCACGCCGGTGAACTCCGCCAGCTGCCGGTCAAGGCGCTCGCCCAGGATCCGGTCCGAGCGCTCGGCGACCGCGTCCCGGATGATGTGCGATTCGGAAACGCCCGCGAGACGGGCAGCCTCCCGCAATCGGGCGGCCGTGCGCTCATCGAGCCGCACACTCTTCACGGTCCATCATCGTATCACATCTAGCGATAGAATGTATTACGCCGCGTCCGGATCAGGCGGCGGCTATGGGGGCGCCTTCCTCGCCGGGCTGCTGTTGGACGCGCCCACGCAAGGGCACGTCGTTGAGGAAGACCGAGGCGATCAGCGCCAGCACCAGGATCGCGGCTCCGTAGAGGAAGACCTCATGGAGCGTGGCGGCCAGCCCGGCCCGGATCGCGTGCAGCACGTTGTCGAAGATGGCGGCGCCCTGAGGCCCGAGGGTTGCCGCCTGGGCGCGGCGGGCGGCGATCGCGGTCGGGTCGAAGATCGACTGCGGGTTGCCGCCGCTGGGGACGAAGCGCAGAGCCTGCGAGGGCAGGTGGAGCGCGCCCAGCTGCTCGCTGATCTTGACTGACAGCCGCTGGCTGAGGACGGCGCCCAGGATCGCGGTTCCGAGAGTTCCGCCGATCTGCCGCCAGAACTGAACCTGTGAAGAGGCGACACCCAGGAACTGGCGCGGGAGCGCGCTCTGGACCGCGGTCAGGTAGAGCGGGAAGGTGGAGCCCAGGCCCGCGCCCACGATCACGATGTCGCGCACGACCTCGAAGCGGGAGGTCGAGACCGTGACCTGCGAGAGCAGCCACATGCCGACCAGCATCACCGCGATCCCCGCCGTGCCCAGGAATCGGTAGTAGCGGATCCGCACCATCGCCTGGCCCACGATCGTGCTGGCCACGATCAGCCCGAGCATCATCGGGGTCAGCAGCTGGCCGGAGTTGGTCGCGGTCACCCCGAGCACGCCCTGATAGACGAGCGGGACGAAGATGATGGTGCCGAACATGCCGAAGCCGCTGATGAAGCCCACGATCATGGAGACGCTGAAGGTCGAGTTCTTGAAGAGCGCGAAGGGGACGATCGGGTTCTCGCTGCGCCGCTCCACGAAGAAGAAGCTGACCAGCATCGCGCCGGCAAAGGCGAGCAGGGCGAGCACCTCGGGGGAGGTCCAGGCGTGGTCGCGGGTGATGGAGAGCGCGATCATGAGCGGCACCAGGCCGGCGCTGAGCACGGCCGCTCCCAGCCAGTCGATGTCGCGCAGGGACGCCCGGGAGCGGACGTAGGGCATGGTGGCGGCCACCAGCAGGACCGCGATCAGCCCCACTGGGAGGTTGACGTAGAAGACCCAGCGCCAGCCCCAGTTGTCGGTGATGTAGCCGCCGGCCGTCGGGCCGAGGATCGAAGAGAGGCCGAAGACTGCGCCGAACAGGCCCTGCAGCCGGGCCCGGCGGGCGGGCGGGAACAGGTCGCCGATGACGGCGAAGACGGTCGCGAAGAGGGTGCCGCCGAACAGACCCTGGATGCTGCGGAAGACGACCAGCTCGAGCATGTTGTGCGACTGGCCGCAGAGGGCGGAGGTGGCGACGAAGCCGACCATGCCCGCGAGCAGGAACGGCTTGCGCCCGAAGAGGTCGCCCAGCTTGCCCGCGATCGGGACCATGATGGTGGAGGCGACCAGGTAGGCCGTGATCACCCAGGAGTAGTAGCTGAGGCCGTTCAGCTCGGCCACGATCCGCGGCATGGCGGTGCCCACGATCGTCTGGTCGAGCGCGGCCAGCAGCAGAGCCATCATGGTTCCGGCGACCACCCCGATGGTCGCCCACCGGCCCAGGCCCTCGGTCAGGTGCGTTCCCTGCGGGTCGCTCGCCGGCTGTCGCTGTGGTTGCTGACTCATGCGCTCCTCCCTACGGCGACACGCGCGCCGGTCATGTTCTCGATCAGCTTCAAACAGGAATGCCGGAGCTGCTCCAGCTCTTCGATCGACAGTCCCGACGCGATCTTCATCTGCCACTGCAGGCCCTGGCCTTTCATACCCTCCAGCCGCTTGCCGCCCGCCGGGGTCAGCCGGGCGTAGGTGAGCCGCCGGTCCTGCGGGTCGTCGATGCGTTCCACCAACCCGTCGCGCTCCAGGTGGTCGATCAGCCCGGTGACGTTGCGCGGTGTGACCTCCAGCTGCTCGGCTATCTCGCCCAGCGGCAGCCGATGCCCGGACGCCGCGGCGAGCTGGAACAGGACGTGAAGCCGGCCTTCGCTCAGGCCGTGCTTCTCCGCCCAGCGGTCCATCAGCTGGCGCATCATCTTGGAGGTCACGCGCAATGCCGTCATGGCCTCGACGGCCCGGGTCTCCTTCTCGGAGAGGGCCCGGTTCGAGGCCGCGAGCGCCTGGCGGAAACGGCTGTCGTAGAGCCTGCTGGCCCGATCCAGGGCGAGCAAGCCGTTGAAGCGGCAGTCAGGCTTGATTCCGAGTGGCTGCATAGTGAAGCACTACATTATTACCTGATCCAGGTTCCCCTGTCAAATCACGACCTGGTGACGGTCAGCGCGGCGATCGGACGGGCAGTCCCAGATCCCGGGCCGCCGCGCTCATTCGCTCGTCGTAAGTGAGCACCGCGCCAAGCGCCGGTCCCAGGCTCAGGGCCGCCGCCAGATGGATGGCGTCTAAAGAGCGGACGCTAGTCGGATCCAGGACAGCAGCCCGCTCGAGGACATCGTTATCCAACCCGATGAGGTAAATGTCCGCCAGCTGGCGCCGCGCCTCACCCAGGAATCCGGGAAGGCCCGCACGCCTGACCGCGCGCACCACTTCGACGCGAAGGAGAGCGGACGATGCCATTTTCCGCCAACGGGTAAGGTCCCTACGCAGGGCCGGCGTCTCGGGCTCACGCATGACCAGCTTGAGGGCCGCGGATGCGTCAAGATAGGCGGTGTCAGCGCTCGTCACGACGCATCTCGGCCAGGATCTCGGAGAGTAGCGGCTTACCCGGAACAGTCGGAAGGGGCTTATGGTCCAGCAAATTCCCCTTGGCCCGGGTGGCACGTCCTTCGGCGACCATCTGATCCAGAACGCTTGCCGCCCGTAACGGCACGATCCTCGCAACCGGACGGCCGCGGTCCGTCACCTCGATCGTCTCCCCGGCCGCGGCGCGACGGATCACCGCGCTGGCGTTCTGCCGCAGCTCCCTGATGCCTACCCGCGCAGCCATGTTCTACATTGTAGCACATTGGCCCCTGGCTGGCCTACGACCAGGGTGACTTGGGGCGCTCCTGCAGCTCGCCGTCCAGGTAGAGGTCGACCTTCTCGTTGTAGAAGCAAACCAGGTTTTCGATCCTGGAGCACTCGGAGAGCGGCGCCGGATAGCCCCACACGATGTCCTTGTGCTCCTTACCGTTGACCGTGACCGACCAGTAGGAAGCCTCGCCCTTGTAAGGGCAGCGCGTGTGGGTCGCGGTGGGCGTCAGCAGGTCCAGGCGCACGTCCACCTTGGGCAGGTAGTAGCGCGGCGGCAGGCCGGTCTCGATCAGGATCCGGGGCCGGTCCGACTCCGCGACCGGCTCGCCGTCGATCACGACCTTCACCCTGCGGCTGCTGTTCAGGACGTCGACCCGGTGGTACGGACTGCGCGGGTGGGCGAAGATCTCA
>Ga0209577_10001085_pt1 | contig 27214 bp, 27 predicted proteins | sample GraSoiAngelo_109_FD_185874 | JGI IMG/M metagenome (GOLD analysis project Ga0209577, IMG submission 185874) | Grasslands soil microbial communities from the Angelo Coastal Reserve, California, USA - 14_0903_12_20cm (SPAdes) (version 2) | ecosystem: Environmental > Terrestrial > Soil > Grasslands...
CCTGGGAAGTTGACCAGTCAAGTAACATGGGCGTAGTTACGCCCTTGTGAGCACAGGCTACGACGTCGTGTTCCCCCCGTCAACGTCCGCTCCCCCGGGACCGCCGCCCTCCCCCACCCTGGTGGGGCTGAGCGGACGGGGCCCAGGAGGCCGCTCAGGAGGCCGGGCTCAGGAGCTGAAGTCCTCCGGCTTGACGTCGCGGATGAACTCCCGGAACTGGTGGACCAGCTCCTCGGGGTTGACCGGCTCCTCGTCGTCGTCCTGGGCGGCGAGGACCACGCCCTCCAGGTCCAGCAGCTCCTCGGCCACGAAGATGGGCGTGCCCGTGCGGGCGGCCAGGGCGATGGCGTCGGAGGGCCGGCTGGACACGGTGTGGCGGCTCTCGCCCTGGCGCAGGTGCAGCTCTGCGAAATAGGTGCTCTGCCGCAACTCGGTCACCACGACCCGCTCCACGGTGACGCCCAGCTCTCCCAGGATGTCCCGCATGAGGTCATGGGTCATGGGCCGCTCGGTGACGACGCCCTGGAGGGCGAAGGCGATGGCGGTGGCCTCGGGGGCGGCGATGAAGATGGGCAGCGTGCGGCGGGCACCCTCGAGCTCCTGGAGCAGCACGACCGGGGTATTCGTCTGGAGGTCGACCCGGACGTTGGTCAGCTGCACCTCGACCATGACGGGACCTTACCCTCCGAAGAGGGTCTCCACATGCGCATCCGGGTCGGCGCGCAGCGCCTCCAGATCGCCCGCCACCACCTCGTCGAGGTTGCGATAGCGCTCCCCGAAATCCAACCCGTAGCCCAGGACGAACTCGTCGCCGACCTCGAAGGCCACGAAACGCACGGGCGCGGGCACGATGCGACGGGCCACCTTGTCGAGCAGGGCGCACACCTCCAGGCTCCTCGGATCCCGGCGGGCCAGCTCGCCCAGCACGTAGGTGAGGGTGAGCCCGGTATCGACCACGTCCTCCACAAGCACCACGTCGCGCCCGGCGATGTCGGCGTCGAGGTCCTTCACGATGCGCACCCGGCCCGTGCCCTCGGCGTAGCTCGAGATGGCCAGGAAGTCGACCTGGCATGGAACGGTCAGGGCCCGCACCAGGTCGGCCAGGAACCAGACGCTGCCCTTCAGGACGGCGACGAAAAGCACGCCTTCGGGATAGGCGGCCGACACCTCGGCCGCCACCCTGGCGACCCCGGCATGAAGCGCATCGGACGGGATCAGCACCCGGGCCCCAGCGCCCACGGACCGGCTACCCGCCGGTGTGGTCGCGCAGAGCCACGCGCAGCATGGCCGTGCGCAGGCCCGCGCCCAGCCGGGACAGCTCGCTCAGGGTGTGGGCCGCCTGCTGGCGGGCCTCGGGGTTGCGCTGCTTCAGCAGGGGCATGACCACCTGCTCGAAGAAGCCGGCCTCCCGCTCGGCTGCGGTCTTGTACATGCGCAGATGGCGGGCCTCGACGCCGAAGCGGAGGAACTCCGCGGCCAGGCCGGCGACCACACCCCCCTCCTCGTCGTAGTACGCGGTGCCGCCCACGGCCCGCCCCACCAGGAGCCCGTAGCGCTCGAGCTCTTTGACCTGGTCGGGGCGCAGGCCGCTGGCGCCGCACAGCTCCTCCAGCGTCAGGTTGACGCCCGTGAGGCCGGCCGAAAGCACGGGCTCCCCCGCCGGGTTCGAGCCCCCGCCCGACCGCCGCCGCCCTCCGGACTGGCTTGCGGACTGGCTTGCGGCCTGGCCACCGCTCCGGGCGGGCTCGGCGGTCCGGGCCGGCTCGGCCGTCCTGGCCCCCAGCGCGCTCCCGCCACCGGGCGTTGCCCCGGCCCGGCCCGGGGAGGCGACGCTGCCGGCGACCGCCCTGCTGGTCCCGGCGGCGGCCCCGCCGGTGCTCATGGCGCCCACGCCCACCTCCTCCCCCGCCTGGCGGCGGGTGGCGCCCTGGCTGTCACCACGGTTGGCCGTCGCCTGCCCCTCCAGCTCTTCGGTGCCGTTGGCCGTCCCCCCGGCCTCCATCTCGCCTCCGGCCATGGCGGGGACCTCCGCGGGCACGGCGTCCGATCCGAGCCTTCCCCGGATCACCTTGAGGGGCAGGAAGTTCTCCCGCTGCTGGCGCAGGATCCAGCGCAACCGGTCGATGTCGGCGTCGTAGAACTTGCGGTAGCCCGAGGGGGTCCGCTCCGGGTCGAGCAGGCCCTGGCTCTCCAGGAAGCGGATCTTGGAGATGGTCACGTCCGGGAACTCCCCCTTGAGCAGCGAGAGGACCTCCCCGATGGACAGATAGATGCGGTCCGATGCCACGCTCAACCCTCTCCCACGCCGGCCAGGTACACGAGCTTGAACTTGCCTATCTGCACCTCGTCACCGTTCTCCAGCTGGGCCTCCTCCACCCGCTCGCGGTTGAGGTAGGTGCCGTTGAGCGATCCCACGTCTCGCACCACGTAGGCCCGGCCCTGGCGCACGAACTCCGCATGCCGTCGGGACACGGTGACGTCGTCCAGGAAAATGTCGCTGTCGGGATGACGGCCCACCCTGGTCAGGGCGCCGTCGAGGAGGAACCTGCTTCCGGCGTTCGGGCCCCGCTTGACCACCAGGACGCCCACGCCCTCGGGCAGCTCGGGGATGGTGACGGTGACGTCTTCGTCGCCCACCTCCCCCGCTTCCACGGGCGCGAACGTGATCGTGGTGTCCTCACCCTGGTGCTCGAGCGGCGCCCCACAAGAGGAGCAGAAGTTCGAGCTCACCGGGTTGCGGTGTCCGCACTGGTTGCAGAACACGGCTAGACGCTAGCCGGTCGCCACCGGGGCCCCGCCAGGCGGCGCGGTCGGGTGGTGGCTCAACCGGCGATGAGGGAACGGTAGGACTCGGCGTCCATCAGACCCTGGAAGCTGGACCGATCGGTGGGCTCGATGACGCAGATCCAGCCTTCCCCGTAGGGGTCCTCGTTCAGGCGCTGGGGTGCGTCGACCAGCTCGGTGTTCACCTCGACCACCACCCCGCTCACCGGGGCGTAGATGTCGGAGACGGACTTGGTGGACTCCACCTCGCTGAACGAGGCGCCGGCTTCCACCTTCGTCCCCGGGTCCGGAAGCTGGACGAACACCACGTCGCCCAGGGCGTCCTGGGCGTAGTCGGTGATGCCGATCCGGACCTTGCCGTCCTCGAGCCCGGCCCACTCGTGGTCCGCGGTGTAGCGCAGGTCGTCGGGGACGTTCATGGCGGCCGACGTTAGCGAAGTAGCTGGCGGATGATCCGGGCGTGCTCCTGGGCCCGGGTGCGGGCGTCGGTGTCGGTGGGGCCCTCGGCCCACACGTGGCTGACCGGCTCCTCCGGGTCGGGCAGGACCAGGGCCCAGCCGTCGTCGTAGAGGATCTTCACGCCGTCGACCAGCACCAGCTCCCGGTCCTTCATCTGCTCCACCAGGGTGCGCATCACCGCGCCCTTCTGGTCCCAGGGCGTCACCACCGTGTCGTGGGCGATGTGGGTCCTGGGCGCCTCGGAGGTGAGCTTGGAGAGGCGCAGCCCCGTCTCGCCCAGCATGGCCAGGACATGGACCAGGGTGGCCGTGGCGTCGTAGGCGGGGAGGAAGGCGGGGAAGATGTAGCCCCCCTCCTGGCTCCCGGCGAAGGCCACGTCGCCGCCGGCGGCCAGCTCCATGAGATGGGCGGTCGACAGCTTGGCCCAGGCGATCTCGGCCCCGGTTCGCTCGCACAGCTCCTCCACGGCCCGGCTGACGGCAACGGGCACGGCCACGCGCGGCTTCTCGGTCGTCCCTATGACCAGGCTGACGATGGCGTAGAGGGCCTCGTTGTCGGTGAGGACGTGGCCGCTGTCGTCGATGAGGGTGATGTGCTCGCCGTCGGGGTCGATGACCGCTCCCACGTGCGCCCCGGCCGCCAGCATGAGCTCGGCCACCTTCTCCGAGTGGCGCCAGCGGTCGAAGGCCACCGCCCCCGCGGTCGAAGCGAAGGGGTTCACGGCCAGGACATCGGCCCCCAGCTTGGCCAGGACGTTGGGCATCACGAAGCTGCTGGTCCCGAAGGCGTAGTCCAGCACCAGCTTGAAGCCGGCCGAGCGCACAGTCTCCACGTCCACGCTCGCGGTCAGGGCCGCGGTGTAGTACTCCAGGGCCCGGGGCGGAAAGCCGATGTCGCCGATCTCGGCCGCCATGGCTCTGCGGAAGTCCTCCCGGTAGAAGAGGCGCTCGATCTTGCGCTGGCTGGCCTCGTCGATGTCGATGCCCTGGTGGTCGAAGAAGCGGATGACCACGGACTGGGGGTCGTTGGCCGCCAGGCGCACGGTGATCCCACCCTGGCTGTGGGCCGTGCGCACCTGGAAGCGGGTGACGGGAATGGTCGCCGCCTCCAGGTCGTCGGCGTTGAGCCCGGCCGAGTTCAGACCGACCATCACCGCCCTCTTGAGGGCGCGGGCGGCCCGACTCGAGTCCCGGGAGCAGGTCACCGTCGCCCCCCGCTTCAGCGTGGTGGCGTAGGCCATGGCCACCCGCACGGCCAGCTCCGGGGAGATGTCGACGTTGGCCAGGCCGGCCACGCCCAGCCGACCGAACAGGTTGCGGGCGCCGCGGGACTCCCAGACGATCGAGGAGTTGATGATGGCACCCGGCTCCACCGTCTTGAAGGGGTAGACCTTCACCCCGGGGTTGATGACGGCGTGCTCGCCCACGAAGCACTCGTCCCCCAGCACCACGCCCTCCTCGCAGCGGGCCCCGCGTCTCAGGTCGGTGGACCGGCCCAGGACGGCGCCCCTCACCCGGACCGCGGGCCCGAGGTAGGAGTTGTCGTGCACGACGGCGCGCTGGAGGTAGGCGTCCACCCCCACCCGCACGTTGGCCCCCAGGACGGTGTACTCGGCGATGTGGGCGCCGGCGTCGATCCGGCAGTTGTCGCCCAGGATGGCGGGGCCGTCCACGATGGCGTCGGGATCGATCTCGGCCCCCTCCCCCAGCCACACGCCCTCCCGGAGCCGGAAGCCGGAAACCTCGACGCCGACCTTGCCGTCGAGGATGTCCTGGTGGGACCCGGAGTAGGCCTCCAGGGTGCCCACGTCCTCCCAGTAGCCCTCGGCCATGGACCCGTAGAGGGGCTTGCCCTTGTCCAGCAGGGCCGGGAACACGTCTCCGGAGAAGTCGACCACACCCTCCGGGATGTGGTCGAAGATCTCGGGCTCGAGCACGTAGATGCCGGTGTTGATGGTGTCGCTGAAGACCTGCCCCCAGGTCGGCTTCTCCAGGAACCGTTCGATGGACCCGTCCTCGCGGGTGATCACGATCCCGAACTCGAGGGGGTTCTCCATGGCCTTGAGGGTGATGGTCGCCAGCGCGCCGCGCTCCTCGTGGAAGCGCACCACGGCCGAGATGTCCATGTCGGTGAGCACGTCGCCGGCGATGACGAGGAACCGCTCGTCGAGCTCGGCCCTGGCATTGCGCACCGAGCCCGCAGTGCCCAGGGGTGTCTCCTCGGTGGCGTACACCATGCGCACCCCGAACTCCGAGCCGTCGCCGAAGTAGGTGCGCACGTGGTTGGCCATGAAGGCCACCGTCACGACCAGGTCGTCGAAGCCGTGCTGCCGTAGCAGGCGCACGATGTGCTCCATCATCGGGCGGTTGGCCATGGGGAGCATGGCCTTCTGCTGGTTGGAGGTCAGGGGGCGCAGGCGACTCCCCTCGCCTCCCGCCATGATCACCGCCTTCACGGCGCGCCGCCGGTGGCGTCCACGGACGCGAGCCTACCGCCGGCCCCCCAACGCCCCCGCCCGATCCGGGTCGGCCGCCCTGGTCTCCAGGAGCGCCTCCCGGGCCACGGGCACGTAGGTCACGGCCGCGTACCAGGCCAGGGCCAGCCCGGGAATGGCCGAGATCCAGCCCAGGGCGATGGCCGGGTGGCGCCAGGACGCCGTCGAGTGCCCGGCCAGGAACAGGGGCACCGCGGCCATGAGGGCGAATGTCCCCGCCTTGCCCGCCCACTGCACGTCGATGCGCCTGGCCCCGAGCGCGGCCAGGGCCACCGCCGCGGCCGACACCAGGGCCTCCCTGACGATCACGGCCACGCCGACCCACAGAGGAATGGACCCGTCGACCAGGACGGCGATCACCGCCGCGCCCAACATGACCCGGTCGGCGGTGGGGTCGAGCACCTTTCCCAGCGTCGACACCTGGCCCAGGTGCCGGGCCGCGTAGCCGTCGACCCAGTCGGTGACGCCCAGGCCCCCCAGGAGAAAGGCGGCCGCCTCCCGGTTGTCGCGCCCGAAGAGGAGCCACAGGAAGACCGGGACCAGCAGGAGGCGGACCACGGATATGGCGTTGGGGAGCGTCAGGATGCGGTCTTCACCCCGGCGCCCCATGGGGGCCGGAGTCTAGGGACTGGTGGCGAGGGGCCCCCTGTCAGGCCATGCTGATGCTCAGACCCCCGTCCGAGGACGCCATGGAGATGGCCTGGTCCACCGTGGTCCCGGCGACCACACCGGGGACGCCGACCACGAGGTGGGTCAGAAGCCCCAGGGCCGCTCCCGTCGAGCAGTCCACGATGGCCGACCCCGAGTCGCCCGGAGCCGAGGGGATCTCGGCGTACCAGGCTCCGGCCTGCCGGTCCTCCCCCACCCCGGCCCGGGCCCGGGTCGGGAAGGTCTCACCGACCACCACGCCGTTGCCGTAGACGCACACCGGGGTTCCGGCGGCCACGTTGCTCTTGCCGTTGGGCCCTCCCCACACCGGCACCGTCCGGCGTATGGGGCCCATCCCGCCCGGGATGGCCACCAGCCCGAAGTCGTGGCCGATGTCCTTGGGGTCGGCCGCCGATGGATCGTTCTGGCGGGCGTAGGCCACCGCACCCAGGGTGGCGAAGGTGCCGTTGAGCACGGCGCCGAGCTGGCCACCGAAGAAGCAGTTGGTCACGCAGACCTCGACCTTGGAGACGGTGTTGCCGTCCTTGAGCGAGTTCTCGTGGGAGGTCAGGAAGCAGTGCCCGGCCGCGCCCAGGTACTGGGTGCCGCCCGCCTGCCAGACGAAGTTGGCCGTGCAGATGAAGGTCGCCGCCTGGCCGTTGTCATCGTTGCGATGGATCAGCAGGTACGAGCCCGGCCCTATGCCGTCGGCCCCGTTGGGAGTGGGCGGGCCCGAGGCCGCGGGCACCGTCTGCACTTTCCACCCGGTGACGTTCAGGATCGCGAGACGGGCGGACCCCGACGCGCTAGCCGCGGGCTGGGGGAGCAGCAGAGTCGCTGCCAGCGCCAGCCCTGTCCCGATGGCCACCAGCCGCCCGCCGCCTGCCCTGCCCGCACCTCGAGTCACCTTTGTACCTCACCGGAGAGTTGGTGGACTCCTCATCCCCAGCCGGTGACCGCTCTAATCAATTAATTCAATCAGAACCCGTCAGTCCATTATCCCACCGCGAGCAGTGGCGCGACCAGCGCGATCAGTTCTGCTGGCCCACCGTCGCACCGGAGACCTGGACTGCGTATCCCGTGTAGGTGCCCGATCCCCCGAGGTCTGGGGCGTCGTGCGAATAGGCGATGTGGGCCCATCCCGAGGAGTCCGTCGCCACTCCGAAGTCGTCGAAGAGCTGTCGGCCGCCCTGACAGGTGAAGCCCAACTCGCAGACAGCGCCCGAGTGGACCGCGGTGACGGACTGAACAGTTCCCCAGCCAGTCGGCGAGCCTGTCGTGTTCTGAACGAATGCCACCGACCACGTCCCTTTGGCTCCGCCGCTGGCCTGGTAGAAGACGAGATCGGCCCCGGTCGAGGCGGCGGCGATCCAGGGCATCACCGCAGGCGAGGAGCCACCTCCAATCGCGCCCGAGCAGCTCCAGGTGGCGCCATGGTCGCTAGAGACCGCGGCATAGACGGTGGCCGAACTCACGTTGCCGGCAGCGTCGAGGGCACCGGCAGACCATGTCAGCCAGACCTTGCCCGATGGATCGACGGACACGTTCGGGAACTGGTTGCCGAGGTTGAGCGTGGGAGAGGCCTTGCTGCACGGCACCTCTCGGTCCGTCCAGTTGAAGCCGCCATCGCTCGACACCGCCACGTAGGCCTCGTTGAAGTTGCCGGTGGTGGTGTTGTCCGTGGAGGGCGCCGCGTAGGACTGGTAGGCCCAAAATCCGGGAAGGGGCCCTAGAGCCTGGGTTCCGGAGGTCGTTACCCGGTCGATGGCAAGGTTTCCGTGCTGATTCGCAAGCAGGCCATTGACCCCGGCCTGGCTGCTCGGGTTGAGCGCCTCGCCGATCTGCGTGTAGGCGAACCCGCCGTTGTCGGATCGAAGGACGTTTATGTTGTTCGTGGCGATATCGTGGAACGTCAGCAACGATGTGCTCGAGCCGTAGGCGGCGATCCACTCTCGGTCATCGCCAGGGAGGCCGCTCTGTACGGGCACGTTCAGATAGGTCTTGCCGCCGTCGTCGGAGTGGGCCACGGAGACCGACCCGACGTTCAGGCTGGCTACGTAGATCCGGTCGGGGCCACCCGGGCTCACAGGGCTGGACGCGATGGCGATGTCGGTATCGCCACCGGACGCGCCGAGACCTGACACGGCATTGGGCTGGCCGCTATAGCTGAGGCTGCAAGGTGACGCGCTTGAGCCACCGGGTGCCACACCGTGCCACGCGTCGCTACCCCCACCGACCCCCCGCTCGGAGGACACAGCCACGTTGCCATCGGATCCGACCCGCAGCGCGGGCTCGCCGTCCTGGTTGCTGCCGCAGCTAGGGCCCCAGTTGAGCTGGCCGAAGCTGAAGTTGCCTGCCGTCACCGTCGGGGCGGAGCTGGCCGGGGCGCTCGGCGCTGGCGGCTTCGGCCCCGCTGAAGCGGGAATCGTGGCCCCGGTCGAGACTGCCAGAGCCAAGCCGGCGAGAGTGGTAAGGGCGACGCGTCGGCGGGACGGTCGGCGCACGGGCGAATTCCTCCTGGTCACGAGCCTCGGGAGCAAGGTCTCCTAAGCCTCAATTCGCCGAGCTCAGGCGGGAATCCTGCTGCCGGCCGCCTGGTCGGCCCGCGGGTTCGGCCTCAGGTGGCGGGTTCGGCCTCAGGCGGCCGGTTCGGCGTCGGACGAGGCGGCCGCCCGGGCGGCGCGGGCCGCGGCCACGGCGGCGCGAGGCAGGACCGGCGCGTCCCGGCCCGTCCCGCCTGTCGGGCTGGGCCTGGGGGCCCGGCCCTCCTCGTGGTAGTCGGCCTCCACGTTGACGGTCCACACGTCGTGGTCGGCACCCAGGATGTTCTCCACGGTCAGAAGCGCCGTGTACATGGAGTGGTCCTGGTTGTTGTACTTGTGCATCCCGTTGCGCCCGACGGGGTGGACGTTGGGTGCGCTGGCCGCCAGCCAGGCCCGGAGCACCTCCACGTTGTCGCGGTAGTGCTCGTCGTAGACGGGATAGGCCTTGGGCATGCGCACGACGTAGCCCCGCTCGACGTCGGCGCTGTCCATGAGGCCGAGAGCCTCCAGCTCGGCGATCCCCCGGCGTACGAGGTCGTCGTCGTTCGCCGTCCACCACTCGTCGCCCTCCGACACTGTGTACTCGAGGCCCAGGACGTTGCGCCGGTCCGTCACCATGAACGGCGACCAGGATCCGAAGTTCTGGACCCGCATGGTCTTGACCTCGGGGGCGTGGATGTAGATCCAGTTGTCCGTCCATGAGACCTTCTCGGCGGGCACGACCAGAGCCACGGTCAGGAAGTCACGGAACTCCAGGCCGTCGGCGGCCCGACGCACCTCCGGCGGCACGGGAGGGTCCATCACCCGGATCAGCTCGGGCAGGGGCATGGAGGAGATGACGTGGTCGGCCGGGTGCTCCCGCGCCCCGGCGCCGGGGCTACGGGTCCATACGCCCACCGCCCTGCCGCCGGCGTGGCAGATGCGGATCACGGGCGACTCCATGACGATCTCTGATCCCGACGCCTCGACCAGCTCCCGGCAGCGCTCCCACATCATCCCGGGGCCGTGCTTCGGGTACTGGAACTCCTCGATGAGGCTGGTCACCTGCTTGGAGCCGTTGCCGCGCCGGCCCAGGATGCGGGTCCGGAGGGGTTCCCACACCGCGGTCCACAGCGACATCCCCTTGATGCGCTGGGCACCCCAGTCGGCCGAGATCTCCGAAGCGGGCACGGCCCAGACCTTCTCGTTGTACGTCTTGAAGAAGTGCTCGTAGAGGCGCCAGCCATAGTTGGCCGCTATGTAGCCCTCCAGGGACTTCTGGTCGGCGGGGGGACGGACACGCACCCAGAGGAACGACGCCACGCACCGCAACGCCTCCAGGAATCCGAGGCTGCGCAGGGCGTTGAGGGGCCGTATCGGGTAGTCGATGAACTTTCCCCGGTAGTAGATGCGGCTGGATCGGGGCCGGAGCAGGAAGTCCTCGTCGGGAAGGATCTCGTGCCACAGGGCCTCCACATCGGGCACCTTGGTGAAGAAGCGGTGACCGCCGATGTCGAAGCGCCACCCGTCGCGCTGGACCGTCCGGCTGATGCCGCCCACGACGGAGTCGGCCTCGAGCACGGTGGCCCGGCGGCCCCGGCGTCCGAGGCAGTAAGCCGCGGTGAGGCCCGCTGGTCCTGCGCCGACGATGACGATGTTGTTGCCGGGCTGGTTGTCCTCGGTCGTCGCCGTGCGATCGGCTCTGGCCATCTCCATGGGGACCGCGGGCTCCTCTTGGGGGGCAAGGCGGGGCGGTGCGGGGCGGCCCTCGTCGGTGATGGAGCTGCCCCAGCGGTGGTCGCCTCCATCGTCGCCCGTGGACGAGGGGCGATGCCAGTCAGGGCACGTAGCTGCCCAGGAAGGCGGCCAGCCCGTACGCCGCCAATAGCAGGGTGGACACGACCATGACCACGCGTGCCTGGGCCCGGCCACTCCCCGTGGCTTCCGCGAGCACGAGGACGAACGGGAAGCAACCCCACAGGTAGCGCTCGATGGAGTTGAGGTTGTACGAGGCCAGAGCCGCAGCCAGGGTCGCCAGGGCGAACGCGGAGTAGGACAGCGGCCACCGGCGGGCCATCGCCACCAGGGCGATGACCGCCAGCACCACCCACGGGTAGTGGAGCTGCTTGCCCAGGTCCCCCACGCTCAGCCGCCGGACCACGTGCCCCAGCACGACCAGGGGATTCTCGGTGGGCCCGCGCAGGCCCTTGATCTGCTGGGCCCGGTAGGGCAGCAGGGCGTCCCCGAAGCGCAGGCCGACCCAGCCCAGGTAGAGCCAGGCGCCGGCGGGAGCGGCGAGAACGGCCGCGGTCCGGGTCAGCAGGGCCCGGCGGTCGAGGGCCCGCACGTGGCGCAGGGCCTCGACACCGATCGGCACCGCCATGAGCAGGCCGATGGGACGCATGGCGCCGTACAGGAGCGCGGCCGCACCGGCCCACCACCACCTTCCCCGGCGGGCGGACAGCAGGGCCACCACGGCCAGGGAGACGGCCAGGGGCTCGGCGTAGCCCATGACCATGACGAAGGCCGGGGGCATGAGGGCCACCAGCCACGCCGCCCTGCGGGCCAGGGCCTCGTCCCCCGTCTCCTCCAACGCCACCCGGTGCACGAGCCCGCCCAGCACCAGGGCGCCGCCGTTGGCCAGCAGGAGCAGGAGGGTGCTGACCCCGGCGCTGCCGGCGACCACGCCGGGCCAGGCCAGCAGGGGGAAGGCGGGGAAGAAGCGCAGCGACCGGGGAGGCACGTGGGCGTAGCCGTGCAGGGCGATGCGGCGGTACCAGTCGGCGTCCCAGGCCAGGAGCCCCTGGTGGGAGCGGACGTGGGCCTGGTGGGCCGCCAGGTGGAGGTGGCCCACGAGGAAGCGGGCCAGCAGCACCGTGGCGATGACGACGACGTGGGCCACCACCCAGCCCGGCGCGGCCGCGGCCAGGTCCTGCCTCCACCGCCCAGGCCGTCGCCGGGGCCCGGTGGTGGGGACGGGGGGCGGGGCGGTCGGCGCCTCGGTCCTCGCCGGCAGGGTGGTGGCGGCCGTCGCCCTGGATGTGCCAGGCACGCTCATGGGACCCCCGAGCCGGCTCACGGAGGCGGATACCGGTAGAGGGTCTCGCGTTCGAAGCGGTCGTTGCGGGCCACCACCTCGGTCTCCTGCCCGGGCCGCAGGGCCGAGAGCTGGGCCGCCAGCAGGGTGCAGCGGCCCTTCAGGGTGCGGTAGCCCCGGGCCCACACCAGGAAGATCTGCCGGGGCCCTGCCGCCGCCACCAGGCGGTGGGCGAAGGCGACGGGGTCGGCCTGCGTGTTGGCCCGGGCGTAGTCGACCCAGTCGACGAAGCGAGGCGAGCCCCACCTCGGGTAGGTGACCTGCTGGACGGGGGCGTCGAGGACGCGGCTCACACCCGGGCCCAGCTGATCGGGGCAGTAGGCCACCAGGTCGCCGGGGTGGGCGTCCCGGGCGATGGCCCGGGCCACGTCCCGGGCCTGGGTGCGGTTGTAGGTGGCCAGCTGTCCCGCGACCGACAGCCCGATCACGCCGGCCACGGCCAGGACCGCGGTTCGAACCCGGTCGTCGAGGAGCACGGTGGTGCCGAGGCCGGCAAGGAGGGCCACCAGGGGAAAGACCACCGCCGTGTAGCGGGTGACGAAGCCGGCGTGGGTGACCATGCCCGCGACCACGGCCAGGCCCATGGTGCCGAAGGCGGCGACGGCCAGGGGCCGGGCCCGAGGTCGGGTGCGCAGGTCGAGCTCGACGTGGTGGCCGTCGATCGAGCGCCCGAAGACGCCCAGCGCCGTCAGGCCCAGCAGCATCAGCAGCAGGAAGGGTGCCAACCAGCGATGCCCGCCGGCGTAGTCGCTGAGCGTGTCGATGATCGACACCGGGTTGGGCGGGTAGGCCCATGGCGTTCCCGTGTGGCGGGCCTGGTAGACGAAGACGGGCAGCCAGGGCGCGAAGACCACCCCTCCCCCGGCCATGGCCACCAGGACGCGGCGGGCCGCTTCCCTGCGGGGTCCGCGGCGGGCCAGCGGCACCAGGGCCAGCCCCGTCGCCGCCAGCAGGTACACGGCCCAGTAGTGGCTGAGGAGCAGGGCGGCCGTCACCAGGCCGATGGCGACGAGGCGACCGGCGGTCGGCTTCTGCAGGGCCTTCGACAGGGCCAGGAACCCGGCCAGGACCAGGAGCCCCACGAGGGAGTACATGCGCGCCTCGGTCGCGTAACGGATGGCGAAGGGCGAGGAGGCGACTACCACGAGCGTCCCCGCAGCTGCCGTCCGCCCCCCCACCCGGCGACCGGCCATCCACGCCAGCGGCAGGGAAGCCACCGAGCAGACGCTCGAGAGCGAGCGCACCGCGAAGTCGCCCGTCCCGAGCACCCGCATCCACCCGTGCAGCAGCACGTAATAGAGAGGAGGGGCGCCGTCATGGCGCAGGGCCTCAGGCAGCCGGGACAGGGGTAGCCGGGCCACGTTGACGGTCAGGGCCTCGTCCAGCCAGAGGTCGGAGCGGGCGAAGAATCGCAACCCGACCCCGATGGCGACGACGGTGGCCACCACGACCACCTCGACCCTGACGCGGGGGGCGCGCCGGGGGCTCGGTGGCTCGACTAGGTCGGCGTCAGCCCATCCGGCGCGGCGCGTCCGCGCCTCGACCACGTCCATCGCCCGGAGAACCTAATTGGCGCGAATGGCTCAGGGGGTGCAGCAGAGGGGCCTGAGCACGGCGGCCGCGTCGGCCAGGCGCTCCTTGGTGATGTAGGCGGCGGCCCCCAGGAAGGAGGCCCCGTCCTCGTGCACCTCGGCCGGGAGGGCGGACACGACCACCACCACGGCGTCGGGGGCGGCGTCGAGGATGAGGGGCAGAGCCTCCATTCCCGACATGTTGGGCATGAGCAGGTCGAGGAGGATGGCGTCGGGTTGCAGTTCGCCGGCCAGGCGCACGGCGTGGAGCCCGTCGGCCGCCTCCCCGATCACCGTGAAGTGGTCGTCCACCTCCAGCTGCATGCGGGTGAGAAGCCGGATGTCGGCCTCGTCGTCGACCACCAGAACGCTGCACTGTTGCCTCATGCCCACCGGCTCTCGAGCTGGCCGGGTGCCGACCGCTGGGCCCGTGTTGGACTGGGCGGTCCTGCCCCGCAAGCTCATGCTCGCGCGCGATGCGCGCGCCCGCCGGGTGGTCTCTTCGTGACGGTGACGTCACCGCCCGCTGCGGGCCATGGCGCCCCCCGAGCCCGAAGCGCATGATCCATCCGGTGCCGAAAGGGAACGGGGGCCTGATCAGGGTCGTCATCGCCGACGACGAGGCCGACGCCCGGCTGCTCGTCCGTCTGTCCTTCGAGCTCGACCCGCGCTTCGAGGTGGCCGGGGAGGCCAGCAACGGCCGGGAGGCCCTGGACGTCCTGACCGCCTCGGGCGCCGACGCCGTCGTCCTCGACCTCCACATGCCCCAGATGCACGGGCTGGAGTCCCTCCCTCTCATCCGCAAGCAGTTCCCCCGCGTCGCCATCGTGCTCTTCTCGGCCTACCTGACCGGGGCGGCTCGGCTGACCGCGGTCCGCCTGGGCGCCGACGACGCCATGGAGAAGACCGTCGCACCTCGGCAGCTCGTCGAGAGGATGGCCCGGCTCTTCGCCGCCGCTTAGGACGGGGCAGCGGCCACGGGCCCGGCGGCGGCCCCGGTCCCGGCGGCGGTGGCCTCAGGGGTCGGGACGAGCCAGGCTCAGCAGGAAGTCACGGGCTGGGTCCATCCAGCTCGCATCGACGGTGAAGCCTCCCCCCCTGAGCTCCCGGGCGACCTGCTCGGGCGTGAACTTGGCCGAGATCTCTGTGCGCAGATCCTCGCCCGCCTCGAAGCCGACCTGCATGGCCAGGTCCTCGATCTCCACGATCTGGGGGAGCCTCGAACGCAGCCGCATCTCGATCCACCGGGCCTCCTCGTCCCACAGGGCGACGTGGTCGAAGTCCTCGGGCTGGAAGTGGGCGCCCAGCTCGTGGTTCAGCACCGACAGGACGTTGCGGTTGAATTCGGCCGTGACCCCGGCCGAGTCGTCGTAGGCGGCCAGAAGCCGCCCCCCATCCTTGACCAGGTCGGTGCCCAGGAGGAGGTGGTCCTCCGGAGTCATGGTTGCACCGAGATCGTCCAGGAAGCGCCGCCTCTCCCCCGGAGCGAGGTTGCCGATGGTGCTGCCCAGGAAGGCAACCATCTTGTGTCCGTCCACCGGCAGCTCGGAGAGGTGGCGATGGAAGTCCCCGACCACGGCCCGTACCTCGATGCCATAGGCGCCCGTGATGTCCTCGGCCGCCCGCCGCAGGGTCTCCTCGCTCACGTCGAACGGGACGAAGGTCCGCAACCGCCCCGACGCCGACATGGCGTCGAGAAGCAGGCGGGTCTTCTCCGACGTGCCCGAGCCCAGCTCGACCAGGGTGTCCGCCCCGCTGGCGGCGGCGATTTCGGCGGCGTGAGCGTCGAGGATCGAGCGCTCGGCCCGGGTCAAGTAGTACTCGGGCAGGCGGGTGATCTCGTCGAACAGCTCGCTCCCCCGGTCGTCGTAGAACCAGGTGGGCGGCAGCGACTTGGGATGGCGTGAGAGTCCGGTCCGCACATCGGCCTCAAGGGCCGCCCTTCGCGCCTCTGCGGTCACGTGGACGTCGACAGTCATTGAAGGCGTCATCAGGGTGGTCTCCGGTTCCCTTGGATCAGGCGCCGGCGTCGCGAGCGAGTCGCACCCCGGTGAAGGGCCACCGGGCGCCGGGCGGGAAGAAGTTCCGGTACGTCGCCCGGACGTGCCCGGGCGGGGTCGCGCAGCATCCGCCCCGCAGGACGTGCTGGTTGACCATGAACTTCCCGTTGTACTCACCCACCGCGCCGGGCGCGGGCCGGAACCCCGGGTAGGGCAAGTAGGCCGACGACGTCCACTGCCACACGTCCCCGAACCACGTCGGTCCCGACGCGGGAAGGGGATGGAGGAAGTCGAGATCCAGGAAGCGGGCGGCCCCGTCCGGGCCGGTGCGACCGGGTTGGTCGGTCGCCACCACCTCCCACTCGGCTTCGGTCGGGAGCCTGGCGTCGCACCAGCGGGCGAAGGCGTCGGCTTCGTAGTAGCTCACGTGGGAGACGGGCTCGGCCGGATCGATCGGACGGGCCCCGGCCAGCGTGAAGATCTCCCAACCGTCGCCGTCCCGAGCCCGGGACCAGTACAGCGGCGCCTCCCACGCGCTCGCCAACACCGATCCCCAACCGTCGGAAAGCCACAGCTCGGGCCTCCTGTAGCCGCCATCGTCCATGAACGCCAGCCATTCCCCACACGTGACGGGGCGGTCGGCCAGCGCGAAGGCTGCCAGATGGACGTCGTGGCGAGGGGACTCGTTGTCGAAGGCGAAGCCCCCGCCCTCGTGGCCGATCCCGCACAGCCCGCCGCCGTGCTCGACCCATCGGGCTGGCACCGCGTCGGCGAGGCCCGCCCTCGGACGAGACGACCGGTAGGCGGGCCGTAGGGAGTTGAGGGACAGGACGTGTTTGATGTCCATCAGCAGCAGCTCCTGGTGCTGCTGCTCGTGGTGAAGGCCGAGGTCGACGAGCCAGGCCACGCCGTCGGTGAGGTCGGCGTCGAGCAGGTCGAGCATGGCCGCGTCGGCGTGCTGGCGGTAGCGGCCGATCTCGGCTACCCCGGGCCGCGACAGCAGGCCGCGCTGCGGTCGGGGGTGCCTGGCTCCCAGGGTCTCGTAGTAGGAGTTGAAGAGGTACGCGAACTCAGGGTGGAACTCCCGGTATCCCCGGAGCTGCGGCCCGAGGAGAAAGGTCTCGAAGAACCACGTCGTGTGGGCCCGGTGCCACTTCGTGGGGCTGACGTCGGGCATGGACTGGACGGTCTGGTCCTCGGCCGACAGGGGCGCGGCGAGCGCCTCGGTCAGGTCGCGGACCCGGAGGTACCGGCGGGCGGGGGGCACGGCGACGGCTCTGCCGTCGTGGGACCCGTCAACCACCGGTCGTGTGGCAGCCACCCCCTACCCGAAGGCGATGCGCGCCGCGACCCAGTCGTAGTTCCGGACCGGCGCGGACCAGGGACAGATGCTGCTGGGCCTGCGAGGGGTGCGCAGAGTGGCACCCGGGTCTGTACCGCGGGTCATGACCAACCTCCTCGATCGCGCCGAGGCCCGTTCCTCGGCTCCATGGCTGGCCGACCTTACGCTCCCGCCGCAGCCCACGGGAACACCCCCCGTTCACCGTCTGCGGCGCAGCTGCCAGACCCTGCCTCTTGGACATATCCGATCCCGGTCCTCGTACCGTTCTCGTACGGTCGGGAGATGACATCCGGGTCTGGGGACAGCGACTGGCGGTCCACCAACCGGGCGAGATGGGACGAACGGGTGCCGGCCCACGCGGCGAGCGCGTTCTACGACCTCGACGCCGTGGTCGCGGGTCGAGACGACCTCCGCCCCTGGGAGGACGCCGAGCTGGGCTCGCTCGAGGGCCTCGACGTCGTCCACCTGCAGTGCCACATCGGGACAGACACCGTCGCGCTGGCCCGGCGGGGCGCCCGTGTCGTGGGCCTCGACTTCTCCCAGCCGGCCGGACAAGGCCTTCACCCGGAACAAGGCCTGGGAGAGGCTGCACTCGCTCGGGGAGGTGCTGTCCGCCGTGCTCGAGTCGGGGTTGCGGGTGGAGCTGTTCCACGAGTTCGACGTGACGCCCTCACCGACGCCCTGGCTGGAGCGGGGAGAAGAACGGGCTCTGCCGGTTTTCCGAGGGGATGTGGCGCTTCCCTCTGGCCTACTCCCTCCGAGCCCGCCGAGAGTGAGCCGCGGCGTGCAGGTCGGCCCCGCCGTATCGACGTTCGACGTGCTCGACGTGGATGTCCTCGAAGCCTGCGTCGGCCAGGACCGCGGTGAGCTCCTCTTTCGTCCAGCACGAGAAGAGCCGGCCCGGGAAGTCGTCACCAGGCAGGTCGTGGCCCTGGTAGTGACCCTCGATCAGGGTGATCAGGAGCAGCCCGCCGGGCCGTAGCGCCCTCCTGACGTCGAGCAGGGCCCGGGCCGCGCGGTCTTTGACGAGGTGAAGGTACGAGTGGCGGGCGAAGGCGCCGGCAAGGACTCCGTCGGCGAAGGGCAGGGCCTCGATGTCGCAGCGGACGAGGGGGAAGCCCTGGGCCCGGGCCAGGCAGAGCATGGCCGCGGTCACGTCCGCCCCCACCACGGGTGCGCCGAGCTCGGGCAGATAGCGACCGCTCCCGCATCCCATGTCGACCACCAGGCCGGTTCCAACCCGCTCCCGGAAGAGCCGCCCGAGCCCGTCGGTGGCGGTGCCCCGGCGCCGCGACCACTCCGGTGCGTGCCGTTCGTACAGCGCCACGGTGGCCTGGTCCATGCCCCTGAGTATCCACCCTTCCCGCCACCGTGGGCGCGGGAGCCCGCTCGGCCGACGCTTGCCGCGTCCTCGTGTCGGTGAGCTTCGGCGATGGGCTCGGCGCCTGCTGGAGAGTCCAAGGCAACTCTTTGGTCCATCAGAGGCCTCTGTGAGGACCTGACCGCACATTGGAATCAAACACCGAGACACAGTGCAAGGAGTCAGCCATCATGGCCATCAAGCAGAGGTTTCCGAGCAGGCGCAAGGTTGGCGCGTCGATCGCTGCCGGCGTCACGGCCATCACGCTTGGAGTGGGAGGCTACGCAGTCGCGAACTCGGGCTCGACCAAGCGCGTGGCAGGTAGCGCGACCGCGGCGGTGGGAAAGGTTGTCCCGTTCCAAAAAAGTCAACCTGGCCTATCCCAGCAGGTCGGTCAGATCCCGGCGGGCTTTGCTCCCGGGTCAGGCACGATCGTCACCGGAACGGCGGCGGATAGGGCCAAGGCAGTTGCCCTGGCCGCCTACCCGGGAGGCACCGTCAACCGTGTTGTGCTGCTCACCGGCGGCACCTACAACGTGCACATGATCGGGGTCAACTGGCCGCACCACGTCTTCGTCAGCAACGCCTTCAGCGTCGTCGGCGCCCAGTAGCCGCTGGTCCCGCCGCCGGTTGAACGGGACGGGCAAAGGAGCCCGGGTGATGGCGGCCATGGCCTCGGCCGCCGACTCCGGCGTCGAATGGATCAGTCTTGCGGAAGCTCAGCAAACCTACGCTTGGTCGTCCTATACCATCCCATCCCCGAAATGGGATGTCTCCATCTGCCCTTCATCGCCTTGAGGGCGTCTTCATGGGTGTGGTCACCCCCAGCGACCACTTCCTTCAAGTGCTTGTCCTGCGCCTTTATGACGTCGTCAGCCGTGCTTCCACGGTGAGGAAAGTCACAGGGTCCACCCAGCTCTTTGCATGTCATCGTCTTCATCAGTCCTCCTCAGTTAGAAGATGCTCTCACGGGCTTCGACGCCGAGTGCCGGCAAGCAGCTCAGAGGATCTCAACGCGCAGCGCCGCCACGACGGCGGGTTCGGTGACGATCTCGATCTCGGCGATCGTGTTCCCGACGACGTGGAAGGCGAACACGGCCCGAGGCCGCCCGCCCGGGGCCCACACCGCTCCGGGGGTGCTGTCGATGAGCGCCAGCTTGGCCGCGGTGGCCCGCCCCGACAGGGCCATCGCCACGGCTTCGGCTCCCCGCACCGCGGGTGCCAATAGCGGCGCTCCCTGATCGCGGTTGGCCGCGGCCGACTCCACGGCGGCGCGGTCGGCCCGGAGCACTGCGTCGGGGTCGAGCAGGGCGACCAGCGCCTCGAAGTCCCCTTTGCGGGAGGCGGCCAAGAACGCGGCCACGACCTCCTGCTGGCGACGTCGGCTCGCCGAGCGCACCTCGTCGCTGCCCTGTATCCGCCGCCGGGCCCGGCTGGCGAGCTGGCGGGCGGCCGCCGGGGAGCGCCCGACGATCGGCGCGACGTCCTCGAACGGCACGGCGAAGAGGTCGTGCAGGACGAAGGCGAGCCGCTCGGAGGGACCCAGCGTGTCGAGCACCAGGAGCAGGGCTGGGCCCAATGCGTCGGCCAGAAGCGCCTCGTCCTCTGGCGAGGTGCCGTCCGGCTCCGTCTCGTCAGGCTCCAGCGGCTGCTCTGGCCGGGTCCGGCGGGACCGCAGAACCCCCAGGCAGACCCGGGACAGGACCGTGGTCAGCCACCCGGCCAGGTTGTCGATGCCGTCGGCGTCCGACCGGCTGAGCCGGATCCATGTTTCCTGAACGGCGTCCTCTGCCTCGGTGAGGGACCCGAGCATCCGGTAGGCCACCGATTGAAGCCGCGGCCGGCTGGCCTCGAACTGGGCGGCGAGGTCCTGGTCCATTCGGCCACATTGACGCGCCGACGGGCCTGGATGTGACAGGGCCCGGAGCGCCTCCCCCGGGCCGGATCCCTGAAGTCCGGTCACACATCAGGGGCAGGGCGCGTCAGGAGGGCCATGACAGCGAGAATGAACAACCCAGCCAGCTTCCTTCCCGACTCGATGAAGGGTATCCAGTCCCTCATCAAGGCGGCCCACAGCACGGGAGTGCCCCAGGCCACCATGGAGCTCGCCCACCTACGGGCGAGCCAGATCAACGGCTGCAGCCCTTGCGTCTACAGCGGGGCGATCAGCGCCAAGAAGGCAGGTGAGAGCGACGAGCGGCTGTTTGCGGTCGCGGCCTGGCGCGAGACGGACCTCTTCTCCGACGCCGAGCGGGCCGCCCTGGCCCTGGCCGAGTCGATGACCCGCCTGTCCGACCGGGCAGACCCCGTCCCCGACGCGGTGTGGGACGGGGCGGCGCAGCACTTCGACGAGACGCAGCTGGCCGGCCTGGTCCTTTGGATCTCCACGACCAACTTGTTCAATCGGATCAACGCCGCGACCAAGCAGCCCGCGGGCACCGTCTGGTGAACGCTCCAGGGCACGAAGATGACGGCCGGTCTGAACGTCCGTTGGGAGCCAGGCCAGCCGCAGTGGCCAGCCGAAGTGCGCTGGGACCGCGTCGGCCGGCGGTCCCACCGGAATTGCTCGTGTGATCGTGATGGCGCTGCTCGAACCGGAGCGATGTCGCGGCGCCGACCACACCAACTACCCGAGTCCGAGGAGCTCTGGTGCGCAGGAGGTGACAGAATCGGCTGCGTGCGCCTACTGGCTCGGCTCGTTGCCTTCATCGCCGCCGTGAGTGTCGTAGGGGCGTGCAAGTCCAGCCGCAACCCCGTCCGGTCGGCAGCAAGCGTGCCGGCGCCGGCCTCCGGCTCCACGACCTCGGCGCCGACGTCCTCGACCCTGAGCGCGACCGCTGTCTCGGCGTGCGCAACGTCGCCGGCCACCTCCACGACCGCCCGGGCGCGCACCGCCACGACCACCCTGCAGCACACCTCCACCACCGCGGGGACGAGCACGACCGCGACCGTCCCGCCGAACACCTCGACGACCCTCGCGTCCAACACTCCCGCGCCTACCTGCTACGTCACCAGTACGAACGTCAAGTTGCGTGCCTCACCCTCCATATCTGCGACGGCGGTCGGCGTCGTGCCCGGCGGCACCAAGCTGCAGGTTCAGTGCATAGCCACGGGCGAGACTGTCAACGGCCCAGCGGGCCCGGACTCAACTTGGGAGAAGATCGTGTTCGGCGGCACCACCGGGTTCCTGTCCGACCAGTTCGTGGACAAGGTCGGCGTTCCAGGGGCCCTCACGCCGCCGAAGTGCTGAACGGGTGCCCCGGGCTTCCGTCAAGCCGAGCATTCGGTTCCGGCGATAGGCCGCTGTCCTCGGCGCGGTTCTCGGACGAAGACCCGTCGATATGGTCCCTGGAGCTTGGCCGTTTGCCGCGAACCGCGCCACAGCGGTGCGGCCAGCCAGTTGCAGGTAGCTGTACTACGTACCGGGCTCGAACGGACCCGGTTCGGACAAGCCCTCGATCGATTCGACCTCTGCGTAGTTCTCAGCGATGCTCTCGGGGGTCAGATGTGGATCGTAGAAGCCAGGTCCCATGACGATGGCGATGCGTTGGATCGCTCCCGCTTCCACGTTGTAGATGCGGTTCGTCTCCGAGCAGCCATCGCTTGCCAGCCAGACGATCGCTGGCGCGACAGCGTCAACCGGCATGATGCGTCTTCCTTCTGCTTCAGGCGTGCGGGATCCCGCGGCCGGGTGCATCCTCGTGTACGCGGCGGGCGAAATGGTGTTAACGAGTATCCCGTGCTCAGCTCCTTCTATTGCAAGGATGCGCATCAATCCGACTACGGCGCACTTTGCCGCTGCATAGGTGGCTTGGCCCCGTAGTCCGAACAGGCCGCTGACTGAGGTCGTGAGGATGATCTTCCCGTAGCGCTGGGCGACCATATGCGGCCAGACGGCCTTCACGGGGTTGACGGACCCGCCGAGGTGGACGCGCCAATAGTGATCGAAATCGTCAAGGGTGGCGTCCTCGAATGGCTGGCTTCCGCAGATACCAGCGTTGTTCACGAGCAGGTCGATTCTCCCGAAGTGCTCGATGGTCGTCGCGATCAGGTCACTGCCACCCTCGGGCGTGGACACGTCGCTGTCATTCGCGATTGCCTCGCCTCCACGCGTCCGAATGAGGTCGGCCACCTGTTCCGCGAGCCTGGAGTCCTTCCCGAACCCCGATACGTCAGTCCCCAGGTCGTTCACCACGACCCGGGCGCCGCGATCGGCGAGAAGTTCGACGTACGCCCGCCCCAGCCCGCGGCCTGCCCCTGTCACCACCGCGACCTTTCCATCCAACGAGATTCGTTCAGTCATGGCGCCTCCGCTCCGGACAGTGTGTCGAGGGAACCTCGCATGGCAGCGACGCAAGGGGCTCCGGGCACCACGGAGGTCGGTGGCTCCCACCGCAGCGTCGGACGGGCGCGACGTTAGCCACGGCCCCAAGGTGGTCTGTTGGGTGCGGTCTCACTCGGAGAGCGGACCTCACGACGCGCCCGGGTCGGCGTTCTGCTCGCACGCCCACGACTCTCTGTCGCGCGTCCGGCCTGTAAGGGCGTCGCAGATGCTCGCGGTGGGACAGTCGGGACTGGGCCCCTTGCTGGGGTCGAATTGGGCCCGCTGTCCGGACGGGTAGGCCCGTCATCGACGAGGTGGTCCGGCGGCCACCCGGGCCAGCAGTTCGTCGACCGGCGCCCGCAAGCCATAGATCGCCTCACACCACCAGGTCGCCCCGACGGCCTCGTACGCCGCGGCGAGCTCGATGCCGGTGCCTCCGGCCTCGGAGCAGCCCTCGACCACGACATCGAACTGGCTGCCGTCGGTGCGATGGTCGAGCACGTAGCGGATGCGTTCGTCGAGCTGTTCGGGACCGACGGTCACCCGACCAGTCGGATCACTGTGGATGGCGGTCGTCCACCCATCCCAGCGGGCGGCGCGCCGAAGGGCCGGCCGGCTGTCGCCGCCGACCCAGATCGGGCATCGTGGCCGTCCCACGGGGCGGAGGAGGTTGCGGATGCCGTCGACGGTGTAGTGGCAGCCGCGGTGGCTCACTTCCTCGCCCGACCATAGGGCCGTGATCACCTCGAGCGCCTCGTCGAGCTTCTCGGCCCTTAGCTGGGCATCGAAGCTTTCGCCGAATCGGGTGTAGTCGGCTTCCTCACCGCCCAGACCGACCCCGAGCACGGCCCGGCCGTTGCTGAGGTGGTCGAGGGTCGCCACCTGCATGGCCAGTACGTGCGGGCGCCGGCGCGGGACCGGGGTCACGTTCGTGCCCACCAGGATCCGCTCGGTCGCGCAGGCGGCGCCGGCCAGGATGGTCCACGGGTCGAAGATCTCAACCCCGGCCTCCCAGGTGGCCGAGACGTGGTCCCATACGAACAGTCCGTCCCAGCCCGCGGCCTCGGCGGTGCGGGCGAGCCGCCGGATCATGGCCGGCTCGCCCAGCCGCCAGAAGTTGATGACGATCACGCCGTAGCGCACGGGGCACCCCCTCAGCTCCGGCCATCATGGACTCAACCCGTGACGCGTCTTGTCAGGCTTTCTCAGCCGCTGTTCAACAACGCGAGTCGAGCAGCTGTACGCCTACGCGCCGATCCGTATCGCCAGCGAGAAGGTCAAGGCGAACAGTCGGCGCGAACAAAAGGTGCGCGCCGAGCCCCTGAGATCGCCGATTCGGGCTCGACGTCGTGTAGGCGCCTCAGCCATGTGTGCCAGCCGGCAGCGAGAGGGGTAGTGCGATCCGGCACCTCAGCCACGAGTCTTTCGGCTGTCTCGTCGGGCTTCAGCGCGGATGTGTCGAACCACCAACCGGCGTCGCCGAACTCGCGGTTCATGTCAGCTTCCAGCTGCTCGTATTCATCGAAGTCAAAACGATCGTCCGGGTCCCGCGTTGCGTTCCGGTGCCTACAGACGTCGGATCCGGGGGCGAGGACGACAAGCCTCACCGGTCTTGGTGACAGCAGGGCCAGGAAGAAGTCCAGCTCCGCCCTGTCGGCGAGGACCGTGTCCATCAGCACCGTGCCCGAAGTCGATGAAGTTGTTGGCGAGGGAGCACATGTTGCGGTTGCACAGCTCGTCCTGTCGGAGCGCCTCGTCGGCGGGCTTTCCCATCCATCCAACGTAGCCAGACTTGATCATCTGGTTCATGTCGTCGCCCCGCACCTGGGCTGCCTTCGGTAGCAACCTCGCCGCGAGACCGGCGACAGTCGACTTCCCAGCACCGGGCATGCCCGTCACGATCACGCAGCTACGCGCATCGGGGGTCATGGCGACGGATGCTTTCAAACGCGCTGCCTGGTGGCAACCAAATTCTGGCGACGAGTCAATCGGACGTGGAAATGACATCGATCACGGCAACGGAGACGTTGTCGCGGCCTCCGGCGGCCACGGCTTGTGCAAGCAATTGCTCGGCGGCGGAACTGGCCTGCGGCACCGACAGCAGGACTGCAATGATCTGATGGTCGTCAAGCTCGTTGACAAGGCCGTCGGTACACAGGAGGACACGGTCGCCGCGGTGGACGGACAGGACCGTAGAGTCGGGTTCAAGATCAGGGCCCATGCCCAGGACTCGGGTTAGCACATGGCGGTGAGGATGATGGAGGGCGTCCTGTTCGGTTATCTCCCCTGCCCGGATGAGGTCGCTGACGACACTGTGGTCGTCGGTCAACTGACGCAGCTGTCCGTCCCGCAGCAGGTACGCCCGGCTGTCGCCAACGTGCGCCACACCGACACCCGTCTCGTCGTCCGCCTCGACGACCGCGGCAACGCACAAGGTGGTGCCCATACCCTCAAGACCCCCGTCGGTGCCCGCACGCTCCCACACCGCCCGATTGGCGGTGATCACCGCCTCTCGCAACCTCTCGACGGTGCCCCCGACGAAGGCGTGGCGAAGCGCGTCGATGGCGGTTCGGGCCGCTACCTCACCGCCCGGGTGGCCGCCCATCCCATCTGCAACGGCGACCAGGTCCTTGTCGGCGAGCACCGCGTCCTCATTCATGAGCCTGACCCGCCCGATGTCGGTCATGGCTGAAGCGGCCAGCTTGGTCACGTTGGCACCTCCTGGATCGCGACGTTGAAGTTGACGAGCTGCGTGCTCGGCCGGGTCGAGGGCGAGTAGAGCTCGCGCCTCGGCCAAAGACCGCTGCCGGGCCTCCAGTTCGGATACCAGCTCACGCCGCCAGCTATCCAGCCACTCTGTGCTCGGGTGCTCCAGGAACCAGCGGATGTCGGCGACTGGCACTCCAGCCTGGCGCAGAGCAGCGATGACTTTCGCCTGGTGAACCTGTCCTGGCGAGTAAAAGCGGTAGCCCGACGCGCTGTCAACGGCCGCTGGAGTGAGCACACCCGCCGACGCGTAGGTGCGCAACACCTTGGGGGAGAGCCCGCATCGTTCCGAGAACTCCCCGATCGAGAGGAGCAGATCCACCCTTGGAGCATGAACCCTGCCCATAGGTCAAGGTCAAGACCATGACGGCAGCTCCGACCCGGCATCTCATACATCGCCCAAACAACGCCGATATCCGAGCCTTCGCACGGGTGCCTGGCCGTGATATCGGACGGGCGATGGGTCGCGCTAAGCGGGCTTCTCGAACACCGCCACCTGGCTGGTGCTGTCGGCCCTGAACGGCTCCTTCCGCCATCCCGCCCAGCGCTGGGCCAGGCCCAGCCCGGCCAGCTGCCCCATCAGCTCCAGCTCGGAGGGCCAGACGTAGCGGTAAGGCGCCGAGTGGCGGACCAGGTGGCCGTTGACCTCCATCCAGTGGTGGGAGGACAGGATCTGCCCGACCGGGTCGTCGTAGGTGTCGATGCCCACGTGGTCATCCTCCAGGCTGAAGACGCGGCCCAGCTCGGCGGGCGGGCGACGGTGCGGCTCGGGGACGCCCACCTCCACCACGAAGCGCCCTCCCGGCTCCAGGTGGCCGGCGGCGTTTCTGAACACGGCCACCTGCTCCTGCTGGGTGGTCACGTTCATGATGGCGTTCCACACCAGGTAGACGAGCTTGAAGGGGGCGTCTACCCGCGTGGTCGTCATGTCGCCAATCGTGACGGCCACCGCTTCGGAGCCGGCCTTGGCCCGGAGCTGGTCGGCCATGTGGGGTGAGAGCTCGATCCCGAACACTGCCACCCCTCGGGCGCTCAGGGGCAGCGCCACCCGGCCGGTTCCGACGGCGAGCTCCAGGGCGGGCCCACCCCGAGCCAGCTCGGCCAAAAGGTCGACGGTCGGGTCCAGGACGGTGGGGTCGAACATCGACGCCGAGGCGGCGTCGTAGGCCTCGGCTACCTCCCGTCCCCATACGATGGAAGCCACGCCCGGAGCCTGCCAAGAACGCCGGCTGCGCGCCCGAGGTTTTCCGGGCAGGCCAGGCCTGGCGACGGCCGGTAGTCGATTGCTCGAGGAGCAGTCCGCGTCGAACCGCGGCGGTCGCGACGCCGTCAGATCGTGGCGTCAGCCAACGATGTATCAGTCCGGCGAGTTACGGCGGAGTTCTCGAGAGAGCCCTTGAGGAATTCGAACAGCCGCGGGAAGAAGTGACCGGCGACCGTCGGAAGGGCGATACAGCCGTGAGGGGTGTCCGGGTAGACCAGCAACTCGGTTCGATTCCCGGCGGCTCTCCACCGGGACGCCATGAACAGCGTGTCGTCGAGTAGGTGGTCGTACGTGCCGACTGAGAACAGGGCGGGTGGCATCCCACGTACGTCCGCGTAGAGCGGCGACACGTCGGGGTCGCGGCGCGCCTCGAGCGGCAGGCCCGGCAGGAACAGGTCGAGCGGGGAATGGGAGCCCTCGAGGGCGTCGAGCAGGTCGTTGCCGGGCTCGAGCCCGACACCGCGCTGGCTTGGCGTCTGCGACAGGTCGTACGCGCCGAAGACGAGGTTGGCGCCCCGGAAGCGGTCGACGGCGTGGTACTTGGTCTTCATCCGCAGGAGCGTGACTGCGGATAGGTGGGCGC
>Ga0209577_10001086_pt1 | contig 27204 bp, 23 predicted proteins | sample GraSoiAngelo_109_FD_185874 | JGI IMG/M metagenome (GOLD analysis project Ga0209577, IMG submission 185874) | Grasslands soil microbial communities from the Angelo Coastal Reserve, California, USA - 14_0903_12_20cm (SPAdes) (version 2) | ecosystem: Environmental > Terrestrial > Soil > Grasslands...
ACGGCACGCAGGCGTCCGCGTGGTGGACGCGTGGCTGGGGGTCGTGGTCGACGGGGTCGGAGGACCGCTCTAGGCTCCTGACCTGCGACTTTGGTCGCCCCGCGGGCGTAGTTCAGAGGTAGAACATCAGCTTCCCAAGCTGAGAACGCGAGTTCGATTCTCGTCGCCCGCTCTTGCGAAGGCCCAGGTCAGAGGCATCGCGCCGAGACCTGGGCCTCTTCGCGTGCTTGGCCATCGCGCGTCCATCGCGCGTGCGTGGAGGTGCGGGGACGACCGGGGGCGTCCGTCGGGCCTGCTTGATGACGGCATCAAGCTGATCGGCGATCGCCCGGTCCCGGTTGGCGGCGGCGTGCTGGTAGCGGAGCGCGGCCTGCGGCGAGGCGTGACCGAGGCGGGCCATGAGCTCCTTGGTGGTCGCTCCGCCCCAGGCGGAGAGCGTCGCCCCGGCATGGCGGAGGTCATGGATGGTCACGCCGTCGGCGCCGAGCCGCCTGCGGGCCTCGTTCCAATCCGTGTAGAGGGTGGCCCGCCGCAGCGGTCCACCGTGGGGACCGGTGAAGACGACGCCGTCGTCGGGCTTCGGCCCCGCGGGGGCTGACCGCCTGCGGGCCGGCGGTGGGCTGTTGGCCCAGTCTGTCCGGCGCTGGCGATGGTTGTCACCCCTTCTCGGCATCTTGAACGTTGTCACCGGGTAAGCGCAGGACGGCTCCCGGGGAGGATCTGATGAGGCGGTTCGAAGGCTGGTGGGGGGTAGCCACACGCGTCGCGGCCGTGCCGGCGACCGACGTCGAAGCGGGCGCGATCGACTGTTCGCGTGGGCGGCGGGGTGCGGTGTACTCCGGCCTCGCGGCTCTGGTGGTGCTCACGGCGGGGTGGGCGTCGCCTCTGTCGGCGCGGGCACAGGGTGGCGTGGGGGCGGCTCGGGCGCCGGCCGGTGTGCCGATCCTCTTCGGCGGCAACCGTGACCTGGAGGCCGTGAACGCGGACGGGTCAGGTCGCCGTGTCGTGTTGGCGGCAGCGGGTCCGCACGATGAGCCTGTCGCTGCCGACCAGACCGCGGATGGGGCGCGGATCGTCTACGTGAACTTGCACGACGCCCAGGACGCCGGCAACCAGCTCGTTCTGACGGAGACGTTGCGGGTGGCCAACGCCGACGGAAGCGGTGACGCGCCCTTGGGACGGCGCGCCGTGTACGGCACGGGGCCGCGGTGGTCGCCCGATGGGGAGCGGATCGTCTTCGACGTGACCGTCCCGAACCCGAACTCACGGCCGAACCCGACGATCGCCGTAATCGGCGCCGACGGTTCCAATCAGACGACGATCGGCCCCGGCTCAAGCCCAGACTGGTCGCCCGACGGCCAACGACTCGTGTACCAACTGAACAATCAGTTGCTGGTGAGCGACGCCCGACCCGACGCCGCGCCGGTCGCCATCGCCGCTTTGGACGTATACCCGAATAGCGGCGGGGCGAGGTGGTCGCCCGACGGTACGGTGATCGCCTTCACCCGAGCCGGCGGGACCGTGAGCGTGGTGCATCCTGACGGGTCCGGGTTGCGCGACGTGGGAAGCGACCCCCTCGGGGGTGTCGTCGGCTGGTCACCGGACAGCCGGAATCTCGCTGTGGTCTACGGGCAGGCGTTGGACTTTCCTGCCCTGAGCTGGACAGACCCTTCGACCGGCGCCACCCACGACATCTACCCGACCGAAGGCGGCTCGGCGTGGGCGAAGGCGAGTGGCCCGGTGCCCTGCCCTGACGGCTACTGGCTGGTCGGCCGCGACGGTGGCGTATTCAGCTTCGGCACCGCCGGCTTTCACGGCTCGACGGGTGGCATGGGCCTAAACCGGCCCGTCGTGGGCATGGGCAGCACCCCAGGCCATCGCGGCTACTGGCTGGTCGCCGCCGACGGGGGCGTCTTCAGCTTCGGCGACGCGGCCTTCCACGGATCCACCGGCAACCTGCACCTCAACCGGGCGATCATCGGCATGGCCGCCACGCCGTCGGGGCAGGGGTATTGGCTGGTAGGCGCCGACGGAGGCGTCTTCAGCTTCGGCGACGCGGCCTTCCACGGATCCACCGGCAACCTGCACCTCAACCCGCCCGTTGTCGCCATGGCCGCCACGCCGTCGGGGCAGGGGTACTGGCTGGTAGGCGCCGACGGAGGCGTCTTCAGCTTCGGCGACGCGGCCTTCCACGGATCCACCGGCAACCTGCACCTCAACCGGGCGATCATCGGCGTGGCCGCCAGCACGACCGGGTCCGGCTACATCCTGGCCGCGGCCGACGGAGGCACGTTCACCTTCGGCGACGCTCGCTTCCCAGGCAGCGCCGCCAGTCCCGGGCTCCCTGCGCCTGTCACCGCCAGCGCGGGCATCGGCCGCGGCTTGCTGCTCGCCACCTCGAACGGTGAGATCGCCGCGATGGACGACGCCCGCTGGTGCGGGTCACTCCGAGGCGTCCGTCTCGCAGCCCCCATCGTCGCCGCAAGCGCGGCGTGAGCTAGCACGGCTAGCCCACGAAGCCGGCCGAGCGCCCCGCATCGAGCCTTCGGTCGAGGACGCCATAGCCGATACAGCTGGCGGTGTTCGGGACGATCCGAGTTGCTGAGGCTGGGCGCGGACCACTCGCAGCCGGCCGCGTCCCGGCTCCCGCCGAATGGGTGCGGCACGGGTCTGTCACCCTCGTCGAGCATCTCGGGCGTTGGAGGGATATGGCTCCCACCAGCGAAGACGACGCCGCACTCACTACCGCTGAACCCACCCACAACGTGCGGCGGCGGCGGTACGTGACGTGGGGGGCGCTGCTGGCTGCGCTCACGCTCGTGGCCGCCATGTCGCCGCTCGTGACCCGCCACCGGCACCCCAGTCGACGGCTGCGGGTTGTGAAGGCGGTGGGGGCCGAGACCAGCGCTCTGTCTGGTGGCTCATCCAGCCCGATCTCCTCCGAGACCACGCTGGACGCCCTGCCGGCCACGACCACGACAGCGTCCCGACCGCGGGCGGCGCCCGCTGCCGTCCCTTCCCGCTTGCCCTCATCCGGCCCATCGAGCACCACCACAAGCTTGCCAACCGCCGATCGCTGTGCGGCCACCGGGACGCAGAGCGAGTTTCCGCTGCCGGCGCCCGACAGCTCTCCAGCCGGCATCACGACCGGGCCGGATGGGGCCGTTTGGTTCACGGTCCTCTCGACCAAGAAATCGGCGCCCGCCATCGGCCGAATCGCGACGTCCGGTGACGTCACCAGCTTCGCGTTGCCAGTGGAGGCCAACCCGATCCAGTTGGTGGCCGGGCCCGACCGGGCGCTCTGGTTCACCGACGCAGGCACGAACAGCATCGGGCGCATCACCACCGCGGGGGTGATCACCGAGTTCCCCACGCCCACCCGGGACAGCAACCCATCGGGCATAGCCGCCGGGGCGGACGGGGCACTGTGGTTCACGGAGGCCAAGATCGGACAGAACCGGGTGGGCCGCGCCACCACCGCGGGCACCGTCACCGAGCTCGAGCCCCCGCTCGGGTACGCCGGTGTCTCTGGCATGGCGGCGGGTTCGGATGGCGGCATGTGGTTCACCGAGGGGTTGCACGGCCAGATGGGCCGCTTCGACGTCAGGACCGGCAAGCTGAGCCAGTTCCCCCTGCCCTCGACGCAGGGCGACTTCGGCGGGCCCGTCATCAACGGGGTGGTGGCCGGCCACGACGGCGCGATGTGGTTCCCCATTCCCTCGCGTTCCTCCGACCTCGACAAGAACCCCAACGCCCTGGGCCGCATGAGCACCACAGGGGCAGTCAGCGAGTTTCCCATCGGGCCGGGGACCCAGGTGTGGCCTGAGGGCATCACCGCCGGGTCCGACGGCGCGCTGTGGTTCACCGAACGAGCAGCCATCGGCCGGATGACGACGACTGGACAGATCACCGAGCTTCCCGCTCTTTCTCCCTCCTTCTCCAGCTACCCGGGCGGCATCGCAGCGGGACCGGATGGCGCCGTGTGGTTCACCGATACGGGCGGTAGCAAGATCGGTCGGGTTAGCTGCCGGCCGTAGTCGCGGGTGGGCTTGACACATCCACACCGAAGCTCCGCTCGCAGCGGCCCCCGACCCTTCCGAAGCTGTCACCCCTGCGGCACGCGCCGAACGTTGAGAAGGGCGAAGGAGGACTGCGCCGTTGAACGACTTTGGAGTGCCTGGTCGAAGCCCCGACGAGCTGCTCGAGCTCGTGTACGCCCGCGCCGCCACCTACCGCCGGAGGCGTCGGTTGCAGGCGGCGCTCGCCGTGGCAGTCGTGCTCAGCGTCGGCGCCGCCACCGTCGCCGAGGTGTCCCGCAGCAGCAAGCCCCACACGGGTCTGCAGGTGGCGGGCCAGCCTGCGCCGTCACCCTCGGAGCGGGTGGTGGCGGCCGAGCCCGGCCACCTCCCGGCGCCCGTCAGCGCCAGCGCGACCACCAAGAGAGGGGGGACCGCGGGACTGCCCAGACCGGCTGCCCCGGCCGTGCCCGCCCTGGCGCCCGGCGTGATCAGGACAGTCAGCGACGGGATAGGGAGGGGCTCCGGACGGGCGGTTGGCCAGGAGGCGGCCGGTCTGGTGGTCTCCGGGACCACCCTCTACGTGGCCGACCGGGCCGTGGGGGTCCTGCGCGCCCTGGACCTGCGCACGGGCACCGAGAGGGTCACCGCCGGGAACGGCCAGCTCAGCGCCGTCCGCCCGGATGGTCCCGCACCGGGCGACGGCGGGCCCGCCACCGCCTCGCCGCTTTCCCCCAACGCTGTGGCGGCCGCTCCGGGCGGGATTGTGTACGTCGCCGAGGCCCGGCGGATCCGGCGGATCGACGCCGCCGGCCGCATCACCACGGTGGCGGGGGGGGTCCCCAGCCGGGCCGACCTCGACCAGCCCCAACCCCAGGACAGCCCGGACGGGACGCCCGCCGCCCAGAGCACCCTCGGGGCCGTGGGGGGCCTGGCCGCCGACGCCGACGGCAACCTGTACTTCAGCGATGGGGACCGCGTCCGTCGGGTGGCCACCGACGGGCGGCTCGTCACCGTGGCCGGCGGCAACGGGCCCGGCTCGGCCGGCGACGGCGGTCCCGCCACCTCCGCGCAACTGCACGCTCCCGCGGCTCTGACCTTCGGCGGCCAGGGGGACCTGTTCATCTCCGATCCTCCCGAGAACCGGGTGCGCCGCCTCGACCACGCCACCGCCACCATCACCACCGTGGCCGGGGACGGCCGAGTGGGCCAGGACGGCGACGGCGGTCCGGCCACATCGGCGGCGCTGGGAGGGCCCCAGGGCATCGGAGTGGACACCGGCGGAGGGCTCGACATCGCCGTCGGGCCCTGCGTGCGTCGGGTCGACCCCGCGGGCACCGTCGCCACCGTCGCCGGCCAGTGCGCCGACGCCACGCCCTCCTACGCCGGAGACAACGGATCCGCGACTCGCGCTCACCTCGCCGGCGCGGCCCTGGCCACCTCGCCAGCGGGGCCCATCTACGTGGGTGGATTCGTGGTGCGCGCCATCAAGCTGGGCGGGGCGATCACCACCGTCGCCGGCACCAACACCACCACGGGCGCCTTCCCCGCCCCCCTCGACGCGGCCGAACCGGGCCTGGCCACGGCGGTGGCGACCCAGCCCGACGGCACCGTGTGGCTCCTGGCCGACGGGGGCAACAGCCTGTTCCGCACCTCGGCCGGTGGAGCGCTCGAGGAGCTCGCCAGCGGGTTCGTGCTCGCCGATCCCAGCTGCAGCTCGCTGGGCAGCCCCTGCCCGGGCGGCTTCCTGGGCGCCCTGGGTCTGGCGGTCGAGCCCGACGGCACCGCCTTTGTCGCCGACGCCGGGCGCTGTCGCGTCTTCCGGGTGGTGCCGGGCCAGGCCCCGGCCCCGGTGGCCGGGGGGACCATCTGCGGCAGCGGGGGCGACGGCGGCCCCGGCCTCTCGGCCCTCCTCAACCGGCCCGCCGGGGTGGCCACCGACGGCCATGGGTCTCTCTGGATCGCCGACACGGGCAACGGCGCCATCCGTCGCGTCGACCCGGCCGGCACCATCACCACGGTTGCCTCCGGGCTGGGACACCCGGCGGCGCTGGCCTTGAGATCCGACGGCGCCCTGGCGGTGGCCGACGGTGCCTCAGGCGCGCTCACGCTCATCGGCGCCGATGGCCATGCACGGCAACTCCGTCCTCCGCAGGGGGTCGGGCAGACCGGCACCGGTTCGAGCGGCATCGCCTTCGGGGCTCACGGCGAGGTGGTGGTAGCCGACATGGGTCGCTGCCAGGTGCAACGGATCGACGCCGACGGGACCATCTCCCTCGTCGCCGGACGCCAGGCGGAAGGGCGTGGCGTCTGCGGTAGATCAGGTGACGGCGGCCTGGCCAGCGAGGCGGCCCTCGACCGCCCCGCGGGCGTGGCCTTCGGACCCCGGGGCGCTCTATGGATCGCCGACGGACGCGGCCTTCGGGTGATCGGTGGCCCGAGGTCGTGACCCCGCCCACCGCCCTCCAAGCAGCCCCCTCCATCCCCCGATCGGGGGTATGGGCACCCATATCGTCGCCGGCGGAGGATCACGTGAGCGAGCGCCAGGCAGGCGACGACGACTTCGAAGCGGTGTTCCGCGACCTCCTTCCCACCGCCATCGCCGCCGCCCAACGGATTCTGGGCGAGCGAGCCGCGGCCGAGGACGCGGCGGCCGAGGCCTTCGCCCGGGCCTACGTGGCCTGGCGGCGGGTGAGCGCCCTTCCGTACCGCGACGCCTGGATCCTCCGGGTCACGGTCAACCAGGCCATCGACGCGGCCCGCCGTCGGCCCCGCTGGCTGCCGGTCTCTCCGACGTCGGATCCGTCCGACCCGGTTGCCACCCGCCTCGCGCTGGCGCAGGCCCTTCGGGCATTGCCCCGACGCCAGCGCGACGTAATAGTGCTTCGGCACCTCGGTGGCTTCTCCGAAGCGGAGGTGGCTGAGGCGCTCGACCTATCCGAGAACACCGTCAAGACGCACAACGCGCGGGGCATGGCGAAGCTACGCGAGCGCCTGGACACCTTGAGTCTGGACTAGGAGGCCGTGCGGTCGCCCCGGGTCAGCCAGCCCTACGCGGCCATTCCGGAGATCGGCCGGTTGAGGCGGATCGATCCGGTCGACCCGTAGAACCCCGCATCTCCGAACGAGAAGATCCCCCCGTCGGCGGCGACCAGCCAGTAGCCAGCGCCATCCGGCGTCCTGGCCATGCCCACGATTGGCTGGTTGAGGTGGACCGCGCCCATGGAGCCGAAGAAGCGGGCGTCGCCGAAGGCGAAGATCCCCCCGTCGGCGGCGACGAACCAGTAACCGTGGCCTGACGGCGTCGGCGCCATGCCCAAGATGGGCTGGTTCAAGCGCTGCGCCCCGGTGGAACCGAAGAAGGCGGCGTCGCCGAAAGAGAAGATGCCGCCGTCCCGGGCGAGAAGCCAGTAACCGTGGCCTGACGGCGTCGGCGCCATGCCCACGATGGGCTGGTTCAAACGCTGCGCCCCGGTGGAACCGAAGAAGGCGGCGTCGCCGAACGAGAAGATGCCGCCGTCCCGGGCGAGAAGCCAGTAACCGTGGCCTGACGGCGTCGGCGCCATGCCCACGATGGGCTGGTTCAAACGCTGCGCCCCGGTGGAACCGAAGAAGGCGGCGTCGCCGAAGGAAGAGACGCCCCCGTCAGAGCCGACGAGCCAGTAACCCTGCCTGTCCGGCGTCGGCGCCACGGCCACGATGGGCTGGTTCAAACGCTGCGCCCCGGTGGAACCGAAGAAGGCGGCGTCGCCGAAGGAGAAGATTCCGCCGTCGGCCGCCACGAACCAGTAGCCGGCCCCCGCAGATGGCTGCCCGGATGCCGTCGTCGTCGCACCGGCGGGGCCGGCCGAGCCGCCCGGCGAGGGCTGCATCTGTGGCTGGGGCGGCGGCAGTCCCGCCTGAGGGGTACCGCTGGCGGACGGCGACGGAGCCGACGGACCGGCCTTGTTGGTGGCGGTGATGACGAAGCTGTGCTGCACCCCGTTCTGCAGGCCGCCCATCAGCAACGAGTTCTTGGATCCGTCCACGCTCGCGGTCAGGCCCTGAGGCGACTCGGTCACGGTGTACTGCGTGATGCGCGCACCCTGGTCGTCGCCAGGCTGCCACTGGATCAGGGCCGTGGTGTCGCCGGGATTCACCCGAAGATCGAAAGGCGGCAGAGGGATGTTGTAGACGACCTCGTAGGGCAGGGCTCCGACGGTGGCCAGAGAGGACCCCCAGAGCCCGTACATCGCCAAATTCGCGACGCGGTCGTTCATGCCGACCCCGATCGGCCAGGCCCCCGTCTCGCTCGCCTTGGGGATGGTGATGGTGGCTTGGAAAACCCCGTCGTTGGTGCTGCCGCTCATCAGCTGGAAGGACCTCATGGGCCTGTCGTCCTGGTGTCTGATCGGCGACTGGAGAGATGTATCGATGGTGTTTGCCACCACGCCGGTCATGTTGTCGGTGATGTGGGCCTGCACCGTCACCGTCTGATCGCTGTCGTGGACGTCGACCTCGGGCGGGGTAATCGAAAAGGAGACCAGCTGTGGCGGGTCATTGTCGGGATTGGGGGAGTTGACGGAGAAGGTGTCCGGATAGCCGTCCTGGGCAACCGTGGTGGGCGAGAAGTCGACGTAGTTGCCGGCGGCGTCGTCCAGGCGCACCCCGAGGCTCCACGTCCCGGCGTGGGTGTGCTGGGGGATGACCACCTTGTAGTCCCACCAGCCGTCCGTCACGGTGCCGGAAACCAGCGTGCCGTTGCCATACGGGCTCTGGGGGAATGCGCCACCGTTGGTCTGCTTGGGATCGACGAGGTAGGTGATGGCCATGGACACTCCCGACTTGTCGTCGGTGGCGTGGAGCTGCACGTCGAAGACGCTGTCACCGCTGCTCACATCGACCGTCTGAGTGATGATCTGCACTCCTGCGAGCTTGGGAGGGGTGGCATCGCCCGAGCTGTTGGTGACCGTGAACTGGTGGGGGTAGCCGGCCGCCTCAAGGTCGGAGGTCGTCCAGTTCTTCACGTTGCCCGCCTTGTCGTACAGGCTCAGAGACACGCCCCACGTGCCGGGCGTTGCCCCCTGGGGCACGTAGGCCTTGGCCTGAAACACCCCGTCGGTGTCTGTTCCGGACTGCAGCAGGAAGCTGCAGTTGGCACAGCCGTAAGCACCGCCACCGGGCGAGTAGATCGTTGCCCCCGAACGACCCTGGTCGACCCCTGAGTAGTCATCGGTGATGTGGGCGGTGAAGTACAACCACGCACCCGAGGCGCTGTCGTCGACGGTCGTGGGAGACAGGGCGAGCGACTGGAGCGACGGCGGGGTGATGTCGCCGGTGACCGGCCCGACCGCGCCCGCCGCCGCGATGGGCCACGCCGAGATCCCGGCGGCCGCGATCGCTATGAGGACCCTGCGCCCCCTGTCTCCCGCCCGTCCCTTGCCCACCTTCTGCCAGATTCGCCACAGTCAGCAGGGATTCCTCCGTCGTGGCTTCGGCACCACGACTCCAGGCTGCGATCAGTCGCTCGTGAGGAGCTCCTGCATCCGGCAGTCGGGCGCGCGTCGGCACCGGGATCGTGGCGCCCTTCCGGCCCGCGGTGGTCGCCGTTGGCTGTGGGCGCCGGGCATCCCGCATCGGATCAGCGGGCTCCGATCTGGATCACGAGCTTGCCCCGTACGTGACCGCCCTCGAGGAGAACGTGGGCTTCAGCCGCACGCGCCAAGGGGAAGACCTCCTGCACCGTGGCGGACAGGACACCGTCGGCCAGCAGGTCGGCCAATTCGGCCAGTTCCTCGCCGCTCGGCCGACACCTGATGGCCGTGGCGGCGACGTCGGCCCGGATCACCGAGGGCAGCCCGGCGACCGCCACAACCCGGGCCGCCTCGGCCAGGACGCCCTGGTAGGCGGCGATGTTGTCACCCCCTACCGCGTCGAGCAGGTAGCTGATCCCGGCCACCCGGCCCGTTGCGTCGGGGGCGTGGTAGTCGATCACCTCCGACGCGCCGAGGCCCCGGACGAACTGGTGGTTGTCCGGTCCAGCCGTCGCGACAACCTCCAGCCCGCGAAGGGCGCCGAGCTGGACGGCGAAGTGGCCCACCCCGCCCGCTCCCGCGGTCACCAAGAGTCGCTCGCCCGGTGGCACGTCGAGGACCCGGAGCGCCTGGAGCGCGGTTAGTCCGGCGAGCGGGACCGCGGCCGATTCGGCCACGGGCACGGCGGCCGGGCGGCGGGTGACCATCGAGGCGGGGACGACCAGTTGCTCGGCGTGACCGCCCGGACGGGCGAACCAGCCGAAGAAGGCGAAGACTGGGTCTCCCGGCCTCAGTCCGTTCACGCCCGGCCCGCAGTCGATGATGGTGCCCGCCGCTTCTCGCCCCGCGACGTACGGCGGCTCCTTGCCGCCTGGTGCGCCGGGCCCGCCCCGGGCGCGGATCTTGGTGTCGCTCGGGTTGAGGCCGGCGACCTCGACCGCCACCAGCACCTCCCCCTCGCCGGGCGGCTCGGGTTCAGGCCAGTCTTCCCGGACCTCGATGACATGGGCCGGACCATGACGAGGGACCACCGCGGCGCGCACGGCCCCAGCATGTCCCCTCGTCGCCGCTGGTCGCCGGACCGTCCTGGGGCGGGTGTTCAGGGACAGGGCGGATGCATGCCCGGGCGAGAGGCTAGAGGCGCTTTCGAAGAGTGCGAGACTTCGGCGACCAATTCGTCCCGGGCAGTGTCGATCACGCGAGCATGTCGGCATGCCGTACCCACAGTTCGAGGGTAAGCACGTCCACGACGCGCTGTACTCACCAAACGACAGTCTCGAATACGAGACGCGGCACGGGCTCGGTGCCTTCCCGGCGTGGGATTCGGCGATCCTCTTCTACCAGCGCCGGCTGCTGCAATGGGTGGTCCAGAGCGAGCCCACGGCCTCCAGAGCGGGATGGTGGGCGGATCAGACTGTCTTCACTCTCGGAGGAGAGGACGGTCGTATTGCCTTGGTCGGCGACTTCGGGTGGGGAGCGCCGATGGCAGCTCTCGTGCTCGAGCGCCTGGGCGCACTTGGTGTCTCAAGGGTGGTGAGCATCGGCACGGCAGGGAGTCTCCAGCGTCACATATCCATCGGTCACACTGTCGTCTGCGACCGCGCGGTACGAGACGAAGGCGTCTCGCATCACTACCTCCCTCCAGGCCAGTTCGCCCACGCGAGCCCCCAGCTCACTGCACGGCTGCACGCGGCGATGGACCAGAGCACGCTTGGGGCTTCGTGGACCATCGACGCCCCCTTCCGTGAGACCGTCGAGGAGGCTCGGCACTACCAGGAGGCTGGAATCCTCTGTGTTGAGATGGAGGCCGCAGCACTCATGGCGGTCGCCGAGGTTCGAGGTATCCAGTTCGCAACCGCATTCGCCATCAGCGACTCGCTCGCGGAGCTGCAGTGGGACCCCCAGTTCCGGGCCCCGGAGACTACCGAGGGCCTGCAGCGGCTTTCGCGCCGCGATCGGCGCACTCGCGTCGTAGCCGGCGGTCAGCGGTGGCCGACGGCCGTTGCTCGGGGACGGTCCCGCGCTGCCTCGTGTGGCACCTCTCGGCGAGCGGATCGAACCGAGCTACTGCGGCCCGTGACCCGGGACCATCCGAACACGTTCAGGACGGTGCCTCTCCGACGTCGGGAAGCGTCAGCGAGCCGTCCTCGCCGAGCGCGAAGCCTGGGTTATGGGCGACCTCCCACAGATGGCCGTCCGGGTCGCTGAAGTAGCCCGCATACCCCCCATAGAACGTCGCTTGGGGCTGGCGTGTCACTCTGCCACCTGCCTTCACCACTGCCGTGATTACCTCCGCTACCTCGCCCTCCGACCGCACGTTGTGCGCAAGCACGACGCCCGAGAAGCCCCCACTGTTGCCATCGACCTGTTCGATGCGGGAGTCCAGCGCGAGCTTCTCGCGGCTCCACAGCGTCAACACAATGCAACCTGCCTGGACGAAGACCGTCTCTTCGACCTCTTGGCCTTGCCAACCCAACTGCTCGTAGAACCTCCGAGAACGGTTGACGTCGGAGACACCGAGGGTGATGAGGTTGAGTCGCTGCTCCATAGGACCAACCTAACTTCCCCGCCGCGGACCGCCGCTTCTCCGCCACTCGGAGGTTCACCGTGCCACGGGCCGTCGCGTCAGGACAATGGCTTTGTCGCCGCCACCCGAAAGACGATGCCCATGGTGTTCCGGTGTACTTCGTCCACGTGGAACCCGGTCTCTTCCACGTAGGGGACCGGATCGCGGGTGATGTGGTCCGCCTGGAACCGCACGAACAGCGGATCGAGCGCGCGCTGAGCTGTGTAGACGACGCGGTTGACAGACCGGCCGTGCTCAACCAAGAGAAAGCGACCACCGGGTCGCAGCGCGCGAAACGCCTCTCGTGCCGCGGCCTGAGGCTCAGGGATGGTGCAGAACGTGTAGGTCGACACCACGGTGTCGAAGCTCTCGTTGGAAAGGTCAAGTGCCTGCACGTCGCCCACGGCAACACGGGCACGGTCCCCGAGACCGTGTTCCACGATCCGCTCACGAGCCATCGAGACCATTTGCTCTGACAGATCGACCCCCAGCACCCGGGTGGACGTCGAATATGCGGGCAGGTTCAGGCCCGTGCCGACCGCAAGCTCGAGCACGTCACCACGAGCGAGCGCAGTCGCCCACTCGCGACCACGGCCGAGGAAGAACCGCTCGCATCGCAGCATGGACCTGTCGTACCTGGGTGCCCCTTGTCAAAGACACGCCTGACCTTTTCGCTGTCGGCAGCGGCCATCGCTCGTGAGTCTGCCTCAAGGCCCTGAGTGCGGGCGAGCAGTTCCCGACGACGGCGGCGGCGCAAGGCGGCCCCTCCACCGATGCCCACACGGCCAGAGATCACGACCATCCTCATGACCGTCGTTCTGAGGAGTGGCGATCCGCGTTGTGACGGCGCTTGTCCGGTCGAAGCTCCTACGCTGCTCGGAACGAGTGACGGCAGGTAGGGCAGGGACGTGGATCGGAAGGCAATGACGTTGGACCAGGTCGCGGCACTGGTCGGTGAACCAGCCGATGAGCTGCGCCGCTGGCGCGACATGGGCCTGCTCGGTGAAGCTGGCGAGGATCCCAACGAGGCGTCGTGGGAGGCCGTCGAACGGGCCAGGCTCGTCCACTACGCCGCCGGTCGGGGAATCCCACCTGGTGAGATCGTGCGCATCAGTGCCGAGCAGGGCGACATGCTCGAGCCGTTCGTGCGGTGGTCACTACCGCGAGAAGGCGGCGTGTTCTTCACACGAGCGGAGGCCGCCGAGCGCAGTGGCCTAGAACCGGACCTGACCGATCAGGTCTTGGCCGCGGGTGGTCTGTGGGATCAGACGCACGTCGATGAGGACGATCTCGCCGCCTTGGAGATGGTCGCGACCGCCATCAAGTTCGGTCTGCCGACCGACGCACTGCTCCAGAGCCTGCGTGTGCTTGCCGATTCCCTCGGCAAGGTCTCCGAAGCCACGACAAGGCTTTTCCACCTGCACGTCCACGAAGTCCTGCGCGTCCAGGGTCTTCGAGGCGCCGAACTCATGGCCGCGACACAAGCAGTCGCCAACCCGTTGGCGGATCTCGTTGAGCCAGCCGTTCTCTACTTCCACCGCAAGAGCTGGGAGCGCGCCAACCGGGAGGACCTCATCCTCCATCTGCAAGAGGAGTCCATCGCTCCTGGTGAGTTCGTACGGACGCTGTTGTTCGTCGACATTTCCGGCTACACGGCGATGACGGAATCGATCGGAGACGCCGCAGTGGCGCGCGTCGTCGACCGCTTCGCCGGTCTCGTCCGACATACCGCGTCGGAGTGCAGCGGTGAGGTCGTCAAGCAGATTGGTGACGAGTTCATGCTCGTCTTTCCCGATCCCGCAGCGGCGGTCACATTCGGAACGACGATCACTGCCCGAGCCCGGCGCGATCTGACGCTGCCTCCCCTTCGCATCGGCGCACACAGCGGCAGCGTCCTCTACCGCGAGGGTGACTACTACGGAGCGACGGTCAACCTCGCTGCCCGCGTCACCTCGGTGGCGCGCGGAGGGCAGTTCGTCGTCACCGCGATCGTGCGCAAGCAGGCCCTTGGCGATTCAAGGTCCTTCAAGGCGTTAGGTGAGCACGTACTCAAGGGGATCGGCGAGCCGATCGCCTTGTTCGAGGTAACGGCCCCGTAGAACAGGCGAATGGCGACTGCCGACACCTGTTGGCGGCCACGCTGTCTGACCATGAGCCGGCATCGCTCCGTGACGATGAGACGGCCGGGTTCCATGTGCATGCCTCACCCCCACCAGGTGGCGCGCTTGCCCGTGATCTTGACCCGGGCCCGGCGCACGTCGGCGCCCTGAGCGCGTAGGTCCTCCACCGCAAGGCGCAACAGTCGGGATGCGCTGGCCCCGGTGATGGGCCCGGGGACGACGTCCAGGCGGAGCACGATGCGGCGCAGGGGATGCTTGGGCTTGGGCATGCTCAGTCCCGGCTCAGCTCGGCGGCGGCCCGCTTGGCACAGGCGTCATCCACGATGTCCTTGTTGTCGGCCGCGGCGGCGATGAGGGCGGCGGTGGCGGCGTTGTTGAGCTGGCGGGGCAGGCCGTTGGCCACCCGGTGCAGGCGGGCGATGGCGTCGTCGGCGAACAGCGCCTCGTCTCGCCCGGCCAGGCCGAGGTGGTGGCGCAGGTAGGCGGCGGACTCGGCCAGGTCCATGGCCTTGATCGAGAACCGGGTGGCGATGCGCTGGTCCAGGGCGGCGAAGACCCCCATGCGGAGCTGGCGGGACAGAGTCGGCTGGCCGAGGAGGATCCCGGCGAAGGGCGACGCCGAGTCCATGTCCTGGTTGGTGAGCAGCCTCAATTCCTCCAGCTGGGCCGGGGTGAGCAGGTGTGCCTCGTCAATCACGAGGACGACCCGGCGGTGGCGCTCGGCCTCCTCGGCCGCCAGCAGGTCCGTGGCCTGGGCCATCACCTCGGCCTTGTGGAAGCGGGGCTCGGCCCCGAGCGCCCGCACGATGGTCACATACAGGCCCCGGGTGCCGAAGGCGGGGTTGGCCACGTAGATGACCGTGTGGCGGGTGGGGTCCAGTCCCGCCACCGCGGCGCGCACCGACACCGTCTTTCCGGCCCCGACGTCACCCACGACGACCCCCAGGGCGGACTCCACGATGCAAAAGCCGATGCGGGCCACGGCCTCTTGGTGGGCGACGCGGGAGTAAAGGTCCTTGGCGGCGATCGACTTGGAGAACGGGGTGCGGGAAAGCCCGAAGTGCGCCACCCACGGGGCCCGGCTCATCGGGCCCCCTCGGCGCCCTCGCTGCCGTCGGTGCCCTGGCCGGCCTCCTCGGTGCCGAGGCCCGACAACGGCATCTGGGAGAACGAGATCGGACCGACCACCTCGGCCTCATGGGCGGCGGCCACCAAGCCCAGGTAGTCCACGCCCGTGGGTGGGGGATCGGGCCGGGGCGGCGGGGGCGTGGCCCGATGGGTGTGGCGTCCGATGACAAAGGGGGTGGCCACCCCGGCCGCTCGGCCCTGGTGGAACACCTCGATCACGGTCAGGTCCTCAGGGTCGAAGCGCAGCTCGACGCGCTGGCCGACCAGAGCGGGATCCACCGCATAGGAATTGGACTCGAGGCTCACCGTGGCGGTGCGGGTCACCCGCCGGGCCACCGACCATCTGAAGGCCTCGATCAACCGGGCCGGATCGGCGGCCCGGGGCGGGCCGGGCGCCTCGAAGCGGGCCATGGGTGTCTGGTTCGTCTCGGCGTGGACACGCCGGTTGGCCACCTGCTCGGCCCAGGCCTCGAAGCGGTCGTTGAGCTCGCCCCAGTCCTCGATGCCGACGTGTTCGGCCTCGGCGATGAACCTCTCCCGGATGAAGCGGTTGAGTCTCTCTTGCTTGCCCCGGCCCTCGGGTGAGTAGGGCTTGGAGTGGACCAGGCGGATGCCCAACACCGCGCAGGTCCGGGCCAGCGCGGCGTTGGAGAACGGCGCCCCGTTGTCGGCATACAGCACGACAGGAAGGCCCCGGCGCACGATGGCGGCCCGCAGCACCTCTTGGCCGGCCCGGGCGTTCTCGAAGCGATGGAAGCGTCCGTGCACCAGCAGCCGCGAGTGGTCATCCACGATCAGGAACAGCCGGGCCCGGCCCGATGAGGCCACCCGGGGGTGGGGCACCCAGGGCCCGACGAGCACGTCGGTGATCCATCGGTCGTTGGGCGCCTCGGCCTCGTAGCGCCCGAAGGCGCGGGGCTCGGCGGCCAGGGCTTCGGCGTGCAGGCCCCGCCGGCGCAGCTGGGCCCGCAGGGTGCGGGAGGCGACACGTAGGCCATGGCGGTGCCAGACGATGTCGGCGATCTGAGCTGCGGAGCGGGACGGGACCTCGAGACGAAGAGCCACCGCTTCTTCGAAAAGCTCCGGTCGGGCCCGCACCACGCCGGTATCGGCCCGGGGCCGGGGACGCAGGCCCTCCAGTCCCTTGGTCCGCCAGTCCCGGATCCAGCGGTCGATCGTTCCCCGGGCATAACGGCGCTGGGTGCCGTCGGGATGGGTGTGGGTTGCCGCCGCGATGGCCCGCACCACCACTCCCTTCTGCGCCGGGCTCAGCCGGGTGTTGGCCGCCTCGGCGATCACCGCCCAGCGGTGCAGGGCGATGGCCTCGGTGAGGTCTCTGTCCACCTTCGTCTCTCCTTGCCGGGCCCCGTTCAGGGCGCCGGGGGCATGAAACGACGGCTGCCGATCACGAACCAGAGCGGATCGCTGGTGGTCCCGAGGAGCCTCCCGCCGCTCACGATGCTGGCGAAGGCCCACAGGGCGACCCCGGCCACCCCGGCCCGGGCCAGCCCGGCGCGCCACGCCCCACGGATCGCCCCCAGGGCCAGCCCAACGGGATGGGCGCCGGGCCTTGCGGCGCTGCCTGGATCGCCCAGCTCGACGGCCAGAGCGGCGAAGCCGGCCCCCAGCGCCGGCGCCCGCCGGGAGAACCGACGAACCCAGTCCCGGGCGGTGGTGTGGGGGACATCGGCCGCCCCCGCCGCCGGGCGCACGCCACCGGAGCCGTCGACCACCGCGACTATCACCCCACCAACGGCGCTGACGACGTCCAGGCGTCCCACCAGGAGGAACGAGGGCAGAAGGGCATGGGAGCGACGGCAGGGCACGCACTGGCCCCGGGCCACCCAGGCCGGAGCGGAGATGCCGCCGGCCCGCACGTGGCGCTCATAGCCGGAGCGGAACTCCATCGGCTTGCCGCACTCGGGGCAGTCCGCCCGGGGGATGTCGACATTTCGGCCGGCGGCCAGGTACTCGTCGACTGACAGGGCGCAGGGCCATACGATGGCCACGGTGGCAACACCGCCTTGGACCCCTCCCGGACAGCGACCAAACTGAGGCGGGAGGGGTCCCTCGCGTACAGGGACCGGCCATCCTCGCCTTCAGCGTCACCACCGAACCAACGCTGGCGTCGTCAATCAGCGCAGCCGATTCACCCCCGACCAGCGCCACCAAGAGCTGCCGCTAACAACACCCGTCCAGCATCTACCCCGTGCCGACAGACGCCTCAGTCCGCCACGTTGACTTTGGCGACGACTCGGGTCGGCCGCACCCGCACGACCATCTCCGGGGCCACACCGTTCCGACGCCCATACTGCTCAGCGAGGTCAGCGCCCATATAGCGGCCGCCGAGACGGGTCGCCCAGAGCACCAGAGCGTCCCGGTCGGTCGACGCGAACGCAGTTCCGGAGATGGTCACAAAGCCAAATGGCGGCCTCTCGTCGTCCCAGCACAAGGACACTCGCGGATCCCGCAGGATCGCCTTTCCCTTGATCGTCTCGGACGACGTCATGAAGACAATGTCCTCGCCATCCAGGTCGACCCAGACCGGTGCGACGTGTGGCGATCCGTCAGAGCGGACCACGCCAAGCTTCGCGGTGCGCACGGGAGTGGCCAAGACGAACTCCCGCCACCAGCCTTGAGGAGCATCGGTATAGCCCATGCCCACGGTCTATACCCGGACCAGAACCGGCTTGCCGCGCCATGTGATCCTCACACATCCTGCCGGCCTCCACCCAGGAGCTGGCGGGCGGAGCTCCGGCTCTCTGATTCCCGCCATTGGTCACGACCGGGAAGCCGGCGGGACCGCACCCACGGTTGCGATCGGCTAGATGACCCCGCTCACCGAACATGGCGACGGAAGGACGCCATGTCGAGCTCGTGTCGATGCCGCTGCGCACTGGTGCCGTCCCAATCGTCGACCTGCTCGCGCGCCCACGCCACCCAGCCGTCGATCGTCTCGATGTGGCGCCAGAGGAGCTCGTTGATGAGCGAGTTGATGTGAACCCGTTCGGGGAATGGCCCGCCGTCGGTCATCTCGTACTCGCGTGCCAGCGCCATCCCGGTGGCACGCATTTCCCTGGCCCACCGTTCGATGGCCTCGATCGTGGCCCAGGTGTCCCCCTTGGTCCCCCGGTCGGCAAAGAAGAGCTTGAGTCCGCCCTCGAACTCGAGCGCGGGCCCGGCGCCGGGCTGGCCTAGCCACGATCGCAGGGCCCGGCGGCCCGCCGGGGTGATCGAATACATCGTCCGTCGCCGTCGACCGGTCGGTCGCTGCTCCGCCGTCGCCAGCCCCAGTGAAACGAGGCGCTTGGCTGACTCGTAGATCTTGCTCTCGGCCCGCGGCCACAAGAAGCGCAGGCTGCGTTGTGACTGCTGAACGAGGTCGTAGGCGGACCACTCGCGCCGAAGGGTGAGAAGACCCAGCAGGGCGTAGTTCGTCGCGGTGAGGGGCTGATCGACACCTTGACATTACTCCCGTCGGGAGTAAGGTCGACCACCATAGACCCAGGGGGGGACATGATCGTCATCCGCTTCAAGGTGAGGTGTCAGCCCGACAAGACCGACCGGATGAGCGAGGCCTTCCTCGACGTGATCGCCCCGAGTCGTGCCGTCGCCGGCGTCGTCAGCTTCGACATCGCCAACGACCTTGCCGACCCGGACGCGTTCATCGCCACTGAGGTCTTCGAAGACCAGGAGGCACGGGATCGTCAGGAGTCCTTGCCCGAGGTCGGCAAGGTGATGGCCTTGCTCCCCCAGTCCCTGGCAGGACCACCGGAGGCGACCATCTTCCACGTCTCCTCCTCAGCGCCGGCCATGTGACGGGCGCGGGGTGACTATCACCAGGTCCAACCCGGGACCGGTTCTGGTGGCGCCTCCTCGGCGGGGGTGACGCCTACCGGGGCGGGGTGAACTCGCCCCGCTCGGATTCGCTCAGGGCACGGAAATGGCAGGCGCCGAGGTGGTCGTCGACGACACCGAGGGACTGCATGGCGGCGTAGGCCGTAGTCGGCCCGACGAAGCGAAACCCATGCTTGCGCAGCAGCCCGGACAAGGCCCGGGACTCAGGGGTCGAGCCGGGCAGGTCGGCCATGGTCCGGGGAGGCCGGCGCCTCGGTGGTTCGTGGCGCCAGAGCAGCGCGGCCAGGGAGATCCCTTCCTCCCGCAGCCGGAGGGTGGCCCTGGCGTTCTCGATGGCGGCCACGATCTTGGCCCGATGGCGAACGATGGTGACATCGGCGAGCAGCCGCTCCACGTCGGCCTCTCCGAAGGCGGCCACCACGGCGGGGTCGAAGGCGGCGAAGGCCCTCCGGAACCCCTCTCGTTTGCGCAGGATGGTGAGCCACGACAACCCGCTCTGGAAACCCTCCAGGCACAGCTTCTCGAACACCCGGCCATCGTCGCTGACCGGCCGTCCCCACTCGAGGTCGTGGTAACGCTGGTACTCGGGCGCGGAGGTGGCCCAGGGGCATCGAGCCAAGCCGTCCTCGCCGACGACGATCGCGCTCATCGCCAAATGGTGCCGGGTCCGGGCGCACCGGGATCGATGCGCCCGGTCCGGATCAGGATCGCCAGCGCCGTCCCGCCTCGCCGACCAAGACCCGCCCGAACTTCAGGTCGGGGAAGTGGGCACCCACTCCCGGGTCGCCCGATCGCTCCAGCTCGGCCCACATCCGCTCCCTGGTCCTGCGGGCCAGGGCCGGATCCACATCGGAGATCGCTCCCCACTCCGTCTCGTCCAGCTGCACGGGACAGCTGATGGCGTCGCCCAGCAGGATGGCCCGCTCCAGCCCCTCGGAGAGGACGATCACGAGATGGCCCGGGGTGTGCCCGGGAGCGGCCAGGGCGGTGACACCCGGCGCGATGGGAGCGTCGCCCTCGATCAGCGTCACCCTGCCGTCGTCGAGCAGACGGCGGAGGCCGTCACGCACCTGGGGCAGCATCAGGTCGGTCCCCTCGACGACGAAACGTGTCCAGTCGCCCTCCCCCACGAAGAGGGCGGCGTTGGGGAACGTCGCCTTGCCATCTCCGTCGACCAGCCAGCCGCAGTGGTCGATGTGGAGGTGGGAGCAGACGACCGTGCCGACCGTCTCGGGCCTCACTCCGGCGCCCGCCAGCTCCCCCATGAGCTTGCCGCCGATGAAGGTGTCGCCCGACATCTCACCCAGTCCGGCGTCGACCAGCACCGTCTCTTCGCCTAGCGGCCCTCCCTGGACAACGAAGCAGCCGATGGGCATGTGCATCTTGCCGTCGGGTCCCACGAGGTCCTCATGGCCCTCGAACGTGGCCAAGGGGCCGAAGTACTCGGGCCCGGTTATGAACTCGCCGTCGTTGACCGCAGTGAGGCTCAGCTCACCGATCTTCATGCCCTGTCGCCTCCCCACGACTCGCGGTCTCCTCGGAAGAACCCACCGCAGGGCACGAACGTAGCCGGGGGGCCCGTTGTCCCCGCGACCTACCCGGGCCGGGTCAGCCAGGACCGGGGGGAGCGCCAGGGGGGAGAGCGCCCCGGCAGTGCGGCCCGGCCGCCGCCCGCCGCCGAGCCTCGTGCCGGGCAGCCAGGCCGACCAGCTCGGGGGCGTCGAGCATGAGATCCACCGGCCTCTGGCGCTCGAGGATCGGGTTGCTCACCACGAACCACGCGGCGATGTCCCACTCCGACCGGTCACCCAGATGGCGGAGGACCTCGGCGACCCCGGCCAGGGGCTGGCCGTCGGGCCCGAACTGAAAGGCCGGGTACCACGTCCTGCCTCGGTGGGGCACGGCGAAGATGCGCCCGTCCTTGCGCCAGCGGTAGGCGAGCTGGGACTTGTTGCTGGCGTCCGAGCCGTTGAGGCGGGAGACCTCGGCCGCGGTGAGCCCGCCGAAGTCGCGAAGCACGCGGGTGCGGAACTGCGCCACCCGGCGGGCCTGCTCAAGGGTGCGGGCGCTGGGCACCCACCTCCCGAGGCAGCAGGCTCTCCACCAGGCGCTCGAGCTCGAGGCGCTCACCGCGGTTGGCCGCGTCGGCCAGCGAGCGCAGGGAATCGCCCATGGCGCCGTTGACCTCCAGCGCCGCGGCGACGACGTAGGCGGCCCCCAATCCCTTCATGGCCGGATAGCGCCGCGCCAGCAGCCGCCTGCCCCGCTCGTCCAGCTCGACGACCTCGACCCTGCGCCCGGCCCGGCCGTTCATGGCAGCAATTGTCCGGGGGGCGGGCGTCCGGGGGGCGGACGCCCCTAGACCGCTTCGTCGCCCAGCTCTCCGGTCCGGATCCGCATCACCCGGTCGAGGTCGTAGGCCCAGATCTTGCCGTCGCCGATCTTCCCGGTGCGGGCCGAGATGGCGATGAGGTCGATCACCTTGTCGACCTGCGTGGCCTCGACCAGCACCTCGACCTTCACCTTGGGAACGAAGTCGACCTTGTACTCGGACCCCCGGAAGGTCTCCGTCTTGCCCCCCTGGCGGCCGTACCCCTGCACCTCGGAAGCGGTGAGGCCGAGGATGCCGGCCCCCCTGAGGGCCTCCTTCACCTCTTCGAGCTTGAACGGTTTGATGATGGCGGTCACCAGATGGGCCATGGGTCTCTCCTATGGGCGTCGTCTGCTGGGGATGAAGGCGGGGTCTCCGTCAAACGGGCACGTCCTCCTCCTGTCGAGGCGGGACGACGGAGACCCGCTCTCTCGTCATGCCATTGCCGGGCAAGTTGGCCGGGGTCGAGTAGGTCATGCCCTGCCCGAACTCGACGTGGTACGCCGGCGTGCCGTGCTCGTGGATGTCGAGGCCTTCCAGCTCCCCCTCGCGGGAGACACGCAGGGTCCAGGAGCCCCTGATGGCCTTGATGGTGTACATGACGAGCAGGGTGACGCTGAGCACGACGACGACGCAGGTCAGGCTGCCTATGGCCTGGGCCCGCAGCTGCGCCGTACCCCCGCCGTAGAAGAGCCCCTTGACCACCGTCGAGGTGTCGGGCCCGTCCGCGGTGGGAACGCCGTACTGGCCGGTGGCCAGCAGCCCGATGCTGAGGGTGCCCCAGATCCCGGCCAGGCCGTGCACGGGCCAGGCGCCGATGGGGTCATCGATGCGCAGGTGCTCCAGGAGATCGATGCCCAGGGGCACCACCACTCCGGCGACGGCCCCGATGACGATGGCGCCCCAGGGCGAGACCCAGTAGCAGGGCGCGGTGATGGCCACCAGCCCGCCCAGGAAGCCGTTGACGGAGATGCCCAGGTCCCACTTCTTCGATCTCGGGTACACGAAGAACACGGCCATCATGCCCGCGGCGCACGCGGCCAGGGTGGTGTTGGCCGCCACCCGGCCGATCCCCTGCCAGTCCATGGCCGACAGGGTCGAGCCCGGGTTGAAGCCGTACCAGCCGAACCACAGGATGACGCCGCCGATGGCGCCCATGGTGAGGTCGTGGGGCGGCAGCGGGCCTCCCCCGTCCCGCTTGAACTTGCGTCCCAGACGAGGTCCCAGGGCGATGGCACCGCCCAGGGCGATGAAGCCGCCCACGGTGTGCACGACGGTGGAGCCGGCGAAGTCACGGAACACCGTCCCCCCGGTCCAGCTGTGGAACCACCCCATGGTGTTGCCCAGCCAGCCCCCGGGGCCCCAGGCCCAGTGTCCGAAGATGGGGTAGATGAAGCCCGACACGCAGGCGCTGTAGAGGATGTCGCCCTTGAAGCCGGTCCGCCCCACCATGGCCCCCGAGGTGACGGTGGAGGCGGTGTCGGCGAAGGCGAACTGGAAGAGGAAGAAGGCGAGGAAGGCGACCTTGGTCGAGCCGTAGGCCGCGGTCATTCCGTGCAGGAAGAAGAACTGGTGGCCGATGATGCCGTTGCCTGAGCCGAACTGGAAGGCGAAGCCGATGGCCCAATAGAGCATCCCGCACAGGCACGTGTCGAAGACGCACTCGAGCAGGACGTTCACCGTCTCCCGTGACCGTGCGAAGCCCGCCTCCAGGGCCATGAACCCGGCCTGCATGAAGAACACGAGAAAGGCGGTGACGAGAACCCAGATGGTGTTCACCGGGCTCACGAAGTCGTTCGTCTGGTGGACGACGTCGGCCAAGGGAGACGCACCCGCGGCGGAGTCGAAGTAGGAGGAGAAGCCCTTGACCAGGAGCAAGAGCGCCGCGATGCCGATCATCTTCCCGCCCACGATCACCGCCAGCAGGCGGCGGGTGTCCCTCTGCTTCAGCCGTTGCAGCCGTGTTCTGATCATGGGCCGGGACGGTATGGGTGCCTCGTTTCCGAGCCGTGCCCGGCGCGTGAACGGCGCGTGAACGGTCTTTATGGAGTCTTTATATCGGCGGGGGCGGCCCTACCCTTCCCGACGTGGGGCTGGAGCGAGCGCCGCTGCTGGCCGACGACGCCCTCACCGGCGCGCCCTGGTGTCGCGCCCACAGCGACCTGGTCGACGCGTGGCTGGCCGGCCTGCTGCAGAAGGCGGAGAACGGGGGCGGCGACGGCGTGGCTCTGGTCGCGGTCGGCGGCTACGGCCGCAGGGAGCTGTGCCCCGAGAGCGACATAGACGTGATGCTCGTCCACCGGCGCCGGCCCGACGTGGCCCGGCTGGCCGACCACATCTGGTACCCGATGTGGGACGAGGGCCTCCACGTAGGCCACAGCGTGTGCACCGTCAGGGAGGCGCTGGCCCTGGCCACCGACGATCTCGACACCGCCACCGCGCTGTTGAGCGCCCGCCACGTGGCCGGTGATCCGCGGCTGACCGACGAGCTCGCCCGCCAGAGCCTGACCCGGTGGGAGAAGCGGTCGAAGCGCTGGCTGACCGAGCTGGGCGGCCGGGTGGAGGTGCGCCACGGCAAGGCGGGCGAGGTCTCCTTCCGCCTCGAGCCCGACCTCAAGGAGGGGCGGGGCGGGCTCCGGGACGTGCAGTCACTGCGCTGGGCCCAGGCCGCCCAGCCCGTCCTGCTCGACCACGACGAGGCCGCCCTCGCCCCCGCCTACGGCGTGCTGCTCGACGCCAGGGTGGAGCTCCAGCGCCGCACCGGCCGGCCCACCAACGTGCTCGCCCTCCAGGAGCAGGACGCGGTGGCGGCCGCCCTGGGCCTGAGCGGCGCCGACGAGCTCATGGCCCGGGTGGCGGAGGCGGCCCAGGTCATCGCTTGGACCAGCGACGACACGTGGCGGCGGATCCGCTCCGCCCTCCGCGGCCCGCTGGGCCGCATCAGCCGCCGGGCCCGGCCCCTGGGGCCGGGCGTGCACCTGCGCGACGGAGAGGTGGGCCTGGACCTCGACGCCGCCGCTGCGGGCGAGGCGACGGTCGCCCTGAGGGTGGCCGCCGCCGCAGCCGCCCACCACACCGTGATCGACCGGGCCTCGCTGGAGTGGCTGGCGGCCAACGCCCCGGCCCTTCCCGACCCCTGGCCCGAGGAAGCCCGCTCCCTGTTCGTCGATCTCCTCCTGGCCGGACCGGCCGCGGTCAGGGTCATAGAGGCCCTCGACCGGAGGGGCGTTTGGCCGCGCATCGTCCCCGAGTGGCGGGCGGTCCGGGCCCGGCCCCAGCGCAACCCCTACCACCGCTACACCGTCGACCGGCATCTGCTGGAGGCGGCCGCCAACGCGGCCCGCCTCTCCCGCGCCGTGGGCCGGCCCGACCTCCTCGTCACCGCCGCCCTCCTACACGACCTGGGCAAGGGCTACGGCGGGGACCACACCGAGGTGGGCGTCGTCCTGGCCCGCACCATCGCCGCCCGCATGGGTTTCGGCGCCGCCGACGTGACCACCCTCGCCGCCCTGGTCGAGCACCACCTCCTCCTGCCCGACGTGGCCACCCGCCGGGACATCGACGATCCCACCACCATCGCCCGGGTGGCAGAGGCAATCGGCTCCGAGCCCCGCCTTCGCCTGCTGGCCGCCCTCACCGAGGCCGACGGGCTGGCGACGGGTTCGGCCGCGTGGGGCCCGTGGAAGGCCGAGCTCGTGAGCCAGCTGGTCGAGAGGGTCGCCCATGTGCTGCAGGGCGGTGACATGGGCGAGATCGTGGCCCAGCAGTTCCCCGGCGCGGCCCAGCTCTCCCTGCTCGCGGGCCCGGGCACCCGCATCGACGCCAGCGGCGACCGGCTCACCCTGATGACCGACGACCGGCCCGGCATCTTCAGCCGGGTGGCGGGGGTGCTCGCCCTTCACGGCCTCGACGTCCTGCAGGCCGCGGCCTACTCCAGCGACGAGGGCCGGGCTCTGGCCTCCTTCCGCGTCAGCGACCCGCTCCGGCCCGAGGTCCCCTGGCCCCGCGTGGTCGCCGACCTCGAGCTGGCCCTGGTGGGGAGGCTCGCCATCCACGCCCGTCTGGCCGAGCGGGCCCGGACCTACGGCCGCTCCCGACCCCCGGCCACGGGCCCGGCGCCCACGGTGACCTTCGACGACGACGCCTCGACCAACGCCACTGTGATCGACGTGCGGGCTCCGGACGCCATCGGGGTTCTCTACCGGATCACGCGCGCCCTCACCGAGCTCGACCTCGACATCCGCTCGGCCAAGGTGCAGACCATCGGCCATCACGTCGTGGACGCCTTCTATGTGCGCGACGGCTGCGGCGGCAAGATCACCGACCGCCACACCTTGGGCGAGCTGGAGCGGGCCATCCTCCACAGCCTCGCCGGCGCGACCACGGCCTGAGGCGCCGGCTGGCGCCGCCCCTGCCGGCGGGGACGCTAGGAGGCGGCCCGACGGGGGCGCTCGACCTTGGCCGGGGTCTCGGGCCGGGTGACCAGGGTGGGGTTGACCCGGTCCAGCACCACGGAGCGGTCCACCACGCACTTGCCGATGTCGGAGCGGCTGGGCAGGTCGTACATGACCTCGAGGAGGACCTCTTCGAGTATGGCCCGCAGCCCCCTGGCCCCGGTGCCCCGCAGCAGGGCCTGCTCGGCCACCGCCTCCAGCGCGTCCTCGGCGAACTCCAGCTCCACGTTGTCGAGCTCGAACACCCGGCGGTACTGCTTGACCAGGGCGTTCTTGGGCTCGACCAGGATGCGCACCAGGGCCTCCAGGTCCAGGTTGGACACGGCCCCGATGACGGGCAGGCGGCCCACGAACTCGGGGATGAGGCCGAACTTCAACAGGTCGCCGGGCAGCACGTGGCGCAGCAGCTCGCCCTCGTCCTTCTGGCCCGCCCGCACCACCTCGGCCCGAAAGCCGATGCCCTTGCGCCCGATGCGGCCCTCGATGATCTTGTCCAGCCCGGCGAAGGCCCCCCCGCAGATGAACAAGATGTTGGTGGTGTCGATCTGGATGAACTCCTGGTGGGGGTGCTTGCGCCCCCCCTGGGGGGGCACCGAGGCGGTGGTGCCCTCCAGGATCTTCAACAGGGCCTGCTGCACGCCCTCGCCCGACACGTCGCGGGTGATGGAGGGGTTCTCGCTCTTGCGGGCGATCTTGTCGATCTCGTCGATGTAGATGATGCCCGTCTCGGCCTTCTTGACGTCGTAGTCGGCGGCCTGGATGAGCTTGAGCAGGATGTTCTCCACGTCCTCGCCCACATAGCCCGCCTCGGTCAGCGCGGTGGCGTCGGCTATGGCGAAGGGCACGTTGAGCATGCGGGCCAGGGTCTGGGCCAGAAGGGTCTTGCCACAGCCGGTGGGGCCCAGCAGCAGGATGTTGGACTTGGCCAGCTCCACGTCGGCGTCGTGGTAGGCGCCGGCCTGCACCCGCTTGTAGTGGTTGTACACGGCCACCGACAGGATCTTCTTGGCGTAGTCCTGGCCTATGACGTAGTCGTTGAGGAAGTCGAAGATCTCCCTGGGCTTGGGCAGCTCGTCGAAGCGCACCTCGGAGGACTCGGCCAGCTCCTCTTCGATGATGTCGTTGCACAGGTCGATGCACTCGTCGCAGATGTACACGCCCGGGCCGGCGATGAGCTT
>Ga0209577_10001087_pt1 | contig 27201 bp, 26 predicted proteins | sample GraSoiAngelo_109_FD_185874 | JGI IMG/M metagenome (GOLD analysis project Ga0209577, IMG submission 185874) | Grasslands soil microbial communities from the Angelo Coastal Reserve, California, USA - 14_0903_12_20cm (SPAdes) (version 2) | ecosystem: Environmental > Terrestrial > Soil > Grasslands...
AAGCCTGACCGATGATGATCGGGCCTGACCCGATAATCAGAATCTTCTTAATGTCTTTTCGCTTCGGCATGTTCTCCCGCGAGACTTTCTCAGCGCCGCGAACTCCCGGGTTGAGCGAATTCCTTCATCAAATCGGTGAACTGCGTGAATAAATAGTGCGAATCGTGCGGTCCGGGCGACGCTTCGGGGTGATATTGCACGCTAAAAAGTGGGAGGGATTTGTGGCGCATGCCCTCATTGGTGTGATCGTTCAAATTGATGTGCGTAATTTCGACTTTACTGGAAGGCAGGGATTCCGGGTCGACACAAAAACCGTGATTCTGCGCGGTGATTTCGACTTGTTCCGTCAGCAGATTCTTTACCGGATGGTTCGACCCGTGATGGCCGAATTTCAGTTTGAACGTCTTCCCGCCCAGGGCCAGCCCGCAAACTTGATGCCCAAGGCAAATCCCGAAAATCGGGACGTGGCCGACCATTTTGCGAACGTTTTCGACAGCGTATCCCATAGGTTCCGGATCGCCTGGCCCGTTCGAGAGGAAGACGCCGTCCGGCTTCATCGCCAGAACGTCTTCTGCAGAAGTTTGCGCAGGCACGACGTAGACTTCGCAATTGTGGTCCACAAGTAGCCGCAAAATATTTTGCTTAATTCCGTAGTCATAAGCGACGACGCGATGTTTCCGCGTTTCCGCCTGTGCGTCTGATTCGCCCATTTGTTCCGACCAGGGCGAGACGGCGACTTCGACGGAGCCTTTATCCCACCCGTACGGCTTTCCGCAAGTGACGCGGCCGGCGAGTTCCAGCCCGGCCATGCTTGGCAATTGTTTGGCTTCGAAAACCAATTGGTCGGCAGGCGTTCCGTCCGTCGCGACAATACCGCGCAGCGCGCCGACGTTGCGAATGTGGCGCACCAACGCGCGAGTATCGATATCCCAAATGACGGGAATTTTGTGCCGGTTCAAGTACAACTGCGCGGTTTCCGCCGAGCGCCAGTTGGAGGAGACCTGCGAGAATTCCCGGACGATGAGCGATTCGATGTAGGGACGCGAGGACTCTTCGTCTTCGAGGTTAGCGCCGACATTTCCGATGTGCGGATACGTCAAACAGACGATTTGCCCGGCGTAGCTGGGATCGGTGAAAACTTCCTGGTAACCGGTGAGGCTGGTATTGAAAACGACTTCGCCGCCGCGGCGCGTAATCGCGCCTGCCGCGCGGCCGTTAAAGACGCGCCCGTCTTCCAGCGCGAGTGTCGCGGGTCGGTGCTGAACCTCGGTCAGTGGGGCCTCCCATTTTTCTCATCAAGCTGTGCCATTCACTTTGTATCGGAGTCGGTCGTCGAGAGCGAGCCGAAATGATCGACGGGCCAATAGGCAAATACGGCGCGCCCATAAATGTACCGGCTTTCGACCGGACCGAAAACGCGCGAATCGTTGGAGCTGATGCGATGATCGCCCATGACGAAGTAGCTGTCCTTCGGAACGTGCACCAGCGCAAAATCGCTCAGGTCCTCGTATTGGGCCGGAACATAAGGCTCGGGCACAAGTTTCCCGTCGACGTACACAGCGCCCTGGCGTATTTCCACCGTTTCGCCAGGCAGACCGATCACGCGCTTGATGAAAGACTTCGAGCGATCGAGCGGATACCAGAACACGACCACATCACCGCGCTCGATGGGCTCGAACCTGTAAACGAATTTGTTGATGAAAATGCGTTCCTGGTCGGAGAGCAGGGGAGCCATGCTGGTGCCCTCGACTTTTACCGGCTGATACAAGAAAACGATGATCACCAATGCGAGACCGATAGCGATCAGGAGGTCGCGCGTCCAGACGCGAATCTCGTTGCGCAGGGAGTGCGCAGGCGCGGGCCGTCCCGTGGCGGTTGATTCTGAGCGGTCACTTCTCACGCCGGGAGTCAATTGGCTAGCCGCAAGAGAGGATGATGCCGGAGCTGGGGTCTCCGGTGATGTCGAGGTCGCGGGCTGTTTCTCGTCCAGTCTTTCCATTTTGAGGCGCCTTGTATTTATAGCATGGCCATTGCGACCCGCGCCAGATACGATTTACCGCTTCGTGTCGGAGGGGGAAGCTGCCGTGTTTACGTACACTATATTCAGATTCGCGGGGCCCCCGGCTCGTTGCTCTGCGATATCGAGTACTGAACGAACTGCGAAAAGACTTGGGGGTTGGCCCAGCCTCCGTTTAGTCGTCACCAAGGGCGAAGTTCAGAGAGGCTAGCGCGGTGACGACAGCGGTTTCGGTACGCAGAATCTTGCGACCGAGGGACGCTTCGCTAAACCCCGCCTTGCAAGCGGAGGCAAACTCCGCCTCGGTCCAGCCGCCTTCGGGACCGATTCCCAGGATTGCGCTTGCCGCCCGCTGGTCTTGCAGAACCCTCCGCAAAGACGAAGCGGTTGGCCGCTCGGAAAGCATCACGCGCAAACCTTCTTTGTGGGAAGCGAAAGCGATTTCCGGCTTTGAGAGGCTCTCCAGTACCGGCATGCTGAGGCGCCGCGATTGCTGCGATGCTTCCAGCAAGATCTTCTTCCAGCGCTCTGACCGTTTTGCTGCCGCGGCAAGCAAGGCTTTCTCGCTGCGCTCCGCGGCGAGCGGCACGATCGCGCTTACTCCCAGTTCGGTGGCCTTTTCGAGCGCCCATTCGAACGCGTCAAATTTCACTACGGCCAGCAGCAGCGTGACATTCACACTAGAGTGAGCGGCGGGCAACTCCTCGAGCAAGGAAAACTGTACGCGGTCGCGTGTGACACTCTCGATCCGACTGAGCCACACTTTTTGGCCATCGCTCAGCTCATAGAGCTGGCCGGCCTGGGCGCGCAACACGCGGCCCAAATGGTGCGCGGCGTCACCTTCGATGATGGCGGTGTGCCCTGCAAATTGGTCCACGAAAAATCGTCTTCGCACGCGGAGATTCTACCTTAGGTAAAGGAATTCCTGCTTGTAGACAACAGAAAAAGATGCGGAGACGCAGAGGGCGGTGTAGCTCAGGCCTTCTGGCCTGTGGATTTTCCACGACGGATCGAAGGAACCTCACCCCTAAAGGGGTGAGCTACAACGCTACCCGAAGATGTCTTTGACTTTGTCGAAGATCGAAGAGTTACGGTCCGCGGGCTTGTTTTCCACTTTGAGAGTGGCCCCGAGCTGCTCGATCAATTTGCGCTGGTCGCGCGTGAGCTTTGTCGGCGTCAGGACGCGCACGTGATAGTACAAATCACCTTTGCCGCCGCCGCGCGGATCAGCCAGTCCCTGGCCTTTGATGCGAAACACGGCGCCGCTCTGCGTGCCTTCCGGAATTTTCAGCTTCTCTTCCCCGTTCAAACCCGGCACTTGTAACTCTGTCCCGAGAGTCGCTTGGGCAATGCTCACGGGAATCGTGCAATACAAGTCCGCGCCGCGCCGTTCGAAGAAGGGATGCTCTTTCACTTCAAGCACGACATACAAATCGCCGGCTGGCCCATCGTTCGGCCCGGGTTCGCCTTCCCCCGCGACGCGCAGGCGCGTTCCGGTGTCCACGCCAGGCGGAATCCGCAGCTCGATGGTCTTTTCGCGCTCGAGGCGCCCCTGGCCTCGGCACTCCGGGCAACGCTCTTTAACAATTTGTCCCGCGCCCTGGCACGCCGGGCAGGTGCGCGTGATGGTGAAGAAACCTTGTTGATAGCCCAATTGCCCACGGCCACCGCAGGTTTGGCAAGTTTGAACGCCGGTGCCTTTTTTCGCGCCTGTGCCGTTGCAAGCCTCGCAGTATTCCTGGCGCGGCAGCTTGATCTTGGTAGTCACTCCCGCGGAGGCTTCCTCGAACGTGAGCGACATGTCGTAGCGCAAGTCGGCTCCGCGTTGTGCTCGGCTACGCCCGCGACGGCTGCCGCTCCCTCCGAACAAATCCTCGAACCCGAAAAAATCTCCGAAAATGTCGTGGAAATCCTGGAAGACGGTGCTGTCGAAACCCTGACCGGCGCCTGCGCTGGAAAGTCCCGCGTGGCCGTAGGTGTCGTAAATTTGCCGCTTCTGAGCGTCGCTCAGGACGCTGTACGCTTCGGTGCACTCGCGGAACTTCACTTCCGCCTCGGCTTTGTTTTCAGGATTGCGGTCCGGATGCCACTTCAGCGCCGCCTTGCGGTAGGCAGATTTGATTTCGTCGACCGCTGCCGTTCGCGTAACGCCCAAGACTTCGTAGTAATCCCTTTGATGTCCCTTGGCCATGGAAACTCTGAATCTCCTTTAGTTCGCTGCTTCTTTCGATGCGGGACTGGGATGCACGGCTACGCGCACCATCGCCGGACGGAGAACGCGTCCATGAAACACATATCCCGGCTGAAAAACCTGCAGAATCGTGCCGTCTTTGTGGTCCGACGTTTCAGCGCGGTCCACGGCCTGGTGTAAGTGCGGATCAAAGGACTTTCCGAGGGGATCGATCCGCTCGACTCCGAGCTTCGTCACACTGTCCAACAGTTGCTTGTAGATGAGCTCAAATCCTTTGCGGTAATTTTCGTATTCAGCCTCGCGATGCGCCGCGAGAGCATGCTCAAAACCATCGATGATGGGAATGAGCCCTTCGATCACGCGAGCCGTGGAGCGCCTGGAATCTTCAAAACGCTCCTTCTCGATCCGCTTGCGGTAATTGTCAAAGTCGGCTTGCCGCCGAAGCAGCGTTTGGCGCAATTCTTCCAGGTCCGCGGTCAGCTTGGCCAGCTCCGCATCAGCTTTCGCGGTATCGGCAGCGACGGCCTGAGCTTCCGCGGATTGTTCGGCGCTCAGGCCGCTCTCTTCCTTATTAACGTTGATATTGACGTTTACATCTTTGTTGCTCAATTTCTTTTCTCTCCTGTGCCAAAAAGTTCTCAAGGCTTGCTCAGCGCTTCGCTGAAGAGCTGCGCGACGTATGCGACGGCGGTCATGGCGCGCTCGTAATGCATGCGCGTCGGCCCCAGTACGCCAAGCGAACCCTGGACCAAATCGTTCCTGGTGTATGCGGCGCTGATGAGGGCCAGGTTCTCGCCTGCTTCAGAAATTTCCTTCACGCCGATTTGCACGTGTACCGGTTCGGGCGTTTCAATGCAGGCATTCAACACCGTGACAAGCCGGTGCTTTTCCTCGATAGCTGCCAGCAAATCACGCAACTGCGCCTGGTCCACGAATTCCGCTGCACCGATGATCTGCGCCGTGCCTTCGACGTGCACGTGCGCTGCGGCTTCATCTCCCAACACCGCTGGGTCGCACAATGTCAGAGCGCTTTGCGCCATGCCTTCGTAACGCTCACGCTCCGTCGCCAGCTTCTGCAAAAGGTCGGCGCGGATGGCTTCTAGCGTCCAGCCGGAGTAGTGACGATTCAAGAAGTCCGCAGTCGCGTCGAGTTCCCCCTGGGTGAACAACCGGTTGGGGCGCAGGATTTTGTCCCGCGTATTCCCGCCGGGCGAAATGAGCACAACGACTACGCGGCCGTCAGGAAGGAGCCACATCCGCGCGTGCTCCAGGACGGTCTTGCCCAAAGGAGGCGACACAATGATGCCAAGGCCGTTTGAAACTTCCGCTAGCACGTGGCCGGCGCGTTCGGTAATTTCCGCCGCGCTGGTGGCGCCTCCCATCTCGCGCTGGATCCATTCACGATCCACCGCGGTGATGGTTGCTTGCGAAGCAATCTCTTGCGCAAAGAACCGGTATGCCGCCGCTGTCGGCACGCGCCCTGCCGAGGTATGCGGCTGATACAGAAAGCCGCCATCCTCCAGATCGGCCATCACGTTACGAATCGTGGCGGTGCTCAGGGATTCCTCAAACGCTTTGGATATCGCGCGCGAGGACACAGGTTCTCCTGTCTCGATGTACGCGCGGACGATATCCGCCAGAATCTGGCGGTTGCGCCGTTCTTGGAGGGCTGAATTCCTCATAGCAGCACTCTACTCCTAGTGCTAAAGAGCGCCACCTACTATTGTAGAAAGCGTGTCAAGCGGGGTCAATGTAAGACACTTCTCGGTTGGCGGTAAAAAATAGATGAGGCAGGACTTATCCTGCGTCTAACAGCCGCCTCTTTTGGCTATTCCCTAGTTTCGTGGCAAAACTAATTGTTGTCGATTTGAGCGCGCTGCAGTTTGTCGGAATAATCGATGTACACTGTCTTCCACTCGGTGAAGAAATCGATTGCGGCAATGGCTGCTTCGCGATGGCCGTTGCCAGTTTGCTTGGTGCCACCGAAGGGCAGGTGAGTCTCCGCACCGATGGTCGGCGCGTTCACGTAGACAATGCCGGTGTAGAGATCGCGGGTGGCCTGAAAGGCGCGGTTCACGTTGCGCGTGTAGATGGAAGCTGACAACCCGTAGGGCACGCCATTTGCAACGTCAATGGCATCTTCCAAATTGTGGATGGGAATCACGCAGACGACTGGCCCGAAAATCTCCTCCTGCGCGATGCGCATATTCGGCCTGCAGTCGCCGAACACTGTCGGTTCGTGGAACGAGCCCTTCGCGTATACGCCTCCCTCCAGGCGGTTTCCGCCCGTCAATAATTTCGCGCCTTCGTTTTTCCCGATCTCCACATAGGACATCACCGTTTTCAATTGCGCCTCGTTGATGCACGGCCCCATTTCCGTGGAAGCATCCAGCCCGTCGCCAACCTTCAGGGACATCACGCGCTCCACAAACCGCGAGACGAACTCGTTGTAGACGCTCTTGTGGACCGCGACGCGGCTCGCCGCTGTGCAACGCTGACCCGTGGTGCCAAATCCTCCCCAGACCGCGCCATCCACCGCCAGGTCCAGGTTCGCATCGTCCATCACGATGATGATGTTTTTCCCACCCATTTCCAGGCTGCAATGCTTGAAATCGGGAGCGCAGGTTTTCGATATGACGCGCCCCACTTCCGTCGATCCCGTAAAACTGACTACCGGCACGTCGCGATTCTCCGTCAGCGCAGCGCCAACCGTCGAGCCGCTGCCGCCCACGAGGTTAATCGCGCCGCGCGGCACGCCCGCTTCGGTGAGCACCTGCACCAGGTTGTAGACCGACAGCGGCGTATCCTGAGCGGGCTTAATGACTACGGTATTTCCGCTGATCAAAGCGGGCATAATCTTCCAGGACGGAATCGCCATCGGAAAATTCCATGGAGTGATCATCGCGCACACGCCAACCGACTGGCGCACGCTCATGGCAAACTTGTTGGGCAATTCCGAAGGCGTGGTCTGGCCAAACAGCCGCCGCCCTTCGCCAGCCATGTAATACGTCATATCGATGGCTTCCTGGACGTCGCCGCGGGTTTCCGCGAGGACCTTGCCCATCTCGCGCGTCATATCCTTGGAGAACTGCTCTTTACGCTGAACCAGCAGTTCCGCCGCGCGGAACAGGATCTCCGCACGCTTGGGCGCAGGCACCAGCCGCCAAGACTTGTACGCTTCTTTCGCGGCATCCACGGCCGCATCCGCGTCCTCAGCGGTGGAAGACGCAAACATGCCAACCAATTCGTCCGTGTTGGCGGGGTTGCGATTTTCGTAGGCTTTTCCGCTTCGCGATTCCACCCACTCGCCGTTGATAAAATTTTTGAAAATCCGGGGCGCAACTGCCGTAGCCATACTTCCTCCTCGATGCCTGAAGCTCGCCGCTTTGCTGTTCGTCTGGTCCTCTGCGGACGTGAACGCGAGATGCCACTTGCGCGGAGTCTGAATTCTACCGTTACGTCTTAATGCGGTCAAACGCCGCCCCATCGAATCGCATCACGACAAAAATCCACAGATTTGCCTGGAATCCCATTCAGCTTCCATCGTATCTAACCAGTACGATGAGACGCCCTGTGTTCAACGGTTGACTTGCCTGCTTCCTCGTGGAGGGGTCCCTCTACCTCATCGCGCTTGCGGCGCAGGCCCTGGCTCGTCTGTTCAAGGCTGCGTCTTAGCGCTTTAGCTCGTTTCAGTTGTTTGGAACAACGGTGCCAGCTTTTTAATACAGGCTAAGGTGCGTCTCTTCAGCATCTTATAGATACTTAATTGGTTACTTAACAATGCAATTACTAGTCTGGTAGACTCGCGAATGTAGAAAGTGCGCCCCGACTCTGCTCGGGGCTTTTTCTTTTTTGGACGCGGCAGCCTTGCTGCCGCTTTTCTTTTGTACTGGCCGGGGCTTGCCAGGCGCTCCGGCGCCGATACCCCCGTGTCGTACGTCGGCTTCCTGCCGGCGTCTCTGTTTTCTCCATTTCGTAGTGCCGGCATCCTGCCGGCGTTTTGTTTTTCTCTGTGACCTCAGTGCTCTTCTCTCTGTGATCTCTGTGTTAGGCCTTTGCATTAGGCTCTGTCTTTTCTTCCGCTGTTAGCTGTTAGCTGTCAACTCTCAACTTCTGCTTTCAGGACTCAAAACTATGAACGACAAAAAAATCAATCCTGTACAGGTGTGGAAACAAATGGAAGACCTGCTCGCGCCGCAGCTCAGCTTTTCGCTGTCCGACCGCGCCGTCTACTCGCATCTTCTTCGCCACAGCCGCCTCGAAGGCAAGCTGCAGTTCCAGTTCTCGATTCCTTGGCTGGCCCATGGCGTTGGCGTCACCAGCAAGACCGCACGCGACGCCGTGCGCCGCTTGATTGCGCGCGGCGTTTTGCACTTGGTCGAACGCAACACCCAAGCCCACCACGTGGTGCGCCTGCGGCTCCCCTCGGAGGTTCGCGCCGTACGCGCCGCCAAAATCGCGCCCTATCGGGGCCGCACTCCGCGCCACACGCCGCTGTCAACCTCGAGGAGGAGGATTTCCTGCGAATGCGGCCCTTGCGCCAGGCCATCCACGCCCGCGAGGACGGCCGCTGCTTTTATTGTTTGCGCCCAATCACATGTAAAAGGTGGTGCCTCGACCACGTTGTGCCGCGTGCGCAATCCGGCCGCAATTCCTACCGCAACCTCGTTTCTTGCTGCGTGGATTGCAACTCGAAGAAGAGGGAACGCTCCGCCGAAGAGTTTTTCAGATCGCTATATCGCGAGCACCGCTTGAGCGACCACGACCTCACCGGCCGCCTCCGCGCCCTCGACGCCCTCGCCTCCGGCAAGCTCATCCCGCCACTTCCCGGTCAGGGCGACGCAGCAAGTGATGGAAGTAAAGAAAAGGGGGTGCGGAAGTAAGGAAAGGCGGCAAGGGGGCTCGTTTTGGTTACAGCGGCCCGACCTCGACGATTCGACCGGGCGAAACAGAAAAAAGAGCTTGTGCAAAGGCGGGCATTAGCGGCAGCAAGTCCTTCATGCGATTGGATTTTGCGCAGAGGACCACAACAGCCACCTTTCGTCCCATCATATTCTGTTGGTACTTCATTCTTCGGTCGCTGGTGAGCAAAACGTCCCATACGTCTTCCGCAAGCGTAAGCAGCTCACCGTTCTTCTTGGAGCCGTATCCTGCTCTCCGCGCTGTTTCGCACTCGTGGCCCATCGCGGTGAGCGTTCCTATCAGCGCCGCTGGGAGGCACTCGTCGATGAGGATTTTCATTTCTCAAAACGAGCCAGCATAAGCGCTTTCGCTTCTTCCAGCGCGGCGATGGCCTGTTCCCGGCTGACTCCGGGATATTGTTCCAGAAATTCATCGAGCGTATCCCCGGCTTCCAGGTAATCGAGGAGCGTTTGGAAAGGCACGCGCGTGCCCCGGAAGACAGGTTCACCGCTGAGGATCTCCGGGTCTTGGATAATGACGCTCGGCGAGTTTGCGGCCATGGCGAACCTCCTTTCCGCGTTTTGATTATCTCATCTCTCAGAAACAACCGCCTCAAAAAGTGTCAAACCGGCCAATCTAACGACGACTCTAAACCCGCACACGCAAGACCGGCGTGTGCGCCACGAGGGGAAATCGGGGAAAATCGAGGGCAGACGGAACATTTCTGATATTTGTTTCACAAGACTCACTTAGATCATAAGGGAAACTTCCCGTCCGTCCGGACCTCGACCCACACACCTGCAGGAGCGGATTCACACGTCTATTCCCGATCATACACAAGGATGCTCTTGGGCCTGCTTTGACCCACTAGGCGCACGGTCACCGTCAGGGTCTTGAGATCTCTAGAAAGCTCGATCTGCCGGGTGCCCGTAATCTTGCCTTTGAATTTCTCTGTGATTTCCAGACTGCGCTCGTTCACGCGGCGGCCCGAATATGCAGAGCCTGCATCCCCGTTCGGACTGAGGTCCGGATAATCGTTCCCATCGAACTTCATCCTCTTAGCCATTTTTGCATCGGGACCACCGTTAAATGACAGGCCGTCACCCTCGTAGGGCTGGATCTGGAGCTCGATCCCCGCCTTCACTTTCTCGCTCTCGCTGTCCCATGTGCCCGGAAAACCTGAACTCCCCGCCGTCCGCTCGTACACATAGGGCACGCTCGACGCCGAACCGTCGGGCGCGTATTCCGTATAGGCGTCGTTAAGCGTCTTGCCATCTTCGGAAAGCGTCCAATACCCCGTGAGGAGCGTGTGGCCCTTCATCTTGCGCATGACCTTCCAGTTGTTGGGCCCCTCCACCGTGACGGAAAGCGTGGTCCCCTGCAGGGCCGGCTGGTCACTCCCGTCGGCTACGATTGTGTCGACTTGGCCGGGGCCAAAGGTGAAGGTATCCGGATCGTTCGCTGCCCATACCGAGCTCGTAACCAGACAAGCAACCAGCAGCAACCCAAAAGTACGACTTAACATTTAGTTCTCCTTAATCGGAGTTTCCTTTTTGACCCCAACAAATGGCGCTTATCTTCCCAGCGCATCTCTCTGTTCGTCAATGTCAAACATTCTTCACCGGGATCGCCCCTAATGGTACGAAACCCCGAACCAGCAGGTACCGCACCCTTTCGTCTTTGGTTTTTGCCTTCCTGTCGCAGGCAGGAAAGGGTGGGTCCTTCTGCGTTTCGGTTTTTCACTAGCGAACTTGTCCCTTGGTCTTGTCCGCCACCACCCAACCGCCCTTCATCACCCATTTCACTTTGCTCACGGCGATGTCGATATCCGCCAGCGGATCTCCTTCCACTGCTACCAAGTCGGCGTAATATCCGGGCGCAACGGATCCCAGCTCCTTTTCTTTGCCCAACAACTCCGCTGCATTCGTCGTTGCCGTGCGCAACGCCTGCTCCGGTGTCATTCCTGCTTTCACGAACCATCCCAGCTCGCGGGTGTTCTGTCCAAACATCGTATAGATGGCGTCCGAACCCATCGCAAATTTCACACCGGCCTTGTGCGCCTTGCGCGCCGTCTCCAGATTGCGCTCAATGAACGCCTTGGTCTTCTCCTGAAAACCGTTCGCATAGCCAACCTTCTGCCAGTTATCCAGGTAATAGCGGTTGTGATCGATCGTGGGAACGTAAAACGTACCGCGCTTGGCCATTTCCTGAATCGTGGCGTCGTCCATGTCCGTCGCATGCTCCAGCGAGTCCGTTCCTGCCCGCACAGCGTCGCGCGCCCCATCCGGGCCGTACGAGTGAATCGCAATTTTCTTCCCGAACTTGTGCGCGGCGTCCACGGCGGCTTTGATCTCTTCATAGTTGTAAGTTTGAAATCCAGTCACGTCGTCATCCGTGCCGGTCGAAGCATACATTTTGATCACGTCCGCGCCCGCGGCAATTTGTTGGCGCACCGCTCGCAAAACTTCGGGCACGCCATCGGCGATGCCTCCAGCAGGAAGATTTATCCCCGGCTTGTATGGCGCGTTCGTGATGTAGAGTCCATACCCACACACAAACATGCGCGGACCGGTCATTTCTCCGCGATTGATCAAATCGCGCATCGCAATGTCCATGTATTGATCCGCGCCGAGGTCGCGCACGGTTGTCACGCCTGCTTCCAACGTGTGCAAGGCGCCTTTGCGTGCCAGAAATACCTCCACAGCGGGAGGATTGCTCGTAAGCTGCTTGAGCATCGGTTCACCTGGAGTCTCATCGGTGTACATCGTCATGTGCGTATGCACATCGATCAGCCCGGGCAGTCCGGTGAATTTCGACAGATCAATCGTCTCCGCGCCTGGCGGTATCGCCGATGCATCGGTGGTGACCACGCGAATGCGGTCAGCCTCCACAATCACAATGGCATTCGTCCAAAGTTTCCCCTTGCCATCCCAGAGTTTTCCAAAGCGCACAGCCTTGATGGCCTTGGCTGTCTTTGGGGTCGGTCCCGTCTGCGCGTAAATCCAAGCCCCACAAGTGGCACTGAGAACCGCCGCCAGCAAAATCTTCACGGGTTTCATGGCACACTCACCCCTCGTCCCATAAATACATGGTGAACGATGTCTGTTTTCTAATTCAGTTGTCGATGGAATGCAATCGCGAAGAACTACTGCTTACTGCTGATGGCGAACCGTCTGAGAAGGTGTCACATTCTGCAAAGAAGAAGCGCTCACGGGAGGCATGGGCGGCGCAACGCCCGCGGTCTGCGAGCCCAGGCCCAATTGCTGAAGCGTTTTCGCATCAAGCTTGCCCGTCGGATTTAGCCCACGGGCTTCCTGGAATTTTCTGGTCGCTTCAATCGTCGAGGCGTCCCACTTCCCGTTCGGTTTCCCCGTAAACGAACCGTCTTTCGCGAGCGCCTGCTGAATCTCGGAAATGCGCTCAGAAGTGGGAGCCTTTTGCCCCCGTTCCCGCCGGCTCGATCTCCTGGACCTTTTCCCGTGTGATGCGCTACTGGCCTTGGAAGAAGCGGCCTTTTTTGGCGCTGCGGCCTTTGCTTGCGCCGTACTCGCGAACACACCTAGCCCCGCCGCCAGGAACAGCGTCAGGGCCAGGTTGGTCGCTTTTCGGACTCGCATCATGATTAGTGTCTGGTTTCGTTCGGTCGTTGGTGCCGCAAACTATTGCTGAGCGTCAGCCGGTACTTTGCCCGACAAATAGAGCGTCAGCACCCGGTCGCTGTCCTGCCGGCGAAGAACCTTGAAGACAACATCTTCACCGTGCTTGAGTTTTGTCACGGCCTTGCGGTAATCGGCAACGGAGGTCACCGCTTCGCCGTTAATCTGGGTAATCACATCACCGCGCCCGAAATTCAAATCATCCGCAAAGGACGCTGGCTCGACTTCCGTCACCAGCACGCCCTTTTGCCCTTCCATGCCAACGCGATGCCCCCGCTCCGGCGTCAACTCTTCCACGCGCAGGCCGAACTCCGGCGGCGCTGTTTCGCCAGGCTGGTCACCCAGGCGGCCCGCGGTGTTCGGGAACACTCGCGTGCGGTCTCCTACCTCGGCAGTCGCTTCTTTCTGCGCGCGGTCACGAATGTAGGTTAGTTTCACCTTGCTGCCGATGGGTGCTTGCGCAATCGGGTTCACCAGGTCATTTCCAGTCTTCACCGGTTTACCGTTCACACTGGTGATCACGTCACCGCCCTTCAATCCAGCCTTCTCCGCAGGGCTACCCGGCTCGACGCCTTCGATTACCACGCCGTAAGGAGCGCCCAACGATTTAAGGGTGATCGGATTTGTGCTCGGCTCCTCCTGGAAGCTGACGCCGATGGACCCGCGAGTTACGCGCCCTTGCTTGATGATCTGGTCGTAAACGTTGATGGCCGTAGTGGACGGCAACGCAAAGCCCACACCTTCATACCCACGCCCACCCGTTATGATGGCGGTGTTGATCCCGATGACTTCGCCGGCCAGATCCACCAGCGGCCCGCCGGAATTTCCCGGATTGATGGCTGCATCGGTCTGCAGGAATCTCTGGAACTGATGCCCGATCCCGCCGCGATCCTTGGCGCTGATGATGCCCGCGGTCACTGTCGCTTGCAGTCCGAAGGGGCTGCCAATCGCGAGGACCCAGTCACCCACTTGTACTCCATCCGAATTCCCAAGTTTCGCGATGGGCAATTCCTTGTTCGCGTCAATCTTGATTACCGCCAGATCCGTATCCTCGTCCACGCCAATAACTTTGGCCGTGTAGCGTGCGGTTTCTCCGTTCAATTGCACTTGGATCTTCGTGGCCTGCTCGACGACGTGGTTGTTCGTCAGAATGTATCCGCGCTTGTCCACGATCACGCCGGAACCCAGGCTGCGTTCCGCTTGCGGAGGTCCATCCTGGCGGCCGTCGAAGAATCGGTCGAAGAAATCCTGCATCGGGTCATCCTGATCATATGGTTGCGTGCGGCGCTTCTTGGACTGCTTGCGCTCCAGCACTTGCGTCGTGGCGATGTTTACAACCGCGGGTTCCACGCGATTTACTATCCCGGCGAACGAATTGGATGCGGGGATCGGGTCCGGCACTGTAAGCGCCGTCGCTGTAGTGCCGGAGAATCCGAAGCCCTTCGTCGCCGACACGCGGCCGGAAACGATCGAGCCAATAAGAATTCCAACTACCAGCGTGAACGCGACAAATACCGCGGCGAGTACTTTCCGGCGCCGCGCCCAATCCATGAGTTCCTTCACTTGCTCTCCCATATCACCAACCCCTTTATATTGGCCCCCGAAGCCCTGTTTCGCCAGCGGACGTACTCGGCCTGCTGCCAAAGTATAACACTGTCAATTCCAGTGGGTTGCAGCCGAATTGCGTTGCGCTGGAGCAATCACTGTCCAATAGGCCGGGGTACCTTGCGATTTTTGTTCTCCGTAGTATTGGACGCAGGAACCCGGAAAATTGTTGTCAAGGAGGCTGGGTTTTCTCGGCAGCCGCGTAACTACTTGCGAGTCAAGGGCTAAACGGCGGCTCGGAAGCTGCCTGGGCCTGGGACTTCTGTTAACACTTTTCCACGCCCTGCGTCTTGCATACCGACTTGGCGTTGGCTGACGATAGCTTAAAGTGGGATACAGCATTGACTTTCGAGCCTCAAGCATGGAACGTCAGGCTGTGATTGCGTTGCCTGCCGCCGAATCCCGCGACGAAGACTCGCTCGTCAGCGCCGCTCGCGATGGCGATCGTGCCGCCTTCGGATGTCTGTACGACCGCTACGCGAGCATGGTTCACGGCATCCTGCTCGCGCGCGTTCCTCCACGCGAAGTTGATGACCTCGTTCAGGAAGTTTTTCTTTTGGCCTTGCGCCAGCTTCATGCTTTGCGCGACGTTTCTCGTTTCGGAGCCTGGCTGGGGACGATTACCCGGAATCGCGCGAACGATTACTTCCGCAAGACGATTCCGGATGAAAAGGTCACAGAGCCCGTGGATCAGAATCATGCCGAGAGCCGGACGACGAATAGCGCAGCCGATCAGGAAGCCGCCATGATTTTAGGCGTGGTTCGCGGGCTACCGGAGGCATATCGCGAGCCACTCATCCTTCGGCTCGTGGAGGGAATGACTGGGCCGGAAATCGCGGCACGCACGGGGCTGACGCACGGTTCGGTTCGCGTGAATCTTTATCGAGGCTTGCAAATGCTGCGCGAGAAACTGGCGGAGTCTGCAAAAGGCGCATCGTTGGCCCAAGGGCCTAAGGAATAGTTTATGAACGACGATTATTTGTGGGATGGTTCCGGCGAACCTGACCCGGAAGTCCAAAAACTCGAGGAAGCCCTGGGGCGATATCGCCAAAATCAACCTGCGCCTAGGTTTGACGAGATCGCTCAGACTCATAAAGCGAAACGGCCCAGGAACTTTTTCAATTGGAGATGGGAATACCAGCTTAGCGCTGTCGCGGCTTCCCTTCTGCTTGCGGTGACGGTGTTTCTTTTCATGCGGCAAAGATCACGTGGAAACCCCGGACCGTCATGGGACGTTGTCCGTCTGGAAGGCGCACCGCGTGTTGGCTGGCATTCCCTGGGTGAAAAGTCGGGACCGGGGAAGCTGGGTATTGGCCAAACGCTTGTGACGGACAGCACTTCACGCGCCAGCATTACGCTTGATGAGACGGGCCGTGTGGAAGTGGACCCCGGCTCGCGCCTCCGCTTGGTCACAAATGGGCCAGGCCGCAAAAGGCTTTCTCTCGAGCGCGGAACCATTCACGCCGTTATTTGGGCGCCTCCCGGTCAATTTGTCGTGGATACGCCTTCCGCCGTCGCCGTGGACCTCGGCTGCGTCTACACCCTTCACGTAGACGACTCCGGCGCCGGACTTCTGCGCACCACCATGGGCTGGGTTGGCTTCAAGCTGAACGGCCACGAGTCTTTCGTCCCTGCCGGCGCCATTTGCCAGACGCGCCCCAAGATTGGGCCGGGCACTCCGTATTTCGAAAGTGCCTCTGAATCATTTCGCAACGCGTTATCTCGATTCGACTTTGAATCGCAAACGCCCGCGGAACGCAATGCACTGCTCGGGATCCTGCTTGTTGATGCGCGCAAGGACGACGCTCTTACACTCTGGCACTTGCTCTCGCGCGTCAGCAACGCGGATCGGCCCGGCGTCTATGACCGCCTTGCTTCGCTGGCTCCGCCTCCCTTAGGCGTAACTCGCGAAGGCATACTCCGCCTCGACCGTTCCATGCTCGACGCCTGGTGGAATGCCCTCGGCTTTGGTGACATCTATTTGTGGCGCACGTATGAACGCGACTGGTCTCAGCCGTCGCGCAATGCAAAGTAGTTCTTGGATTCCCTCCTCTTACGGCTCCTGCGTGGCGAGTTACGCCGGCGTTGCGCGCAACGAACACACATCCCTGTCAAGAGAATTGCAACCCTGCCTCGCGCGGCGTATGTTTCTGGAGAGCGAGGGGAACTACCATGCGGATTCCGATAGTGCAGTCATTTTCATCTCTATTGGCAATCGTTTTCTTGATCCCGTGCGCGTCATTCGCGGGCAATACTTCGCCGGAAGTCCCCGTCGTGGATGGCGGGATCGGCCCCTGCAAGGCAGATTTCACCGTAAAGGACGAAGCGGGCAAGCCCATTTATGACGCCAAGATCAAAGTCACTCTCCGGTACGGAATATTCAACAAGCGCAAGATGGATTTGGAAATCGGCACAAACAGTGATGGCAAAGCCCGCATAATTGGCTTGCCTGACTCGCCAAGAAAGCCTCTGGAGTTCCAGATCAAGAGCGGTACCGTCTCGAAATCGGTCGAGGACGATCCTTCCGCAAATTGCATGGCCGTCTACGAAGTCACGCTGTCCGTCCACTAGGCTCAGGACAGTTTGCGGTTGTTCATTTACATTCCTGCGGCCGTTAACATCCTTGCCGCATCTAGCGTCTTGTCTCCTGAAGTTCGAAACGATTCGAAAGGAGACTCTAAGACCCATGACGCGTTCAATGATTCGTTCCCTACGTTTGTTCATCGCGGTGGCGGCAGCAACTCTGACACTCGCAACCGTCGTCCAGGCTGGCCCGCCGCTCATTTGTCACACCATCGAAATTGCGCAGGCCAAATCGTTGCCCTGGATCAGCCACAACTGGAACCTCAGCGGCGGCGAGACTTACGACACCAAGAACCTCGTTCGCGACACTTTGAACATTCTCGCGCCGGACACTCCCGTCCTCGTTCGCATGGAAACGCTGCGCCGCGCCACGCTTTACGCCCGTAAAGACCCCGTCGCCGCGAAGGAACTTCTCGCGCGTCTTCATGCCCGCGCGACTTCCGCGGAATCCTCCGGCCATCCTGACGCGCTGGCCTGGTTTGATGCGGGCTATCTCGTGGAAACCTACAAACAGTGGATCGGACAGAATCTGCCGCACATGACCGACGGCATGCGCTTGGATACCAATCCAGACGCAGGCGTGGACGGCTACGCCCTGGTGAAAAAGGCGCTGGCGCTGCGTACCTCCGCTCTCCGCGGCGACGACCCGCAGATGGAATTCGCGGCTGCCCTAATCACTCTCTCGGGCCCGCAAACTGAGCACCGCGAGCACGCGCAGAGAGCCATCTCTGGCGCCAAAACCGACCCCCTCTTGGCACAAAACCTGGCCACGCGCTTCTTGGGGCCCCAAACCGAAACCATGTCTCAACTGCTCGCTAAGAACTCAAATGCAAATTAGCGGAAATGAGGGACTCTCTTTTTGTAGGGCGCGGCAGTGACGCGCCCTACACGTCCCAATTGCGAGCCACAATCTGGGCTGCGCCGCAACCAGATTCCCTCAAAAAACTCGCCCTTGACTTCTCCCAAACCCTCCGTTATAAACAATATAGCCGCGGTTGCGGCGACACGTGGCGATTTAGGGCAACTTGCTCCACGTAAAAAACTGCTAAAGAGCTTTTCGAGTTTCTTAGAAGATTTTCTGAGACCCTCCAGGCACTTTGGCACGGAGGGTTTTTTCGTTTCTTTCCCTCCCTGCTGCCCTAATCGAATTCCATGTGCCTGCCCCGGCTATTCGGTGGGTGCCGCCTTGGTGGCTCTCACTGATTGTTGATTCTTGATGGCTTGTATAAAGGACCTTGCGTTATGACCACTAACGAGCATTACGAACTGCGATGTCGAGAATGCGGCAAGACCTGGGGCAACGTTCCCCGCTCGTTCTGCGAAGATTGCTTCTCTCCTCTTGAAGTTGCTTACGACTATGATTCCCTGAAGAAAATTGCCCGCCGAGAAAACCTCGCCAGCCGCGACTTCAACATGTGGCGCTATTCCGAGCTTCTCCCTCTTCCCGATGATTTCGTTGGCCCCAACGCTGTTGGCGGCACTCCCCTGGTCGCCTCTCGCAAGCTCGCCGCAAAATGGGGTTTGAAGAATCTCTATTTCAAAAATGACGCCGTTTGCTTTCCTTCGCTCTCCTTCAAAGACCGCGTTGTCGCCACGGCTCTCTCGGCGGCGCGCCGATTTCGTTTCACCACTGTCGGCTGCTCCTCCACCGGCAATCTCGCCAACGCCGTCGCCGCGCAAGCCGCGCAGCAAGGCTTCGACGCCTGCGTATTCATTCCCTCCGACCTTGAACCGGCGAAAATTCTCAACACCGCGGTCTACGGCGCGCGCATCGTGCGCATTAACGGGAACTACGATCATGTGAATCGCCTCTGCGCGCAAATCGCCGACCGCTTCCAGTGGGGCCTCGTCAACGTTAATCTGCGCCCCTACTATTCCGAAGGCTCGAAAACGCACGGCTACGAAATCGCCGAACAACTCGGCTGGACGTTACCCGACAACATTGTCGTGCCGATGGCCGGCGGCTCGCTCATCACAAAGATTGCAAAAGCATTCCGCGAACTGGTCACCCTCGGCTGGGTCGAAGCCAAGCCGGTGAAATTCTTCGGCGCGCAAGCCACCGGCTGCTCGCCGATTTCCGATGGCGTGAAGCGCAATCTTTTGCGCTTTGAACCGCAAAAGCCCAACACCATCGCGCGCTCCCTCGCCATCGGCAACCCCGCCGACGGTCCCTTCGCCATCAAGCAGATTCGCGACTCCGGCGGCTGGGCCGAAGACGTCTCCGACCCTGAGATCGTCGACGCCATCAAACTGCTTGCCGAAACCGAAGGCATCTTTACGGAAACAGCCGGTGGCGTGACCGCAGGCGTGACGCAAAAACTCATCGCCCAAAATCGTATCAAGCCCGACGAAACGACCGTTGTCTGCGCCACCGGCAACGGCCTGAAGACCACCGACGCCATTGCCGCAGAATTTCCGGCCACCGAAGCCATCGCGCCGCGCCTCGAAGCCTTCGAGGCCTATCTCGATGCGCAACTCGGAGCCACTGCCGCTGGCGCCAAGGCTTAACTTGATCACATAAGGAGAATTAGGAAATGCCCGTGACCATCGAAATCCCGACAGCGTTCCGCCGCTTCACAGACGGCGCACCAAAAGTGGACTGTAGCGCGGCCACCGTCGCCGACGCCCTCAACGAACTCACGTCCCGTTTCCCCGATCTATCGCGTCACGTTCGCGACGATCAGGGCCAGATCCGCCAATTCCTCAATGTCTATCTCAACGAAGAAGACATTCGCTTCCTCGGCGGCGAATCCTGTTCCCTCAAGGAAGGCGATCGCGTTCTGCTGGTTCCCTCTATAGCCGGCGGCTGCTAGCAACCAGCGCCGCTTGAGCCCCCCTCGCCGCAACTTTTCTTGCTGCGCCGTGTTTCTAGGGATATGAGGCCAAGACTTCTCATTTACGCTATAGCTTCCCTAGTGCTCTTGGCATTTCACGCGCCCGTGCGAGCTATAGTTTCCCTTTTCTCGGACTGTCGGGAAGTCTAGAGTCATCCCCTGAAACCCGGCCGCACACTGCGGGGTTATCGCTCTACAGTAAACTCAACTGTTTGCTTTCCAGTTCAAGAAGCATCTTCTTCGTTGAGAGGCCACCACCAAAACCCGTCAGGCTGCCGTCGCTGCCGATCACGCGATGGCATGGAATGATGATCGGGATGGGATTGCTCCCGTTTGCCAATCCCACCGCGCGCACGGCTTTGGGATTGCCGATGCGCTCCGCGAGCTGTGCGTAGGAAATCGTCTCTCCATAAGGAATCGTACGCAGCGTGTTCCAAACGCGAAGTTGGAAGCCCGTTCCTTCCAGCGCAAGCGGCAGATCGAACTCTTTCAACTCGCCGCGGAAGTAGGCCTGCAATTGACGGATGACTTCGGCAAACGGCGCTCTGTCCTGCGTCCAGTCAGCTTGAGGCGGCGCTGCATGTTTGCTGCTTTCGAAGCTCACCAGCCGCAACCCGTTCGCATCGCCCCCAAGCAGCAACGTCCCGACGGGACTCTCAAACGCTGTGTAAAACATCGTGTTCACTTTCTCCGCTCTTCCTTTGATGCGCCTGCAGCCGCCACAGCATACGGACTTCCGGCCCGATATCGCTTCTCGAATTCTTCGCGCGTGCACATCGTCGTTATGTCAACGATGCGGTCCACGGCCAGGATGCCGTCAAGGTGGTCGATTTCGTGTTGCAAGAGTTCCGAAAGATTCCGCTCTTCGCCAGCCTGAACCTCGTGCCACTCCGCGCCCAAATCCTGATAGCGCACTTTGATTTCGCGATGCCGCTCAACTTGCATGAAGATCGACAAGAAACTCAAGCACGCATCCCATACCACGATCTTCTCCGCGCTTCGCCAGGTGATTTCCGGGTTCGCCAGCGGCCACGCGTCTTCCCCGGGCAATCTCAGGAAAATCACGCGCAAACTCGAACCAATCTGTGGCGCGGCGATTCCCCGGCCATAGCCCGTCGTCTTCCTCCAATACGCAAGCGTGTCAGACAGGTCCTCGACCAGCGCCCGTATCTCCGGTGCTGCAGGATCGTCCACTTTCTTCGCGACTTCGCGTAATCCCGGATCACCTAGTTGCAACACCGTTCGAATCGCCATGTCCGTCTTTCTTTCTGTGCTGCCCTCTGTGTCTCTGCGTTAAAACTCCCTTACGGCCTCTCCCAGTGCCCCGATTCCCCCGCCCGAAACACCGCCTCAATCACCGCCATATTAGCAATGGCATCTTCCAGGGGCACCGGAACCTCGCTTCCCTCCCGAATCGCCCGCGAGAAAGCGTCCCCCTGCACCGTATACTGGTCGCAAACCGGAATCGTCTCTATCCGAATCCCGCTGCCAAACACATCTCGCCCATCATCGATAAAAATCTTCGTTGGCCGATCCGGCGGCGCATTGAATGGGATCTCCATTTCGATCCGCCCTGTCGTCCCCAGGAATTGCATGCGTTGATACGGCACCATCTGCGTGCTGCAGATAAATACCGCCTGCCCGGACGGAAATTCCAATATCGCCGACGTTAACCGGTCCGTCTTGAAGTCCGGATCTCGTTCAATCAATCCCAGCACGCTCACCGGCTCCGTGCCAAAAATAAACCGCGAAGTCGTAATCGGGTAGCAGCCGATGTCCATCAGCGCGCCTCCGCCCCATTCCACCTTGTTTCGCACGTTCTCTGCGTCCCGGTTGAAATAGCTGAACGCCCCCACGATCGCCCGCAAGTCCCCAACCACGCCTTTGCGAATCAGTTCTCGCGTCCTCAGCCATTGCGGGTGAGTCTTCACCATGAAGGCCTCGCCGATCTTCGCCCCGCAGCGGTCTCGCACTTCCAGCAGCGTCCTCGCCTCCGCCAACGACAAGCTCAGCGGCTTCTCGCACAGCACATGTTTCCCGGCCTCCGCCGCTTGGATGGACCAGGGCACGTGCAAATGATTCGGCAGCGGGTTGTAGATCGCTTCAACCTCCTCATCCGCCAGAAGCTCCTCATAAGACCCGTACGCTTTCGCTATGCCCAGCTTTTTCGCCGCCTCCTTCGCTTTTTTCAAATCCCGCGAGGCAATCGCGGCAATTTCGCTCCACTCTCCTTTCTGCATCCCTGGAATTACTTTCTTGGTGGCAATCGACGCCACGCCCAGCACCCCCCATTTCACCTTCCCCGGTTTCGCCACTTTTCCCTCCGCCTCAATGCCACTTCTATCACGCTGGGCTGCCCTATCCAACTCTTCCTACGCGCCGGTTTGGCTGTTATCATCGCGCCTGCGGCTTGCGCCGAGCGCGAGCCCACGCGACCGTACTCTTAAGCTCTACTCTTAAGGAGGATAGTTCGTATGCGCAAAGGAATCACCATCCTGTTGTTCGGGATGCTCGCTCTGGGCACGCCGCCCGCGGCCAACCGGCTGTGGGGGCAAGCGGAGAAGAAAGACGCCATGCCCGATCCCGCCGTCAAGGTCGGAGACATGGCGCCGGATTTTACGCTGATGGACACCCACCGCAACCAGGTGTCCTTGCATGACTTCCGTGGCAAGAAAAACGTCGCCCTCGCCTTCTACATCTTCGCCTTCACTGGTGGTTGAACCAAGCAGATGCAGAACTTCCAGCAGAACCTGGCAAAGCTGGAAGCTGCAGACACCCAAGTCTTGGGTGTTAGCATGGACAGCGCCTTCAGCAACGCCGCGTGGGCAGAAAAAATCGGCGTCACTTTTCCCCTGCTGAGCGATTGGGGCGGCGACATCACCAAACAATACGGTCTTTACAATCCCAAGTACAAAGCCGCACGCCGCGTCAACTACCTGATCGACAAGAGCGGCAAAGTCGTCGAAATGCAAATCGACAACGACGCCGTCGACCCAACCAAAATCGTCACCCTCTGCGAGCGCCGCAAAACCAAAGAATAACCGCTCCCGAGGGGCGCGACCCAGATGCACTTCGCCTCGAGCCAGTATGCCTGGTGACCTTGCCAGTGGCGTATCATAACTTGGGCGAGTCGCAGCTTGAAGGTCGGAGGTTCTTGTTGAGATGTCGCACGCAGGAAAAACGACACTTGCACTTGCTTTTTCGTTCGTAGTACTCACGTCATTCGGGCTATGGAAAGGCTGCGGTTCGTACAGAGTGAAGAGTGCGTGGGAGCTGCCACAGGGCTACACGGGCTGGGTGTTAGGCGAGGAAGCAAATCCGAAGTGTCCTCCGGCAAAGTTCACTTTTACGACGGTGACCTTCAATATCGACTCCACAGGTCACACCTGCACTTCCACGTCGCTTCCCAAATATCCTCAGTTTCTGACTTTTTGGGAAATTGATTCAAAGGGTCAAAGACATGCCCTGCCTACGGGCTCTTCCTCAGATCGTGGACAGATTTGGGGGTTCAATGACGCCCCAGCCTCAAACGAATTCGTAAAGATCCGGGAGGCAACAGAGTTTTTCGTCGGAACGGAACGAGAATTTCAGACTAAGCGGACGCGTCCTAAGTGGTGGCTAAATCAGGAGTCGGACGACGCGAAACGGAAATGATGATTCGAGTCTAGATTTATGTGTTTTGAAGATGTTCTGCAAGAGTTGGGCGATAGCACACTCTAAGTGCTTGCTAGAGCCTTATTTCCCTCCCGGCAACGCGCTCTCGAACTCATATTTCCCCGATCCCACTTCCACGACCACATCATCCCCCGCCTGGCGCGCGCCCGAGAGGTCCGCGCGCCCTGTCAACGACTTCCCGCCCTCACTCACTTGTTCGAGTTTCGCTTTTGGCAGTCGCACCGTCGCCGTCGTATTCGCCGGCACTTCCACGTGCAACGCCATCTTTCCATCGGCGAGTTTCCAGCCAGACTCCACGCGTCCATATATGCTCTCCACCGACGCCTTCGCATACGTTAATCCGCCCCCCGGCCGCGGCTGGATCAAGATGTGTTTGTACCCCGGCTGCTTCTCATCGATCTCGATCCCTGCCACCACGCGGTACATCCATTCGCCAATCGCTCCGTAGGCATAGTGATTGAACGAATTCATGGAAGGATTCTGAAAGCTGCCGTCGGGCTTTGCCCCATCCCATCTTTCCCAAATGGTTGTCGCGCCTTTGGTCACCGGATACAGCCACGAAGGGTACTCTTTGCGGTTCAGCAGCAGGTAAGCCTCATCCAGATAGCCGTAGTCGCTCAGTGCCTGGCACAACACTGGCGTGCCCAGGAAACCGGTCGTTAAATGTCCGAATTTCTGCACGTCCGCAGCCAGTCGCGCCGCCGCCTCCGGTCTCATGGCTTCCGGGAGCAGTTCGAACGCCAGCGCCAGCGCGTATGCCGTCTGCGTGTTCGAGGAGAGCCTTCCTTTGGACGTCACGAATTCTTCCTGAAACGCTCTTTTGATCTTTTCTTCCAGGCTTTCGTATTCCGCGGCGTCTTCTGTTTTCCGCAGCACTTTTGCCGTTTTTGCCAGCAAGGCAGTCGAGTGCGCAAAATAGGCGGTCTGAATCAGGTCCTTGTCCGTGGTCGCTCCCGGATAATCCGCCCTGGTCGTCGCGAATGCCAGCCAATCCCCAAAGCTGGATCCGCTTTTCCAGAGGTAGCTTTCCCCGGCTTGGCGTCGCATGTACTCCACCCAAGCCTTCATGCTTGGATACTGTTCCTCCAGAATTCGCTTATCCCCAAACGCTTGGTACACCGTCCACGGCAGGATTACCGCTACGTCTGCCCAACCCGCTGACGCCGCTTCCCCTTTCCGCGTGTCGTGCGACAGTACGTTAGGGATCACAAACGGCACTGCTCCATCATCCTCCTGGTCCAGCGCAACGTCTTTCAGCCACTTGGTATAAAACCCCGCAGTATCGTGATTGAACGATGCCGTCCCCGCAAACACTTGCGCGTCCCCCGTCCACCCCAGCCGTTCGTCGCGCTGCGGGCAGTCCGTCGGCACGTCCACAAAATTGCCTTTCTGTCCCCAAATAATATTGTGTTGCAATTGATTCAGCAGCGAACTGGAGCTTTCAAAGGCCCCCGTCCTGGCCATCGCGGAATGCACCACCACTCCGGTAAAGTCCTCCGGCTTCACTTCCCCGGGCCAGCCGCTCACGGCCACGTACCGGAACCCCTGAAACGTGAAATGCGGCTGATAAATCTCCGGCCCTCGCCCCTTGGTCGTGTAGCGAATCTTTTCCTGCGCCGAACGCAGATTCTCGGTATAGAAATTCCCGGCACTGTCCAGCACCTCCGCGTGCCGCAGAGTAATCGTCGTCCAGGCCGGTGCCGTCACGCGGAACTTCACCCAGCCCACCATGTTCTGCCCCATGTCGATGACCGTGTCGCCTGCTGGTGTCTTCAGTATTTTCGCTGGCTGGATCTCTTCGATCTCCTTTACCGCGGGCCCTGCCTGCGCCACGACTTTGGCCTTCGGCGCGTCTACCACCGTTACGCTTTTCCATTCCTTATCGTCGTATCCGGCTTCTTTCCATCCCGTTTTCTCCAGCCGCGCGTCGTACACTTCTCCGTTATAAATGTCGGACTCCAATATCGGTCCAGTCGACGTTTTCCAGTTGTCGTCGGTTCCAACAATCTCCTGCGTCCCATCCGTGTACCGAATCACCAGTTGCGCCAGCAGCGCTAGCTTTTTGCCGTAGCTGTTTCTCTTGCCACCCCAGGCAATCCTTCCGCGAAACCATCCATCCCCCAGCATGGCTCCCAAGCAGTTCGTCCCGTTCTTCAACACGCCAGTCACGTCGTAGGTCTGGTATTGGTAACGAAAATCGTACGAGGTCCATCCCGGCGTGAAATACTCATCCCCCACGCGCTTCCCATTCAATTCCATTTCGTAGAGCCCCATCGCTGAGGCGTACAGGCGCGCCCGCTCCACTTTCTTTTTCACCGAGAACTCTCTCCGCAGCATCGGCGCCGGATTCGATTTCGTCTCATCCTCCTCCAGGTTCGGCGTAATCCATTTCGCTTTCCAATCCACCGGCTCCAACAGTCCCACCTCCCAGTGCGCGGTCTTGCTCCAAGCCGTCAAATGCCCATGGTTATCCACAACGCGCACCTGCCAGTAATAAACCTTCCCGCTTTCGAGCGCGGGCCCTCCGTATTCCACTTGGATGGATGCATCCGACGTCTGCTTTCCGCTTCCCCAAATCGGCTTCCCCTGCGCCAACTGTTCTTCCGATCTCCCCACGCGCACCTCGTAGGTGGCTTGTACTACGCCTCTTTCCGAACTCTCCAGTTGCCAGCTCAGCCGCGGTTTCCGCACGTCAATCCCTGCCGGATCCACCTTGTATTCGCACCGCAAATTCTTCACAGCGAGCGGCGTCTGCGCGCGCCCTTCTCCGGCGCTAGCCAGCACTACTGCAATTCCCCAAGCCGCAGTGATCGGTTTCCAGTTCATCCCAGCCTCCTCTAAGCCCGCCATCCTACATCTTCTTCGTTCCTTAGCAATGGCCCAACTGTTCAATGCGTCCAGGCGGGTTAGCTGGACCTTAACCGGCTGGCAAGGTCGCGGTGCCGCATTCCCATGTCTGTAATAACGAACGTGACAAAAGCTCCGTCCTGTGGAGCGGTGGCCGGAAGGAAATAACCTGTGGATATCGGAGTTAGCGGGTGATTGGCTCGGAAGAGGGCGCTTGTGTTCCCGGGGAATCCTTTGGCGGCTGTTGTGGAGACCTAGGGAGTTCTTCGGGTGGAGTCTTCGCCCGCAACTCCTTGGCACGTCGGGCCGCTTCTGCCTTCAATTGTTGGTATCGCTCCGGAGTCGTCCCAAGCCCCTCTCGCACGAAATGGATTTGTCCAGGCTTTTGGCTCGCCTTCGGCGGTGGCAGGTCCTTTAATACGACTACCACAGGGCCAAATCCCGGGACGATCCTCCGGCCCACCTTGGCGCTCCCTTTGGCCCCTTCGCCTTGCGCTTGGGCCAGCGTAGGCTTGCATATCCCTATGAACAATAAGGCAGCGCCGCACCGCAACACGTCTCTGGCTCTCATGTTTCCCTCCTCGCAGAATTCAGCAAGGCCGTGCAGGAATCTCATCTCAGTAATAGGGCTGGGCTGTTGGGAGCGCTGGTTAGAGTTCCAATCAGTAGGAACGAGCCAGAACTCCCCGCCCTAGGTATAAGCCGCTGTCATGGAGCGTGTTCTGCGCCTGCGTAGTGCGACGCGAGAGAAAAACTGTACTCGGGTAGGTATTCAGATCAGAGAAATTGTACACCATCGTAAAATTCCCCTCGGAGTCCGGCTGGATGGTGGCATAGTACGCTTGACCGCCGTACGCGAAACCACCGCAGGCGAAGCAAATGTCGTTAAGG
>Ga0209577_10001088_pt1 | contig 27195 bp, 23 predicted proteins | sample GraSoiAngelo_109_FD_185874 | JGI IMG/M metagenome (GOLD analysis project Ga0209577, IMG submission 185874) | Grasslands soil microbial communities from the Angelo Coastal Reserve, California, USA - 14_0903_12_20cm (SPAdes) (version 2) | ecosystem: Environmental > Terrestrial > Soil > Grasslands...
CAGCGGGGACGGCCCCTGCCCCCGTTCGGCCCCGAACGGCCGTAGCGCTGACGCCTCCCTCCTCGGGAGGTTGCTGACGGGCCACGGGCGGTGCTGCGAACGGGCGCCGTTCCCAGCACCAATGCCCGTTGAAGGGAGTCACTGCACCGGAGCAGGATGCCGTCGACACGCGTGGCTCGGCGCGACCGTGGTCGGAGAAAATGAGGTGGTGGTCTGCTACCTCCGAGAGGTGCAGAACCGCCGTCTCGAGACGGCGACGACCCGTCTCGGCTCGCCAGGCCAGAAGCTGTCGGATAACGAATGCGGAGTTGTACACGGTGCGCTCGGCCAGACCGCGCTCAACCCACTGGTACCCGCAATAGGCCAGGACCATGGCCTCCGCCGAGGCGTCGACACGAACCACCATCGCTTGCTCCTCTCATCAGTCGAGGAGCCAAGCGTGGTGTCGTGGTCGGCAACTATGCCGGGTACGTCACCGGATGCCGGCGCTGCCGCCTAGGGCAGATGCCCAGTGTGTCGTCACACCCGGCATAGCCGCCCACCCGGCATAGTGCACAAGCCGTGCCGGCGCAGGCGGGGCGAGTTGCGCGCGCCCGGTCCGGAGTTCCAGCCACGCGCCAACCACGCGGCCGGGCTCGTGCGGGCGGGTCCGTGAGCGTTCGCGCACCCCCTCTGACCTGCATGTTTAGTGCGGAGGAGTCCACCAAGGTACGTCCCGAAGAGCTTGGGAAGCTGATGTTCTGCCTCTGAACTACGCCCGCGGGTTTTGCGCCTTTCTGCTCAGAGAGGGTCCGGGCTGACTCGGCCGGTTTGGGAACATCTCGCGATACCCGCAACGTGCCAGCGGCTTCGCCCTCTCGAAGCATGGCCATCACGTTAGCTTCGGCCTCCCCTGGCTCGACGCTCCCGCCCGCGTCCGTGGTCTGCGTGGCAAGCGCGTACGAAACACCGGGTCCACAAACCTCCTAAGGCACGCACGACCACACGAAGTAAGGCCGCGCCGGACCCCGACAGCACCACCTACACCAAGTCTGAACCGTCTCCCTTACCCCCCTTGGATCAGCTGGTGTCGTGGGTCGCACCGATGGTCCCTTCGACCTACCCGTGCACCCCCCGGGAAACCTAGGAGTCGACATGGAGCACCGAAGGGCGCTGGCAGTGGCGGGCGGAGTCGCGCTGCTCACCTTCTCGTCGTCGTTGGGCTGGGGCGCGACCAACGGACTGTTGGGCTTCGGCGGCCCGAAGCGCTTTGGGCGCGCCGGCACCCTTGCCTTGGCCGGCCCGTTCGTGCCTGGCAAGGCCACCCCGATCGGTGGCTGGTCCACGTTCCAGCCTGCCGGCTCTGCCTTCCTGGCCTTGACGACGCCACCCGCGATGGACGCGGCCGGGGGACTGGCGGCGGGCCCGGACGCGGCCTGGGACCAGATTCAGGTGGGCGGCGGACAGGCCGAGGCCTTCAACTCTGCACCTTCCGGAGCGCTCGTGATCGTCGGCAACGTCGCCGCCACGCAGCAAGCCCCGGCATCTGGTGCGCCCGCGCAGAACGCCGCGGTCCAACCCCTGTGGCCGGCCAAAATGGACCTGTCACCCGGCGCCGGCGCCTCACCATGGACTCTGCCGTCACAGCCCAGCCAGCCCGCATCCGGAGGGTCCGCACAGCCGACCACCTCACCCCAGCCGAGCTCTCCGCCTCAATCAACTCCGGCGTCGCCATCCCCGGCGCCTCAACAGAGTCCAGGCACGACCAAGTCGGCGTCGGACACAGCTTCGAGCCCGACGATGCCTACGACACCGACGACGACGGGCCGCTCTACCAACTCGGGGTCAGGCAACGGCTCCACTACCGCGACGACAACCCCTCCGCCGCCCCCGCCGTCCCAGCCACCCCCGTCCCCACTCCCGCAACCGGTCGCAGGCATCGTGAACGGCCTGGGCGGCATACCAGCTCTGCCCGTCAGCGCGCCCGCTCCGGTCAGCGCACCCGCTCCGGTCAGCGCACCCGCTCCTGCAGGGGGGCGCCCGCTCCTGTAGGGGGCGGCACGGCGCCGGGCGTCGTCCGGTCCACCGCGTGGATAGGGATGTCGATCCCTTGAAGGTGGCGCCGGCGAGCCCGGTCAGGCCCCCGGCATGGCTACCTCGCTCGGCTGCTCAGGGGGCCCGTCCCCCCTTGCGGCCCCGTGCGACCCTCGAGGGCGTCCACCAGATGCATGGCGATGTCCTGGACGATCACGTCGTCGCGGCCGTTCTCCTTGGTGCCGTCGTCGATCATGATGTAGCAGAAGGGACAGGCGGTCGCGATCCGGGATGCCCCGGTGTCCAGGAGCTCCTGGGAGCGCTCGGTGTTGACCTTCTTGCCGATGTGCTCCTCCATCCACATGCGCGCCCCGCCCGCGCCGCAGCACATCCCCTTGGTGCCATTGCGGCTGGCTTCGACGATCTCGATGCCCTTCAGGGAGCCGATGACCCGCCGGGGCGCGGCGTAGATGTCGTTGTGGCGGCCCAGGTAGCAGGAGTCGTGGTACACCACCCTCTCGGCCAGCGATGCGCCGGCGAGGTCGAGCTTGCCCGCGGATATGAGCCACTCCAGGAACTGGCTGTGGTGCACCACCTCGTAGTTGCCTCCCAGCTGGGGGTACTCGTTCCCCAGCGTGTTGAAGCAGTGGGGGCACTGGGTCACGATCTTGCGCACCCCGATCCCGTTCAGCGTCTCCACGTTCTGCATGGCGAGCATCTGGAAGATGTACTCGTTGCCCGAGCGTCGGGCCGGGTCACCCGTACACATCTCGGAGGGCCCCAGGATGGCGAAGTCGATTCCCGCCCGCTTGAGGAGCTTGGCCGTGGCGATGGTGACCTTGCGGTTCTTGTCGTCGAAGGAGCCCGCGCAGCCCACCCAATAGAGGTACTCGTGATCGAAGGGCGAGGAACCGTCGACCACGGCCACCCCGTCGGGAAGGGCCCTGGTCCAGTCCGCTCGTTCCCCCTGGCTCATGGCCCAGGGATTGCCCGAGTTCTCCATGGACCGGTAGGCGTTGCCCAGCTCGCTGGGGAAGTTCGACTCCATGAGCGAGAGGTAGCGGCGCATGTCCAGGATCTTGTCGAGGATCTCGATGTTGACCGGACAGATCTCGTCGCAGGCCTTGCAGGACGTGCACGCCCAGATCTCCTCGGCCGTGATCCGCTCGAAGACCGAGTTGGCGCTCACTGTGAGCTCGGGCTCGTGGCCGACGATGGGGGCGACGGGCCCCCCGGGGCGGGTCTCGGCCATGACCTGGCCCACCTTCAGCACGATCTCGCGGGGGTCCAGGGGCTTGCCCGTCGCCTGGGCCGGGCACACGCTGGTGCAGCGGCCGCAGACCGTGCAGGCGTCGGTGTCCAGCAACTGCTTCCAGGTGAAGTCCTCGATGGCGGCAGCGCCGAAGGTCTCCAGCTCGGTCTCGGTGAGGTTGGGCAGGGGCTTCATGGCCCCCTTGGGCCGCTCCCTCTCGCTCAGGTACATGTTGAGGGGTGAGGTGAGCATGTGCCTGAGCTTGGTCACGGGCAGGATGAGCAGGAAGGTCATGAAGGCGCCCACGTGGCCGACCCACAGCGCCTGATAGGCCCGGACGATCCCGGCGTGGGACACGCCGTCGAACAGGGCGGAGAGGGGATAGGCGACAAGGGACCAGCGCTCGAAGGCGGGGCGGCCCGCCTCGGCGATGTGCAGGGCCTGCACCAAGAAGCCGGTGACCCCGATGGTGAGGAAGGTGCCCAGGATCAGGGCGTCCTCGGGCCGGGTCTTCAGGCGCAGGCGGTAGGGGCGCTGGACGTAGCGCCGGAGGCCGGCCCAGATCACCCCTACCAGGAACACGACGCCGGCGGCGTCGGCCACGGCCACGTAGGCGCGGTAGGTGTCACCGTGGAGGAACTTGAGGCTGGGGGGCGCCAGGTCCTGGGCCTGGGAGATCAGCGTCACCGCGAAGAGCACCAGGAAGCCGAAATAGATGCAGGAGTGCATCAGGCCCGCGGCCGGGTCCCGCAGCAGGGTGCGCATGTACACCCCGGAGCGGAACCGGGCCAGCCTGCGCCCGATGTTCTTGCGGGTGGTGCGGCGGTCGTCGGGTTGGCCCCGCTCCCAGGTCTGGATGCGCTGGGCGAACAGCCATGAGACGGCAAGGAAGAGGGTGATGAGCACGCCGTAGAAGGCGGCCCGCAGGGCGTCGGGGATGTTGCCGAAGACCGTGCGGCTCACGGGCGAGGGGTCGTGGCGCTGGTAGGCGCCCGCGATCCAGGAGAAGGCGGCGTACAGACCGCTGACGACACCCAGGACGATGGCCAGATGGGATGGTCGGAATCGGGGACTTTGGCGGCTGGCCACGGCCGAACGCTACCCCGAGGGCCCTGGCCTCCCTCGAACCGGAGGAGGCCGGCGGGGGATCAGTGCACGGCCTTGGCGTCGGCCTCCCGCAGCCGGCTGGCCATGGCCGAGAGCAGGCGGTGCCCCAGCCCGGGGACGTCATCGATGACGCCGCTGAACTCCCTCTGGCCGATCACGAGCAGCGTCATGTCGGTCTCGGCCACGACCGTGGCCGAGCGGGGGAGGCGGTCGAGGAGGGACAGCTCACCGAAGTACCGGCCCGGCCCCAGCTTGGCGATCTTCCTGCCGCCCCGCCTCACCGAGGCCTCGCCCTCCAGGATCAGGAAGAACTCGTGCCCGGGCTTGCCCTCCTCGGTCAGCACCTTGCCCCTGGGCACGGTGACCTCCTCCGATGCCCGCCCGATGGTGGCCAGGTCCCTCTTGGTGCAGGCCGAGAAGAGCCAGGTGTTGGCCAGGTGGTCGAGCTTGATGTCCCTGCGCGGCATGGCGCCAGAGGGTAACGCCGCTCCCCAGGCCTTGCACTCCCGCTCCCCGTGTGCCCCTCTCGGGCTCGGATTTAACACGCCGTTTACGTGCCGGTGCGGGTTGCGAAACAAGGCCTTCGTACCCTCGGGGCGGCTCACCCGGCCGCAGCGTGGCGGCGCGGTGGCTCGCGTTCCGGAGAACCATCGCTCGCACGAAAGGTACTGATCGAGTGGCGGAGACCACTGCTGCGTCCGGGGAGATGAAGCGAAGCCTCACTCTCACCGGAATCACCGTGAATGCCATGGCGCTCATCGCGCCTGGGGCCTTCCTTTGGACCACATTCCAGATCCAGGCGTCGCAGAAGGGCGGCGCGACGGCCCCCGACATGTGGACGGGCCTGTTCTTCTCGCTGATCCTGGCTCTGCTGACCGCCTACAGCTACAGCGAGCTGGCCCGCGTCTATCCCGACGCCGGGACGGGGTCGAGCTACTACTTCGCCGAGGCCGCGCTGCTCGACAAGGAGAAGCCGCAGCACCGTAGGTGGGCCCGATCCGCGAAGCTGACCGTGGGCTGGATCAGCCACCTCTACTACTGGCTGTACCCGGCAATCATGGTCGGCTTCATGGGCATCCTGTTCGGCTACATCTACTCGGCCATGTTCCACCACACCCTGACGTACGTCCCTCAGGCGGCCGCCGCGGTTGCCCTGGCCGTGGTGTGCGGCTACATCGCCTATCGGGGCGTAAGCGGATCCACCATGACGGCGATCATCATCAACGTCGTTCAGATCACCACCCTGCTCCTGGTGAGCCTGCTCTTCATCGCCCACCGGCTGGGCCACGGCAACGAGGCGTACCAGCTCGCCAACGCGGGGAAGGTGATCATTCCCCACAAGCTGATGAACGTGATCTACCAGTCGACGATCGCCATTCTGCTCTTGGTCGGCTTCGAGTCGGTCACCGCCCTGGGAGCCGAGGCGATACGCCCGGAGAAGGACATCAAGCGGGGGGTGCTGCTGTCGCTCATCATCCAGGGCGGCATCTGCTACCTGATCGAGTACTTCGCCGCCAACTTCGTCGTTGGCGCCAAGACGGAGACGTTCGTCGCCGGCGGCAAGACGCTGACGGGTTACGCGGCGGCGGGCGCGGACCCCGCGCCGATCGGCACGATGATCCACAACATCGCCGAGGGATCTCTGGGCCACACGGGCACGACGGTGTCGCTCATCGTGGCCGTCACGGTTCTGATGGCGCTGCTGGGCACGACCCTTGCCTGCCTCAACACCGGGGTGCGCGTCACCTACGCCATGGCCAAGGACAAGGAGATGCCGGGCATCCTCGGGTTGCTCCACGGCCGCTTCGCCACACCGCACGGCGGCATTGTCGTCCTCACCCTGCTGTCGGCCGCCATCGGGGTCTACTGCGCGACCCCCTACAACGTGGACAACATCACCCAGATCACGGTGGCGTCCAACACCGGCACCTTCCTGGTGTACGGCATGAGCTGCGTGATCGCCATGGTCGCCTTCGCCAGCCGCCACGACAAGCACGTGCTCAAGCACTTCTTGATTCCAGGAGTGGGCGCGCTCATGAATCTGGCCGAGCTCTTCGGAGTCGTGTACCTGGCCCTGACCGCCGGCGGTACCACGGCCAAGGACGCCTACAAGTCGCTCGCCATCGTGGGCGTCTGGATTGTGATCGGGCTGGTATGGGCGGCGCTCAACCCCAACAAGCGTCAGGCCAAGGACGTGGTCGACACCAGGCGAGCCGCGCCAGTGGCGGCCGTCTGAACGCCCCCGGCTGCCATCACCCGGCCAGGCGCGCCGCGCCCGCTCCCGGGTCGTGGCCTGCCGGGCCGGAGCGGCCCACACCGAGCTTCATGGTCGAGCGGGGCGGGACAGTCCATACATCTGGTCTGTGATCTGGACTGAGGCGCCACGGTTCGGCCCATCTGAGGCGTCGCAGCCGTAAGGTAGGCGGGCTGGCGAGCGGGCGAGCTCGGCGGGCTGACTCAGCCGTCGTCGTGCCGGGCCTCGCGTCGCACGACGGTGGCAGCGGCGCCCCGCAGGAAGAGCACTCCAATGCCCACAAAGACGATGGCGGGGACGAGGTGCCACCCGGCGTGGAGGCGGGTGAGGGCGACGAAGCCGGCCCCGATCCACAGCAGGCCCATCAGAGCCAGGAAGGCGGGGTTGGATGGCCTGCGGCCGATCTGGGTGGGCGGCGCAGGCTCACCCGGCCGGCCCGACCGCGCCGGCCGGCCCGGACGCGACCCACGGCGGCCGGCCTGGGTCCCGCCCGGGGTTACGCGCCCGGTCACCCGCCCTCTGCCCCGGGGCGACCGGCGTCCCGACCTGGCCACGTCCCCGACGGTACCGGACCGGTCGTGACCGACGAGGGGGAGCCCGTCGTCCTCGACGGGCTGGAGGAGGCCACCGAGGGCAACGGAGTGCTCCTGTTGGCGGGCGAGGCGGAGAAGCTGGCCTGGGCCCTCCGATCCGACCCGGGACAGGTCCGCCCCCACAACGAGGACTTCGCCGCCGCCTTCGTCCCCGAGGGCCGCGACCAGGGTTGGGACCGGGGCCCGCTCTTCGTCGTCGCCGACGGCCTCGGCGGCCACGCCGCGGGCGAGGTCGCCAGCCGGCTTGCGGTCGAGGCCACCCTCGCCTCCTGGCGCCAGGGCGCGCCGGGCGCCCCCAACCAGGCCCTGCGGGCCGCGGCCCGCGCCGCCAATGTGGCCGTGTACGACGCCGCCCTGGAGCGAGGCCGGCGGGGCATGGGCACCACGCTGACGGCCCTGACCCTGGCGGGCAGGGAGGCACACGTGGCCCACGTGGGCGACAGCCGCGCCTACCTGGTGCGCCGGGGCCAGTGCCACCAGCTGACGGCGGACCACTCCCGGGTGGGTGAGCTCCTGCGCATGCGCCTCATCACGCCCGAGCAGGCGGCTACCCATCCGGCCCGGTCGATGCTCACCCGCAGCCTGGGGGCCGAAGGCATGGTCCAGATCGACCTCGTACGCCAGGTCCTGGAACCGGGAGACGGGTTCGTGCTCTGCTCCGACGGTCTTTGGGACTCGGTGGCCCGGGCCGAGATCGCCGAGGCCGTCGGGGCCATCGGCACCGACGCCGTAGCTTCGGTCGCCGAGGCCGCGCACGCCCTGGTCGAGCTGGCCCTGGAGCGCAAGGCCCCCGACAACATCACCGCCGCCGTCGTGTGCGTGACGTCGGACGAGCCCATTCCCGCGGCGAGCGGGCGGCGGTCGCTCTTCCGCAGGGCCCGGGGCTGACGTGCGCTACCAGCCTGGCAGCCGCATCGACCGCTACGAGGTCCTCGAGGCCCTGGGCAAGGGCGCCTACGCGGAGACCTACAAGGCGCGCGACACCGCCACCGGGGACACCGTGGTGCTGAAGTCACCCGACCCCATGCTTTTCGCCGACCCCGGCCTCTTCCAGCGCTTCCGGCGGGAGACGGAGATCGCCCGGCGCCTCCATCACCCGGGCGTGCAGCGCAGCGTCGACCTGGCCGAGAAGCGCAGCGAGCCCTACCTGGTGCTGGAGTACGTGGACGGCGACAGCCTGCGCCAGCGTCTGCGCCAGTACGAAGGCCCCGTCCCCATCGACCAGGCCCTGGACTGGGGCCGGCAACTGGCCGAGGCCCTCGCCTACCTGCACGCCAACGGCATCGTCCACCGCGACCTCAAGCCCGAGAACATCCTTGTCACCGCGGACGGCAGGCTCAAGGTGGCCGACTTCGGCACGGCCATGCTGACGGGAGCCCGCCGCCTCACCTGGCGCCATCTGAGCGAGAGTCTGGGCACGCCCGACTACATGAGCCCCGAGCAGGTCCAGGGCAACCGGGGCGACGCCCGCAGCGACATCTACAGCTGGGGGGTGATCATGTACGAGCTGCTGACGGGGCGGGTGCCCTTCGGGGGGGACAACTGGCTGGCGGTCATGGCCGGTCACCTGCAGAGCACGCCGACGCGGATCCTCAAGCTGCGCCCCGACGTGAGCCCGGCCCTGGATGCCGTCGTGCTGCACGCCATGCGCCGCCATCCCGAGAACCGCTACGCGTCGGCGGAGGAGATCGTGGCCGACCTCGACCACCTCGACAGCCTGGACCCGACGGCGTACGACCTGTCCCCCGAGCCTCCCATCGGCGGTCTGGCCGCCGCCGCGGACAGCGCCCGCAGGCTATGGATTCTGGTCGCGGGGATCGCCTTGGGGTTCCTCGCCCTGGTCGCGGCGATCATCGGTCTGACGGTGGTCCTGCGATGATGTCGTCTGTGAACCTGCAGGGTCTGAAGGGGCTGTCCTGGGTGCGCCTCAGCTTCGTTGACGTCTTCGGCGCGGCACACTCCGTGCAGCTGCCCGCCAGCCGATTCGACCGAGCGGTGGCGGAAGGGGAGCCCTTCGACGGATCGGCCCTGGAGGGTAGGGCCCGCCACCTGGAGTCAGACATGCTGCTGCGGCCCGACCCGGGGACGCTGGTGCGCATACGTGACGGCCTGGCCCGGGCCGTGTGCACGGTGTGGTCCCCGGACGGGAGCCGCTGGCCCGGGGACTCCCGCACCGCGCTGGAGCTGGTGTGCGAGCAGCTGACCGAGCTGGCGTCCGGATACAAGGTGTCGGCCGAGCTCGAGTTCTACCTGTTCGACCAGAGCGGCGCGCCTGTGGACCGCGGCGGCTACTTCGACGAGGCCGAGAGCCCGGGCGTGGCCGCCGCTCGCGCCGCGGCCGACCGTCTCGACGGCTACGGGGTGGCGGTCGACGCCTGCCACCACGAGGCCGGGCCGGGACAATACGAGCTCGACCTGGCTCCCCTGGCGGCCATGGCCATGGCCGACGCCCTGGTGCTGGCGCGTCAGGCCATCCGAGAGCAGGCGGGAGCGCTGGGGCTGAAGGCCACCTTCATGCCCAGGCCCCTGGAGGGCGAGCCGGGATCGGGGCTGCACCTGCACCAGCGGGTCGACGGCCGCCTCATCGACGAGTCGGGGAAGCTCGACGACGACGGGCGCTCCTTTGTCGCCGGACAGCTGGCCCACGCCCGCGGCCTGTCGGCCCTGGCCGCGCCGACGGTCAACTCCTACAAGCGGCTCCACTCGGGCCCGGAGGCGCCCAGCGCCTCGGTCTGGGCCCACGTCAACAGGGGCGCGCTGCTGCGGGTCACGTCGTCGTGGGGCGGGGCGCCCTCGATCGAGTTCCGGGGCGCCGACCCGCTGGCCAACCCCTACCTGCTCCTCGCCGGCCTGCTGGTGGCCGGGGCCGACGGGCTGGAGAGCGGGCTCGAGCTCGGGCCTCCCGTGGAGGAGGACTTCCAGGGCTTCGACCCCGCCTCCATGGACTCGGCCCGGCTGGTGCCGCTGCCCCGGGACCTCGACATGGCCCTGGACTCGCTGCTGGCCGACGACGTGCTGGTGGACTCCTTCGACCAGGCCCTGCTGTCCCGCCTGGTCGACGGGCGCCGGGCCGAGATAGAGCAGTACTGGAGCAGGGTCACGCCCTGGGAGCTGGAGCGCTACCTCGAGGAGGCCTGAGGGGGCGCCTCACCCTGGCGGGCCACGGCCTCGGCGCCTGCCCGGGCCCCGTCCTCGTCCAGGTAGCGGCCCCGCAACCCCATGAGACCGGGCGGGCCCTGGGGGCGCAGGTCCTGGTCCAGCTGGTAGGCGAGAGGGTTGCCGGTGGGGATGTTGAGCCCGGCGATGTCGTCGTCGGAGATCCCCTCGAGGTGCTTCACCAGGCCCCGCAGGCTGTTGCCGTGGGCCGCCACCAGCACCCTCCGGCCCAGCCGGAGGTCGGCCACGATCACGTCGTACCAGTAGGGCAGGACGCGCCCGACCACGTCCTTCAGGCACTCCGAGGCGGGCAGCACGTCGGGCGCGAGGTGGCGGTAGCGGGGGTCGTGGACGGGGTGCATGGGGTCGTCCAGGCCCACCGGAGGTGGGCGCACGTCGTAGCTGCGGCGCCAGAGCCTCACCTGCTCGACCCCGAACTCGGCCGCCGTCTGACGCTTGTCCTTGCCCTGGAGGGCCCCGTAGTGGCGCTCGTTCAGGCGCCAGTGGCAGCGCAGGGGCAGCCAGAGGAGGTCCATCTCCTCCATGGCCAGCACCGCGGTGCGGATGGCCCGGCGCTGCACGCTGGTGTGGACGACCTCGGGGCCCAGGTCCGCCTCCCGGAGGAGCCGGCCGGCCTGGCGGGCCTCCTTCTCACCCCGGTCGGAGAGGTCGACGTCCACCCAGCCCGTGAACAGGTTCTCCCGGTTCCAGGTGCTCTCGCCGTGGCGGAGGAGGACCAGGAGGCTCAACGGTGGTCCTTGGTCACATGCCTTGATAGGTCAGGACTCAACTTTGCTATACTCTCCTAAGTCAGAGGGTCTATCAAGAGCTAAGTGGAGGCACCAACCCATGTCCAAGGCCGTCGGAATTGACCTGGGAACCACCAACTCGGTGGTCGCTGTCCTCGAAGCCGGGGAACCGACCGTCATACCCAACGCCGAGGGGTCCCGGATCACGCCCTCCGTCGTGGGGTTCTCCAAGTCGGGAGAGGTTCTCGTCGGCGAGGTCGCCAAGCGTCAGGCCATCACCAATCCCGACCGTACCGTGCGCTCGGTCAAGCGGCACATGGGCGAGACCAGCTGGTCGATCGACATCGACGGGAAGCGCTACACGCCCCAGGAGATCTCGGCCCGCATCCTGCAGAAGCTGAAGCGGGACGCCGAGTCGTACCTGGGTGACACCGTGACCCAGGCCGTCATCACCACGCCTGCCTACTTCGACGACGCCCAGCGCACCGCCACCAAGGAGGCGGGTCAGATCGCGGGTCTCGAGGTGCTGCGCATCATCAACGAGCCCACGGCGGCCGCCCTGGCCTACGGGCTCGACAAGGAGGGCAAGGACCAGACGATCCTGGTGTTCGACCTGGGCGGGGGGACCTTCGACGTGTCCATCCTCGAGATCGGGGAGGGCGTGTTCGAGGTGAAGTCGACCTCGGGCAACACCAAGCTGGGAGGCGACGACTGGGACCAGCGCGTCATCGACTGGCTCGTCAAGGAGTTCAAGAACACAGAGGGCGTGGACCTCTCGGCCGACAAGATGGCCCTGCAGCGTCTCAAGGAGGCCGCCGAGAAGGCCAAGATCGAGCTGTCGGCGGTGCAGGAGACGACCGTCAACCTGCCCTTCATCACCGCCACCTCGGAGGGCCCCAAGCACCTCGACATGAGACTCACTCGGGCCAAGTTCAACGAGCTCACCGCCGATCTCGCCGACGCCTGTCGGGGGCCGTTCGAGCAGGCCATCAAGGACGCCGGGCTCACCAAGGAGCAGATCGACCACGTCATCCTGGTCGGGGGCTCCACCCGCATGCCCGCCATCCAGGAGCTGGTCCAGGGCCTCACCGGCAAGGAGCCGCACAAGGGCGTCAACCCCGACGAGGTCGTGGCCGTGGGCGCGGCCATCCAGGCCGGCGTGCTCAAGGGCGAGGTGAAGGACGTCCTGCTCCTCGACGTGACCCCCCTGTCGCTCGGTATCGAGACCAAGGGCGGGATCATGACCAAGCTCATCGAGCGCAACACCACCATCCCCACCCGGCGCACCGAGGTCTTCACCACGGCGGAGGACATGCAGCCCTCGGTGGAGATCCACGTGCTCCAGGGTGAGCGGGAGATGGCGATGTACAACAAGACGCTGGGCAAGTTCCAGCTCGTCGACCTGCCTCCCGCGCCGCGCGGGGTTCCCCAGATCGAGGTCACCTTCGACATCGACGCCAACGGCATCGTGCACGTGTCGGCCAAGGACCGGGCCACGGGCAAGGAGCAGTCGATGACGATCACTGGCCAGTCGGCTCTGGGCAAGGACGACATCGACCGCATGGTGCGCGACGCCGAGTCGCACGCCGAGGACGACCAGCGCCGCCGGGAGGAAGCCGAGGTCCGCAACAACGCCGACACCCTCGTGTACCAGACGGACAAGCTCCTGGCCGAGCAGGGCGAGAAGATCTCGGGAGCGGAGAAGGACCAGGTGGAGACGGCGCTCAAGTCCCTGAAGGACGCGCTGTCGGGCTCGGATGTGGAGGCCATCAAGCGGGCCACCGAAGGCCTGGCCACCGCCAGCCAGAGCTTCGCCCAGCGCCTGTACGAGCAGGCGGCCAAGGACGGCGCCGCCCAGGGCGACGGTGGTCACGCCGCGGGCGGCGCGGGCGGCCAGGGCGGGCAGGACGAGGAGGTCGTCGACGCCGAGATCGTCGACGAACACGGCGCGTGAGCTGGGACGGCGAGCGCCCGACGCCGCGGCCCGGCGACGAGGGCCAGGCGGACCTACATCTGGCCGACCACGGCACGGCCGACTCCGGCACAGCCGAGGCGGTCGCGTCTGACGCCGCGCCCGGAGACGAGCCCGCCACCGACGCCGGCCCCGACCCGGTGGAGCCGGGGGACACGCAGGGCGTGGCTTCCGGTGACGAGCCCGGCGAGCAGGCCATCCGCACCGACCTGGCCGACCTGGAGCGCATCGCGGCCGAGCGCGACGAGTACCTCGACGCGCTGAGGCGGCTGCAGGCGGACTTCGAGAACTACAAGAAGCGCATGATCAAGCAGCAGACCGAGCACCTCCAGCGGGCCGCGGAGGATCTGGTCGGGAAGCTGCTGCCCGTCCTCGACGCCATCGACCTGGCCCGGGCCCACGGGATCGGCGAGGAGGCCGGCGGCGGTCTCGAGCAGGTCGCCAACGCCCTCTTCGACATCCTCCAGAAGGAGGGACTGCAGCGCATCGATCCGCTGGGTCAGCCCTTCGACCCGGCCGAGGCCGACGCCGTCGTGCACGAGGCGGCCGAGGTGGGCCAGACGGGCGAGCACCGGGTGACAGGGGTGATGAGGGCCGGGTACCGCTGGAAGGGCCGGGTGCTGCGCCCGGCCATGGTCAAGGTCAGCGGCTAAGCCGACCGCGGACGATCGCCATGACCGCGCAGCGCGAGTGGTTCGAGAAGGACTACTACAAGGTCCTCGGGGTGCCGGCCACGGCCTCCGAGAAGGAGATCACGCGCGCCTACCGGAAGCTGGCCAAGCAGTACCACCCCGACGCCAACCCCGGATCTGAGGATCGCTTCAAGGACATCTCGGCCGCCTACGACGTGCTCGGGGACGCGGCCAAGCGCAAGGAGTACGACGAGGTCCGCGCCCTCGGTCCCGGCGCCAACCCCTTCGCCGGTACGAGTGGCGGAGGTCCGGGCGGGTTCAACTTCAGGGTCGGGGACCTGGGCGACCTGGGTGATCTCTTCGGGGGCCTGTTCGGCCGCCGGCGGGGCTCCCCGGGGGCGGCCGGCCCGCAGCGGGGCGACGACCTGGAGGCTGAGCTCCACCTCTCCTTCGACGAGGCCTTCCAGGGCGTCACGACCACGGTCAACCTGACCAGCGAGGCCGCCTGCCACACGTGCGGTGGCACCGGAGCCGCCCCGGGGACCTCACCGGTGATCTGCCCGGCGTGCGGCGGACGGGGCGTCACCGCCGAGAACCAGGGTCTGTTCTCCTTCAGCCAGCCCTGCCGCGTCTGCGGCGGTACGGGGATGAAGGTCGAGACTCCCTGCCCGACGTGCTCCGGCACCGGCGTCGAGCGCCGTCCCCGGCGGGTCAAGGTGCGCATCCCCGCCGGCGTCGAGGACGGCCAGCGCATACGCATCAAGGGACGGGGCGGCGCGGGGCGCAACAATGGAGGGCCGGGGGACCTCTACGTGGTGGTGCACGTGGGCAATCACGAGCTGTTCGGGAGGAGGGGCAAGGACCTCACCCTCACCGTGCCCCTCACCTTCCCGGAGGCGGCCCTGGGGGCCACGGTCACGGTGCCGACCCTCGAGCGCCCGGTGACGCTGCGCATCCCCCCGGGGACGCGCTCGGGCCGCACCTTCCGGGTCCGGGGCCATGGCGTGCCGGGCAAGGACGGGGCCGGCGACCTGTTGGTCACCGTGGAGGTGGCCGTGCCCCAGCACCTGTCCGACGCCGAGCGGGACGCCATTGAGGCCCTGGCCAACGCGTCCGACGAGTCACCCAGGACCCATCTGGGGGTGTGAGCATGGCTGGTCGCGAACGAATGGAACACATAGAAATGAGCACCCGGGCGGTGTATGTCATCTCGGTGGCGGCCGAGCTGGCGGGCATGCACCCGCAGACGCTGCGCATCTACGAGCGCAAGGGCCTCCTCGACCCGGCCCGCACCCTGGGCGGCAGCCGGCGCTACAGCGAGCGGGACATCGACCGCCTGCGCCGCATCCAGGACCTGACCGGGGTGGGCCTCAACCTGGAGGGGGTGCGCCGGGTGCTGGAGCTGGAGGAGGAGGTGGAGCGCCTCCGCCAGGAGCTGCTCCGCACCCGGGCCGAGGCCCGCGAGGCCATCGAGCGCACCCACCGCCAGTACCGCCGGGACCTGGTCCCCGTGAACCAGGCCCCCGTCCTCTACCGGCGCCGGGGCTGAGCCCGCCGGGCAGCGGGGCCGGGGGCAAGGGCCGGAGATCTCTGAGTTCCGGGAATTAGAGTCCGCCCGAAGTTGATACACATATTGTCAAGTTTGTTCAGCACATAGGGAGGTGAGGCGCTGTGGCCCTGGACCCCAATCGATGGACCCTGAAGACCCAGGAGGCGTTCAACGCCGCAGTCGAGGCTGCCCGCACCGGGCCCCACCCCGAGGTGACCCCCGAGCACCTAGTGCTGGCCATGCTCGGCCAGGAGGGGACCGTCACCCTCCCCGTCCTCCAGAAGGTGGGCGTGGCGCCGCTCTCCCTGCGCAACCGCATGGAGGAAGCCGTGGCCCGCCTGCCCAAGGCCTACGGGGGGGCCGAGCCCGGCCTGGGCCGCCGTCTGCGTGACGCCCTGGAGCGGGCCGACACCGAGCGGGGGTCGCTGGGCGACGAGTACCTCTCCATCGAGCACGTGCTCCTCTCTCTCAGCGAGCTGGTCGGCGTGAGCAGGGAGGACCTGCTGGCCGCTTTGGCCGACGTCCGGGGCAGCCACCGTGTCACCAGCCAGAGCCCGGAGGACGCCTACCAGGCCCTGGAGAAGTACGGCCGGGACCTCACCGAGGAGGCCCGCAAGGGCAAGCTCGACCCCGTCATCGGACGGGACGAGGAGATCCGGCGCGTCATTCAGGTCCTGTCCCGCCGCACCAAGAACAACCCCGTTCTCATCGGGGAGCCGGGCGTGGGCAAGACAGCCATCGTGGAGGGGCTGGCCCGGCGCATCGTCGAAGGCGACGTGCCCGAGGGCCTCAAGGGCAAGCGGGTGGTGGCCCTGGACATGGGCGCCATGGTGGCCGGCTCCAAGTACCGGGGCGAGTTCGAGGAGCGCCTCAAGGCCGTGCTCAAGGAGATCGCCGACTCCGGCGGTGAGGTCATCACCTTCATCGACGAGCTCCACACCATCGTGGGCGCCGGCGCGGCCGAGGGCGCCATGGACGCCGGCAACATGATCAAGCCCATGCTGGCTCGGGGCGAGCTGCGCATGATCGGCGCCACCACCCTGGACGAGTACCGCAAGCGTGTGGAGAAGGACGCCGCCCTGGAGCGCCGCTTCCAGCCCGTGTACGTCGGGGAGCCTTCGGTGGAGGACACCATCGGCATCCTCCGGGGGCTCAAGGAGCGCTACGAGGTCCACCATGGCGTACGCATCCAGGACGCGGCCCTGGTGGCCGCGGCAGTGCTGTCCAACCGCTATGTGACCGGCCGCTTCCTGCCCGACAAGGCCATCGACCTGGTCGACGAGGCGGCCAGCCGTCTGCGCATCGAGATCGACTCCATGCCCACGGAGATCGACGTGGTCGAGCGGCGCATCCGCCAACTGGAGATCGAGCGGGTGGCGCTGGCCAAGGAGACCGACGCGGTGTCGGTCGAGCGTCTGGCCAAGCTTGACGAGGAGCTGGCCAACCTGCGCGAGCAGTCCGACGCCATGAAGGCCCACTGGCAGGGCGAGAAGGAGGCCATCTCCGCCATCCGCCACCTCAAGGAGGAGCTGGAGGCGGCCCGGGGAGAAGCCGAGCGCTTCGAGCGGGACGGCGATCTCAACCGGGCCGCGGAGATCCGCTACGGCCGGGTGCCCGAGCTCGAGCGCCAGGTGGAGGAGGCGACCAAGCACCTGGCCGAGCTCCAGGCCGACCAGAAGATGCTCAAGGAAGAGGTCGACGAGGAAGACATCGCCGAGGTGGTGAGCCGCTGGACGGGCGTACCCGTCTCCAGGCTCATGGAGGGCGAGGTAGCCAAGCTGGTGCGCATGGAGGACATGCTCCGCCAGCGGGTCGTCGGCCAGGACGAGGCCGTCTCGGTGGTGGCCAACGCCATCCGCCGGTCGCGCTCGGGCCTGTCCGATCCCAACCGGCCCATCGGCTCGTTCCTGTTCCTGGGCCCCACCGGCGTGGGCAAGACCGAGCTGGCCCGCACCCTGGCCGAGTTCCTGTTCGACGACGAGCGGGCCATGGTCCGCGTCGACATGGGTGAGTATCAGGAGAAGCACACAGTGGCCCGCCTCATCGGCGCGCCCCCGGGCTACGTCGGTTACGACGAGGGCGGTCAGCTCACCGAAGCCGTCCGCCGGCGGCCCTACGCCGTGGTGCTCCTCGACGAGATCGAGAAGGCCCACGCGGACGTGTTCAACGTGCTGCTCCAGGTCCTCGACGACGGCCGGCTGACCGACGGGCAGGGTCGGACGGTCGACTTCACCAACGCCGTGCTCATCATGACGTCGAACCTGCCCGGCGAGCCCAAGGACTTCTTCAAGCCCGAGTTCCTGAACCGCATCGACGAGATCGTGCGCTTCCGGTCGCTTACGGAGGATGACATCTCAGCCATCGTCGTCATTCAGCTGCGCCAGCTTCACGAGCGCCTGGCCGCTCGCCGGCTGTCGCTCCAGGTCACCGACTCGGCCCGCCGGTGGCTGGCCCACCGGGGGTACGACCCCGCCTACGGGGCCCGGCCCCTACGCCGGCTCATCCAGCGGGAAATCGGGGACAAGCTGGCCCTGTCGCTTCTGGAGGGCCGCTACCCCGAGGGCTCCGAGGTGACCGTCGACGTCGAGGGCGACGAGCTCGTCCTGCGCTGATGCGCATCGCCTCCGGCGATGCTGCCCGGGCCTTACGGCCCTCCTCCCGAGCCCCAGGCCCCAGGCCGGGCCGTGCTGATGCGCGTCGCCTCCGGCGATGCTGCCCGGGCCTGACGGCCCTCCTCCCGAGCCTGGGGCCCCAGCCCCAGGCCGGGCCGTGCTGAGCGCATTAGATAGGTGGGTGCCGGTCGGGATCGGCGTCCATGGAGCACAGTGTGGGCCGTGCCCGCCCGAGCCCCCCGCCGAGCCCGGAGGCTCCTCTCCCTCCTGACAAGCTCGATGCTCGCCGCGGGCGTGGTGGCTCTGGTGCTGGGGATCCCCAACGGGGGCGGCAGCCGCACCCGGGTGCGCACGCCCCAGCCCCGTGTGGGCCGGCCCGGGCCCACGACCACCGAGGCCCCGGCCGCCACCACGACGACGGGTGTGGTGCCCCCCGCCCTGGCCGCCCTCATCACCGAGCTGAAGGGCTTCGCCGAGCGCACCCGGGGGCTCAAGTTCGTCCATGAGGTCCCCGTCTCCCTGCTCGACGACGCCTCCTTCCGCAAGCGGACCGAGGAGCTGACCGCCACCAGCGCGGCGAGCATGGAGAAGACGCAGAAGGTGCTGCGGGCCCTGGGGCTCATCACCGCCGACGTCGATTTGGGCAAGGCCGTCCGGGCCCTCTACGCGGGGGCGGTGGTGGGCCTTTACGACCAGAAGAACAAGGTGCTGCTCGTCCGGGGATCCCAGCCCACGCCCCTGGTCCGGCGCACCCTGGCCCACGAGCTCACCCACGCCCTCCAGGACCAGCACTTCACCCTGTTCCGCCCCGAGCTCGACAGCCGGGACGACGAGTCGGCCCTGGCCTTCTCGGCCCTGGTGGAGGGCGACGCCGTGCGGGTCGAGCAGGCCTACCAGAACACCATGTCCCTGGCCGACCGCGACCAGCTGGGACGGGAGGAATCGGCCCAACTGGGCCAGCTGGCCCCGTCCATACCCGAGGTGCTCATCGAGCTGGTCGGGTTCCCGTACACGTACGGACCGCGCTACGTGCAGTCCGTGCTGTCATCCGCGGGGCAGGTCCGCCTGGACCAGGCCTTCACCTCGCCCCCGACCACGACCGAGCAGATCCTGCATCCCGACCGGTGGCTGGCGGGCGACCCGCCCGCACCGCTGGCCCAGCCCAAGGCGGACGCCGCCGTCATCGACAAGGGGGTCCTGGGCGAGCTCGGCTTCGACCTGGTGCTGCAGAAGGTGGTGGGCGTGGACGAGACCCGCGCCGCCCTGGCCGACTGGGGTGGCGACCAGTACGTGGCGTGGGACGCCTCCGGGCGGACCTGCCTCCGGGACACCGTCACCGCCGGCGGGGGCGGTTCGGCCGCAGCCATGCAACGGGCCCTGCGGGACTACACCCGGCGGCGCTCGGGAGCCACCCTGACGGGCGCCGCGCCCGACCCCATGACCTTTACCGTCTGCGCCTGAGGCTTCCGAACGCCTATTCTGATTGGACCGCCGCAGGAATGTTCGGAGGACGCGCGTGCCCGCGACCGTGGTGGTCGGAACCCAATGGGGGGACGAGGGGAAGGGCCGGCTCACAGACCTGCTGGCCAAGGAGATGCATCTCGTTGTCCGCTACCAGGGCGGCCACAACGCGGGCCACACCATCGTCGTGGACGGGGAGCGCTTCGCCCTCCAGCTCATCCCCAGCGGCGTCCTCTACGGCCACATCACCCCGGTGATCGGCAACGGGGTGGTGGTCGACCCGGCCGTGCTCCTAGCCGAGGTGGACGCCCTGGAGGAGAAGGGCATCGACTGCAGCCGCCTGCGGGTCAGCGGCAACGCCCACCTGGTCATGCCCTACCACCAGGAGCTGGACCGGGTGACGGAGCGCTACCTGGGCAAGAACCGCCTGGGCACGACCAGGCGGGGCATAGGGCCCGCCTACGCCGACAAGGCCGCCCGCGTGGGCCTGCGGGTCCAGGACCTCCTCGACCCCAAGATCTTCCGCGAGAAGCTGGACGTGGTCCTCAAGGAGAAGAACGCGGTGCTGGCCAAGGTGTACAACCGCCTGCCGCTCTCCCCCGAGGAGATCGCCAGGCGCTACCTGGACGAGTACGCCCCCCGCGTCGCGCCCATGATCGCCGACACCGTTGGCCTGGTGCACGAGGCCCTGGCCGCCGGCCACCACGTGCTCCTGGAGGGGGCCCAGGCCACCTTCCTCGACCTCGACCACGGCACCTATCCCTTCGTGACGTCGTCCAACCCGGTGGCCGGCGGGGCGTGCACGGGGGCCGGGCTCGGGCCCAGGGACATCGACCGGGTCATCGGCGTGGCCAAGGCCTACCTCACCAGGGTGGGATCCGGCCCCTTCCCCACGGAGCTGTTCGACGAGCGGGGTGAAGCCCTGGTCGAGCGGGGCCAGGAGCACGGCACCAACACGGGCAGGAGGCGCAGGCCCGGCTGGTTCGACGCGGTGATGATGCGACACGCCGTGCGCCTCAACTCCCTCTCTGAGATCTTCCTCACCAAGCTCGACGTCCTCGACACCTTCGACACGGTGAAGGTGTGCGTGGCCTACGAGGCCGGCGGCGTTCGCTACGAGAACCTCCCCTACCACCAGTCCGTGCTCCACGACGCCCGCCCCGTGTACGAGGAGCTCCCGGGCTGGAACACCGACCTGTCCCTCGCCACCAGCGTCTCGGACCTTCCCCAGACCGCCCGCCGCTACGTCGAGTTCATCGCCGCCCAGTCGGGCGTGCCCGTGAGGCTGGTGAGCGTGGGCCCGTCGCGCGGTCAGTTCGTCCACGTCGGGGCGTGAGGTACGCGTGAGGGTGTGCGTCGTGGGCTCGGGGGGCCGGGAGCACGCCCTGGCCCACGCCCTGGGCCGCACGGCCGAGGTGGTGGCCACGCCCGGGAACCCGGGCATCGCCCCGGGGGAGCACGGCCTGGCCCTGTCCTCCACCTCCGCTCCCCCCGAGGAGGTGGACGCCGACCTCTACGTCATCGGCCCCGAGGGTCCGCTGGTGGACGGTCTGGCCGACCGCCTGCGGGCCCTGGGCCGGCGCGTCTTCGGGCCCGGCGCCGACGGCGCCCACCTGGAGGGCTCCAAGGCGTGGATGAAGCACGTCCTTGACGAAGTCGGGGTCCCCACCGCCCGCCACGGCGTGTTCACCGAGGTCGAGGCCGCCGTCCACTTCCTGCGCACACTCCCCGGGCCCTACGTGGTCAAGACCGACGGCCTGGCCGCGGGCAAGGGCGTGCTCGTCGCCCAGGAGCTGGAGGAGGCGGTGGACGACGTGCGGGCCAAGCTGTCCGGGACCTCCTTCGGGGAGGCGGGGCGCCGGGTGGTGATCGAGGAGGGCCTGAGCGGACCCGAGCTGTCCGTGCTCGCCGTCTGCGACGGCCGCCGGGCGGTGGCTCTGGCCCCGGCCCAGGACTTCAAGCGGGCCGGCGACGGCGACCAGGGGCCCAACACCGGAGGCGTTGGCGCCTACTCGCCCGTCCCCGCGGCTCCCCCCGAGGTCGTCGAGCAGGTCATGGACCGGGCCGTCGAACCCACGCTGGCGGCGCTCGCGGGCCGGGGCATCGACTACCGGGGCGTGCTCTACGCCGGGCTCATGCTCACGGCCGAGGGCCCCAAGGTGCTGGAGTTCAACGTGCGCTTCGGGGATCCCGAGACCCAGGTGGTGCTGCCCCGCACCGTGGGCGACCTGGCCGGCCTCCTGGCCGAGGCGGCCGACGGCCACCTGCGCAGCGAGCCCGCCTTCTGCTCAGACGCGGCGGCCACCGTCGTGTGCTGCGCCCGCAACTATCCAATCGCGCCCTACGGCACGGGCGAGCCCATCTCCGGCCTGGACGAGGCCGCCTCGGTGCCCGGGGTGGTGGTGTTCCATGCGGGCACAGCCGTCGACGGCCACGGGCGCCTGGTGACGGCGGGCGGGCGGGTCCTGGACGTGACCGCCCTGGCCCCCTCGCTGGGCGAGGCCCGGGCCCGGGCCTACGACGCCGTGGGCCGGCTCCGGTGGCCGGGGATCCAGTACCGCAAGGACATCGCCGAGGCCGCCAGCGCCCGGGAGGTGGCGTGAAGGTCGCCGTGCTCATGGGGTCCTCGAGCGACGCCGAAGGCATGAAGGCGGCACGCGAGATGCTGAGCCGCTTCGGAGTGGAGGTGGACGAGCGGGTCCTCTCCGCCCACCGCAACCCCGATGAGGTCGCGGCCTTCGCCCGGGCTGCGCGTGAGAACGGCTACGCGGCCCTGATCTGCGGGGCGGGGATGGCGGCCCACCTCGCCGGTGTGGTGGCGGCCCACACCACGCTCCCGGTGGTGGGCGTGCCCCTCTCCCGCAGCGCCCTGAACGGGGTGGACGCCCTGTACTCCACCGTGCAGATGCCTCCCGGGATCCCGGTGGCCACGGTGGCCATCGACGGGGCGTCGAACGCCGCCGTCCTCGTCGTCGAGATGCTGGCCATCGCCGACGCGGGGCTGGCGGCCAGGCTCGAGGAGTTCCGGGCCGGGGGGGCCAGGTGAAGGCGGAGATCCCCAACGTGCTGGCCGCCCGTTACGCCAGTGCGGCCATGACCGACCTCTGGTCGCCAGCGGGCAAGGTCCGCCTCGAGCGTCGCTTCTGGGTGGAGGTGATGGACGCCCAGCGCCGCCTGGGCGTCGACATCCCCGAGGAGGTCGTCGAGGACTACCGGGCCGTCGTCGACAAAGTCGACCTGGACAGCATCGAAGCCCGCGAGCGGGTCACCAAGCACGACGTCAAGGCCCGCATCGACGAGTTCTGCGCCCTGGCCGGACACGAGCACGTGCACAAGGGCCTCACGTCGCGCGACCTGACGGAGAACGTCGAGCAGCTCCAGATCCGCGACGCCCTGGCCCTCGTGCGCGACCGCATGGTGGCCGCAGCCGCCCGCCTGGCCCGCCTGGCCAGCGCCCACTCCACCACGCCCATCACGGCCCGCACCCACAACGTGCCCGCCCAGGTCACGACCCTGGGCAAGCGCTTCGCCAACGCGGGCGAGGAGCTGCTCGAGGCCTTCAGGCGGGTCGAGGGCCTCCTCGACCGCTACCCGTTGCGGGGGCTGAAGGGCCCGGTGGGAACCCAGGCGGACCAGCTCGAGCTGCTGGGCGGCGACCTGAGCCGGCTCGACCAGCTCGAGCGCACCGTCGCCTCGGAGCTGGGGTTCGGCCGCATCCTCACCAACGTGGGCCAGGTCTACCCCCGCTCGCTCGACCTCGACGTGGTGTCGGCTCTGCTGCAGGCCGTCTCCGGCCCCGCCGACCTGGCCCTGACCATCAGGCTCATGGCGGGCCACGACCTGGTGACAGAGGGCTTCGGGCCCGGGCAGGTGGGCTCCTCTGCCATGCCCCACAAGACCAACCCCCGCTCCAGCGAGCGCATCGCAGGTCTGACCATGGTCCTGCGAGGTCACCTCACCATGGTGGGGGGCCTGGCCGGGGACCAGTGGAACGAGGGCGACGTGAGCTGCTCGGTCGTGCGCCGGGTGGCCCTGCCCGACGCCTTCCTGGCCACCGACGGGCTCTTCGAGACCTTTCTGACCGTGCTCGACAACTTCGCCGCCTTCCCGGCCATGATCGAGCGCGAGCTGGCCCGGGAGCTCCCCTTCCTGGCCACGTCCCGGATGCTGCTGGCCCTGGTCGACGCGGGCCTGGGCCGGGAGCAGGCCCACGAGGTGGTCCGCGAGCACGCCCTGGCCGCGGCCCGGGCCCGGCGGGAGGTCGCCGGCGGCGCGGGCCCGGGCCTGGGCGACGATCTCATCGCCGCCCTGGCCGGGGACGGGCGGGTGCCGTTGTCGGAGGAGGCGCTGCGTCAGGCCGTGGCCCAGCCCCTGGAGCACGCGGGCGCGGCCCGCCGCCAGGTGGCCGAGTTCGTCAAGCAGGTGGAGGCCGTGGTGGCCCGCCACCCCGAAGCCGCCGGGTACGTCCCGGCCGAGATCATCTGAGGAGGCCCGTTGCCCCTGCCCCACCTGTACTCAGGAAAGGTTCGCGACATCTTCGAGGTGCCCGGCGACATGCTCCTGTTCGTCGCCTCCGACCGCATCTCGGCCTTCGACGTGGTGATGGCCGAGACCATCCCCGACAAGGGCCGGGTGCTCACGGCCATGACCACCTACTGGCTGGAGGACCTGGCCGGCGTCGCGCCCAGCCACCTCGTCACCGCCGATCCGGCCCAGCTGCCCACCGACGCGCAAGGCATGACCGACCTGGCCGGGCGGGCCATGCTCGTGCGCCGGGCCGAGATGCTCCCCCTGGAGTGCATCGTGCGGGGCTACCTGGCCGGCTCGGGGTGGAAGGAGTACGCCTCCTCGGGAACGCTGCACGGCTCGTCCCTGCCCCCGGGGCTGCAGGAGTCCGACCGCCTGCCCGAACCCCTCTTCACCCCCTCCACCAAGGCGACCGCGGGCCACGACGAGAACATCTCCTTCGAGGCCGCATGCGTCCTGGTCGGCAGGGAAGCGGCCGAGGCCGCCCGGGACATCTCCCTCGCCGTCTACCGCCAGGGGGCGGCCAAGGCCGAGGAGCAGGGCATCCTCATCGCCGACACCAAGCTCGAGCTCGGCTACATCGACGGCCGGCTGGCCATCTGCGACGAGGTCCTCACCCCAGACTCGTCGCGCTTCTGGCCCGCCGACGAGTGGAAGCCCGGCATCGCGCCGCCCTCCTTCGACAAGCAGCCGGTGCGGGACTGGCTCCACGCCCGGGATTGGGACAAGCAACCGCCGCCGCCCGCCCTTCCCCCCGAGGTGGTGCGGGCCACCGCCGATCGCTACGTGGCGGCCTACGAGCGCATCACCCGGCGCCCGTTCTCGCAGTGGTACGGAGTGGGGACGTGACGGTGCGCAGATGACCTTCGACGTCCTGGTGGAGGTGTCGCTGCGCCCGGGCATCGCCGATCCCCAGGGCGCCACCGTGGAGCGGTCCCTGCCCAGGCTGGGATTCGACGAGGTCCACGGCGTGCGCATGGGCAAGGCCGTCCGCTTCACCATCGACGCCGCCGACGAGGAGGCGGCCCTGCGCAGGGTGGACGAGCTCTGCCGGCGCTTCCTCACCAACCCGGTGCTGGAGGACTCGACCGTGACGCTCGAGCCTTCGGCCCAAGGAGCCCGCCGGTGACGGCCCGCATCGGCGTGGTCGTGTTCCCCGGCTCCAACTGCGAGCACGACGCGGTGGAGGCGCTCTGCGCCCTGGGGGGCTCGGCCGAGCTCCTGTGGCACGACGAGGCCAGCCTGCGGGGCGTGGACGGCGTCGTGCTCCCGGGCGGGTTCGCCCACGGCGACTACCTGCGCACCGGCGCCATCGCCCGCTTCTCCCCGGTGATGGAAGCGGTCGCCGAGCTGGCCCGCGCCGGCGGTCCCGTGCTCGGTATATGCAACGGCTTCCAGATACTCACCGAGGCGGGACTGCTGCCCGGGGCCCTCCAGAAGAACCGGGGCCTGAAGTTCCTGTGCGCGACGGTGGAGCTGAGGGTGGAGACCACAGCCAGCGCCCTCACGTCGCTCACCGCGGCCGGAGACAGCCTGCGGGTGCCCATCAACCACTTCGAGGGCGCCTACACCTGCGACCCCGCCACCCTGGAGGAGCTGAGAGCCGGCGACCGCGTCGTGCTGCGCTACGTGGACAACCCCAACGGCTCCCTCGACGACATCGCCGGGATCTGCTCGCCGGCCGGCAACGTGGTGGGCCTCATGCCCCACCCCGAGCGGGCCTGGGACCGTCTCCTGGGCTCGGGCGACGGGGCCGTGCTGGTGCGCTCCTTCATCGCCGCCTGCGCCGGGGAGCGCTGGCCCGCCCCGCATCCGGCCGCGCCGGCCGACCCGTCCCTGCCCGCTTCGTCCGGCGCTCGCTCGGGCCCCTAGGCGTCCCCCCGGCCCCGGCGGATGCCGGCCCGCTTGAGGACGTTGGGGGTCACGCCCGCCCCCCGCCAGGCCGCGTAGCTGATCCCCTTGCGCCGGCCGTAGTCGGCGGCGGCCTTGACGAACTCCTCCTCCATCTCGGTCAGGTCCACGCCCGCCTCCATGGAGCTCAGCTCGGCCTGCAGATCCATGCGCTCCTGGGTGAGGAGGAGCCGGGCCAGGGGGTCGGCGGCCGCGATCCTCCCGTCCAGCGCGGCCAGTTGCTTCTTGATCGATTCCGGGGTGCGCTTTCGCCCCCGCTTGGGGCGGTGGGCGTCGAGCGCTTCCAGATAGCCGCGCACGACGCGCCCCTGCTCGCGTCCGAGAGCCAATGCCTCCTTGTGCTGGGCTGACATGGCGGTCTTTGTTCGTTTCTTGGCCGAAGGCATTTCGCGATGATCGCACTTTCTGGCGACGACATACAACCGTAGGCGGCGGGTGCCATAGGGGATGGTCGGGGTTTACATCGCCGGGAGTTAGCTTGTTGACGTGCGGACGGACGTGCATCGGGAGCTGGGGTTGACCGATGACGAGGCCGGCTCCATCCGCGCCTTGCTGGCCCGGGAGCCCAACCACCTGGAGCTGGCCATGTACGCCGTCATGTGGAGCGAGCACTGCTCCTACAAGTCCTCCCGGCTCCACCTGAGGCGCCTGCCCACCGAGGGAGAAAGGGTCCTGGTCGGCCCGGGCGAGAACGCGGGCGTGATCGACGCCGGCGACGGCATCGCCGTGGCCCTGCGCATCGAGAGCCACAACCACCCCTCGGCGGTCGAGCCCTATCAGGGAGCAGCCACCGGCGTGGGCGGGATCCTGCGGGACATCTTCACCATGGGTGCCCGCCCAATCGCGGTGATGGACCCCCTGCGATTCGGCCCTCTCGACGAAGCGCGCACCCGGTGGATTTTCGAGGGAGTGGTGAGCGGAATCTCCGGTTATGGAAACTCGGTAGGCGTCCCTACCGTGGGTGGAGAGGTGGCCTTCGACCCCTGTTATGCCGAAAACCCCCTGGTCAACGTCCTCTGTCTCGGGGTCATGCCCCGGGAGCGGCTGGTCCTGGGCCGGGCCTCGGGGGTGGGGAACCTGGCCGTCCTGATGGGCTCGTCCACGGGCAGGGACGGGATCGGCGGGGTGAGCGTGCTCGCCTCCGCCGGCTTCGGCGACGTCGAGGAGGAGCAGTCCAAGCGGCCCAGCGTCCAGGTGGGCGACCCCTTCGAGGAGAAGCGGCTCATCGAGGCCTGCCTGGAGCTGCTGGAAGCGGGCCTGGTGGTCGGGATCCAGGACCTTGGCGGGGGCGGGCTCACCTGCGCCACCAGCGAGACCGCGGCCCGGGGTGGGGTGGGCATGGACGTCGACGTCACCGCCGTCCCCCGCCGGGAGCCGGGCATGGAGCCCTTCGAGGTCATGACCAGC
>Ga0209577_10001089_pt1 | contig 27176 bp, 23 predicted proteins | sample GraSoiAngelo_109_FD_185874 | JGI IMG/M metagenome (GOLD analysis project Ga0209577, IMG submission 185874) | Grasslands soil microbial communities from the Angelo Coastal Reserve, California, USA - 14_0903_12_20cm (SPAdes) (version 2) | ecosystem: Environmental > Terrestrial > Soil > Grasslands...
TGGCGGCGAAGGCCGCCGCGGTCGTGGAGAACTCCAGCTCGAGCAGGTCGATGGCCTGGCGGAGCGCTACCAGCCGAGCGGCCAGCTCGTCGGCGGCTGCAGCAGTCCCCTCCCCCTCGAACATGGTGGAGTCATCATACCAAACAAATGTTCGCCAAGTCAAGCCTTTACATCGACCCAGGTCGCACCTAAGAGCGGTTTCGCCATCCGGTGGAAGACGGTGGCCGATCCACCCCAGGTTAAGGCTCTTCGCCCGTGACGCCGGCGCGCCTAAAGTAGCCGGGTGGCCCGGCCCAGCACCGTCTTCGCCTGCTCCGAATGCGGGGGCGAGAGTCCCAAATGGGCCGGCCAGTGCCCCCACTGCAAGGCCTGGAACACCCTGGAGGAATTCAAGGTCGTCCAGCCCCGCAAGGGCCAGGCCGGCGACCGCAAGCCGCCGGGCGCGGGCCCCGTCCCTGTCCCGCTCACCGCCATCGACGCCGACGACGCCCCCCGCCTGGTTCTCGACTGGGGAGAGCTGAACCGCGTGCTCGGCGGCGGGATGGTGCCCGGAAGCCTGGTCCTCGTCGGGGGCGAGCCGGGCGTGGGGAAGAGCACCCTCCTCATGCACCTGGCACGGCAGGTGGCGGCGCGCGGCGCGGTGCTCTATGTCAGCGGTGAAGAATCGGCCCGCCAGGTGAAGATGCGCGCCGACCGTCTCGGCGCGGTCCACGACCGCCTCTTGATGCTCCCCGAGACGGACGCCGACGCGGTCCTGGGAGCGATCGAGACCACTGCGCCCAAGCTCGCCATCGTCGACTCCATCCAGACCATGTATGACGCGGGCCTGGAGGCGGCGGCCGGCACAGTCAGCCAGGTCCGCGAGTGCGCGGCGCGGCTGCAACGGCTGGCCAAAGCGAGCGCGACCACCATCTTCTTGGTCGGCCACGTCACCAAGGAGGGCAGCCTCGCCGGCCCGCGGGTCCTCGAGCACATGGTCGACACCGTCCTCTATCTGGAAGGCGACCGCCACCAGGAATTCCGGATCCTGAGAGCCACCAAGAACCGCTTCGGATCCACCGACGAGATCGGGATTTTCTCGATGGGCGAGGCTGGCCTGGAGGAGGTCGCCGACCCCAGCGCGGCGCTGCTGGGCGAAAACAGCCTGAATTCGAGTGGTACAGTCGTACTAGCGGCGGTCGAAGGGACCCGGCCGCTCCTCGTGGAGCTGCAGAGTCTCGTGACGGATAGCCCCTATGAGCTTCCGCGGCGCTCGGCGACGGGCGTCGATTTGAACCGCCTTCACATGATCATCGCGGTGGTTGAGACGAGAGCCAAGCTCCGGATCGGCAAACGCGACATATTCGTGAACGTGGCCGGCGGCATTCGCGTCAGCGAGCCGGCCGCTGATTTGGGCCTTGCGCTCAGCATCGCCAGCAACCTGATGGACCAGCCCCTGCCGGGCGGCACGGTCGTAATCGGGGAGCTGGGGCTGACGGGCGAGGTCCGCCGGGTGGGCCAGCTGGACCGCCGCCTTCAAGAGGCGGCGCGCCGCGGTTTCACCCGGGCCATCATCCCGTCCGGCGGCACAGTCGCCGGACGTCCCGCGGAGCTCGACTGCATCGAGGTCCGCCACCTCACGGAGGCGATCTCCGTCGCATTCTCACCAGATCTCGTCCCGGCACCCCGGATTCATATCGAATAGGAGGAAAACTTCATATGCGGCGTTCCGAAGCCTGGGCCCGCTGGGCGGGGACTGGGCTCGGAGTGGTCGGCGGCTTCATCCTGGGCTATTTCTTGGTGCGCACCGCCGGGGTCACACCCCCCGGCAGCGGCGTCATCATCAGCCTGACCACCCTCGAGGGCCTGATCTTCGCTTACCTCGGCGCTCCCTACGTCCTGGGGGGCTGGCGCAGCGTCAACTTCACGCTGCGCACTACGCCCCTGCCCGATCTCATCACCGGCCTCTTCGGCCTCTGCGTCGGCCTGCTGGTCGCGGTCCTGATCGGTTCCTTCGTGCGCGATTTTCCGTTCGGCGTGGCTTTGAGCGCGGTGCTCGCCGCGCTGCTCGGCTTCCTCGGCGCCAGCGTCGGTTTGACGCGACGCGCCGAGCTCCTCGCCTTGATGGGCTGGGGCCGTTCCGAGATTCCCGTGCGGCGGGCGAAGTCCGCCATCCTGGACACCTCGGTCATCATCGACGGCCGCGTCGTCGACCTGGTGCACACCGGGTTTTTGGATATGCCCCTGATCGTTCCCCGCTTCGTTCTGAAAGAGCTGCAGCAGGTCGCCGACTCCTCCGACAACGTCAGGCGGAACCGGGGCCGGCGTGGCCTCGAAGTGCTGACCCAGCTTCAGAAAGAGCCCGACCTCGTCATCGAATTCCGCGACGAAGATCCGGACGGCGAGCTGGAGGTTGACACCAAGCTCATCCGCATGGCCAGCCGCCTGGGCGCGGCGCTCCTCACCAACGACTTCAACCTGAACCGGATCGCGCGGCTGGAAGGAGTCCTCGTGCTCAACCTGAACGAGCTCACGAACGCGCTCAAGCCGATCGCCATCCCGGGCGAGGAGCTCAGCGTGATCGTCGTCAAGGAGGGCAAGGAGGCCGGCCAGGGCGTCGGCTATCTGGACGACGGCACCATGGTCGTGGTCGAGAACGGCCGCCGGTTCCTGAACCAGCCGGTGACCGCCACAGTGACCTCGGTCCTCCAGACCGCGGCCGGCCGCATGATCTTCGCGGCGCCGGGCAACGGCGTCCCGCCCCGCCGCCGCCCTAACAAGGAGCCAGCTTGAGTTTGGGGCATGGTTTAGAACGTAAAGGCCCTTCCATACAGACTCGCGCGCCGCAGCGCGCGGCAGGCGGGCCGAGTGGCCCGCTCCATTTAGAAAAACCAAGCCACCAGGAGCGGTTCTCCGGATGGAAATAGGCGCGGTCGTGGCCGCTGCCGGGACTGGCAGCCGCCTCGGCAAGGGCAGCAAAGCGCTGGTCCAGCTGAACGGGCGGACCGCTCTCGCACGTGCGGTCCAGCTCTTCCTCTCCCTGGACGAGATCACGAAGATCGCCGTGGTCGGCCCCCCGGCCCGCCTGGAGAGCGCTCGCGAGGAGGTGGAATCGCTGCGTCCCCGCAAGCCCGTCAGCGTCACCCCCGGCGGCCCCAGCCGGCAGGACTCGGTCCGGGCCGGCCTGGAAGCGCTCGGCGCCTGCGACTACGTGCTCGTCCATGACGCGGCGCGGCCCCTCGCCTCGGCGGCTCTCTGCCGGCGGGTGCTCCAGGCGGCCATCGAGTCGGGCGCCGCCTTCCCCGGCCTCCCGCCCCGGGACGCGGTGAAGCGGGTGGAGGGCGGGCAGCTGGTCGAAAGCCTCGACCGCGCCCAGGTCGTGCTGGCCCAAACGCCGCAGGCCTTCGCCTACCAGCTGCTGCTGACCGTGCACATCCAGGCTTCCGATTCGGGCCAGGTCGGCGACGACGACGCCCAGCTGGTGGCGGCCAGCGGCCACGTGGTGACCGTCGTGGAGGGCGAGACCACCAACATCAAGCTGACGACGCACGAGGACCTCGAGGTCCTGGAAGCTCTGATCAAAGAACAGGAAACAGTGAGCCCCACGCGTTGAGGGTCGGCCTCGGCTATGACGCGCACCGGCTCGTCAAGGGCCGGCCGCTGGTGATCGGAGGCGTGGAGATCAAGCACCCGAAGGGCCTCGACGGGCACTCCGACGCCGACGTCCTCTGCCACGCACTGATCGACGCCATGCTCGGCGCCGCCGCGCTGGGCACCATCGGCGAGCACTTCCCGGCGGACGAGCCCGAGCTGGAGGGCATCTCCAGCCTGGAGCTGCTGGCGATGACCGCCTCGCTGATCGAGGACGCCGGCCGCAAGGTGGTCAACGTCGACAGCGTCGTGATCGCCGAAGTTCCCCGCCTGCAGCCGCACCTGAGGGAGATGGCGCGCAGCATCGCCGAGACGCTCGGCATCGACCAGGACCTGGTCGGGGTGAAGGCGACCTCGCCCGAGGGCCTCGGCTCGCTCGGCCGCCAGGAGGGCATCGCGGCCCAGGCGGTCGTGCTCCTCGAATGACCTCGACGTGACATTCCTCCTGCACAACACCGCCAGCGGCGGCAAGGAGGAGTTCGAACCGCTCGAGCCCGGGCACGTCCGCCTCTACACCTGCGGCCCCACCGTCTGGAACTTCGCGCACATCGGCAACTTCCGGACCTTCCTCTTCTACGACCTGCTCCGGCGGCACCTCCGCTTCAGCGGCTATCGCTTGACGCACGTGGTCAACATCACCGACATCGAGGACCGGATCATCAGCCACGCCACCGAGCGCGGCGTCAGCATCCGCGAGTACGCCGGCCCCTACGAGGAAGCGTTCCTGGAAGACCTGGCCACGATCCGCTTCCAGGGCGTCGAGGTGATGCCTCGGGCCACCGAGCACGTGCCCGAGATGGTGGCCATGGTGGAGAAGCTGCTCGCCAAGGGCAACGCCTACCAGGCCGACGCCGACGTCTACTACCGGGTCTCCAGCTTCCCCCGCTACGGCGAGCTGGCGCACCTCGACCGGGCGGGCCTCAAGGCGGGAGCACGAGTTGCCGCCGACGACTACGACAAGGAGGACGTCGTCGACTTCGCCCTCTGGAAGGGCGAGCAGCCGGGCGAGGCGGCGGTCGGCGCGGTCTGGGAGGCTCCCTTCGGCCGTGGCCGCCCCGGCTGGCACATCGAGTGCTCGGCGATGAGCCTCAAATACCTGGGTCCGACGTTCGACATCCACGCCGGGGGCATCGACCTGCTCTTTCCGCACCACCAGAACGAGGTCGCCCAGTCGGAGGCGGCCAACGAGGCGCCCCTTGCCCGAGTCTGGCTCCACTCCGAGCATCTGGCCGACGCGACCGGCGCCAAGATGTCGAAGCGGCTGGGCAACGTGGCCACGCTCCGTGACCTCCTCGACGCCGGCCACGACCCGGTGGCCATCCGCTTCTTCCTGCTGGCCAGCGCGCACTACCGGCAGAAGCTCCGCCTCGACGAGACCGGGATTCGCGCCGCGGCCGAGCAGGTCCGCCGCCTGCGGGACTTCGCCGCTCGCGTCGACCGCTCACAGCCGGCGCCAGCAGACGATCCCTTCCTGGTCCAGGAGCTGGAGGACGCCCGCCACCACTACCGCGCCGCGCTCGACGACGACCTCAACCTGCCCCAGGCGGTGGGCTACCTCTTCGACGCCGTTCGGGAGGCCAATGCCGGGCTCGACCAGGGCCGGGCCGGCCCCGCCGCCCTCGCCGCGATGCGCGTCCTTTTGGACGACGCCGACCAGCACCTCGACGTCTTGAAAGAGGAAGATCGGAGCCTTGAAGCGGAGGTCGAGCGGCTCATCGCGGAAAGGGAGGCGGCCCGCGCGGCCCGCGACTTCGCCCGCGCGGACGCCATTCGAGAGGAGCTCAAGGCGCGGGGTATCAGCCTCGAGGACACCAAGGAAGGAGTTCGCTGGCGCCCGGCCTGAGCCGCGGTCGCGTCTCGACCTCGTCTACGGCCGCAACGCCGTGCTGGAGGCGGCTCGGGCGGGCCGCGTGCGGCGGGTGTTCATCGCCGAGGGCCTCGACCCGGACCCGCGACTGGAGGAGATAGCCGCCGCCGCGCGCACCGAGGTCGTGCCGCGCGACCGCCTGGAGGCGATGGCCCGCGGCAATCACCAGGGCGTGGCCGCCGAGCTCAAGCCGCGGGAGTTCTGGACCCTCAAGGCGCTGCTCGCGACGAGCCCGCGCCTGCTGCTCGCGCTGGACGGCGTCCAGGACCCGCAGAACCTGGGCGCAATCCTGCGCAGCGCTGAGGCCGCCGGCGCCGACGGCGTGATCCTGCCCGAGCGGCGCAGCGCGCCGGTTACCGCCGCGGTCGTGAAGGCCAGCTCCGGCGCCAGCGAGCACCTCCGGATCTGCCGGGTGAGCGGCCTGCCCTCCGCGGTTTCCGAAGTCAAGCGGGCCGGGCTCTGGTGCGTCGCGCTAGACCCGGCGGGCGACCAGCTGCCCTGGGACTTCGACCTGACCCAGGCGGTCTGTGTCGTCGTGGGTGGGGAAGAGGGCGTCCACCGGCTCATCCGGCAGCGCTGCGACGCCCGGCTCCGGCTGCCCATGCAGGGCCGCGTGGAGAGTCTGAACGCCTCGGCCGCCGCCGCCGTCCTGCTCTACGAAGTCGTGCGTCAACGCCAGGTCAACCTCGCCTCCCCCGCCGTAGGGGCGAGCCAGATTAACCTCGCCTCCCCCGCCGAGCGGGGGAGCCAGATTAACCTCGCCTCCCCCGCCGAGCGGGGGAGGTAGGAGGGGGCCTGTTTGAATCTGCGACGCACGCGCATCATCTGCACGCTCGGCCCGGCCAGCAGCTCGCCGCGCGTCCTCCGCCAGCTGGTTCGCGCCGGCATGGACGTGGCGCGCGTCAATTTCAGCTACGGCGACGAGATGACGCACCGCCAGACCGTCGCCGACGTGCGCGCGGTGGCTGAACAGCTGGGCCGGCCGGTCGCCCTCCTGCAGGACGTGCAGGGCCCGAAGATCCGCGTCGGCCACCTCGAGCTGGGCTCGGTCAGGCTGCGCAAGAACGCAACCGTGACGCTGACCGCGCGGCGGCTCGCCGGCCGCGATGACCTCCTGCCGATCGGCCAGCGCCGCCTCCTGGAAGCGCTCGGCCCGGGCGACCCGGTGCTGCTCGCCGACGGCCAGATCGAGCTCCGGGTGCTCCAGCGCAAGGGCCTCGACGCCGAGTGCCTGGTCGTGCGCGGCGGCGTCCTGGGTGAAGGCAAGGGCGTGGCCGCGCCGACCTGCGCCGTCCGGCTCCCGAGCCTGACCGCGAAGGACCACGCCGACTTGAAGCTGGGCGCCCGGCTGGGCTTCGACTATGTCGCGCTGTCCTTCGTGCGCGCCGGCGCCGACGTCCAGGCCTGCCGGAACGCGATGTCGCGGCTCAATTACAAGGTGCCCCTCATCGCCAAGCTGGAGCGGGCGCAGGCCCTCGCCCACCTCCCGGGGATCCTGGCCAGCGCGGATGGCGTGATGGTGGCCCGCGGCGACCTCGGGGTGGAGCTCTCGCTGGCCGAGGTGCCGGCCGCCCAGAAGGACATCATCGACAACGCCAACCGCGCCGGCGTGACCGTCATCACCGCTACCGAGATGCTGGAGTCCATGGTCACCAACAACCGCCCCACCCGAGCGGAGGCGTCGGACGTGGCCAACGCCATCTGGGACGGAACCGACGCGGTCATGCTCTCCCAGGAGACCTCCGTTGGCGAGCATCCCGTCGAGTCGGTGCGGGCCATGAACCTGATCTGCCGGGCGGCGGAGAAGCACCCGTCCTACCAGCGCGAACGCTCCCCCTGGACCGAGCCCGGTTCGGTCGGTGCCGCCATCGCGCACGCCGCGACGGGGGTGGCGACCGAGGTCGGCGCCCGGGCGATCGTCGCCTTTACCGAGACGGGCACCACCGCGCTGCGCGTCTCCAAGTCACAGCCGACGGTCCCGGTGATCGCGGCCAGCCCCCACCTGGAGACGCTGCGGCGAGCTGCTCTCTACCAGGGTGTGATCCCGCTCCTGGTGGCCGCCGGCGTCGACACCGACGACCTCATCGCCAAGGCCAGCCAGGCGGCTCTTGCAAGCGGGATCGTGCGCAGACGCGACAGTGTGGTTATCGTGGCGGGGGTCTCGAACCGGCCCGGCCAGACCAATCTCTTGAAAGTGGTGACTATCTGAGTGGACAGAGTGGACTGTAAATGAGAGCCGCGCGCACCGAGGAGGCGGACCTGATGTCGGTGCTCGCCCACGACCTGCGCACGCCCCTGACCGCCATCCGGGGGGCGGCCACGCTCCTGGTCCAGGCCCACGACGAGATCCCGGCCGACCGCGTCGAGCAGCTGCTCCAGGTCATCGATCGCCAGGCCGCCAACATGGCCGACCGGATTGAGGACCTGCTGGTGGCCGCCAAGCTCGGCAACGGCAGCCTAAGAGTGGCGGACGAGGACGTCGACCTCGCCGATCTCCTGGCCGACGCCCTCGACGCGACCCGCGCGCGCGCCCCCGACCGGCGGGTTCGCGCCCCCGGGAAGGTGGACGGCGCGGCGGTCAGAGGCGACTCCGAGCGGGTCGCCCAGGTGCTCCGCGTGCTGCTCGACAACGCGACCCGGTTCTCCCCCTCGGGCACACCAATTGAAGTCCGGCTCAGCGCCGAGGGACGGCTGATCCGAACCGAGGTGCGGGATCGCGGGGCCGGTCTCGCCGCCCAGGACCGCGAGCGCGTCTTCGAGCCCTTCGAGCGCCTCGACCCGGCGCAGCCGGGGACCGGCATGGGCCTCTACATCGCCCGCGGCCTGGTCCGCGCCATGGGGGGCGAGGTCGGGGTCGAGGCTCGCTCGGGCGGCGGCTCCAGCTTCTGGTTCGCGCTGCCGGCCGCCTCGAAATAGGGCCGGCCTTCCCGGCGGTTACCGTAAGGCTGTATGCCTGACGAGACCGAGAAGCCGGAGGAGTTTCCGAAGTTCGAGCGTGTGATGATCTTCAGCGCGCACCCGGACGATCCCGAATTCGGGGCGGCGGGCACGCTGGCCCGCCTCGCCGCCGAGGGTTCCTGCGTCAACGTGGTCATCTGCACGGACGGCTCGGAAGGCGGCGAGGACCCCGCCGTGCCGGACGCCGAGCTGAGCGCCCAGCGCTATGAGGAGCAGCGCGCCGCAAGCCGCGCCCTGGGCCTCAACGAATGCCTCTTCCTGGGCCAGCCGGACGGCCGCCTCACGCCTTCGCTGGAGTTTCGGCGGGAGATCACGCGGGAGATCCGGAAGTTCAGGCCCGACCTGGTCCTGACCCACTACCCCACTTACAACCTCGACACCGGCATCGGTGGCTACCACCCGGACCACCTTGCCGTCGGGCAGGCGACGCTGGCGGCGGTCTACCCGGCCGCCCGCAACCCCCGGGCCTTCCGAGAGCTGCTCGAGGAAGGACTGGAACCCTGGAAGGTGCGCGAGGTCTGGATTCCGACCTGGACCTCCGGCGACTACTTCGTCGACATCACCTCCACGATCGACAGGAAGATCGCCGCGCTGGAAGCCCACAAGAGCCAGTTCACCGGCTGGGAGAACTGGCAGGAGGAGATCCGCAAGCGCTCCCACGAGGCGGGGGAGAAGGCCGGCTACGAGTTCGCCGAAGGCTTCAAGCGGATCAAGATCTTCTGAACTAGAGTCTCTACAGTTCTATATCGGCGAGCGCCGACCAGACGTCCAGCTTGGTGCTCACCCGCCGCAGCACCTCCTCGGTGAACTCCGTGGTGGAGGCGTGCCCGCCCAGGTCGGCTGTCCGAATTCCGTCCGCGACTGCTTCCAGCGTCGATTCATAGATCGCGCGCGAGGCGAGGTGCGGCCGCTGCCCCGGCATGTGCCCGAGCAGCGATGCGACCGACATGATCATCGCCATCGGGTTGGCGACGTCCTTCCCGAAGAGAGCCGGCGCGGTGCCGTGCGGCGCCTCGGTCATCACCACCCGCACCGTCCCGTCGTCCTCCAGCGCCAGCAGCGAGCTCTCCGCCCCGGCGATGGAGCCGAACATCTGCATGACCAGGTCCGAGAGCGTGTCGCCGTCCCGGTTCAGGGCCGGGATGACGAGAGGCTCTCCCGAGGTCGTCAGGAGCAGGGCGTAGGTGGCGTCGATCAGCTGCGGGTCGTAGGGCACCGCGGGGTGGCGGGCCGCCGCCGCGTCCATCTCCTCCTTGAACATCCCTTCGTAGACCGGGCTCACCGTGTACTTGGGCCCGCCGAACACCTTGGCACCCAGCCGGCCCGCGAGCCGGAAGGCGTAGTCAGCCACCACCCGGCAGACGCGGCGGCTGATCTTCTCGGTCCGGTAGGCCCACTCATCGAGTCCCTCGCCTTCCCGCCACTCGGTCGCGCCGTAAGCGTCGTCGATGGCCATCCGAACCACCGAGATCGGCGAGTAGGCGCCCGCCACCGGCCGCACGGAGGGGATCCGGCGCCCGGTCCGGACGATCACCTGGCCGCCGATTCTCGCCCGCAGGATCGCGTTGGGGCTGCCCACGTCGCCCGCGCCTTCGGGCGTGACCGTGGCCGCCTTGATCCCGTAGCCCACCTCGACCAGCGCCTCGGCCGCCTGGATGACGACCTGGTTGTGGGACTGTCGGCGCGCCTCCAGCGAGAGGTCGAAGTGGCGGAGCTCGAGCTCGACGCCGCAGACCTTCGCGTCGAGGAAGCGGAGGGCGTCCTGGAGCAGCTCCTCGCCGGTCTGGTCACCATGCAAGATGACGACGCGGGTCACGGCGTCACAGCGTAGGATTGGGGCGAGGCGGAACCTGGTATATTGACACCCGCCTAGGTTTCCTAGGCTTTATTTTTTGGGGAGGCTTGAACCCCCCTCGGGACGAACGCGAAGGCTGATTTATGGAGACCATCATCACGCTCCAGTGCTCCGTCTGCAAAAGGCGGAACTACACCACTGTCAAGAACAAGAAGAACGACCCTGACCGCCTCGACCTGAGCAAGTACTGCCGGTGGTGCCGCAAGCACACCTCACACCGGGAGACCAAGTAAGTTGGCCCTCCAGCAAACCCGTCCCACCCAGCCCCGGCCGGCCGCGCAGCAGTCGGGCGACATCGCGATCATCCGGTTCCTCCGGGACACCCTGGAGGAGTTGCGCAAGGTGGTCTGGCCGACGCCGAACGAGCTCTACAGGTACACGGTCGTCGTGATCGTCACGGTGGTGGTCATCGGCCTCTTCATCGGGCTCGTCGACTTCACGCTCCACAGCGTCGCCGTGAAGTACATCTACAAGACAGTCACCAAATAGAAAGGCAACTGGCAAGAGAAAGAATGGCAACCGCAGCACAGACGACCGAACAGCCGCCCGAGTGGTACGTGGTCCACGCCTACTCAGGGCACGAGGAAAAGGTCAAGAAGAACCTCGAGAAGAGGATCGAGTCCATGGACATGCAGGACAAGATCCTGCAGGTGCTGGTGCCCATGGAAGACGAGATCGAGATCAAGGACGGCAAGCGCCGCCACGTCCAGAAGCGCATCTTCCCCGGCTACATCCTGGTCAAGATGGTGATGTCAGACGAGGCCTGGTACGTCGTCCGCAACACGCCCGGCGTGACGAGCTTCGTCGGCTCCGGGACCAAGCCCGTCCCGCTCACCGAACGCGACGTCTCCAAGATCCAGAAGCAGATGAAGCAGGAAGCCCCGAAGATCCGGGTCGAGTTCCAGGTCGGGGAGAGCGTGCGGGTGGTCGACGGCCCCTTCACCGACTTCCACGGCAAGGTCGACGAGATCAACCCGGAGCGCGGCAAGCTCAAGGTCCTGGTCAACATGTTCGGTCGGGAGACCCCGGTCGAGCTCGACCTCCTGCAGGTCGAAAAGGTGCGATAGATGCCTAGCCCCTCCCGCACCGCCGTCGGATCTGTGTCGCCCATGCGGCCCGGTGCCGTTGTCGGCTTCTGCGCTCCTCAGTCACGCATCGACGGATGCGTTCCTTCCGGTGCTCGGCGCCTCCTAGGCCTCGAACCACCTGGATCGCCACATCTCTCGACGCCGGGCGGGAGGGCCTAGGCGATGGGCAAGAAGAAGGTCCGCACAGTTCTCAAGATCGAGCTCGAAGCCGGCAAGGCGACGCCCGCGCCGCCGGTCGGCACGGCACTCGGACCGCACGGCATCAACATCATGGAGTTCTGCAAGACCTACAACGAGAGGACGGCGAGCCAGTCGGGTGACGTCGTGCCTGCCGAGATCACGATCTACGAGGACCGCAGCTTCACGTTCGTCCTCAAGACGCCGCCCGCGGCCTACCTCCTGAAGAAGATCGCCGGCGTCGAGAAGGGATCGCCCAGGCCGAACCGCGAGAAGGTCGGCCAGGTCAGCCGCAGCCAGCTCGCCCAGATCGCCCAGGTCAAGATGAAGGACCTGAACGCGTACGACCTCGACAAGGCCATCGCCATGGTCGAGGGGACGGCGCGCTCGATGGGCCTGGAGGTCGTCGCCTAAGTTGGGCAAGCGCCACGGCAAGAAGTACATGCAAGCGCTGCAGAGGATCGAGGCGGCGCTCTCCGAAAACGGCGACGCCGGCCTGGACCCGCAGAAGGCTGTCGCGCTGGCCAAGGACACCTCCACCACGAAGTTCGATTCCACGGTGGAGGCGCACGTCCGGCTCGGCGTCGACCCGCGCCACGCCGAGCAGATGGTGCGCAGCTCGGTCGCCCTGCCGCGGGGCACGGGGAAGAACGTGCGCGTGGTCGTCTTCGCCCAGGGCGACAAGGCCCGTGAGGCGACCGAGGCCGGCGCCGACATCGTGGGCGGCGACGACCTCGTGAAGCGCATCACCGAGGGCTGGACCGACTTCGACGCCACCGTGGCGACGCCCGACCTGATGTCGAAGGTGGGGCCGCTCGGGCGCATCCTGGGGCCGCGGGGCCTGATGCCCAACCCCAAGTCCGGCACCGTCACGTTCGACGTGGGGCGGGCGGTCAAAGAGCTGAAGGGCGGCCGGATCGAGTTCCGGACCGACAAGTTCGGGATCGTGCACGCGCCGATCGGCAAAGCCTCCTTCGACGCCGACGCGCTCTACGAGAACTTCACGGCCCTGCTCGAGGCGCTGGTCAAGAACAAGCCCGCCGCGGCCAAGGGCCAGTACCTGAAGACGATCTACCTGGCGTCGACGATGGGACCCCCGGTGCCGGTCGACGTCCGCGAGGCGGGCAAGCTCACCGCCGGCGCTGCCTAGCGGGCTGCAGCCCGCGCGCTTCCGGTACGATTTGCGTCTGCCGTAGAAAGTAGGCGCGGTTGCAACACCGCTTAATTCCACCTACCGAGGCGAAGCTTTCGGCGTTCGTGGGCGTCAAAAGTCCCTTCGCGCAGGTCGGTGCGAGAAGGGAACTTTTCATTTCATGCCGAAAGTCGCAAAGGTTTCGAAGCGACCCGTCAAGGAGCAGCAGGTCGGGCTCCTGACAGAGAAGCTGAAGTCCGCGCGCGTGGTGGTCCTCACCGACTACCGCGGTCTCAGCGTCGCCCAGCTGGAGGACCTGCGGGCCAAGCTGCGCACCTCCGACGTCGAGTACCGGATCGTGAAGAACACGCTGGCCCGGCGTGCCGCGGAGGCCGCCGGCCACGAGGAGCTCGCCCCCGAGCTGAACGGCCCGATCGCGATGGCCTTCGGCTACGACGACCTCTCAACCCCGGCCCGGCTCCTGGGCGAGTGGGCGCGGGCGGCCCGGCTCCGGCTGGACATCCAGGGCGGCCTCGTCGAAGGCCGCTTCTACGGCGGCGACCAGGTCCGGCAGCTGGCCGAGCTGCCGCCCCGCGACGTCCTCATCGCCCAGCTCCTGGGCACGCTGCAGTCACCGGTCGCCCAGCTGGTGGCGACCATCCAGGCACCGGTCCAGCAGCTGCTTGGCTTGCTGGAAGCTCAAAGAAACAAATTGGAGGCGGCATAAATGGCGACAGCCACAAAGGACAAAGAAAAGCTGACACCCAAGGACTTCGTCGAGGCGCTCAAGAGCTGGAGCGTGCTCGACATCGTCGAAGCGGTGAAGATCATCGAGGACGAGCTCGGCATCAAGGCCGCGGCCCCGGCTGCCGCCGGGCCCGCCCCGGCCGGAGCGGCAGCCGCCGCCGAGGCGGAGCCGGCCGAGGAGCAGACCGAGTTCACAGTCAATCTGACGGCTGTCGGCGACAGCAAGATCAACGTGATCAAGGCGGTCCGCGAAGTAACCGGCCTGGGCCTGAAAGAGGCCAAGGACCTGGTCGACGCGGCGCCCAAGCCGGTCAAGGAAGGTGTGAACAAAGAGGAAGCAGACAAGATCGCGGCCAAGCTCAAGGAAGCCGGGGCGACCGCCGAAATAAAGTAAGCTTCGAAGACCTACGTGCACGAAGGGGAGCCCCGGGCTGGGGTCTCCCCTTCAACTGTTTTCGTAGGGGCGAGACTTCTCTCGCCCGGATCAGCGGATCCCGGTCCGACGCTCGAGCAGCGCGACGGCCAGGCAGGCCGGGCAGCCGGCTTCGGTCCAGGCTTCGACGCCGCCGCGGCCACGCCGCCGGAGCCAGATCGCCAGCCCCGCTGCCAGCAGCAGCACCAGCGCCCCGACCAGCACCAAGCCTGCCCGGGCGAGGACGGCGTCCGCCAGCGGGCCGAGGAGGTAGCCGAGCAGAAGGTGAGCCTGGAGGAAGATCGTGCTGCCCGCCACGAGCAGCGGCAGGCAGCGCCGGGCGGGCAGCTTCGAGGAAGCCGCTGCGAGCACCGTCACCGTCCGCAGGCCCGGGGTCGTGCGCCCGACGACCAGAGCCGGCGAACCGCGGCGCTGGAGGAGATCGCTGGCCCGGCTGAGCCGCGCCTCGGTCAGCCCAACCCGCGGGCCAAGCCGGGCGACCAGAGCGCCCGCCGGGCCGCGAACCCCGAAGAAGAGGGCTGAGGTGCCCACGATCGCAACCAGCTCCAGCCCGGCCGCCGCCGCCCAGAGCGGAAACGCGCCCGCCGCCGCCCGCTCGCCCACCAGCAGCATCAGGAGATCGCCGGGGATGGGGAGGGGGATGCCGGCTTCGATCACGACCAGGAGCCCGAGGAGGCCCGGCACTCCGAACGCCGCTGCGCTCTTCACCAGCGTGGATTCCGCTCTTGCGCTGAGGGCCGGCCGGAGGTAGACTGCCTCGGCCGCCTCTGAGTTTCAAAAGGACCAGTCCAGGGGACAATCCCCGGTGTTATACTGGCCGTTCGTGCACGCAGGGCCGCTGAACCCCCTCTTCTATCAGCGCGCCCTTTTTTCCGTCTAAGGAAAAGGAGTCTGCCGCGCTGATGATCTCAGAGATGAAAGCTGCCCCGCGCCGTAATTATGGCCGCATCCCCAACCTGGTCGAGCTGAAGGACCTGATCGCCACCCAGATCGAGTCCTTCGCCTGGTTCAAGACCGAGGGGCTGCGGGAGCTTTTCGACGAGATAAACCCGATCACCGACTACACCGGCAAGAACTTCGAGCTCCGCTTTCTCGACTACGAGTTCGGCGCTCCCAAGTTCTCCGAGGAGGAGTGCCGGAACCGCGACATGACGTACGCGGCCCCGCTCCGGATCAAGACCCGGCTCACCGTCAAGGAGACCGGCGAGATCAAGGAGACGGACGTCTACATGGGCGACTTCGCGATCATGACCGAAGAGGGCACCTTCATCGTCAACGGGACGGAGAGGGTCGTGGTCTCGCAACTGGTGCGCTCCCCCGGCGTCTACTTCACCGCCACCGAGGACCCGGTCAGCGGCCGCCGGCTCTTCGGCGCCAAGCTGATCCCGAACCGGGGCGCCTGGCTGGAGATCGAGACCTCCGGCAAGGACGTGCTGACGGTCAAGATCGACAGGAAGCGCAAGGTCCCTGTAACCGTCCTGCTGAAGGCGCTCGAGCTGCCCCAGCTGAAGGGCAAGGACAACGATCGCGACGCCCAGCGGGTGGCGCTCCACCAGCTCTTCGGCGACGTCGACGACGACCCTGAGCACAAGTACCTCGACTCGACCTTCGAGAAGGACGTCACGGTCACCACCAACGACGCCCTCATCGAGCTCTACAAGCGCATCCGGCCGGGCGATCCCGCGACAGTCGACAACGCCCGCAACCTGCTCCAGAGCCTCTTCTTCAACCCGCGCCGCTTCGACCTCGGCCGCGTCGGCCGGTACAAGGTCGACAAGCGCCTCGGGATGCAGGAGGCCGAGATCCTGGAGCGGGTCAAGGACCGCACCCTGCGCATCCTCGACCAGGGCGACTTCGTCCAGATCATCCGCAAGCTGATCGAGCTCAACAACGGCAAGGGCGGCTCCATCGCCGACGACATCGACCACCTCGGCAACCGCCGGGTGCGGGCCGTGGGCGAGCTGCTCCAGAACCAGTTCCGCATGGGCCTGATCCGGATGGAACGGATCATCAAGGAGCGGATGACCATCAGCGACCCGCAGACGGTCACCGCCGCCTCCCTGATCAACGCCCGCCCGGTCGTGGCCGCCATCAAGGAGTTCTTCGGCTCGAGCCAGCTCTCCCAGTTCATGGACCAGACCAACCCGCTCAGCGAGCTGACGCACAAGCGCCGGCTGAGCGCCCTCGGCCCCGGCGGGCTGAGCCGTGAGCGGGCCGGCTTCGACGTCCGCGACGTCCACCACAGCCACTACGGCCGGATCTGCCCGATCGAGACCCCCGAGGGTCCCAACATCGGCCTGATCGGCTCCCTGGCGTCCTATGCCAAGGTCAACGAGTTCGGCTTCGTGGAGACGCCGTTCAGGCGCGTCTACAACCGGATCTCGGTCACGAAAGCCAACAAGTCGCGCCTCCTGGGCAGGGTGCTGCGCCGCCCCGGAGCCGACGACAAGGGCAAGGAGTTCTTGAAGGCGGGCGAGACGCTCGACGCCGAGAACCTGGCCGCCCTCGAGAAGGCGAAGGTCCACTCGGTCGACGTGAAGCCGTGGGTCTCCGACGAGGTCGAGTACCTCTCGGCCGACGAGGAGGACATGTTCGCGATCGCGCAGGCCAACTCGGCCCTGAACGCGGACAACACTTTCGTCGACACGCGCGTGCCCGCGCGCACGCGAGGCCAGTACGGTCCGGAAGAGGTCAACAACATCCAGTACATGGACGTCTCGCCGAAGCAGATCGTCTCGATCGCGACGGCCATGATTCCCTTCCTGGAGCACGACGACGCGAACCGGGCGCTGATGGGCGCCAACATGCAGAAGCAGGCGGTTCCGCTGCTCACGCCCGATTCGCCGCTGGTCGGCACGGGCGTCGAGTACTACGCCGCCAAGGATTCCGGCGAGATGCTGGTGGCCGAGGTCCCCGGCACGGTGCTGGACGTGGCGCGTCCCCAGGATGGTCGGGCGGGCGGCAACGCCAACCCGCTCTTCGAGGTCGTGCTGAAGCCTGACGACGGCTCGGCCGAGCGGCACTACGCGCTCCAGAAGTTCTACCGGTCAAACCAGGGCACCTGCCTCAACCACCGGGTGGTGGTGCAGCCGGGCCAGCACGTCGACGCGGGGGAAATCCTCGCCGACGGGCCCGCCATCTCGAACGGCGAGATGGCGCTCGGCCAGAACGTGCTGGTCGCCTTCATGCCCTGGGAGGGCTACAACTTCGAGGACGCCATCCTGATCTCTGAGTCGGTCGTGAAGGAGGACAAGTACACCTCCATCCACATCGAGGAGTTCGAGATCGAGGCCCGTGAGACCAAGCTCGGGCCCGAGGAGATCACCCGCGACATCCCGAACGTCAGCGATGACGCGCTTCGCAACCTGGACGAGCGGGGCATCATCTACATCGGCGCCGAGGTCCATCCCGGCGACATCCTGGTCGGCAAGATCACGCCCAAGGGCGAGACCGAGCTCTCGGCCGAGGAGCGCCTGCTGCGCGCGATCTTCGGTGAGAAGGCGCGCGAGGTGCGCGATTCCTCGCTGCGGGTTCCGCACGGCGAGCGCGGCATCGTGGTCGACGTCAAGGTGTTCAGCCGGGAGACCAAGGACGAGCTCTCTCCCGGCGTGAACGAGCTGGTGCGCGTCTACGTCGCCCAGAAGCGCAAGATCGCGGCCGGCGACAAGATGGCCGGCCGCCACGGCAACAAGGGCGTCATCGCCCGCATCCTGCCGATCGAGGACATGCCCTACATGCCCGACGGCACGCCTACCGAGATCGTCTTGAACCCGCTCGGCGTGCCGAGCCGGATGAACCTCGGCCAGGTGCTGGAGACACACCTGGGCTGGGTCGCCAAGACGCTCGGCTTCAAGCTCCAGACGCCGGTCTTCGACGGCGCCCCGATCAGCGCCATCCGGGACGAGCTGAAGCAGGCGGGGCTGCCCATCGACGGCAAGGTCCGCCTCCGCGACGGCCGTTCGGGCGACGAGTTCGACGAGCCGGTGACGGTGGGCTGGATCTACATGCTGAAGCTGGCCCACCTGGTCGAGGACAAGATCCACGCCCGCTCGACGGGCCCTTACAGCCTGGTCACCCAGCAGCCGCTGGGCGGCAAGGCGCAGTTCGGCGGCCAGCGGTTCGGCGAGATGGAGGTCTGGGCGCTCGAGGCCTACGGCGCGGCGCACGTCCTCCAGGAGATCCTGACCGTGAAGTCCGACGACATCGTGGGCCGGGTCAAGGCCTACGAAGCGATCGTGAAAGGCGACAACACGCTCGAGGCCGGCATCCCGGAGAGCTTCCGGGTGCTGGTGAAGGAGCTCGAGGGCCTGGCGCTGGGCGTCGAGATCCTGAGCGAAGACGAGCGCCAGATCATCCTCTCCGAGGAGGACATCCCCGAGCTGCCGCTGGACCTGGGGATCAATCTCGAGCGGGATGAACTCGATGAGCCGATGGAATAGGTAGAGGAGCAAAGAGCAGAAACAAGTGCTGAAACTCGAGAACTTCGACGCGCTGCGGCTGTCATTGGCATCGCCGGAGATGATCCTGTCCTGGTCCCACGGCGAGGTGACCAAGCCGGAGACCATCAACTACCGCACGCTCAAGCCCGAGCGCGACGGTCTTTTCTGCGAGCGCATCTTCGGGCCCACGCGGGACTGGGAATGCCACTGCGGCAAGTACAAGAGGTACCGCTACAAGGGCATCATCTGCGACAAGTGCGGCGTCGAGGTGACGCGCTCCAAGGTCCGCCGCGAGCGGATGGGGCACATCAAGCTGGCGTCGCCCGTGAGCCACGTCTGGTACTTCAAGGGCATCCCGAGCCGCATGGGTTTGCTGCTCGACATGTCGCCCCGCAACCTGGAGAAGATCCTCTACTTCGCCAACTACATAGTCACCGACGTGAACGAGGACCTGCGCCAGGACATGCTCGCCAACCTGACCATGGACAACGACGAGCGAGCAGTCCGGCTGCGGTCTGACATCGAAGCCAAGGCGCAGCAGATCCGGGCCGAGCACGAGGCTGAGCTGAAAGCCCTCGACGAGGAGGTCGCAGGCGAGACCAAGCGCCTCGAAGACGAGCTCGGAGCCACCGTCGACAAGCTCTCGACGCAGGGCCAGACCGTGCGCGAGGCGATCGAGGCGGGCGTCGGCAGCAAGACCCGCAAGACGCTCGCGATCGGCACCGGCGACGACGAAGAGGTCATCGCCAAGAAGGGCGACGTGATCACCGACGACATGGCCGGCGGCCTGCTCCGGCTCGTGCAGGAGAAGGTCGAGCGGACGGAGGCCAACATCCGCGCCGCCCAGAGCCAGGCTCGGGCCCGGCTGGAAGGCGCCCGCACCGACCTCGACACCACCATCGAAGAGGCCACGCGCGGTGAGCGCGAACGCATCCAGACCGAGCTCGAAGACCTCCAGGTCGAGGTCGACTCCAGCCGCCTGGAGCTGGAGGGGCTGCATGTGAAGCAGATCCTCTCCGACACCCAGTACCGCGAGTACAGCGAGAAGTTCAGCCGCTGCTTCAAGGCTGGCATCGGCGCCGAGGCGATCCGCGACCTCCTCGCGAAGATCGACCTGAACCAGGAGATGTACCGGCTGCGCAACGAGTCCCGCTCGACGAGCGGGCAGCGCAAGCAGAAGGCGATCAAGCGGCTCAAGGTCATCGAGGACTTCCGGAAGAGCAACGCCAGCCCGACCTGGATGATCCTCGAGGTCCTGCCCGTGATCCCGCCCGAGCTGCGCCCGATGGTGCAGCTGGACGGCGGCCGCTTCGCGACCTCCGATCTGAACGACCTCTACCGGCGCGTCATCAACCGCAACAACCGGTTGAAGAGGCTGCTCGAGCTGGGCGCGCCCGAGATCATCGTCCGCAACGAGAAGCGGATGCTGCAGGAAGCCGTCGACGCCCTCATCGACAACGGGCGCCGCGGCCGCGCGATCACGGGCACCGGCAACCGCAAGCTGAAGTCACTCAGCGACATGCTGAAGGGCAAGCAGGGCCGGTTCCGCCAGAACCTGCTCGGCAAGCGCGTCGACTACTCGGGCCGCTCGGTGATCGTCGTCGGGCCCGACCTGAAGCTGCACCAGTGTGGCCTGCCGAAGAAGATGGCCCTCGAGCTCTTCAAGCCGTTCGTCATGCGCGAGCTCGTCAACAAGGGGTACACGCAGAACATCAAGTCCGCCAAGCGGATGGTCGAGCGCGGCCGCTCCGAGGTCTGGGACGTCCTCGACGAGGTCATCCAGGACCACCCGGTGCTGCTGAACCGCGCCCCGACCCTGCACCGGCTGGGCATTCAGGCCTTCATGCCGGTCCTGGTCGAGGGATCGGCCATCCAGATCCACCCGCTGGTCTGCCACGCCTTCAACGCCGACTTCGACGGCGACCAGATGGCCGTCCACGTGCCGCTCTTCAGTGGCGCGGTCGCGGAAGCGCGGAACCTGATGATGAGCTCCCAGAACATCCTGAGCGCGGCCGACGGCCACCCCGTCGTGGCGCCCACCCAGGACATCGTGCTGGGCTGCTACTGGCTGACGGCAGCCCGCGGCACGCCCAACAAGGACGAGACCAAGCTGCGCTCCTTCAGCTCGCAGGACGAGGTCCTGCTGGCGCTCAACGTCAAAAAGATCGGCCTCCAGGAGTGGATCCGGGTCCGGGTCAACGGCCACAGCGTGGCCACGACACCGGGCCGCGTCGTCTTCAACGAGGCGCTGCCGCTCAACAAGGAGCCGACCGAGGTCGACGAGCCCGCGCTGGAGTTCCAGAACGACCACTTCGACCGCAAGAAGCTGCGGGCGCTGGTCTCCCGGATCTTCCGGCTCTACGGCAACGACGTCACGGCCGCGGTCAGCAACGAGATCAAGAAGGTCGGGTTCCGCCACGCGACGCGGGCCGGCATCACGATCTCCGCGCTCGACCTGCCGGCGCCGGCCAACAAGGCCGACATCCTGGCCCGGGCCGAGAAGGAGGTCGAAGAGGTCGAGCGGATGTACCGCCGCGGCGTGATGACCGAGGACGAGCGCTACCGGAAGGTCATCGACATCTGGTCCAAGGCCACCGACGAGGTCGCCAAGGCCACCGAAGAGAGCTTCGACAAGTTCAGCCCGGTCTGGATGATGATGGGCTCGGGCGCCCGCGGCAACATCCAGCAGGTGCGCCAGCTGGCGGGCATGCGTGGCCTGATGGCCGACCCCACCGGCCGGATCATCGACCTGCCGATCAAGGCCAACTTCACCGAGGGCTTGACCGTGCTGGAGTACTTCATCTCCACGCACGGCGCGCGCAAGGGACTCGCCGACACCGCCTTGCGGACGGCCGACTCCGGGTACCTGACCCGGCGGCTGGTCGACGTGGCCCAGGACGTGATCGTGCGCGAGGAGGACTGCGGCACCACCAACGGGATCTGGGTCAACGGGATCACCGCGGACACGGCTCGCACCGAGCCGATCTACGAGCGGATCGCCGGCCGGGTTGCCGCCGAGGACGTGGTCGTGAAGAAGGCGGTGCTGGTCCCCGCCGGGGAGACCATCAGCGACGAGGCGGCTCGCGCCGCCATCGAAGCCGGCGTCGGTCGCATCAGCGTCCGCTCGGTGCTCATCTGCGAGTCCCGGGAGGGCGTCTGCCGGAGGTGCTACGGCCGGAACCTGGCGACCGGCAAGCTGGTGGAGATCGGGGAGGCGGTGGGCGTCATCGCCGCCCAGTCGATCGGCGAGCCGGGCACCCAGCTGACCATGCGCACCTTCCACACCGGCGGCATCGCCGGCATCGACATCACGCAGGGCCTGCCCCGCGTGGAAGAGCTCTTCGAGGCCCGCATCCCGAAGGGCAAGGCGATCATCTCCGAGATCGACGGCGAGCTGGAGATCGTCCGCCAGGACCAGACCCGCAAGGTCAAGGTCACCTCCCGGGAGGAGTTCGAGATCTCCTACCCGCTGGAGGCCAAGATGCAGGTCCTGGTCAAGGACGGGGAGGAGGTCATGGAGGGCCAGGAGCTGGCCCGCCACCCGGCCACCGAGAACCTGATCCGGACCCGCCACGCCGGCAAGGCCAAGGTGGGCAAGAAGGAAGTCACCGTCAAAACCGTCGATGAGGAAGCCCGCGAGTACCCCATCCCGCACGGCGCCCGGATCCGGCCCGAGCTGGAGAAGCGCGATGGCAAGAAGGTCGTGGTCAAGGCCGGCCAGCAGATCACCGAGGGCTCGATCAGCCCCCAGGAGCTGCTGCACATCCTGGGCAAGGAGGCCGTCCAGACCTTCCTGGTCGACGAGGTGCAGCGGGTCTACCGCTCGCAGGGCGTCGACATCAACGACAAGCACATCGAAGTGATCGTCCGGCAGATGATGCGGAAGGTCCGCATCGACTCCGCCGGCGACACCGACCTCCTGCCGGGCGAGATCGTCTCGCAGTGGGAGTACGAGGAGGCCAACGCCCGGGCGCTGGCCGAGGGCGGCGAGCCGGCCACGGCGCAGACCGTGCTGCTGGGCCTGATCAAGGCCGCCCTGAACACGACCTCCTGGCTCTCGGCCGCCTCCTTCCAGGAGACGACCCGGGTGCTCACCGAAGCCGCGATCAGCGGCAAGGTCGACCGGCTGCGCGGTCTGAAGGAGAACGTGATCATCGGCAAGCTGATCCCGGCGGGCACGGGGCTCGACTACTACAAGAAGCAGCGCGAGCAGGCGGCCCGGTACTTCGAAGAAGAGCCGATCGACCTGGACACGCTTTCGGTTTAGCTAGGCACGCTGTAAACCAGGGCCGCCCATCGCGGGCGGCCCTTTTTTTGTGGTGGCCGGTCAGGCCGCGATGGTCGAGTCATCGTACCCAACAAATGTTCGCTAAGTCAAGCTGCTTAAGTGGCTTGGCGCCCACACCGGGTAGCCCACTCGCAAACCCAACAGACCACTTGCATCGCCAGGCTGCAGAAGGCTGACGCCCTTACGACTCGACGCTGCGGCGGCAGGAGGGGTCCCTCTCGTCTCGGTCGGCCGGATAGCGTGATGGGCGCTCTCAAGTCGGGACGGCGGAGCTTCTGCAGGATCTCGCGCGGATCGGGCTTTGCCGGCGGCGGCGGGTTCAGGCCCAGGAGGTCGCCCACCTTGGCGAAGCCGAAGCCCCGGGCGCGGGCCGCTTCGATGACCAGGCGGAGCGCCGGCGCCGTCATGGGCGCGCTGCGGCCGCCGTGCAAATGGAGCACCACGATTGAGCCGGGCTGGATCCGAGCGACCACCGTCTGAGCGATGCTGGGCGCCGAGAAGTTGAATCCGTCGCCGGCCCTGACATCGCCCGAGATGACGGTGAGGCCGAGCTCGCGAGCGAGGGCAACGTCGGTCCGGTCGTAGCAGTCGCCCGGGAAGCGCAGGAGCTTCGGCTGGATCCCGGCGGTGGCCGTGATTGCGCCTTGAGCCTGCGTGATCTCCGCGGCTCGGTCCGGAGCCCGACCGAGCCCGTAGCAAGGGGTGCGGAAGGCGGCGTGGTCGTAGGTATGGCTGCCGATCTCGAAGAGCGGATCGGCGGCGAGGCTCTTCGCCTCCTGCGGGTAGGCGGCGGCCCAGAGGCCGGTCAGGAAGAGGGTGGCGGGGACGTGTTCCTGGCGGAGAAGGTCGACGACGGCCCGGTTGTACCAGGAGGGGACGGCACCGCTTCTCAGCTGTTGGAGCATCCCCTGGGTCATGTCGGCATCGAATGTGAGGGCGATGGCGCTGCCTGTCCGGGGTCCGTTGTCGAAGAAGTTGATTCCGTCAGCCGGGGGGTGGTCAACGGTCTGGAGGCCGATCGGGGGCGGAGGGCGCCTCAGAGCCGGATTGGGAGCGGCGCTGGCTGCGCCTGGCAGCAGCGCCACGGCCACGGCAGCCAGGATGCCTACGCTCAGCCGCGCTGCCTTCATTTCGCTCGGGCGAAGGGTACTTGTCCCAGCCCTTTTGTTGCCTGGAGGCTACAGGCAAAACTTGCCCCGTCGGTATCAGGTCGTCTAAACTCGAGGCACTCTAATTGAGGGTGTCTGACATTCAGGTTGATCGAGCGCGAACTTGACACCGGCTTCCAGCATCCTGACAATGCGAATGCCCAGTTATGGGTTTTGTGAGTTGGCGCTCCGGGGAGCGCTACCTGCTGTCGGCGCACTCTCGCCCCGAACCGGACCCTGGGAACGGCCGGCCGGGAAGAGGACAGCAGGAACTGCTGCGGTTGAGCGCAGCTCATTAACCAGGACCTTGGAGGAGAAGTGTCTATGAGACGATGGTTCGTCAATCGTCGCCTGAGCTTGGGCGCGAGCGGCCTTGCGGTCGCCGGCATGCTGCTGGCGGCATGCGGCAACGGCCCAGCCTCGACGACGGTGAAAGAAGGCGGCACCATGACGTACAGCCTGGACGCCGACGCCCAGACTCTGAACCCGTTCGAGTCGTCCGACGTGCCTTCCGGGCGGGCGTGGCAGTTCATGTTCCCGAACCTCTACCAGTTCGACAAGAACCTGCAGGTCACGCCTGACCTGGCGGAGGGGATGCCCCAGATCTCGTCCGACAAGAAGACCTGGACAGTCAAGATCCGCAAGGGCGCAAAGTGGTCGGACGGCACGGCCATCACGGCCGCCGACGTCGTCTCGACAGCCCAGATCCAGGCCAGCTCCAGCCTCGACACCGACGCGGCTTTCGACTGGAGCCCGCTGACCGACCCCGTAAAGGGCGTCACGGCCAAAGACGAGAACACTGTCGTCTACACGCTGGCCGAAGTGTTTGCACCCTTCCTGGCGGTCAACCTGACCGGGTTCATCGCGCCGGCTTCGGTCTACGGCAAGATCGACCCGGCCAAGATGCGGACCGATCCCAGCAACGACCACCCGGCAGTGACGGGCGGCCCCTTCCGGTATGACAAGCGGATCACGGGCCAGGAGATCGACCTGGTCGCCAACCCCGACTACTACAACGGCAAGCCGCACATCGCCAGGGTCGTCCTGAAGGTCATCACTGACACCACGGCGGCTGCCCAGGCGCTGATCAACGGCGACATCAACTGGAACCCCGAGGTCACCGCGGCGGCGATCACCAAGGTCAAGGCGGCGCAGGGGGTCAGCTCCTACGTCTACCCGGACCTTGGCTACTACGACATCCGGTTCAACGACCGGCCCACTCACCTCTTCGGCGACATCAACGTCCGCCGGGCCTTCGCTTACGCGCTCGACCATGACTCGATAGTCAAGGCGGCCACCGACAACGGCGGGACCCCGCTCTGGGGCGACATCGTGCCGGCCATGATCTACTACGACCCGACAGCCGTCGTGAAGTACAAGCAGGACATCGCCAAGGCCAAGTCGCTGATGGACTCGGCCGGTTGGACGGTCGGCGCCGACGGCATCCGCGAGAAGGGCGGCAAGAAGTTCTCGGCCAAGTTCTACGTCCGGGCCGGCAAGACCCAGCGTGAGAAGGCGGTCCAGATCATGTCCGAGGAGCTCCGCAAGAACCTCGGCATGGACCTGCAGCCCACCCCGACCGACTTCAAGGTCTTCTACAAGCCGATCCAGGCGGGCGACTACGACCTCGCCTTCGCCGGCTTCGCCATCAACCCGGACCCAGACGACTACACGATCTTCCACTCGAGCCAGATCCGGCCCGAGAACAGCAAGAGCGGCAACAACTGGACGGGGTACGTCAATCCCGAGCTTGACGCCGCCATCGTGGCCTCCCGCAAGGAGGACAACATCGATGCCCGCAAGAAGCTCGTCAACAAGGTCGAGCACATCCTGGGCGACAACGTGGTCGTCTACTTCATGTGGGCGGACAACGTCAGCATGGGCTTCAACAAGGTGCAGGGCGTTGTGCCCGGCAAGGGTGACGCCCTCAACTACATCGACTCGGACCGCAACGTCTCGGAGTTCGCGAAGTTCTCCCTGACCTAAGGATCTGATTTCACCAAGCCTGGGGAGCGGCAATCCGCTCCCCAGGCACGTTTCGCGTCACGACGACCGCGGGGTAGATTCGGCTAAGGCCAGTTGTAAGATGAGGGCGCTTCCGTGACCTCCTACATCGCGCGGCGGTTGCTGATCGGTGTCTTCCTCCTCCTCTTCATGTCGGTGATCTTCTTCGCCCTGACGCGGCTCACGCCGGGTCCGCCCTTCACCACCGGCGAAAACCCGCGGGCGCACCAGGAGCTGATCGACAAGCGGATCCACGCCCTCGGCCTGGACAAGCCGTGGTACGAGCAATATCCCGCCTACCTCAACGCCCTTCTGCATGGCAGCCTGGGCGACTCCTACCAGTACAAAAAGCCCGTTTCGACGCTGCTTGTCGAGCGGGTCCCGAACTCGGTGATCCTGCTTGGCACCTCCCTCTTGGTCTCGCTCGGAATCGCCATCCCGCTGGGCATCTTCGCCGCCACCCGCCAGTACTCGAAAGTGGATATGGCGACCTCGGTCGTCAGCTACGTGGGCATCTCCGTGCCCAGCTTCGTGCTCGGCATCTTCCTACTTATCTTCGGCGCGGTCTACATCCGGAAATGGACCGGCGGCGCCTTCGCCTTCCCGCTCTTTGGGATGCACCGCGGTGACGACCAGAGCTTTCTCGACCTCGTGGTCCACATGGTTCTGCCGGTCACCTCGCTCGCCATCCTTTCGATCGCGGGATTCAGCCGGTTCATGCGCTCCAGCATGCTCGAGGTGCTGCACCAGGACTACATCCGGACCGCCCGCGCCAAAGGCCTGTCAGGACGCGTCGTCAACTACAAACACGCGCTCCGCAACGCGATCCTCCCGATCATCACGCTCGTGGCTCTCCAGATCCCGCAACTGGTTAGCGGGGCGATCATCACGGAGGGCATCTTCAGCTGGCCCGGAATGGGCCTGCTGGCTTTCCAGGCCACCGTCGACCGCGACTATCCGGTGATCCTCGGCGTCGTCATGCTCGTCGCCGTCCTGACCGTGTTCTTCAACCTGCTGGCCGACCTCTCCTACGCGGTCGTCGACCCGCGCATCAGGTACTGACCAAAAGAATGGCCGAGAAGGAAACGCCGGCTCCGCGCTCACTCCTCGCCGGCGACAGCTTTACGAAGGCGGTCGCGGCCGAGCAGGAGCTGCGCCTCGCGCATGCGGACCAGGACCTCGTCACGACGGAGATCCCGGAGGGCGGAGAGCTCGGTTTCTGGAAGCTCGCCCTGCTCCGCTTCCTGCGTCATCGGGTCGCCACTGTGAGCCTGGCCATCCTTGCCACGATCGCGGTCCTGGCGATCTTCGTGCCAATCCTGCAGGGCAACCTCTACCGCGACCAGGACTACCGCAACCCGTACGGCGCGCCCTTCCTCTTCCACTCGCGCCAGCTGGCTCTGCCCGCCG
>Ga0209577_10001092_pt1 | contig 27148 bp, 25 predicted proteins | sample GraSoiAngelo_109_FD_185874 | JGI IMG/M metagenome (GOLD analysis project Ga0209577, IMG submission 185874) | Grasslands soil microbial communities from the Angelo Coastal Reserve, California, USA - 14_0903_12_20cm (SPAdes) (version 2) | ecosystem: Environmental > Terrestrial > Soil > Grasslands...
CCGGACGCCGTCAACTCCCGGACCCGCTCGCTGAAGCGCGGATATCGGACCCGATCGATCGGGACCGCCCCGAGGCGCTCCGCCTTCGCGGCCTTCTCCGGGCCGCCCACGAGGGCAAAGACGCGGGCGCCTGCCCGCCGGCCGGCGACCAGCGCCGCGCTCCCCACACCGCCGGACGCGCCCACGACCAGAAGGTCCTCCCCGGCGCGAAGCCGGCCGGTGCTCACCACCATCCGCCACGCGGTCGTGGAGCAGACGGGCGCGGCCGCGGCCTGTTCGAAGGCCACCGCGCTGGGGATCTTCATGAGGTTGGCCGCGGGGGCGACGGTGAACTCCGCCATGCCGCCCGGTGTGTGCTCGCCGAAGATCCGATACTCCCGGCACATCGACTGCTCACCCGCGAGGCAAAACTCGCAGCGGCCGCAGCAGAGGATCGGGTTGATGACCACGCGCTCGCCCGCCGCCATCTCGCCGGCGCCCGGCCCGACCTGCTCGACGACCCCGGCGACATCGACCCCTGTCACCGCCGGCAGCCGGCGCTCGGTCCAGGGATAGACGGGGCGCCCGCCCGGCGGCCCGCTGCGCGCCCAGATGTCGAGGTTGTTCAAGCCGACCGCGCGCACCCGAACCAGGGCCTCTCCCGGCCCCGGGCGCGGGACCGGGATCTCCTCGATCCGCAGGCTGTCCAGTCCGCCGTGTTCGCGGATGACAACGGCCTTCGCGGTCTTCCCCCCTTTGGAGCCGGTCGGCTCTCCTAGAGAGCCGCGGACACCCCGCGCGCTACTCCGTGGGCATGTGCATGTACATTGATTGGAGCGCGATCCGCCCGGGTCCCGTGAACCGGTTCCAGAAGAGTTGGCCCGCGCTGGCGAATACCCCTGTCGAGATCTTCTGAAAGATCGTCTGCATCTGGACCGTGCGGTCCTTGTAGATCCACCCGCCCGGCTCGATATCGATCTGCTCGCCCTGACCCAGCGTCACCACAAAGACGTTGCCGTAGCCGTGCAGCCAGAGCGCCCCATCCTGGCGCAGGCAGGTGAAGGTGTCGATGAAGAAGCCCGTCCCGCCGAACAACACGTTCGCCGCCCCCTTGATCCGCGTGAACGTGTAGTCCACTCCATCCGTCGCGGCCAGGAACTGGTGCTCGCGAACATCGATGGCCTCCCCGACCTTCAGGTGCAGCGCGAACACCTGCCCCGCCCCATCGCGGCTGAACGCGATCCGCCCCGGCCCCTTGGCCTGCGTCATGAACACCGGCATCCCCGAGAGCACGCGCTTGAACGCGCCTTTGAGGGGCTTCAGCGACACCTCGACGCCCGGATCCTTCCACAGCAGGATGTGGTGCTCGAAGTAGACGGGCAGCGCCGCCAGTTCCAGATGGAGGACCGGGACGAGTTCTCCCTCGATGTGGTACGTAACGCCGCCGAATGTCTCGTCGCGCGCTGCGGTGGGCAGTTGGACCGGGACGGGCATGGGGTCGACACCTCCTGAGATGTTCTGCGCCAATCCCTTATGCCCATCACGGCCTTGTTCAAGACAGGCCTCCTTCGGAAACAAACACGGGGAAGATCCAAGGGGAACGCCCTCCGGATCTTCCGCAGCGTGCTTGTGATTCCGGGACCGGGAACGCGAGGCCACCCACGGGCCTCCCCGGGGGCTACTTCGGGGTCAAGTCCATCGCCTCCGTCACCCGGGTAAACGGGATCTTGGCCGTCTCGTTCACCTGCTTCACCAGATCGGCGTTGGACGCCTCGAACAGGCACATGCAGTGGGACTCGCCGGGAACAAACGTGCTGCGGATGTACCGAACCGCCTTGCCCTGCGCGGTAAACTTCTTGCTCGTATCGATCGCCGCTTTCTGGGCGGCGGCCAGCTGCTCGATCGTCACTCCGGGAAGACTCCGATCGACCATGTAGACGGGCATCTCCATCACCTCCTGGCGATTTTGTTACCCCCATTGTAACCTGGGATTCAATGCAGGGTCATCTACATTCGAACGCTCGCCGCCCTTCATTTGGGCGTGCTCGCGCGACCTCTGGGCCCGTGGGGCCGTCACTCCCGGTCGATCTGGGCCCGCTGGAGCCGGCCGCTGTAGTCGACGTAGACCGCCTTCCACTCGCTGAACACGTCGAGGACCTGGAGCCCGCCCTCCCGATGGCCGTTGCCGGTTTCCTTGGTGCCACCGAAAGGCAGGTGGACCTCCGCCCCGATCGTCCCGTGGTTCACATAGACAATCCCGGTGTCGAGATCGTCGATGGCCTGCATCGCCGCGTTGATATCGCGGGTGAAGATCGACGCCGACAGGCCGTACCGGCTCTGGTTGAGCACAGTGACGGCCGCCTCGAACGAGTCTGCCTCGATGACGTCGGTGACGGGGCCGAAGATCTCTTCCTGAGCGATCCGCATCTCCGGCCGGACCCCGTCGAAGACCGTCGGTGCATAGAAGGAGCCGCGGGCCAGCTCGCCTTCCCGCATCCGTGTCCCGCCGGTGAGGAGCCGCGCCCCCTCGCGCTGCCCGATCTCCACGTATCGGTGGATGCGCTCGAGCTGGGCATCGCTCACCACCGGGCCCAGGTCGATGTTCGGCCGGAGCCCGTCGCCCAATCGGAGATGGCGCGCGCGCTCGACCAGGCGCTCGGTCAGGTCGGGCTTGACGGCCCTATGGACGATGATCCGGCTGCAGGCGGTGCACCGCTGCCCGGTCGTCCCAAAGGCGCTCCAGGTCAGGGCGTCGGTGGCCAGGCCCAGATCAGCGTCGGGCATGACGATGGCGGCATTCTTCCCGCCCATCTCCAGGGAGATGCGCTTGCCCGCCCGCGCGCACTTCTCCGCGAGCCGCAGCCCGGTCTCGGTGGAGCCGGTAAACGAAACGACGCGGACCTGGGGATGCTCCACCAGCGCGTCCCCGACCTCGGACCCGGGCCCGGTTACGATGTTGAGCACCCCAGGCGGCAGGCCGGCCTCCTCGAAGATCTGGACAAACCTGAGGGCCACGAGGGGCGTGTAGGAGGCGGGCTTGAAGACCACCGTATTTCCGCAGACCAGGGCCGGAACGATCTTCCACGAGGGGATGGCCATGGGGAAGTTCCACGGGGTGATGATGCCGACGACCCCCAGCGGCGACCGCACGCAGTAGGCGGCCTTGTGAGGCATCTCGCTCGGCGCGGTATATCCGTGAAGGCGCCGCCCCTCGCCCGCGATAAAATAGGACATGTCAATCGCTTCCTGTACGTCCCCCCGGGTCTCGGCCAGCACCTTGCCCATCTCCTGGGTCATCAGCCGCGCCAGGTCTTCCTTGTGCGTCACGAGCCGCTCCGCCACCCGGAACAGGATCTCGGCCCGGCGGGGCGCAGGCGTCTTTCGCCATGATGCGAACGCCGCCGCGGCGGCGCGCACCGCGTCATCGACGTCCTCGGGGCCGGATTTCGGCACCAACCCGAGGACCTCGCCGGTCGCCGGGTTGACGGATTCCATCGCCGCGCCGGACCGCGCGCCGACCCAGCGCCCATTGATGTAGTTGCGAAACGTCTCGGTCCGCCCCGTCATGGCTACGACCTCCCACGCTCTTGTCTGGTGCTCCCTTTTCCGGCACTTCCGCAGCGCCTCAGGTCAAGGACAGGCGGCCACGGCCTCGATCTCCAGCAGATAGTCCGGCGTGGCCAGCCCGGCCACGACGATGAAGGTATTCGGTGGGAAGTACGTCTTAAAGTACCGCGCGCGGACCTCCGCGATCTTTGCCCGGTAGGCGACGCTCGTCGTGTACGTCGTCAGCTTCACCACATCGTCCAGCGAAGCCCCGGCCGAGGAGAGCACCGCTTTGAGATTGTCGAACACCTGGACCGCCTGCGCCTCGATATCGCCCCTGCCGACGATGTTGCCCTCGATGTCCTGCGCCACCTGCCCGGCGGTGTAGACGAGGCCCCCCGCCTTCGCCGCGTGCGAGTACCCGGTGGTCTTGTGCATCCCTCGAACCGCCACGTCCTCTCTCCGCACCCGCCACCCCCCCCCTGTATCCACGTGGAGCCCGTCCTCTCGGGACGTCGTATCGTGGTCGCATTCGACTGTTCCATCCCCGCGATGCGGACCCCTCGTCGTGCGCGAGGCATCCGGCCCGCGCCGCGGATAGGAAAAGGCGCCGGGGCGCGGGAATAACATGGGCGTGAGGTCCGACGTGAGAGTCGCCGCGGCGATCGGACAGCAGCGGATGTGGCAGGCTGCCCTGACCGAAGCGATATCCCGGATGACCCCGCCGGCCGGCGGGGGGCAGGCCGACCTGGCCTTTCTCTTCGCCAGCGCGGCGTACGCAGAAGAGTTCCCTCATCTGGTGGCGGCCGTGCGGCGGGCTGTGGGCGCGCGCCTGCTGGTCGGCTGTTCCGGACAGGGGGTGATCGGCCCCGGCCGCGAGGTGGAGGGAGAGCCCGCGCTGGCGATCCTCGCGACCACGCTTCCCGATGCGGCCCTCCACGCCGTCCGTCTTACCCAGGGCACCCTCGAGCGGTGTCGTAACCGTGCGGACTGGTACGAGACCACTGGAGTGGCGCCCACCGACCTCACCGCCTGGGTCCTGTTTGCCGACCCCTTCACGTTTGACGCCGACGGGCTCCTCACCGCCTGGGCCGACGCCTATCCCGGGATTCCTGTGGTGGGCGGGCTGGCGTCCGGGGACCCCCGGCTGCGGCGCACCCACGTCTTTCTTGACGAGCAGGTCTACGATCAGGGCGCCGTCGCCCTGGCCCTCGGCGGGCCGTACGAGATCAGGACGATCGTGTCGCAAGGCTGCACGCCCATCGGAGAACCATGGACCATTACGGGCGCGGCCGGAAACGTGATCGAGATGATCGCCCGGCGTCCGGCCTATCAGGTGCTGCGGGACACGATCGAAGCGCTCCCCGCCGACGTCCGGCAGCGGGCGCGCGGGAACCTCTTCGTGGGGCTGGCCATCGATGAGCGCCGGGAGCGCTGGCGCCGCGGGGACTTCCTGATCCGCAACTTCCTGGCGGCGGACGCGGAGGCCGGGACGCTGACCGTCGGCGCGATCCCGCGGGTCGGACAAACGATCCAGTTTCAGCTGCGGGACCGCGCGGCCGCCGACGAGGATCTCCGCGCGCTGCTCGACACCGCCACGGTCGACCTCGGCGCCACAGAGGCCATCGCGGCGCTCCTGTGCTCGTGCAACGGCCGCGGCATCGGACTGTTCGGCACCCCCGACCACGACGCCCAGGCGGTCGCCGACCGGCTGGGGCCGGTGCCCCTCGCCGGCCTTTTCTGCAACGGCGAGGTCGGGCCTGTGGGATCGCGGAACTTTCTGCACGGCTACACCGCCAGCATCCCCATCCTTGTGCGCAGGGGCCCCCCGCCCGCATGACTCACCACGGGGCCTCCGCCGGGGCCCCGCCGATTTGATGGCCGGACCCAGCAGTGCTCAGCCGATGCGGATCCTGGCGTGCGCCGATCAGCACGGACGCCCGGAGCGGATCGCGCGCGTGCGCGCCCTGGTGGCCGCCCACACCCCCGCGGTCGTCCTGCTCCCCGGAGATTTGACCCACGCCGGTACGGGCGAAGACGCGCTCACGCTGTTGTCAACGCTGCCGGTGCCGGTCCTCGCCGTTCCCGGCAACATGGACGGCCCCCGCGCGGTCTTCGAGATCACCCATCGGGGACGGCTGCTCGGCAGCGAGCCGGTGGTCATCGACGGCGTCTCGTTCGGAGGACCGGACGTGCGCGCCCGCTGCGACGTCCTCGTCACGCACGAGCCTCCCCTCGGCACCCTCGACCTGGCTTCCTCGGGGCGTCACATCGGCACGCAGGCCGTGCGCGACCTGATCGCCCGGCTCCGGCCAAAAGTGCTCACCTGCGGCCACGTTCATGAGTCCCCCGGGATCGTGCACCTGGAGGACACGCTGGTGGTCAACTGCACGATGGGCACCGACCGCGCCGCAGGAGCCCTCATCGAGCTCGCCCCCGATGGTGTGACCGCTCACCTCCTCTGAGGGAGTCCTGGTCGCGAGAGTCTTATCTCACTGCGACGAGGGTTCGTCTCTGGGAGGGAGGATTTCTCGCGGGGCCGCTCAAACGGTACACAAAATCCCGCAACGCGTCCGGTATGCCGGACGCGGGGGGTACGGATCGGAGGCGCTCGTGGCCAGGATCACGCTGGACACCCACCAGAGGATAGGGACCGTCGACCGCGCGATCTTCGGCGGCTTCATCGAGCACCTGGGACGGTGCATCTACGGGGGGATCTTCGAGGAGAGCTCCCCCCTCAGCGATGGCCGCGGCTTCCGCCGGGACGTGCTCGAGGCCCTCCGTCCACTTCGGATGCCGGTGCTGCGCTGGCCGGGAGGGAACTTCGTCAGCGGGTACCATTGGCTGGACGGCGTGGGGCCGGCGGAGCGCCGGCCCCGGCGGGCCGAGCTCGCCTGGCACGCCGAGGAGTCGAACCGGTTCGGCACCGACGAGTTCATCGAGTACTGCCGCGCGCTCGGCACCGAGCCGTTCATCGTCGTCAACATGGGCTCGGGGACGATGGACGAGGCGCAGGCCTGGGTGGAGTACTGCAACGGCACCGGCAACACGCATTGGGCCAACCTTCGACGGAACCACGGACACGAGGAGCCGTACGGGGTCAAGTATTGGGGACTGGGCAACGAAATGTACGGGAAGTGGCAGATCGGGCACCTCGCCGCCGAGGACTACGTCAAGAAGGCGCGCCAATTCGCGGCGGTGATGAAGTCGACCGACCCCAACATTCAACTGATCAGCTGCGGCCAGCAGGGCTGGAACGAGTGGGACCGGACCGTGCTGGAGGGGCTCGCCGACCTCGTCGACTATCACTCGATTCATATCTACACGGGCAGCCACCACTATTACACGAACGTGTTTCACCCGCACCAGGCCGACCGCGCGCTCCGCATCTGCGAAGCGATGATCGAGCGCGTCCGCTACGAGAAGCGCATCGACCATCCGATCCACATCGCCTACGACGAGTGGAACGTGTGGTACAGGGAGCGCAGCCCCCAGGCCCGCCGGTCCGGCCTGGAGGAACGCTACAGCCTTGCCGACGCGCTGGCCGTGGCGACCTTCCTCAACATTTTCATCCGGCACTGCAGAAGCGTGCGCATGGCCAACCTGGCGCAGATGGTCAACGTGATTGCGCCGATCATGACGAGCCCCCAGGGGTTGTTCCTGCAGCCGATCTATCATCCCCTCCGCCTCTACGCCGAGCACACCCGCGAGATCGCGCTGGACGTCCGTGTCGAGTGCGAAACGTACACGCTGGACCCCGAGGAAGAGGATGTCTCGGAACGTCCGTTTCGGGTCGCGGACCTGGGACCGTTTGCGCTGCTGGATGCCGTGGCCACCTGCGACGTCGAAGGACGCGAGATCAGCCTGGCCGTGGTGAACCGCGACCCCAACCGCGCCATCTCGACGACGATCCGGGTGCTGGACGGGACGATCGGGTCCACGGCGCTCGCCTACGAAGTCAATGGAAAGGATCCCGAGGCCACGAACTCGTTCGAGCATCCGAAGGCGGTCGACGTCCGAGAACCGCGGGCCGAAGGGCGCGGAGATCTGGTCGACTATGCCTTTCCGGCGCACTCGGTGACGGTGTTGAGGTTGCCTATCGGGTGAGCCGACAGGAAGCGGGGGCCCGAGGGGGACGGACAAGGGGGGGATGGAGATGGCGGGCAAGCGACGAGAGGTGACGCGGCGCCGGTTTTTACAAATTTCCGGGGCGTCCACCGCGGCCGTGGCCGGGGGCCTGTGGCGGACGGAGCGAAGCGTTGCAGCGGGGGGCGCGACCCTGACCCTGGCGTTCTGGAACGGGCTGACCGGACCGGACGGTCGGGTCATGGAAGGGCTCGTGAACGACTTTATGTCCGAGCACAAGAACGTCAAGATCGAGCAGCAGCAAATGATATGGACCGATTTCCACACGAAGATGCTGACTGCGGTTCCCGCCGGCCAGGGACCGGACGTGGCGATCATGCACACCTACGAGGTGCCCCGCTACGTGGAGGTCGGCGCCCTCACCGAGTTCACCGACGCGGACCTCACCGTCCTGGATCTGCAGCAGAAGGACTTCAACCCCAAGGCCTGGGAGGGTGGGACCTACAGGGGCCGGCGTTACTCCGTGCCGCTGGACATCCACTGCATGTGCCTGTACATCAACAACCCTATGTTCAAGGCGGCGGGGTTGTGGGACGCTGGGAAACCCAGGGTCCCCCGGACGATGGAGGAGTACCTCGCGACCGCCAAGGCCCTCACCAGGGGCGACCAGTTTGGGGTGGGGTGGTTGCAGCGCGGGGTCGCCTGGCCGTTCCAGATGTTCCTCTGGCAAAACGGGGGGGACCTCTTCAATGCCGGCGGAGAGCCCACACTCGACACCCCCGAGGCTGCTGAAGTGGCGCAGTTCCCCCAGGATTTGAACAAGAAATACCACTACACGGCCGAGGGCATCACCAGCACCGCCGATGCGTTTCGCACCGGCAAGTTCGGCATGGTGATGCACGGCGATTGGAACATCCCGGCGTTCGTCGCGGCGAAGATGGACTTTACGGTCGCGCGCGTGCCGGTGCTGTTCAAGAAAAGGGTGGTGTGGGCGGGTTCCCACCAGTTCTACCTGCCGGCCCAGCGGCGCCCGGACGAGGCGAAGCGCCAGGCGGCGATCGGGTTCATCAAGTGGATCAGCGATCACAGCCTCGCCTGGACCCAGGGAGGGCACATCCCCGCGCGGACGGCCCTCGCCAAGACCCCGGGGTTCCAGGCCAGGAAGCAGGCGATTCTGGTCGACGACACCTCGTTCTGGCGGTTCATGCCGGCGGTCCCCAAGATCCTGGTAGAAGAGAGCACCCTGCCCGTGGCGCTCGAGAAGATCTTCCTGGGCACCGCGACCGCGAAGGACGCATTGGAGGCGGTGAACGCGGAGATCAAACGGGCTCGGCTGTAACGAGTCTATGCATCCCTGACACAGGAAAGGCGGTGTGAGGTGAGGGCGCCGAGCATCGCCGGCCGATCGGCCAGTCCTGCGTCCCGGGCCTCCGCGGCACGCCCGGCGCTGTCGGGTGAGCGGAGACGGGACGCGTGGACCGCCTGCCTCATGCTGGCCCCCTACGTGGTGGCCTTTTTCGTCTTCATGGTGGCGCCGTCGGTCTACGGGCTGTATCTCAGCTTTACCGATTATCGTCTCGGGGCGGTGCGCGTCCACTGGATCGGCTGGGAGAATTTTTCCTATGTCCTCACCGATCCACAGTTCCAGACCAGCGCGAAGAACACCGTCATCTTCGTGCTGGAGAGCACGCCCGTGCTCATCGCGCTGCCGCTCCTGCTGGCCGTGGCATTGAACCGCGGGATGCCGCTGCGGGACTTCCTCCGTGGGGCCTTCTTTCTCCCGTTCACGCTCTCGGTGTCCGTGGTCAGCATCTGCTGGTGGTGGCTGCTGGACGCCAATTTCGGACCGGTGTACTTCTACCTCAAGCAGTGGGGGGTCCACCCGCCCGCGTGGGTGGCGAATGCCGGCCTGGCCATGGCAGCGGTCGTCCTGGCGACGGTGTGGTGGACCTCCGGCTACAACATGGTCCTGTTCCTGGCCGGCCTCCAGGGCATTCCCCTGCATCTCTATGAAGCCGCGCGGATGGATGGGGCCGATGGCTGGCGCCAGTTTTGGGCGATCACGCTGCCGCTGCTGCGGCCGACGATGCTGTTCGTCGCCGTCATCCAGGTCATCGCATCGTTCCAGATCTTCGGCCAGGTGTATGTGATGACCGGCGGCGGGCCCGGCGACAGCACGCGCACCGTCATCCAACATGTCTACGAAACCGCGTTCGTCCAGCAGCGCATGGCCGAGGGGTCGGCGGCGGCCTGGATCCTCTTTGTGATCATCCTGATCGTCAGCCTCGCCCAGTTCAAGTTCTTGTCGGGCCACACCGAATACTAGGAGGCTTACGTGGCCGTCTTGGCCGGTCGAGTCCCTCGGGCGCGCGCGCGGAGGGTGAAGGCTCCGATGCTGGCCGCCGTCGCGTTCGTCCCGCTGCTGGCGCTGGCCGCGCTTTGGCTTCTCCCGCTGGCCTGGATCGCGTTGACCGGGCTCAAGCCCGAGCCGGAGATCATCCGCCTGCCGATCCGGTGGATGCCGGTCCACGCCACGACCGAGAACTTCGGGATCGCGTTGACGACCACCCGAACGGCGAATGTCGGGCGGGCGTTCTTCAACAGCGCGTTCGTGGCCGTCGCCGAGACCCTGCTGATCCTGGCCATCGATGCCGCCGCAGGCTATGCGCTGGCGCGGCTGCGGTTCCGGGGGCGGGCGCTCGTCTTCGGCGTCATCGTGGCGAGCCTCATGGTCCCTGCCCAGATCACGCTTGTTCCCCTCTACCTCATGTTCGCGGATGCGGGATGGCTGAACAGCTATCAGGCGTTGATCCTCCCCGGGCTCTCGCGGGCCTTCGGCGTGTTCCTGATGCGCCAGTTCTTCCTTGCGCTCCCCGGCGACCTTCACGACGCGGCCAGGATCGACGGGGCCGGGCCGTTTACGATCTTCCGGCGGGTCGCTCTGCCGCTGGTCAAACCTGCGCTTGCGGCGCTCGGGATATTCACCTTTCTGCGCAGCTGGAACGATTTCACCTGGCCGCTGATCGCGATCTCGAGCAACGACATGATGACCCTGCCGGTCGCGCTCGCCCGGCTGCTCGGGTCATACCGGGTGGAGTACGGGATCGTCATGGCCGGGGCCACGGCCAGCGCGCTGCCGCTGATCATCGTATTTTTCCTCGCGCAGCGCCAGATCATCCAAGGGGTGGCGCTCACGGGCATGAAGGACTGACCGAGCGATGGGCCCGTCATTGCGAGGAGCCGGTTGATTGTTAAGGACCGGCTTCGGAGGCGGACCCCGGGCGCATCTTCACAGAATTGTGACAGTGGGAGAGTACCAAATGGATGCTGGCGCTCTTGCCTTGGTGACCAACAGAAGCGGGTGAAAGGAGAGGGATCTGATGCGCAGGAACGCAAGGCCAACCGATCTGCTCGCAGCGATTGCCGTGTCGGTCGTCCTCACAGTTCCGATGGCGGCGGGCGCCACGTCCGCCGAGCCGGTGACGGTGGATGGCTCGATCGCTGCGGTGAACGGCAGCAGCCTCACGATCGCGTCCCCCGGCGGACGCCGGAATGTCGTCAAGATCCAGTCAGACACGCTCGTCCTCAGACGAGACGCGGCGACGCTGGGGGCCATCAAACCGGGCGATGCGCTGGCGGTCACCGCGAAGAAGGGGGCGGAAGGATCGCTGACCGCGATCTCGATCAATATCTTTTCCCCGCAACTCTGGAACCGGGTGCGCAAGGGCCAGTGGGTGATGGACACCGGAAACATCATGACCAACGCGCTCGTCACGCAGGTCGTTGAGCGGGTCGACGGGCGCACACTGTACATGAAGCTGGATCAGGGAACAGGGATGATCAGCGTGCCGACTGCCGCGGAGATCCACCGTCTGACCACGGTCCGGCCGGGCGATTTGAAGCCGGGCATGCGGGTGTCCGTCCGGGGAGTCGCCGGTTCGGACGGGACCATCAAAGCGTCATCCATTACCTTTGATCGACGTGGTTAGAGAGCGCGGCGGCACCGAGCGTCACACCACCGCCGGCGTGAGCGCCCACTGGAGGGACCAGGTGCCCTCCTCAGCGGACCCGAACCCGCGCGCGGCCGGCCGTGTGAGCGGCCACCCTCCGAGCGTCATCGTACCCCCGCTCGGTCAGGGACCGGCTGGGATCGACCTCTTCCCACTTGGCCTCCGCGTGCTGGCACAGGTAGAGTTTCATCGCCAGTATCCCAGCCGGCGCCGGGCCCTCCGGCCGATGCGCAACTGCCTCACCTGCCTCCGGTCTGCTCCAGCAGCTTCGCCACGAGCGCCGTCCACCCGGTCTGGTGGCTCGCCCCGAGCCCCGCGCCCGTGTCGCCGTGAAAGTACTCGTGGAAGAGCAGGCAGTCGCGCCAGTGGGGATCGGACTGAAAGACGTCGTTCGCCCCGAAGACCGGCCGGCGCCCGCCCGGGCCGCGCAGGAAGATGCGCGTGAGCCGGCGGGACAGCTCCTGGCTGATCTCCCACAGCGTCAGCGTGGTCCCCGAGCCCGTCGGGCACTCCACGAGGAAGTCGTCCCCGTAGTAGTGGTGGAACCGCTGCAGCGCTTCGATGATCAGGAAGTTGATCGGGAACCACACCGGCCCGCGCCAGTTGGAGTTGCCGCCGAACAGCCCGGTGGACGACTCGCCGGGCTCGTACGCGACCATGTGCGCCGCCTCCTCGAGCTGGAGAGAGTACGGGTGATCGGCATGGTACCGGCTGAGGGATCGGATCCCGTGATCGCTGAGGAACTCGGCGGGATCGAGCAGGCGGCGAAGCACGCGCTTCATGCGGTGGCCGCGCGCGAGCGCGAACAGCCGCCGCTCGCCCATCCCCGGTTTGACCCAGCGGGACACCAGGCCGGCCAGATGCGGCCGGTGGGCGAGGAACCATTCCAGCCGCCCCCGAAAGTCCGGCAGCGCCTCCAGCAGCGCCGGCTCGATCGTCTCGACGGCAAGCAGCGGGATGGCGCCGACGACGGAGCGGACCTGCAGCCGGCGCTGCTCCCCGTCTGAGTGCAGCACATCGTAGAAGAACTCGTCCTGATCATCCCACATCGCGATCCCCCCGCCGCCGATGTTGTTGAGGGCGCCGGCGATGTACAGGAAGTGCTCGACAAACTTGGTGGCGACGTCTTCGTACGCGCGGTTCACGCGCGCCAGCTCGAGCGCGATGGCGAGCATGTTGAGGCAGTACATTCCCATCCAGGCGGTCCCGTCCGCCTGATCGAGGTGCCCGCTCGTCGGAAGCGGCCGGCTGCGGTCGAAGACGCCGATGTTGTCGAGCCCGAGAAACCCGCCCTGAAAGACGTTCCGCCCCTCGATGTCCTTCCGGTTCACCCACCAGGTGAAATTGAGCAGGAGCTTGTGGAAGACGCGCTCCAGGAAGGGGTGGTCGGCCGTCCCGGTGATCCGGCGCGCGATCTTGTACACCCGCCAGGCCGCCCACGCATGCACGGGAGGGTTCACATCCCCGAAGGCCCACTCGTAGGCCGGCAGTTGGCCGTTCGGGTGCATGTACCACTCGCGGAGCAGCAGGATCAGCTGGCGCTTCGCGAACTCCGGATCGACGAGCGCGAGCGGGATGCAGTGAAACGCGAGATCCCAGGCGGCATACCAGGGAAACTCCCAGGTATCCGGCATCGAGATGACCTCCGCGTTGTTCAGATGGCGCCAATCGGCGTTGCGCCCGCGTCGGCGGGACTCGGGAGGCGGAGGCCCCGCCGGATCGCCGTCCAGCCATGCCTCGATGTTATAGTGGTAGAACTGCTTGCTCCAGAGCAGTCCGGCGAACGCCTGCCGCTGCACCCGCCGGGCATCCTCGGACATCTCCGCCGGGCCGAACCCCTGGTAGAACGTATCCGCCTCAGCCTGCCGCGTCGCGAAGATATCCTCAGCATCCGCGAACGGCCGGTCCTGCCGGCGCCGGGAGAGGCGCAGTTCGACGCGCTCCGCCGCCCCCGGCGCGACACGGAACGCGTAATGGACCGCGGCCTTGGTGCCCGCCCGTGCGCCGGCGGCCTCGCGGCGGCCGCTCACAATCGCGTCGTGAATCCCGTCCTTGACCACCGGGGTCCGGTTCGCGACGCTCCACAGCCGCTGCGCGTTGGTCTCGTTTTCGGTGAAGAGCAGCTCGGGCGCGCCCCGGCAGGCCAGCCAATACTCTCCAAGCCGGTGATGGGTGGCGCGCACCAGACGGAACCCGCCATCGCTGCGGGGCCCTGAAGGGGCCTCGACGGCGCGCACCTCGGGCCGGCGGTCGTCGTCGCCCCAGGCCCAGGTGTTCCTGAACCAGAGCGTCGGCAGGATGTGCAGCGGCGCGGATGCGGGCCCGCGGTTGGCCGCCGTGATGCGGATCAGGATGTCCTCGGGGCCGGATTTAGCGTACTCCACGACGACATCGAAGTACCGGTTCTCGGCGAAGACCCCGGTGTCGATGAGCTCGTACTCGGGCTCGCTTCGCCCGCGGCGCCGGTTCTCCGCCACCAGGCCGGCGTAGGGAAAGGCGCGCTGCGGGTACTTGTAGAGCGCCTTCATGTACGAATGCGACGGGGTGCAGTCCAGGAAGAAGTAGTACTCCTTGACATCCTCGCCGTGGTTCCCCTCGGCGCCGGTCAGGCCGAATGGCCGCTCCTTCAGGATGGGATCGGCTTCGTTCCACAGGGCGAGCGCGAAGCAGAGCAGCCCGCGGTCGTCGCAGATCCCCAGCAGCCCATCCTCGCCCCATCGATAGGCTCGAGAGCGGGCGTGGTCGTGCGGGAAGGAGTCCCAGGCCGCTCCGTCGGGCGAATAGTCTTCACGCACGGTTCCCCACTCTCGCTCCGCCAGGTACGGTCCCCAGAGAGACCAGGGCACGCCCTGCTCGCGCGCTTCGGCGAGCCTGCGCCGCTCGGCGTCGGAGCCGGCCCGGTCCGGCTTCTTTTCCGCGGCGCCCGGCGGCGCGGCCGGCCGCTGCCGGCCGGGCTTGTTAATTCCCAAAGCGGCTGGGCCGGAACGGTTCGAGCTCCGGCATTATGCGGCCGCGGGCAATCTCCTCGGCCACCGCGCGGCCGAGGAAGGCCGCGAGCGTCACCCCGCTGTGCGTGACGACCGCGTAGAGTCCGGTGACGCCCGGCAGCGGCCCCACGGCGGAGTACCCGTCGGCGGGAATGGGTCTCGTGGCGATGCGCGCGGCCTCCGGCCTCATCCCGGCGATCCCCGGGAGCACCTGGGCGGCGCGCCGCACCAGGTCCTGCGCCGCCGGCAGGGCCGGACCCGGCTCGGTCTCGGCGTTCACCGTCGCGTCGGCATCATCCATCTGAAACATCAACCGGCCTGCCCCATCCGGGCGCATGTGGCACTGCGGGGCCCGGACGACCCGGCGCAGGCACGTGGCCACCGGCGGGGTGAGCGCGAGCAGGCCGACCCTGGGAGCGAGCGGGATCCGCGCACCCGCGAGGAGCGCCACGTCATCGGCCCACCGGCCGGCGCAGTTCACCGTGACGTCCGCGCCGAACGAGTCGCCGCCGGCCGTGCTCACGCCCGTCACTCTGCCGCCCTGGACGTGCACCTGGGTCACCCGAGCCCCGCAGCGCAGCCTCGCACCGGCCCTCTGGGCCGCCTCGAGCATGGCGTGTGAGTAAGTCACAGGATCCAGCCAGCCTTCGTCCGGATAGAAAGCAATGGGGCCGTCCCCCACCGCGGCCGGGTCGATGTCGGGCTCCAATTCCGCGAGCCGGCCCAAGGTGAGCCACTCGGCGCCGTAGTCCCACGCCTGCAGGCGCTTGACCCTCTCGCGCAGGTCGGCCCGGGCCCCGTCATCGATCGCCCACTCGACGCTTCCGCCACCGTGCCACCACGGCGTCTCTCCAAACTCGTCCTGGAGCGCCGCGTGCGCCCGCATCCCGGCGACGTTCAAGTCGTGGTAGGCCCGCGGCGGCTTGTTGTTGGCGTTCGTCCAGGCGAAGCTCACCCCGGACGTTCCCCCGCCGACCCGACCCGCCTCCAGCACGGTGACCGAGACCCCGGCCTGGGCAAGGCGGTAGGCCGCCGACGCCCCGATGACGCCGGCCCCGATGACGACACACTCGACCATGCCATCTCCTCTGTCCGCTCACGCCCGCCCCGAGACGGGGTGATCCGCCGCCGGCGCCGCAAACCTCCCAAGGCGAAACGGCTCGAGCGGCAGCGCCGTCTCACCCCCGGTGATCAACTGCTCGAGGAGCCACGCCGTGACCGGCGCGTAGCTGAGCCCGGTTCGGCTGTGCCCCGTCGCCAGGATCAACCCGTCGGCGCCCGGAACGGTGTCGATGATCGCCAGGCTGTCGGGCGTCATGGGACGAAGGCCCGCCCACGTGCGGATGATCTTGGCGTCCCTGAGGACCGGCATCACCTCGCCGGCCAGCTGGGCGAACCGGGCGAGCATCGGCAGGGTCACCTCACGGCTGTACCCCGCGTATTCCACACTGCTCCCGATGAGCACGTGGCCGCGCGCATCCTGGCGGAGGTTGATCGCGGACGTCCGAAGCACGCGCGGGGTGAGCGCCGGCAGCGGTTCGGTGACCAGCATCTGGCCCCGGCCGGGACGCACGGGGAGCGCGACGCCGAGGGGGGCGAGGAGCGTGCTCGACCAGGCCCCGGCGGCCATGATGACCCGGCGCGTGTCGACCCGGCCGGCCGGAGTCATGACCCCGGTCACCCGACCACCGGCGACATCGCACCGCAGCACCTCGATCCCCTCCCGGATCTCCGCGCCCCGCCGCCGCGCGGCGGCCGCATACGCGTAGGTCAGCAGGAATGGATTGATGTGGCCGTCGCCCGGTACGTACGCCCCCTCGACCATGCCTGGCCCGAGCCCGGGCTCCACATTCCGCAGTTCATCCACCGGCAAGAGATGGGTCTCGATCCCTTCCTGCCGCCGGGTCGCGGCAAACTCCTGGACCTCCGCCCGCTCGGCTTCGCCGCATGCCAGCAGGAGCAGCCCCGCGCGAACGAACTCCACCGGGGGGCCCAGTTCGACCGCGTCACGCGCCAGCAGTTCAAGGCTCTTCTTGGTGTGGGCCAGGGTCAGTCCGGGGACCCCCGCCGACGCCCCGACCGCCCCCAGGTTGGCCCCGGAGGCCTCCGAAGCGATCGCGCCGCGTTCCAGGAGCAGCACCCGAACGCCCCGGGCGGCGAGATAGTATGCGGCGGCGCACCCGACGATGCCCCCGCCGATGATGACCGTATCGGCCGTTTTTTGGATCTCCATGACGGTTGAAGCGAAGACGTACTCCAGGATCCCCGGGACCCATTCCGCGGGGGGCATCCGAATCCTCCCCGAAGAGGCCGGCCGCCCGCGCCGGCGAACTCTCAGTCCGTGCGGATCGTGGTGCCCGACGACAGCCCTCCGGTGATGTCCGGCACGCCGGCGCTCGAGCGGATGCGCGCGGCCGCCGAGGTCATCGTGCATACCTCCCCGCCGGCCTCCGAGGACGATCTCCTCCGGCGGATCGACGGCGCGCATACGGTGGTGAACATCCGCGGGTACTGCAAGTTCCCTGCGCGCGTGCTCGAGGCCGCGCGCGGCGCGCTCCGGCACCTGGCCATCTGGGGCACCGGCACCGACAACGTGGACCTGACCGCGGCCCGGCGGCTGGGGATCGTCGTCTCGAACACGCCCAACACCGCCACCGACGCGATCGCCGAGCACTGCCTCGCCCTGCTCCTCGCCGTGGCGCGCCAACTCACCGATCTGGACGCCAATGTCAAGCGCGCGAACTGGGACCGCGTTCCGCTGTTTCAGTGCCTGGGGAAGACCTTGGGGATCATCGGCACCGGCGTCATCGGCACCCGCTTCGCCGAACTGGGGCGCGCCGTCGGCATGCGGGTCATCGCCTGGACGCTGCACCCCGACCCGGACAAGGCCAGGCGGGCGGGGTTCGCCTACGTCCCGACCCTGGATGCGCTCCTGGAGCAGTCGGACGTGGTCTCCCTTCACCTCCGGTCCAGCCCCGACACGCGGGGACTGCTGGGCGCGCCGCAGTTCGCCCGGATGCGCCCCGGCTCGATCTTCATCAACACGGCGCGCGGCGATCTCGTGGACGAGGCCGCGCTGGCCGGGGCGCTGCGCTCGGGCAGGCTGCTCGGGGCCGGGCTCGACGTGTTCGCAACCGAACCGGTCTCCCCCGGCAGCCCGCTCCTGGAGGCCCCCCACGTCGTGCTGACGCCCCACACGGCGGGCACCACGCCTGAAGCGCTCGCGAACGGGCTCAACCTGTGCGCCGAGAACGTCACCCGCTACCTCGCCAGAGGCGAGGTGGCGCACCGGGTCGTATGAACCCGGGATCCGACACCCACGAGCGAGGAGGGGCAGATGGCCGCGACCTATGAGATCTACGCGCTCAGCCCGGGCGGGCGGCAGGTGGACTGGTCCACCAGGCTCTTCATGGAGCCGATCGGCAAGACCACGACCTCGGCCTATTTCCTCTGGCTGCTGCGCGGCCCGGCAGGCCCGCTGCTCATCGATACGGGGTTCACCGCCCGGCTCGGGAAGCACAAGGGACTCCCGGTCGAGCAGCTCCGCACGCGCGACGAACTGCTCGACACCGCGGACGTCAACCCCAACGAGGTCAAGATGGTGATCCTCACGCACCTGCACTGGGACCACTTCGACCTCGAAGGGTTCCTCCCGGCGGCGACGTTCTGGGTGCAGCGCCGAGAACTGGATTTCTGGCACGGGTTCGGCGGCCAGGACCCCTGGACGCGCAGGTTTCTCAGCGACTGCTTCGCCCAGGACCTGGAGGCCATCCGGTCGGCCGGGCGCCTCAAGGTGATCGACGGCAACCTCGAGCTGGTCGAGGGCGTCCGGGTGGAGTGGGTCGGCGGCCACTCTCCCGGCATGCAGATCGTCGTCGTCCAAACGGCCACCGGGCCGTTTGTCATCGGGAACGATGCGCTGACGACCTACCGGAACCTCCGCGACTGGGTCCCGCCCGCGATCCACCTCAACAGCGTCGCCGAGTGCCTCGGGGCGATGGCGCGCATCAAGAGCCTCGCCGGGGGCGATGAGGGACGCATCTGCCCGGGCCACGACGGGGAGGTCTGGAAGAAATTCCCCGAGGTCAAGCCCGGCGTGTACCGGCTCGCGTAGCGCCGGGACCACTCACAGGAGCCGCGGCGCCCACGGGGCGCCGCCCTGTCACCCCTATCCCGCGGCACCGGGAGCGCGGGTCAGCGGCGGGAACCCCGGTACCGGGGGGAGGACGTCACGTCGGGGTTGAGGGCGCGTACGGGATTCCCATCGAAAAAGGCCCGCACGTCCTCAACGGCGTCGCGGTAGAAGACCTCGTAGCCTTCCCGCGTCACGTACCCGAGGTGCGGGGTGATCACGGTGTTCTCCAGACGCCGGAGGGGATGGTCCGAGGGCAACGGCTCGTCGTCGAACACGTCGAGGGCCGCCCCGGCGATGGCGCCGCGCTGGAGTGCCTCCACCAGGGCCTCCTCCTCGACAATGGGCCCTCGAGAGGTGTTCACCAGCAAGGCGGTCGGCTTCATCAACGCGAGCTCGCGTCGGCCGAGGAGCCCGTGCGTTCGGTCGCTCAACTTCAGGTGGATCGTCACGATGTCCGCCTGCCTCAGCAGCCCCTCCTTAGACACAAGGACCGCTCCACATTCCGCGGCCCGCGTGGTGGTGAGGTTCTGGCTCCACGCGATGACCGGCATCCCAAAGGCGCGGCCGAACGCGGCGACCTGCGATCCGAGGGTGCCGAGGCCGATGACGCCGAGCGTCTTCCCCTGGAGGCCCGTTCCCAGCGTCATCTGCCAGTGGCCCCCCCGGGTGGCCTGATCTTCCCGAGGGATGTGGCGCGCCAGCGCCAGGATCAGCCCCCAGGTCAGTTCCGCGGTCGGATATTTCAGTCCCCGCGTGCCGCACACCAGGATCCCCAGGCGCGTGGCGCCATCGAGATCGATGGAGGCATTGGCCGCCCCGGTCGTGACCAGCAGCCGGAGGGCCGGCAACCGCTCCAGTAACCGCGTGGAGAACGGCGTGCGCTCGCGCATGGCGACGACCACATGAAACGGCGCAAGACGAGCGGCGAGGCGATCCTCGTCCTTGAGGTGGTCGCGAAACACCTGGACGTCAGCGGCCGGACCGAGCGCGCGCCAGTCCGCGATCTCCAGCGCCACGCCCTGATAGTCGTCGAGGACCGCAACGCTCGCCATCGCCCGGGGACCCCGGCCCGCAGGATCCCGCGCCTACGCGCCCCAGGTCTCGCGCAGCACCCGCACCCAGTTGCCGTGGGCGAGCTTCCGGAGGTCCTCTCCCCCAAAGCCCCGGTCGCGGAGCGCCTGCATGAGCCTGGGCAGCCCGGCGGCGTCCTTCAGCTCGGCCGGCATCGTCGCGCCGTCGTAGTCGGAGCCCAGGGCCACGTGGTCGATCCCCATGCGTTTGACCATGTACTCGATGTGATCCACCATCCGCGCGATGGGGGTGTTGGGCTCCCGGGCGCCGTCCTCTCTGAGGAACCCGACGTGGAAGTTGAGGCCGGCGATCCCGCGGCTCTCGCGGATCGCGTCGAACTGCTTGTCCGTCAGGTTGCGCGGTGACGGCGACAGGGCGTGGGCGTTGGAATGGGTGGCGACGAGCGGGGCGTCGGTGATGCCGGCGACATCCCAAAACCCCCGCTCGTTGATATGCGACAGATCGATCATGACCTTGCGGCGGTTCAGCTGCCGGACGAGCGTCTTGCCGGCATCGGTGAGGCCCTCGCCCGTGTCCGGGGAGTGCGGGAACTTGAACGGCACGCCCCGGGCGAAGCGGTTCCGCCGGCTGTGCGTGAGCCCGACGGAACGGAGCCCCGACGCGTAGAACACCTCGAGCGCGTGCCCGTCGGGATCGAGCGGCTCCGCGCCTTCGAAGTGCAGCAGCATGGCGAAGATGCCCGCGTCGAGGCACCGCTGCAGCTCTGCGGCGGTGTGGACGATCCCGACCCGTCCGTTGGATGTCCGGGCGGTCTCGAGCAGCCGGCCGAGCAGGTCGAGCGCCGCCGACTGCGCGTAGTCGAGCGGCATCGGCTCCGGCCACGTCCGCTCGTCGCCGTAGATCGTCATCCCCGCGTCCGGGTCGGCCCGGCCGGGTCTCGCATGCTCGGCGTTGACGGGATCGTAGATGTAGACGGCGAAAAAGCCGCCGCCCAGCCCGCCCTCGCGGGCCCGGGGAAGGTCAATGTGGCCTTCCGTGCTCCGGTCGAAGAACGACCGGCCGGTCTTGACGAGGCTGAGGACCGTGTCGTTGTGGCCGTCGAAGATCGGTGGATCGGGAGAACCTGTGCGCGCCATGGATGCTTCCTTCCAGTCGGGCGCGCGGGATCCCTGTGAACGCAGCTCAGGCCGGGGTCAGCTCGGAGTCGAAGCCGCCGCGCGTGATGGCTTCCAGCGCGGGCGAAGCGTCAGATGCGGCAGCCGAACTCGCAGAGAAGCTTGATCAGCCAGCGCTCGCCAATTTTGTAGGTGGCAATCGGACCCGGATCCCGGGTCATCTTCGCGAGCGCGGTGGCCCGCCGCGCAATCACCGCGGCCCGCTTGTAATGCAGCGCCTCGTCCCTGCCGTGTTCGAGGAATGCGAGAATCGTCTGATCGATCCACGCGACGACCTGCCTGCCGAACGGGAGCTCGTCGAGGCAGAACTCTTCGGTCGGGGTCTTCTGAATGGCACGACCCCAGCTGCGAAGCTCTTCGGCAGATACATCGAGGTCGTCGAGTCTCATCTCCCGCCTCCCGCGATCCTTGACACTCTAATGCCCAGGATGCAGGGACATCCGGACCTCCCCGGGAGCAAGGAGTGGTGAATTGTATCACAGGATGGAGATAGACAATATAGACATATTTATACCCTTCCTTGACATCAACCCTCGGGAGACAGGCCGGACGCGCGCCTCCGGCGGGCGCCGGCCCTTTTCGGGCCCCACCGCCCCATCGGCCGGCCGCCCGGCTGGCGGGACGTGGAGCGCCCGCCCTGCCTCAGCCCTTTCTCAGCTTGGGATCGAGGGCGTCCCGCAGGCTGTCCCCCACCACGTTCAGCCCCAGCACGAGCGTGAGGATCGCCAGGCCGGGAAACGTGCCGATCCACCAGGCCTGATCGAGGTAGTCCCTGCCGGCGGCGATCATCGACCCCCACTCCGGGATCTGCGGGGGCGGTCCCAGCCCGAGGAAGCTCAGGGAGGCGAAGGTCAGGATCGCGTGCCCGACGTCCAGCATGCTCAGGATGACGATCGGCGAGACGATGTTCACCAGGATATGCCGGAGGAACACCCGCACCGACGACGCCCCGGCGGCCCGGGCCGCTTCCACGTATTCGCGCTCGCGGGCGGCCAGGACCAGCCCGCGGGCAAACCGGGCGTACGACGGCCACCAGGCGACCATGATGGCGATGACGGCGTTCCGGATGCCGGCCCCGAGCGCGGCGGAGATGATCATCGCCAGGATCACGGTCGGAAACGCGAGCATCAGGTCCGTCACCCGCATGATCACCTCATCGGCGATGCCGCCCGCCGCGCCGGCGATGCTCCCGACCAGCGTGCCCAATAGCACCGCCAGGCCGACCGCGGCGATGCCGACGGGAATCGAGAGGCGCGCCCCGTGGACAATGCGGCTGAGGATGTCTCGGCCGAGCGGATCGGTCCCGAGCCAGTGCGCGGACGTCGGCGGCATGAGCCGGTCCCCGATGTCCTGGGCGAGCGGGCCGTACGGAGCGAGCCAGGGGGCGGCCATGGCGACGGCCACCCACAGGGTCACCACGGCGAGCGCGCCGAGCGCGAGCGGGGAGCGGGTGAACACCCTCGGCAGCCGCGTCGACAGGAACGGCCGCCGGGACACCGGGAACGCGCGGGCGTTGAGCACCCCCGGTCAGCTCATCCGGAGCCGGGGATCCACGACGGCATAGGCGATGTCCACCAGCAGATTCACGAGCAGATACACGGACGCCACGACGATGCCGACCCCCATGATCGCCGGAAAGTCCAGCGAGGTGGCGCTCTGAAAGGCATAGGATCCGAGTCCGGGCCATGCGAACACGGTCTCGGTCACGACCGCGCCCGACAGCAGGCCGCCGAATCCCAAACCGATGACGGTGATGACCGGCAGCAGGGCATTGCGGGCGGCGTGGCGCAGCGTGACGATCCGCCGGGACAACCCCTTCGCCCTCGCCGTTCGCACGTAGTCCTCGCCCAGCACCTCCAGCATGCTGCCGCGCATCACCCGGGTGATCACCCCGATGCTGTACGACGACAGCACGAGCGCCGGCAGCGCGAGGTGCGCGAGCGCATCCGGGACGAGGCCGCCCTGGCCGGCGAGCAGCGCGTCGATGATTACGAACCCCGTGACGAAGGGCGGGGTGGGCAGGCGGGGGTTCAGCTGCCCGGCCGACGGCGCCCAGCCCAGGCGGGCGTAGAAGATCACGAGCGCCATCAACCCCAGCCAGAACACCGGCATCGAGACGCCGACGAGCGATCCGGTCCGGGCGGCCTGGTCGACGAGGCCGTCCCGCTTCGCCGCCGAGACGATGCCGAGGGGGATGCCGACCGCGAGGCTCAGCAGCATCGCCGCCACGGCGAGCTCGATCGTCGCGGGCAGGTGCTGGCGCAGGTCCGTCAGCACCGGCTGGTGCGTCGAGATCGACGCCCCCATGTCTCCGTGCAGGAGATTCCACGCATAGATGACGTACTGCTGCGGCAGCGGGCGATCGAGTCCCCAGCGGTGTCGAAACACGGCCACGGCCTCGGGGTTCGCGGCGGCCCGCTCGCCGAGGTTGGCGGCCACCGGATCCGACGGCACCGCGTGCGAGAGGACGAAGCTGAGCACCGTGATCCCCACGAGCATCACGGGCAGCAGGAGGACGCGCCGCCCCACGTACCCGAGCAGGTTCATGGGGGCGCCGCCTCCGCGCGGCCGGCGGCCGGCGCGCTACGGAGGCATCTCATCGTCCCTGCGGGAAGGCGCCGGAGGCGGGGAACGCGGGCGCGAGCGCCTGCGCGTCAGACACGCCGGATGGGGTAGAAGTCGACTTCCCACACGCTGTTGTAGGTCACCCCGCGCAGGTCCGAACGGTAGCCGAACGGGAGGGCCGGCGTAAACAGCGGCGCGTAGGGACCGATCTCCAGCAGGCGCCGCTGGATCTTCTGGAGCAGCGTGGCGCGCGCTCCAGGATCCCCCTCCTGCGTCGCCCGGTCGCCCCACTGCGCCAGTTCCTGCGCCGCGGGGCTGGCGTCCGCCGGCCAGTTCATGCGCTTGCCGACGAGCTGACCGGGCAGGTAGACGAGGAAATCGGTCGCGTCCGGGTAGTCGGCGGCGTAGCCGCCGAACAGCGCCGGCGCCTTGCCGGCGCGGTACTGGCCGAGCGCAATCGTGCCCGGCAGCCCATCCAGGTCGACCGTGATACCGGTGGAGGCGAGATCGGACTGAATCTTCTGCGCCAGCAGCGCGTACTGGATGCCGTAGGACGTCGCGTCGCTCGAGAACATCAACCGGCCCCTGGCCTCCGTCAGCCCGGCCTCTTTAAGGAGCGCCTTCGCCTTGGTCTTGTCCGTCTTGAAGGCTTCCCGCGGATCGAGCGCCCCGGGCAGGTCGTTCGGGATCACGCCGGCCATGCGCTGCGCGCCGGGGCCGGCGATCGCCAGGATCCCCTCGTAGTCCAGGGCATACCGGATGGCCTGCAGCACCTTGGGGTTCGCCAGCTGGCCGGAGAGCGCGGGATCCATGTTGACCATCATCACGAACGATGTCGCGACGACGCTCGACTGGATCGTGACCGACGGCACGCGGCGCAGCAGCGGCAGGTTCGCCTGACCGAGGCTGAGCCCGATGTCGAGATCGCTGCGCGCGAGCTGCAGCGCCTGCGTCGACGCCTCGGGGACCCTGCGCAGCACGACGCGGTCCAGCGTCGCGGGGCCGCGCCAGTGACTCGGATTGCGGGCGAGCACGAGCTCCTGGGTCGGCGTGTAGCTCTGGATCATGAATGGCCCGCTGCCCGCGGAGTGCGACTGCAGCCAGGCCTCGGCCTGGTCCTTGGTCTTGGCGTCGGGGCCCGCGTCCCCTCCCTGGGCGGCGACCAGCGTGCTGTCCATGATGCCCAGCGCGCCGTTCGAGAGGATCGGGATGATCGATGGCTGCGGCTGCTTGAGGCGGACCGCCACGGTCTCCGGAGCGGGGGCCAGGACCTCGTCAACGTTGGCCAGGAAGAACGCCGGATTCGACTTGAGGTTGATGACCCGGTCGAACGACCACTTGACATCGGCCGACGTCACCGGGTTGCCGCTCGCGAACCGGACGTTGGGACGCAGCGCAAATGTGTAGAGCCGGCCGCCGTCGGAGACCTTCCAGGACGTGGCGAGGTGCGGCTTCGGGGTCGACAGATCCGCGCCCTCGAACGTCACCAGCGCGTCGTAGCACGCATGCGTGACCATCTCGCCGTCGGGCTCGAGGGTGTGCCCCGGATCGAGGCTCCGGATGACGAAGTTGGGCGCCATGATCAGGGTCTTCTGGCCCGCCGCCGGCGCCGCACGGGCAGGGACCGCTCCCCGCATCCGCCCGGCCAGCGCAAGCCCGGCCGCGGCCGCAGCCGCTGTCAAGAACGTCCGGCGCCGCATCGGTGACGAGCGCTACGCGGTCTTGTGGATCGGGTACAGGTCGAAGGCCCAGACGCTGTTGTAGGCGACGCCCTGGACGTTGGCCCGGAACGCGTACGGGATCGCGGGCTGGAACAGCGGCACGAACGGTCCGATCTGCGCGAGCGTGCGCTCGTATTCTTGCAGGAGCGCGATCCGCTTGGTGTCGTTCACTTCCGCCTCCGCGGTGTCCGCGAGGGCGGCCAGCTTCGCCGCTTCCGGGGATGCCGCCGGGACCCAGCCGGCCCGCTTCCCGACGACCCGGCCCGGGGCCCACACGAGAAAGTCGGTGGCGTCCGCGTAGTCGGCGGCCCACCCCCACACGCCAAACTGGTCCTTGCCGCTTCGGTACAGCGTGAGCGAGGTCACGGTCGGCAGCCCATCCAGCGCCAGGTCGATGCCGACCGTCGCGAGATCCGACTGGATCTTCTGCGCCAGCAGCGCGGTCGGGATGCCGAACTGAATCGCATCGCTCGAATACGAGAACTTGCCCCTGACCGTTCCCAGCCCCGACTCCTTGAGCAGGCTCTTCGCGCGCTCCCGGTCCGTCTTCGGGGCGGCCGTGCTCGGGAGCGATCCCGGCAGCAGCGTCGGGATGACCCCCGCGAGCCGCACCGCGCCCTTGCCGGCGATCTTCATGATCCCCTCGTAGTCGAGCGCGTACCGCACCGCCTGCTGGACCTTGAGGTTGGCGAACGGCCCGCCGACGCCGGCATTGTTGTTCATCAGCACGTAGAAGGTCGTCGCCGCCGGGCTCGCCCTGACGACCACATTCGGGACGCGGCTGAGCGGCGGGATCTGGTCCGGTCCGATGTTCGAGGCGATGTCCAGGTCCCCGCGGATCACCTGCAGCGCCTGCGTCACCGGGTCCGGGACGTCCCGGATGACGATGCGCTCGAGCCTGGCGGGACTGCCCCAGAAGCGCGGGTTGCGCACCAGGACGAGCTCCTGGCCGGCGGTGTAGCTCTGGATCATGAACGGCCCGCTTCCGGCGGAGCGCTGAAACAGGTACGGCTCCGCGTGATCGGTAGTCTTGGCATCCGGCCCGGCGTCTCCGCCGTTCTGCATGAGGACCTTGCTGTCGAGGATCCCCAATCCCGGGTGCGACAGGATGGGGATCAGGGACAGCTGCGGCGCCTTGGTGTGGATCACCACGGTCCGCGGATCGGGCGCGTCCACCGCCTCGACGCCGTCGAAGAGAAAGATCGTGTTCGCCTTCAAGTTGAGGATCCGATCGAACGTCCACTTGACGTCCGCCGAGGTCAGCTCGTTGCCGCCCGCAAACCGCACGCCGGGCCTCAACGTGAACGTGAACGTGCGGGCGTCGGCGCCGACCTTCCACCCGGTCGCCAGATGCGGCCGGGGGTTCCGGAGGTCTTCTCCGTCGAAGGTGACCAGCGTGTCGTAGGTGACCTTCTCGACCATCATCCCGGTCACTTCGATGGTGCGCCCGGGATCCAGCGTCCGGAACTGTGCGCTCCCGCCGACGATCAGCGGGCCCTGGTCCCTGCCGGCGCCGGCCGCGACCGCGCGCTGCGGCGCCGCGGCAAGATCGACTCCCAGCATGGCGGCCCCCGCCAATCCGGCCCCGGCGGTTCGGAGGAATCCCCGCCGGTCGAGCTTCCCGCCAACGTTCCCCGCGCCTGACGGTCGGTCGGACCGAGTCATGCGATCGTCCCCCTCTTGAGCATCGAGTCCCGGGCGCGTCTTCGACTCGCGATGCCCTCGGTTCCTGCGGCGTGCTCCAATCCAGACTCCGAGTCCCGGTGTACTGGGAGACGAACGGTTCATGAGGACATCATCGACGAAAGGAGGGAGGACAATGAACAAGATACTGGCTTTGCTGGTCCTGGGCACGTCCATCGCGCTCACCGGCGCGACCGCGTTTGCCGAGTCTGACGCGGTGGAACCGGTG
>Ga0209577_10001093_pt1 | contig 27125 bp, 21 predicted proteins | sample GraSoiAngelo_109_FD_185874 | JGI IMG/M metagenome (GOLD analysis project Ga0209577, IMG submission 185874) | Grasslands soil microbial communities from the Angelo Coastal Reserve, California, USA - 14_0903_12_20cm (SPAdes) (version 2) | ecosystem: Environmental > Terrestrial > Soil > Grasslands...
AGGCGGACAGAGCCTGGGCCGCGGACGGGAGGCTGGCGAGGAAACGGAAGGGTCGGGGCATGGAGGGAGGCTATCCCCGGAGCCCGACTTCACTCAGAGCCGGGACGTGAGCGCGGGAGCGAATACGTGTAGCTCCCGATCGTCCGGTCGCAGCAAGCTGACAGGGGATGGGTGCCTTCAACGACAGTTAGTTCGCCGCGGGTCGCTGCACAGGCGGATCTCCGACGGCGCGGCCACGAGAACATATTCGGTGCGACTGCCGAGGGCGCGCTATCGGCACATCCCGCCTACAACGGATGGAGGCGACGCGCTACGAAGCTCGTGCTCGGTATTCGTCGATGGCGTCTGCAGGCACATGGGCGATGCCGTCGACCATCACGTACCTGATCTTGCGCTCGCGGATGAGGACGAGAAGTTCACGGGTCGAGATGCCGAGCCGACGAGCGGCTTCGCTCGCTCGGAGAGATTCAGCGGGCATCAGTCCCTCCCTCGGGGTCGTCGAAGCCCAGTTTACGGCTGATGACCCGAATCTCCGTTCCGACGCTCACCACCTCGGCCAGGTGGCGGCTGTCAATGAGGCCGTCCCGGGCGTCTTCCAGCGCAGCGAGCAGAGTCAGCGCCTCGTCCAGGTTGTAGGAGAGCGCTTCTGGCGGCCCTCCTGCGTCCGTAGGGGTCACCGGCGGCACTTCGATCCTGTAGCACGATCAACAGCATGATCGGTTTGCACGCCGACCGCAGTCGCCGCTCTCCGCTCAGCGATATCGGCACATCGAGGACGGTCAAGCCAAGCCGTACCTCGGGCCATGCTCACCCAGGAGCAGGCGGCACCAGCTAACGAAATCGGCGTTCCGTCCTACCTCACGGGATGTGTCCGGCTCAGCGGCGCTGATTCGCTACAGCGTGCAACCGCAATCAACTCCCGGAGCGCCTTGACGACGCCGACGATCGTCAGGCCCGCGCCGAAGATGGCGATGACCACCGCACGGTGGTACGAATTGCGCCGCAGAAGCTGGCGGTAGCTTCGTTCAACGGACACGCCAGCTCGGGCCGATGAGGGCCAGCACTGCCGATGCTCCGAGTGAAAGGGCTAGCCCCAAAACAATTCGGCCCACTTCAGTCAGCCTACGAGTCGGTCGGCTGCGCGTCTCCCGACGCAAGTACTCTGACGATCAGTGAAGGTGCGGGACTTCCCACAAGTCCCTGGGTTCGGCCGTCCAGGTCGGTCGTGTGACGGCCGCAAGGGCCCAGGGCTAACCCGCAGTGCCATCGACGATTAGGTCAGCTCGCTCGTCAGGCCGTTGCTGCATCAAGTACGCGTCCTCTTCTGGCATCCACCGACCGGTCCAGACGGATCGCATCGGCTCCCCGTCTCGCTCGACGCCGCGTCGAAGCCGGACGGCGGACGGAGCGCTCACCCAGATGGTCAGATCCCATGGGTGTCCGATCTCACGGCGCGTAGAGGAAACGCCTTCTACGACGAGCACGCCGTTCGTCGGAACCTCGTGCCATTCGGCAGGAGCGTCGGCGTCCCAATCCCAACGCTGATAGCGGCCGGGGCGGCCATTTAGTACGGGCTGCAGGACCTGCTCCACGAACCGGTCCTGTTCCCAGCCGAGGGCCGTCGGGCGGGCGAAGTCGTCCAGGCAGACCACGGTCACATCACCGACTTCCGCAGCGATTTTCCGTGCCAGAGTGGTCTTTCCGGCCCCGCCCAGCCCGTCGACCGCGATCAGCAGCGTTCCCTGCCGCGCCCGGTGGAGTTCCCGGATACACCCGACCACCTCAGCCGCCGTGACCGATTCCGGCATGCGTTCAGCATGCCTCCTCCTCCCAGCCGAAATCGGCACTTCCAGCAAATCGAGAAGTGGGAAGTCTGCACGCCCGGCGCCCCGAGATCTGCCTACGGTGGCCGCGTGGATCGCACCGACTACGAGGCTTGGATGGCGCCGGCGTACGACTCGGGTTGGCGCGATCTCAAGCTGCGGGCACAGAGCGAGCGAGCAAACGGCAAGCGATAACCGTCAGGCACAGGATCGGTCTCCCTGGGTTCAGTCGAACACGTAGCCGCGTCGGCGCTTGCTACGTTCCGGCCATGGAGATGGTGCGCGCCAGGTAGTCGTGTTCGATGCTGCCGATCTCGAGGCCGAGAGCACGTTCTGGGCGGGGATGTTCGGCGGGCACGTCTTCAGGGACGACAGGTTTCACTGCGTCATCGACGCCTCCGGCGAGTGGCATGTCGGCGTACAGCTCGCGCCGAACCACGTTCCACCCGACTGGCCGGACGGGGCTCCTCAGCAGGTGCATGTCGATTTGCACGTCGAAGATCCGCGCGCCGCGCACGAGGCGGCGATCGGGCTCGGTGCCAGGCTGCTCCAGGCCGGTGACTTCGACGCCGCAGAGGGGCACCAGGTCTATGTCGACCCGGCGGGCCACCCGTTCTGCATCGGCTGGGGGCACCCTTCTCGAGCGGCGGTCGCGGCGTTCGTCGCTGATCGGTTGAGTTCGGAGCCCGGTCAACAACACGCCTGAGTCCTATCACCTGCGGTCCCGGTCGGGCGTCCCACCTGTCACCATGGAGGTGGCCCGGGAGCTGCCAAATGGAGTTCAGCGCAGCGCAAGTTGTATGCGAGAAGTGCGGGAAGCCCGTCCGGGAGCGGATCGAGACTGCAACTGGGCGTCACGTGTACCAGGACTGCCTCGAAGACGTCCAGGCCGGTGCTGCGGCGGTCATGACGGGCGGAGGGCCTGCCGAGGCGGTAGCGATCCGGGGTTGGCTCCAGCGAGTACGCGCGTGGCGCTCTCGTAGCCGCCCGTAAGTGCCCACTCCGCTCCCTCGCCCAGGACCACAAGACGGACGCGAGGAGCGGATGCGCTGCGGCAACGGCGCTACAAGTCGAATATCTCGTGCTTGACCGAGCACCCAGCGTTGAGCGTCCGCGCTACTTGGTCAGGAGAGGGTCGACCCGAGGCCGCGAGAATTGCGAGAGCGGTAGCTCGACGGGTGTCGCAGCGCGCCCGGTGCAATCCTCGATCGAGTCGAACGAGCTCGATCGTCAGCGCCGCGACCACGAGCACCAGCATCGCCAAGATGGCGGCGAGAAAGCGCGGCAACCGGCTCTGGGGGGGGGCACTGAAGGCGTTGGCTCCATACCGGAACCCTACGGCTCGCACCTGGCCCGATCCGGAGAGTGCCGATACAGCTCGTCCGTCCAACCGGCCCTCGCCCCCGCTACTGGGGCCGGAAGGCCGACAGGTCGGCGTTGGGGTACCGCCGGCACACGTCGTGCCAGGTGCGCGACGTCCAGTAGCGATGGCCGCGGGGTGGAAAGCCCACGAGCTCCAGCTGCCGAGGTGTGGCTCGCTCGACGAATAGGTACCAGGAGTCGCCGAGCCGCTGGGTGAGGCTCATCTTGTCGAACCAGATGTCGCTTACGGTGCGATAGCTGGCCTTGAGCGAGAAGCGAGCACCGCCCGACGCGCTCATCACTGTCCCCCGGTGGTAGGTGCTCGTCTTGTATGCCAACACCGTCCCGGCCGGACCGGCCGCACTGACCTCGTGGGCGTAGATCTCGGCGTGCTCCTCCCGGGTAATGCGCGGCAGCCACATCGGTAAGTCTGCGGTATGGCGCCGTGACACCACGTGCGTGGGCCCGAGCTCCTCGGGGACGTGGTGGATGTAGATGAACATCTCGACCTCCGCAAAGGACGGATCATCCGACGGCACCACAGGCGTGTGGTTCCCGTAGTCGCGGTGCAGCTGTTGGTCGTAGTCCGTCGCGCCGGCGTACTTCGCCCAGTTGTGCGCCTCGTACAAGCGCACCGCCGCGGTGCCGAGGAGCGCTTCGGCGAGAGCGGCGATCGGTGGACTGACGCCGAGGAGCGACCACTCGACGCTCGAGTACGGGAACAGGTCTATGCCGGCGAAGGCGCCCCCTGTGAAGCGGGCGTTGCGGGCCGGATCGGCCCCGGCGTGGTATTCCTCGGCGGTCGGGAACATCAGGCCGAGCTCGGCTTGCGCGGGCGCGAGCTCGTCCTCCCCCAGGTAACCGAGCAGGAGCGCGTACCCGTGCTCGTGAAAGTGCTCGGTTGCCTCCGCCAGCGTGGATGTCTGGCTACCCACCGGCGGGACCTTAGCCAACCGCTGATCGGCAGCCGGTCGGCGAGCGCCTGCACCGAGCTCGGCGATCAAGCGCGCAGCTCGCGAATGGCCCGCCGGCTTGCGTCGCCCCACGGCAGCGCGGACGAGCCGCGGATCCGGGTGGCAAGTGTCCTCCGACGTGGTTGTTGGGGCCGCGAGGCGCTGGTGCCGCGGGCATCGGGATCGGAGTCGGCCGGGTTCCCGGTCGTGGTGCTGTCGGCGCCGGGAGAGTCGTTGGTGCTGTTGCTCTCCGCGTTGGCCTTCTCCGAGACGTCGACGTCGATCGGTGCGAGGGCCTTGCGGGGGATGACCATGCGCCGGCCGAGGCGCAGCACCGGGAGCTCGCCCCGGGCCGCCAGCTCGTAGGCCAGACCGCGGGAGATGCCCAGCAGCCCGGCGGCTTCGGTGATGGTGAGGGTCAGCCGATCCGGGCGGGATCGGGCGGCGGGACGGTCGTACACGGAAGCCTCCTGAGACGCGCGTGAACGACTGGTCGGGATGAACCTGGCCAGGTCTCGCCTCTCAGTCAGCGCCGGGGCGACGTAACGAGGCCCCGGTGCACGGAGAGGACCGGCACCCTTGGGGGGGCGGCCTCCTCCTCAGGCACGGATGATCCACACGGAACTCGCGGCGTTACTCGCGGAGAACTCGCGGACCGTCTCTCGAGCTCTCCGGGTAATGCTGTGTCCCGGGATTAGCGCTACGGCGGGCCCATGGACGCCGGCGGATCCATCGTGATCGCGAGCAGAGCGGTCCCCCTCGGCCATCGCCGCCCCGGCTGGGCGGAAAAGGTCCCCCTCACGGTCCCCTTGGGGCTGACCTCGAACCACGAACCCGCAGGTCAGCCCGTATATTCTCGGTCGGATGGCCAGTTGGGCTGGAACAGGTGCCACTGCTCGGGGGCGACCCGGATGAGCTCCTCCAGCTCGTGGGCCAGGTCCTGGGTCAGGCGCCGCGCGTCCTCGCGCAGGCCTCCCCTGCGCTCGACGGGCACGGCCGGGCGGATGACGCCGTGGTGGCCGCCGCCCGGCCTCATGTACACGGCGGTGGGGAGGAGCGCTGCTCCCGTGCGCAGGGCCAGCGTGGCCGGGCCCGCGGGGAGGGTGGTCTTCTCGCCGAAGAACTCCACCTCGATGCCGCTGCCGACCAGGTCCCGATCCGAGACCAGGGCGGCGATGCCGTTGTCGCGAAGGCAGTGGAGCACGGCCGTCCCCGCCTCGGGACCAAGGGGCACGACGGTCATGCCGAGGGAGCGCCGGAAGGCGACGAACCACTCGAACATCTCGGCCGGCTCCAGGGGCTCGACCACGACGGTGAGGTGGTAGCCGAGCGACCCCAGCCAGGCGCCCCCGAAGTCCCACCCACCGAGGTGGGGCAGGGCCACCACCGCGCCCCGGCCCGCGGCCAGGGCGTCGTCCAGCCGCCCCAGCCCCTCGTAGGTCATGTTGGCGGCCAGGTCGGCGGCCGAGAGCTGGGGCAACCGGAAGGACTCGTACCAGTACCGCCCGTAGGACGCGAAGACCCGGTCCACGGCGCGCTCCAGGGCCCAACCCCTGAGCTCGGGCCGTACCCGGCGCTGGTGGCGGCGGGCCATCTCCCGCCTCCCGCCCATGGTGCGGGCCAGGCCGGCGGCCACCACCTCGGCCGTCCCCGCGGCCAGGGGCCGGGGCCAGGTCCGGGCCACGGCCGCGGCCGTGCGGTAGGCCAGGAGGGGACCGGGGCGGAGGCGCCTGATCACGATGGCGGCCATGGCCGCGGCCTGCGGGCCGTGCCCGCCGCCCCTATGGCCGCGTGACGCGTGCCCGGCGGCGGTCGGCCCGGGCCCCCAGCCACTCCTGGCGCCGGGCCCGCCAGCGGGCCCCGGGCTGAGCCGAGGGTCCGGCCGCCTCCCGCCACGAGCGCCAGCGCAACTCCACCCGGCTGGGCCGCCAACGCCCCACCGGCGCGGTGGGACGGGGCACCGAGGCCTGGCGCCAGACCATCACGAAGCGCTGCACGGCGGTCACGACGGTGAGAACGAGCATGATCCAGAGCACGGGGACGAGGAGCCAGGAGAAGGCCAGGCCCACCCCGATGGCGAAGACCCGCTCGCCCCGCTCCATGAGGCCCCCCTTGGCCGTGAAGCCCAGGCTCCCGGCCCGGGCCCGCTCATAGGAGACGAGGGTGGAGGCGGCCAGGACGGCCAGGGCCAGCACCGCGGCGTGGCCACCGTGGCGGGAGGCCAGGTACCAGGCCAGCCCGCCCAGGACCAGCGAATCGCTGACCCGGTCGGCCACCGAGTCGAAGAAGGCGCCCCGGGGCGAGGCCGTGCCCGCGGCCTTGGCCACCGCACCGTCCAGCAGGTCGGGAAGGGAGGCGGCAATGAGCAGGGCCAGACCTAGCCCGAGGCGCCCCGCCCCGACGGCCACGGCGGTGGCCACGGCCAGCACCAAGCCGGCGACGGTTAGATGGTCAGCGGTCGCCCCCATGCGACGGATGGCTTGGCCGACGGGCTGCGTGCCACGCTCCAGGCTGCTCCGCCAGCGGGCGTCGAACAACGGTCGATTTCTCCGAGTTGAGGGCTGATCAGGACGGGTTCGTCACCCTTCAAGCTACCACCGGGCCCCGGTACGCTGGCGCGACCCACCGCCACCGGTGGGGATGACGAGCCGATGCAGAACGAGCGAGGTGCGCGGGCGTGAAGACCTTCCCTCCGGCCAGGATCCGCAACGTCGCCCTGGTGGGCCACGGCGGAGCGGGAAAGACCACGCTGGCCGAGGCCCTCCTCTTCTGCGCCGGGGCCATCCCCCGCCAGGGTCGGGTGGAGGACGGGACCACCACCACCGACTTCGACGCCGAGGAGGTCAAGCGCAAGATCTCCGTGTCGCTGGCCCTGGCCCCCTTCGAGTACGAAGGGCACAAGATCAACCTCATCGACTGCCCCGGCTACGCCGACTTCGTGGGTGAGGTAGACGCCGCCCTCTCCGCCGCCGATCTGGTGGTGTTCGTCGTCAGCGCCGTGGAGGGGGTCGAGGTCCAGACCGAGGCGGTCTGGAAGATGGCCGCGGCCCGGAAGCTTCCCCGCATGGTGTTCGTCAACAAGCTCGACCGGGAGCGGGCCTCCTTCGAGCGCACGCTGGAGCAATTGCGGCAGGTGTTCGGGGCGGGAATCGCCCCCCTCGAGCTCCCCATAGGAGAGGAGACGTCCTTCCGGGGCGTGGCCGACCTCCTCACCGACACCGCCATCACCTACGACACGGGCAAGGCCGTACAGGGCGAGATCCCTGACGAGATGGAGAGCCTCGAGCACCAGGTCCACGACAACCTGGTGGAGGGCATCGTGGTGGCCGACGACGACCTCATGGAGCGCTACCTCGAAGGTGACGTCCCCGGGGCCAAGGAGCTGGAGGAGACCCTGGCCCACGGGGTGGCCTCGGCCACCGTCTTCCCGGTGGTGTGCGGGTCGGCCTCCAAGCTCGTGGCCATCGACCGCCTGGCCGCCTTCATCTGCGAGATCGGCCCCACTCCCGCCGACCGCCCCCCGGTCACGGTGCGGGCCGGCGACCAGGCCCAGGAGGTCTCGTGTGACCCCGGGGCTCAGCCCCTGGCCTACGTGTTCAAGACGGTGGCCGATCCCTACGTGGGAAAGGTCTCGCTCTTCCGCGTCCTGTCGGGGACGGTCCGGCCCGACGTGGTGCTCACCAACTCCCGGGTCCACTCCGACGAGAAGCTGCACGCCCTGTTCACGCTCCGGGGCAAGGAGCAGGAGCCGGTCTCCGAGGTGCCCGCGGGCGACATCGCCGCGGTGGGCAAGCTGAGCGAGACGGGCACGGGAGACACCCTGGCGCCCAAGGGCACGCCCGTCGTGGTCGATCCCCCGACCCCTCTCAGCCCCGTCCTCTCCATCGCCATACGCCCCAAGTCCAAAGGCGACGAGGACAAGCTCATGACCGCGCTGCACCGCCTCCAGGACGAGGACCCCGCCCTCACCGTCCGGCGGGACGACGAGACCCACCAGACGGTCCTGTCGGGGATGGGCGAGACCCACCTGGCCATCGTCACCGAGCGCCTGCACCGCAAGTTCGGCGTCGAGGTGGAGGTGGAGGACCTCAAGGTCCCGTTCCGGGAGACGATCACCAAGCAGGCCGAGGCCGAGGGCAAGTACAAGAAGCAGACGGGCGGACACGGCCAGTTCGGGGTGGCCGACATCCGCATCGAGCCCCTGGAGCGGGGAGCGGGGTTCGAGTTCGTCGACCAGATCGTCGGCGGCGCCATCCCCCGCCAGTTCATCCCCGCGGTCGAGAAGGGGATCATGGAGACGATGCAGCAGGGCGGGCTCCACGGCTTCCCGGTCGTCGACGTGAGGGTGACCTGTTACGACGGCAAGTACCACGCCGTCGACTCTTCGGAGATGAGCTTCAAGATGGCGGGGTCGCTGGGGTTCAAGGAGGCCATGGCCAAGGCCGGGCCCGTGATCCTGGAGCCCGTCTCCCTCGTGGAGGTGACGGTGCCCGCCAGCTACCAGGGCGACGTCATGGGCGACCTCAACTCCCGCCGGGGCCGGGTCCAGGGCACGGAGTCGGGCAACGACGGCGAGCAGATCATCGTGGCCCTGGTGCCCACGTCGGAGATCATGCGCTACGCCATCGACCTGCGCTCGCTGACCGGGGGCCGGGGCCGGTTCACGGCCCAGCACGACCACTACGACCTCCTGCCCCAGAACCTCTACTCCAAGGTGGTCGCCAAGGACGACAAGGACTGACCCCGCGAGCCGGCCGGAGCCAAGGAGCGCGGTTTACCAGCCATACGGGAACGAGCGAGCCCTGGACGGGCGTGGAGCCTTCGTCAGCGGGCGAAGGCGGACCAGTCCTCCGGGTTGTCCTCCACGAAGTGGGCCACGATGTCGCCGTCGACCCCGTCGACCAGTACCAGGCCGCGCCGGGCCGGGGGGTTCTCGGCCGAGTAGAGCAGGATGCGCCAGGTCGGGCGGCTGAGCAGGCCCCTCCATCCCAGCTGGGCCGAGGCGTGACCGACGGGGAAGCCGACGACGCGGCTGGCCGCCACCAGGGCGTCGGTCTCGGTGACCCCGAGGTGCCAGGCCGCGGCCAGGTGGTAGGCGCCGACCGCGGCGAGGGCCAGGCCCAGAACCAGCAGCCCGTCGTTCACCAGCACGCCACCCTCGTGGCGGGCCACCCAGAGGGCCACGCACGCGACAGCGACGCCCAGGTAGAGCAGCCCCGGGGCCCGCCTCCTCCTGATGTCGGGGAACACGGTGGGGCCCACGAAGGCGCTGACGTCCAGCTCCTCGGGTAGCTCGTCCCCCTGCTCCGGACCGGCGTCCCCGGTGGGGCCCTCGCTCACGGCGCGGCCGAGGGGGCCGGCGGGGATGGCCAGCCCGCCCGCAGCTTCTTCCAGCTCGACGGCAGGGACTCGGGCAGCACCCTGACCTCGGCCGCGGCCGTCATGAAGTTGGTGTCACCGTTCCACCTGGGGAGGGCGTGGGCGTGGAAGTGGCCGGGTATGCCCGCGCCCGCCGCCCGCCCGAGGTTGACGCCCAGGTTCAGGCCGTCGGGGCCGTAGGCCGCCTTCAGGGCCCTGACCGCGTCGGTCAGGGCGTCCCACAGCTCGGTCGCCTCGGCCCGCTTCAGGTCCTCCATCTCCCCCACGTGGCGCAGGGGGAACACCATCAGGTGCCCGCTGGTGTACGGGAAGGCGTTGAGGGCGGCGGCACAGCGCCGGCCCCGCCACAGCACGTAGGTCTCCTCATCGGGCTCGTCCGAAGCGCCGAGGCGGCAGAACAGGCACGCCTGGCCGTCGCCGGCCGCGGCCCCGGCCACGTACTCGCTGCGCCACCCGGCCCACAGCCGCTCCAGGCTCACGTGGGGGCGGCCCCCGCCCCGGGCCGGTGGGGTTGGGCCCGCCTGCCCTCCACGTCGTCGGTGATGCGGCCCACCAGCTCGTCCACGGCCACGCCCCGCTCGGGCCTGGCCTCGCCCCGCACGTTCACGCCCACCGTGCCGGCGTCCACGTCCTCGTCACCGACGACGAGCACGTAGGGGACGCGCTCGAGACGATGATGGCGGATGCGGGCGTTGAGGGGCTCTTCGGCCCCTTCGGTGACCACCCGCAGCCCTCGGCCGACGAGCCTTTGGCCCACCTTCTCGGCGTAGGGGCGATGGTCGTCGCGCACCGGGAGCACGGCGGCCTGCACGGGCGACAGCCAGGTGGGCAGGTTGCCGGCGTAGTGCTCGATGAGGATGGCCAGGAAGCGCTCGATCGATCCGAACAGGGCGCGGTGGATCACCTGGGGCCGGGCCCGCGTGTTCTCGGCCGTGGCGTACTCCAGATCGAAGCGGGGGGCGAGCTGGAAGTCGACCTGCAGGGTGGAGAGCTGCCACCTGCGGCCGATGGCGTCACGCACGTGCACGTCGATCTTGGGCGCGTAGAAGGCCCCCTCGCCGTCGGCCACCGTGTACGCCAGCCCGGCCGCCTCCAGGGCCGCGGCCAGGGCGGCTTCGGCCCGGTCCCAGTCCTCGGGCTCACCGACGAACTTCTCGGGGCGGGTGGCCAGCTCGGCCTCGAACTCCTCGAGCCCGAAGGTACGCAGGAGACGCAGGACGAAGTCGAGCAGCGCCGCCAGCTCGTCGCCCAGCTGCTCGGGCGTGCAGAAGATGTGCGAGTCGTCCTGGGTGATGCCCCGCACCCGGGTGAGGCCGTGAATCACGCCCGAGCGCTCGAAGCGGTACACGGTGCCGAACTCGAACAGGCGCAGAGGCAGCTCGCGGTAGGACCGCTGCCGGCTCCCGTATATGAGCATGTGCATGGGGCAGTTCATGGGCTTGGGGTAGTACGTCGCCCCCTCCATCTCCATGGGGGGGTACATGCTCTCGGCGTACCACTGCAGGTGGCCCGACTTTTCGAACAGGCTCGACTTGGCCAGGTGGGGCGTCCACACGAACTGGTAGCCGCCGGCCTCGTGCTCGGCCCGGCTGTAGTCCTCCATGAGCTTGCGGATGAGCCCGCCCTTGGGGTGGAAGACGGCCAGCCCACCGCCCACCTCGGGGGGGAAGTGGAACAGGTCGAGCTCGAGCCCGAGCTTGCGGTGGTCGCGCTTGTCGGCCTCCTCCAGCCGGCGTAGGTGCTCGGCCAGGGCCTGCTCAGACTCCCACGCCGTGCCGTAGATGCGCTGGAGCTGGGGCTTGCGCTCGTCGCCCCTCCAGTAGGCGCCGGCCACCCGCATGAGCTTGAAGGCGGCAAGCCGGCCCGTGGAGGCCACGTGCGGCCCCCGGCACAGGTCCACGAAACCGGGAGGGTTCCGGTAGGTGGTGACGACGCCTCGACCCGCCCCCTCGCCCGTGTCGACGCTCTCGATGATCTCCCGCTTGAAGGGCTGGTCGGCGAAGAGGGCCAGGCCCTGGTCGATGGAGTGCTCCTCACGCACGAAGGGCTGGTCCTCGGCCACGATCCGGCGCATCGCCTCCTCGATGCGGGCCAGATCCTCCTCGCTGAAGTGGGCGCCACCGGGGAGCTCGAAGTCGTAGTAGAAGCCGTCCTCCACCGGCGGCCCGATGGCGAAGCGGGCGCCGGGCCAGAGCTGCAGGACGGCCTGGGCCAGCACGTGGGCGGTCGAGTGGCGCAGCACGTGGCGCCCGGCCTCGGAGTCGCTCGTCACCACCGACACACGGGCGCCGTCGGGCAGCGGCGTGTCCAGGTCCACCTCCTGTCCGTCCACGGTGGCGGCCACCGCCGCTCGGGCCAGGCGGGGACCGATGGCGGCGGCCAGGTCGGCTGCCGTCGCGTCCTGGGGCAGGGCCCGCTCCGACCCGTCGGGCAGGAGCACCGTGATCTGGTCCGCCATCGCCGCCCGACAGTACTCCGGGCCGCCGCGGCCTCTTCCTACTCGGCTCCTCCGCTGAGGTCGACCCCCAGGAGCTCGGCCGCCGCGGTCACGTCCAGCCCGCGCCCCGCCGCGATGTCGAGCGCGGCCAGGGCTCGGGGCGTGTCGAGATCGTCGTCCAGCGCGGCCCGCACCGCCTGCAGCACCTCCTCGCCCCCGCCTCGGCCGCCGGCCGCGGCCCGCCAACGGGCCAGGCGCGCCGCCGATGTGTCCATCATCTCCGGCTCGTAGGGCCACGAGGTGCGGTAGTGGTGGTCGAAGATGGTGATGCGCACGGCCGAGGGCTCCCACTCCTTGAGCAGGTCGGTGACGAAGACCAGGTTGTGCAGCGACTTCGACATCTTGGTGGCGCCCAACCTCACCTCCCCGTAGTGCACCCACCGGCGCACGAAGAGCTCACCGGTGGCCGCCTCCGACTGCGCGGCCTCGCACTCGTGGTGGGGGAAGACGAGGTCCCTGCCCCCGCCGTGGAGGTCGATGGTCGTCCCCAGCTCGCGCAGGGCCAAGGCCGAGCACTCGATGTGCCACCCGGGTCGGCCCGGGCCCCACAACGACTCCCAGGAGGGCTCGTCGGGGGCCGAGGGCTGCCACAGCACGAAGTCGAGGGGGTCCCGCTTGTAGGGATCGTCGGGGTTGCCCCCGTGCTCGGCCGCCAGGGCCAGCATCTCCCGCCGCCCCAGGTGGGAGATCTGCCCGAAGCGGGGGAAAGAGGAGACGCTGAAGTACACCGAGCCCCCGGCCTGATAGGCGTGGCCCGACTCCAGCACCATGCCGATGAACCCCAGGATGTCGGCGATGGCCGAGGTGGCGCGCGGCTCGGAGAACGGAGCGAGCAGACCCAGGGCCTTCATGTCGGCGTCGAAGCGGGCCATCTCCTCGGCCGCCAGGTCGAGGTAGAAGACCCCGAGCTCGCGCGACTTGCGCAGCAGGTCGTCGTCGACGTCGGTCACGTTGCGGACGCACTGGGTGTCGTGGCCCAGGTCGCGCAGGCGGCGCTGGAGGACGTCGTAGATGAGGTAGGTGGCGGCGTGACCCAGATGAGCGGCGTCGTAGGGGGTGATGCCGCACGTGTACATGGTCACGACGGGGCCCGGCTCGAAGGGCACGACGGCCCGCTCGGCCGTGTCGTACAGCCGCACGGTCACGGCGTCACTCGCCGGCGTCGATGCCGGTCATGCGTATGGCGGTGCGGGTCTTGTAGCGGACGTTGAGCTGCAGCAGCACGGCGGCGAAGGCCTCGATGGGCGTGGCGATGGACAGCGCCCCCGTGTCCAGGGGCCGGCAGCCGGGGATGAGCTTGACCAGCTCGCAGGTGACCCGGGTGGCCTCGGTGTGGTCGGAACAGACGAGCACGTCGCTCTCCACCCGGTGGTCCAGGTTGCCCAGCTCCTTGGCCGGAAGGTGGTGGAGGGCGGCCGCCACCAGCGCGGTCGGGGCCGCGGCCTGCACGTGGCTGGCCACCGAGCCCCGTGGGGGCACCAGGGGCTCGAACTCGTCTCCCACCTTGGCCAGGGCGTTGGCCATGGAGATGAGCACCTTGCCGTCGAGGAGGTGGGCCACCGAGGCGACCGTGGCCGCGGCCGCGTCCCAGGGGGTGGCCACGACCACCACCTCGGCCCCGGCGGCGGCGGCGTTGTCCCCCGCCTCCAGGGGCAGGTCGCGATCGGGCCAGCGCTGGTGGATGGCGTCGCAGGTCGCCTGGGCCCTCTCCTTGGAGCGCGACCCGATGGTCACGGTCACGCCCGCAGCCGCCAGCCGGGCGGCCAGACCGCTCCCTGCCGGCCCCGTGCCTCCGAGAACTCCTACGTGCACGGCTCCACACTGGCACACCGACCCATCCCCTCCTCCACCCCCGGCCGGCTCCCGGGGACGGCCGGGGCTAGGCGGGCGGGACGGGCGTGGCCCGGGTGGTGCCGAAGGGGCGCAGCAGCGGACGGGCGCGGGGGCCGCTCACGGCCAGGCCGGAGCGGACGCGGTCGAGCAGATCGTGACCGCGGTCCCCCTCGTCGGCCACGGCCACTCCCCACCGCACCGGGGCCTCCCCCACGGCCCGGTGCACGCGGTCGACGACGAGCTCGGCTCCCGCCTCGCTGCAGTGGCGGAGCAGGAGCACGACGGTGTTGGGCGCGACCTCGGCGGCCACGTCGCTCTCCCGCACCAGGCCGGCCAGGAGGGCGGCCATGGCCGATGCGGTGCCGCCCTCCATGGCCACCACGGCGATGGCGTCACCGCGCTGCAGGCGCCGCAGCTCGGCGGCCAGGAGCTCGGGCGAGGCCAGGGCCCGGTCCGCCCCCGCAGGCGCGGGCCTGCTCACGCAGGCGGCCAGCACGGCGTCGGTCCCGCCCCAGAGCCCGGCCAGGGCCAGGGTCGTGGCCGCGGCCAGGGCCTCGGTCCAACCCCGGACCTCGGCCTGCACCTCGAGGGAGGGCGACTCCGACCAGGCCGCCAGCAGGCCCACGCACACCTGGCCCAGCATGAGCGGCGCCACCAGGGCCGAGCGGGCCCGGACGGGCGGCCCCACCAGGGCCTGCACGTCCCCCAGCACCACGGCCTGGCCCGTCTCCAGGGCCAGGGCCACGGCGGGCGGGGCGTCCTCCAGGTCCAGCCACGCGCCCGCGACGGCCCGATCGACCAGGATGGGCGAGCCCCGCCGGGGCAGGAGGAGGGAAGCCCTGTGGCATGCGGTCCGTTCGCACAAGGCGCCGGCGACGAGACGAGCGAGCTCGTCCACGCCGGGCTGGAGGGCCATGGCCGACAGGAGGGACGCGGCCGGGCCCCCGTCGCCCGTCCAGGCCGGAGGGCGCCAGGGGGCAACGTCGGTCACAGAGCGGGCTATCGGCGCATCGGGGGCCGCGCCGTAGCGGCAACGCCGGTCACCGGGAGGGGGTCGGATCCCCTATGGGCCTGCTGACGGGCAAGCGCGTCCTGCTGACGGGCGTGCTCACCGACGACTCCCTGGCCTTCGGCGTGGCCCGCCTGGCCCAGCAGGAGGGCGCCGAGGTGGCGCTCACCGGCTTCGGCCGGGGCCTGTCGCTGACCCAGCGCACGGCCCGCAAGCTGCCCTCGCCCCCCGACGTGCTGGAGCTGGACGTGACCGACGAAGAGCAGGTGCGGGCCGTGGCCGACCAGCTCTCGCGCAGCTGGGGGACGCTGGACGGGATCCTGCACGCCATCGGCTTCGCCCCCGCCGCCTGCCTGGGCAACGGCGTGCTCGAGGCCGGCTGGGAGGACGTGGCCGTGGCCCTCCAGGTCTCGGCCTACTCGCTCAAGGCCCTCGCCGGAGCCATGCTCCCCCTGTTGCAGGCGGCCGGGGGCGGGTCGGTCGTGGGCCTCGACTTCGACGCGTCGGTGGCCTGGCCCGCCTACGACTGGATGGGGGTGTCCAAGGCCGCCCTCGAGTCCCTCTCCCGCTACCTGGCGCGCGACCTGGGCCCGTCACGGGTGCGGGTCAACCTGGTCGCGGCGGGGCCGGTGAAGACGGTGGCCGCCCGCTCCATCCCCGGCTTCGAGCACTTCGAGCGGGTGTGGGCCGAGCGCGCCCCGCTGGGCTGGGACGTGCGCGACCCCGAAGCCGTGGCCCGGGCCTGCGTGTGCCTGCTCTCGGACTGGTTCCCGCTCACCACGGGGGAGATCATCCACGTCGACGGCGGCTTTCACGCCGTCGGCGCCTGAGAGGCCCGCCCCGGTCCGGGTCAGCCCACCCGGGCTGCGGGCTCGCCCTCGTAGGTCCAGTCCGGGCGCTTGCGGGCCTGACGCTCGTCGTACACGACGCGCCCGTCTCCGAGGTCGACGATCTTGGGCACCAGGATGGGACGGGGAAGCGGGCAGGGCGCCTCGAGGTGGGCGGCGACCTCGTCGGGAAAGGCCTGCAGGATGCTGGACACGAGCACCTGCTCCTCGACGGCCAGGTAGCAGCGGTTCCCGTCGGTCACCGATCGCAGCCAGCCGCCGATGCGCTCGATGTCGTCGTCGGTGGCCCGTCCCGCTTGGAGCTGCTCCAGGGCGTTGGTGATCTGGCCCGACCCCAGCTTGCAGGGAGGGCACTGCCCGCACGACTCCACGGCCAGGAAGCGGGAGAAGGCCCGGGCCACCTCCACCATGCAGGCGCTGTCGTCGTACACGGCGAAACCCGCCGCTCCCAGGCCGCTGCCGATGGCCTTCATGTCCTCGTACGTCATCGGTGTGCCCAGGTCGCGGGCTCGGATGACGGCGTTGGCCACGCCCGAGAAGGCGGCCTTGAGGGTGCGGCCGGGGAGGGGTCCCCCACCCCGCTCCACCAGCTCGGCCAGGGTCGTGCCCATCTCGAGCTCGACGACGGTGGGACGGGCCACGTCGCCCACGATCGTGCACACGATGGTCCCGGGCGACGCCTCCGTGCCCAGCGACCGGAACCACTCCGCGCCCCGGGACAGGATGTGGGGCACGTTGGCGAGCGTCTCGCAGTTGTTGACCAGCGTCGGGTTCGACTCGTGCTCGGCCACGTGTCCCGTCTCGGGCGCGTGCGCCTCCCAACCGAGCTGGGGTGCGGTGGCGAACAGGCCGTGGATGAACGGGGGCAGGAGGCGGGGCAGGGGATCGTTGCCCTCGATCACCTCCAGCAGGGCCTTCTCCTCCCCGAACAGGTACTCGTCCGGACCGGCGGCGATGGACACGGTCAGGCCCTCCAGCAGACCCGCTCGGGCCAGCTCCTGGGCCGCCCGGGTGAGGCCCTCGCGCTCGGGCCCGAAGCTGGCCTTGACGCCGATGAACGCCTCGCGCGCCCCGACCGTGAGGGCGGCGATGGCCAGGCCCTCCACCACCTGGTAGGGGTTGGCCCGCAGTATCGCCCTGTCCTTGAACGTCGCCGGCTCGCCCTCGGCCGCATTGCACACCGCGTACCTGTGCCTGCCCGACGCGGCTCGTATCGAGGCCCACTTGTCGCCGGTGGGGAACCCGCCGCCGCCCCGACCCCGCAGCCGGGCCAGGCGCAGCTCCTTCACGGTCAGCTCGGGGCCCAGCTCCCGGGCCCGCTCCAGGCCCTGGCCTCCACCCCTGTCGCGGTAGTCCTCGAGCGAGGTCACCGGCGGGTCGGGCACCAGCAAGCCCGCCTGGTCGGCGCTCAACCCGGCTCCACCAGGATCTTGGCGTGGGCGTCGGGGTGGGCCAGGTCCTCGAAGGCGGCGGGCACGCCATCGATGCCCACGGTGCCGGTGATGAGCGGGGTCACGTCGATCTCGCCCTCGGCGATGGAGCGCAGAGCGCCGGCGAACTCGGTGGGGTCATAGGCCAGGGCGAACTGGACGTTGAGCTCCTTGGCGATGGCGAAGAAGGGCTGGATGACGTCCTCCTCCATGCACACGCCCACCACGACGACCCGGCTCCCCGGTGGGGCGTCGCGAAAGGCGCTGTCGATCATGCCCGGGACGCCAACGGCCTCGAAGACGACCAGCGTCCTGCGCCCGTCGACCCGTCGCCAGGCCTCGACGCCCGGCTCCTCGCGGGGGTCGACCGCCTCGTGGGCGCCCAGGGTGCGAGCCAGCTCCCGCCGGGCGGGCGAGAAGTCGGCGGCCACGATGGGCTCCACGTCGCGCAGGCGCAGGGCGGCCACCACGGCCAACCCCACCGGCCCGCAGCCCAGCACCAGGGCGGCCTCCCCGGCCCGGATCCCCGACCGGGCCACGGCGTGGATGCCCACGGCCATGGGCTCGGTCAGCGCCGCGTGCTGAGGCAACAGGCCGTTGGGCACCTCGAGCAGCATGGGCGCCGAAAGCAGCATGCGCTCGGCGTAGCCGGCGGGGAAGTCGTTGTTGTAGGCCAGGGGCACGATGCCGTCGAAGGTCACGAGCACGGGCATGGAGGTCACGACGGTTCCGGCCGGGGGCGCCACCGTGTCGGGACCGGCCTCGATGACCTCGGCCGCGAACTCGTGGCCCATGAAGACGTCGCGGCTCAGGTCGAGCGACGGTCCCGCCAGCGGGCCGGCCAGCTGGCCCGACAGCTCGACCATCCTCGACGCGTGCCTCATGAAGTGCAGGTCGGAGCCGCAGATGCCACAGGCCAGGGTGCGCACCAGCACCTGGCCGAAGCCGGGTGCGGGGTCCTCCACGTCGTCGACCACGAGATTGCCTGAGCGAAGGACGGCGGCGCGCATGGGCGGCGAGCCTAGGGCGCAGGCGGTGCCGGCCCCTCCAGATGGCGGGGGTTGGCCACCATGAGCTTGTCCCTCACCGTCTCCTCGACCACCGACCACACCTCGGGGAGGCGGTCGTCCACGGCGCCGTCGCGGATGGCCCGGGCCAGCTCGGCGTCGTCGGCGACGCCGATGCGGGCCAGCCCCCCGCGGTGGCGGGCCTCCTGCTCCGGCCCCAGGCTCAGCTCCCGCTCCACCATCCCGAGCACGTTGGCGGCCACCCGGGCGTGGAAGCGCACCCGACCCTCGGTTGCGCCCATCACGTCGCCCTCGACGAACTCCCGCACCGCCTCCACCAGACCCGACGCCGTGGGGATGTCGTGCAGCTGCGGCTGCGGCTCGGGCACTGGCGCCTCGGCGGTGTCCGCGCCCGGGGCCGGCGCCGGCGGTGAGCCGGAGGGCCGGGGCAGCAGCTCGAGCAGGTCCCACTCCTGCTCGCACACCCTCCTGCCTATGGCGGCCAGCTCCACCGAGCGCAGCGCCCCCGACGTGTGGGCGACGGTCTGCATGATGCACATGACGCCCCACTTGAGCGTCCCCAGCACCTCCCACCACCGCAGGCTCTCCCGGTCGACCGGTCGTCCCCCCGCGGCCTGGTAGCCGTCGATGAGCTCCTCGTAGGTGCCGAAGCCGCCCACGGGCCTGTCGACGCCGAAGCGCCAGGCTCTGACGCACAGCCAGCCCAGGTCCTCCAGCGGGTCGCCCAGGTGGGCCAGCTCCCAGTCCAGCACGGCCCGTAGTCCCTCGGGACCCACCATGAGGTTGCCGTGGCGGAAGTCGCCGTGGACCACGACCTCGTCGCCGGGAGAGGGCCGGTTGGCCTCCAGCCACCTGAAGGCCAGCTCGAACACGGGATGGGGCTGGGCCAGACCGTCGGCCACGGCGCGGAACTGCTCGACCTGGTCCCCCCCAGCCAGGCCGGGGATCGACCCGGGAGCAATGGCGTGGAGGTGGGCCAGGGCCTCGCCGCACTGGCGGGCCAGGCGCCTGCGGGCCTCGGAGTACTCAGGGTCACGCAGGACGCGGCGGGGGATGGTCTCCCCCGGAACCGACGTCATCACCAGGAAGGCCGAGCCCAGGGGCGACTCCTCGTCCACCGCGGCCACGATGCCGGGTACCGGCACCCCGGCGGCGCCGGCCGCCGCCATCAGCCGCCCTTCGAAGCCCATGCCCATGCCCCCGCCCGCGCCCGCCGGCCGTCCCGGCGGGTCCCGCCTCAGCACCAGGGCCATCACCTCGCCGTCGCCCAGGCGGGCTTCGAAGGACCACGTCTCCCGGGAGGCCCCACCCGACAGCCGCTTGAAGCCGCCCAGGACGACGGCCTCGTCACCCAGGGCCCGGGCCAGGACGGAGCGGAGGCGCTCGGCCAGGTCCTCTCCGCTCATGGGCCGGTCACCGAGCCAGGTCGTGCACCGCGCCCACCACGGCGCCGCTCGACAGCTCGGGGACGGTGAGGTACCTCGCCCCCATGGCCTCGGCCAGGCGCCGGGCAAGACCGAGCCGGGTGTGGCCGTCCTCGGCGTCGAGAACCACCGCGCTCACCCCCTGGCGCCGCACCGCGCCGGCCTGGGCCACGGCCGCCTCCACCGGGTCGGTGCCGGGGGGGCCGGCCGTGGCCCGGCCGTCGGAGAGCAGGACGAGCAGCGGGGGGCGATCGGGAGAGCCGCCCTGGCGGGCCACCCCCAGGGCGGCCTCGATCCCGGCCGCCAGCGGGGTCCGCCCTCCCGTGGGCAGCGAGGCCAGGCGGGCCCGGGCCACCTCGACGCTTCCGGTGGGCCTGAGGACGACCTCGGCGCCCTCGCCCCGGAACGTCACCAGGGCCACCCGGTCGCGGCGCTGGTAGGCGTCGAGCAGCAGGCTCACGGCCGCGCCCTTGGCCGCCTCCATGCGCCGGGGCGCGCCCATGGAGCCCGAGGCGTCCACGGCCAGCACCACCAGGTTTCCGGTGCGCTGCTCCCGCACCGCTTCCCGCAGGTCCTGCTCGGCCACCAACGGGGCATCCGGAGCCTGCCGGCGGCGGGCGGCGGCGGCCCGCACCGTGGCGCCCAGGGCCAGCCCGCCCTGGGACTGGCCGGCGCCGAAGGGACGGTCCCCCACCAGCCGCCCCCGGGGGCCGGCCACCGTGGTCCGCCGCCCCGGCGCGGCCTGGCCGGTGACCGGAGTGCGGGCCGCAGCCATGGGGACCACGGGGCCGGCCGCGAGCGGTGGGACGGGGGCCTGGTCCCCGCCGTCGTGGGCCGATCCGTGGGCCGATCCGTCCCCGGCTCCGTCCCCTTCACCGCCGCCGCCGGCACCGTCCTGTTCCTCGGCCGCCCGCAGGGCCTCTTGCACCGCGCCCTCGTCCACACCGTGATCCTCGAAGGGCGAGCGCCGCCCCCGGTGGGCCAGGGCCAGGGGCAGGACCCGGCGCACGTCGGCCATGGTCGCCTCCTCACGGCCCTCCCATCCGGCCAGGGCGGCCGCAGCCCGCGAGGTGACCACGTCGGCCCTGAGGCCCTCGGCCCCGGCGGCCCCGCAGGCCGCGGCGACGGCCCGCAGCAGGGTGGCGGCCAGGGACGCCGGTCGGGAGCGGGCCAGACGGTCCCGCAGGGCGGACTCCTCGTCCTCCCAACGGGCGACGAAGGCCTGGGGGTCGGAGTCGAAGCCCAGCACCCGACCCACGGCCTCGGCCCGGGCCCCGGCGTCGGCGTCGGCGGCAACGCCCGCGCACAGCCCGAAGCGGTCCAGGAGCTGGGGTCGCAGCTCGCCCTCCTCCGGGTTCATCGAGCCGACGAGCACGAAGCGGCTCGGGTGGCTGTGGGACACGCCCTCCCTCTCCACCCGGTTGACGCCGCCGGCGGCCACGTCCAGGAGCAGGTCGACCAGGTGGTCGGGCAGGAGGTTCACCTCGTCGACGTAGAGCACGCCTCCGTGGGCGGAGTGCAGCAACCCGGGGCGAAAACGCTCCCGGCCCTCGGTGAGGGCGGTCCGCAGGTCGAGCGATCCCACCACGCGGTCCTCCGTCGCACCCACGGGCAGCTCGACGAACGGGGTCCCCGCGCCCAGCAGGGCGGCCAGCCCCCGGGCCAGCGTCGTCTTCCCGCTCCCCTTCTGACCCCGGAGGAGCACGCCACCGATGCGGGGGTCGAGGGCGACGAGCAGCAGGGCGAGCTTCACCTCGTCCTGACCCACCACCGCGCTGAATGGGAACACCGTGTCCGTCACGGCGAAGCCTCCTCCCACCCCTCCGCCTCCAGCAGGGCCGAGCGCAGCGCGTCCAGCGCCGCCGGCGAAGGTTCGGCCCACAAGCCCCGCTGGGCCGCCTCCAGCAGGCGCTCGGCTATGGAGCGCAGGGCCCAGGGGTTGGAGCGCTCGAAGAACTTGCGCACCTCGGCGTCGCCCACGTATGCGGACGTCACCCTCTCGTACATCCAGTCCTGCACCACGTGGGCGGTGGCGTCGTAGCCGAAGAGGTAGTCGACGGTGGCCGACAGCTCGAAGGCCCCCTTGTATCCGTGGCCCCGCATGGCCGCGATCCACTTGGGGTTCACCACCCGGCTGCGCACCACCCGGGCCGCCTCCTCGGCCAGGTCCCTGACCTTGGGGCGGCCGGGGTCGGCCGAGTCGCCGAACCAGGCCTTGGGCTGGCGGCCGGTGAGGGCCCGGACGGTGGCCACCATGCCGCCGTGGTCCTGCAGGTAGTCGTCCGAGTCGAAGATGTCGTGCTCCCGGTTGTCCTGGTTCTTCACCGCCACCTCGATGGCGCCGAAGCGCCGGCGCATGGCCTCGGGCGCGGCCACGCCCATCCGCCCCCGCCCGTAGGCGTAGCCGCCCCAGGCCAGGTACACGGCGGCCAGGTCGTCGTCGCCCCTCCAGTCCCGGGACTCGAGCAGGGCCAGGATGCCCGACCCGTAGGCCCCGGGCTTGGGCCCGAACAGCCTGGGGTCGTCGGTCCCGTTGGCCCGCACGTAGTTGTCCTCGCCGGCCTCGTCCAGCGACGCCACCAGGCCCACGGCGTCGTCCAGGACCTCGAGCAGGTGCGGGAAGGCGTCCCGGAAGAACCCCGACACCCGCAGGGCCACGTCGATGCGGGGCCGGCCCAGCTCCTCCAGCGGGATGGCCTCGACGCCGACGACGCGCCCGTTCTCCTCCGACCAGCGGGGGCGCACCCCGAGCAGGGCCAGGGCCTGGCCCACGTCGTCGCCCGCGGTGCGCATGGCCGCCGTGCCCCACACCACCAGCCCCACCGACTCGGGGTACCTCCCCTCCTCATCGAGGTGGCGCTCCAGCAGGGCGGCCGCCAGCCGCGTCCCCACGCCGTAGGCGAGGCGGGAGGGGATGGCCCTGGGATCGACGGAGTAGAAGTTGCGCCCGGTGGGCAGCACGTGGGCCATGCCCCTGGTGGGCGAGCCGCTCGGCCCCACGGCGACGAAGCGCCCGTCCAGGGCGGCGAGCACGGCGTCGATCTCGCCCCCGGTCCCCCGCAGGGCAGGGACCAGGTGGGTGCAGACCCAGCCCAGGGTGGGGTCGGGCCCGTCGTAGCGCCAGGCCCGGGCCTGCAGAGCCCCCAGGCGGCGCCGGCACTCGGACTCCACGGCGTCGACTCCCTCCCTCCGGCCCGCATGGAGGTCGACCCCGAGCTCGCCCGCCACCGCGGCGCGAAGCGAGGGCACGCCCCCCTGGGGAAGACGGGTGACGGCCAGCACCAGGTCGAGCTCGGCCTCCGCCGCCGGGGCCCGCCCCAGCACGTGGAGCCCGCCTCGGATCTGGGCGTCCTTGAGCTCGCACAGGTATCCGTCCACGTGGAGCAGCAGGTCGTCGAACTCCTCGTCCTCGGGCCGCCCGTCCAGGCCCAGGTCGCGCTGGAGCTCGGCCGCCACCAGCAGGTCCCACACCTGCTCGCGCACAGCCGGCAGCTTGGCCGGGTCGAGGGACGCGATGCGGGCGTGCTCGTCGAGCAGGTCCTCCAGGCGGGACAGCTCGTCGTAGGTGTCGGCGCGCGTCATGGGCGGAATCAGATGGTCGACGATGACGGCGTGGGCCCGTCGCTTGGCCTGGGTGCCCTCGCCCGGGTCGTTGACCACGAACGGGTACACCAGGGGCACGTCTCCCAGGGCCGCGTCGGGCGCGCAGGCGGCCGACAGGCCGACCCCCTTGCCCGGTAGCCACTCCAGCGTGCCGTGCTTGCCCACGTGCACGATGGCGTCCGCGCCCCACCCGGCATCCAGCCAGCGGTAGAAGCCGAGGTAGTGGTGGGTGGGGGCGAGGTCGGGCGAGTGGTAGACGGCGACCGGGTTCTCGCCGAATCCCCGGGGGGGCTGCACGGCCACGAGCACGCCCCCCAGGTCCAGCCCCGGGAACACCAGGTCGTCGCCGTCCACGTGCACCGCTCCCAGGGGGTCGCCCCACGCGTCCACCACCTGGCCTCGTAGCTCGGGAGGAAGGGTGGCGAACCAAGCCCGGTACTCGGGCGCGCCCAGCCGGCCGGCGGCACCGGCCGCGCCCGTGGCCGCCGGGAAGGCGTCGTGGTCGTAGAGCATTCCCTGGGCCAGCTCGGCCATGAGGGCGTCGCCGTCATCGGGGATGCGCTCGACGCGGTACCCGCCGCTGCGCATGGCGTGGAGCAGAGCCAGCACCGACGCGGGCGTGTCCAGGCCCACGGCGTTGCCCATGCGGCTGCGCTTGGTGGGATAGGCCGACAGGATCAGAGCCACCCGTCGCTCCCCGGTCGGGACGCGGCGCAGTCGGGCCAGCCTGGTCGCCACCCCCGCCACCCGGGCCACCCGGTCGGGCACGCTGCGGTAGGCGAGGACGGGTGAACCGAGCTCGTCCCCGTCGTCCACCACCTCCTTGAAGGAGAAGGGCACGGTCACGATGCGCCCGTCGAACTCGGGCACGGCCACGCCCATGGCCACGTCCACGGGGGACAGACCGGCGGCCCTGCCCTCCCACTCCTCTCGCGACGAGGTGGCCGTCACCGCCTGCACCACGGGTACTCCGAGGGTTGCGAGGGGGCCCGCGTCCCACCCGTCCCCTGCCCCGCCGGCCGACGAGCCCGCAGCGAGAACGGTCGTGACCACCGCGTCGACTGCGTGGGCCCGCAGCAGCTCCACCGCGGGCACTTCGCCCTGGCCGTCGGGCCTGAGCGAGTAGCAGAACAAGGCCACGGCGTTGGCGCCTCGTTCCTCGATGGCCGCGCACAGATCGGCGACGAACTGGGTGTTGCCCGACAGCACGTGGGCCCGGTAGAAGACCACCCCCACCGTGGGCCGGCCCGGGTCGACGCCGGGGCGACCCAGGACGCCGTGGTCGGGCACGGCTACGGGCGGCTCGAAGCCGAAGGCCCGTCCCAGGACGGTATCGGCCACCAGGCGCAGCAGGTTCTCGGCGTTGGCCAACCCGCCCGCGGTCATGTAGGCGAAGGCCCGGGCCACCGTCGAGGCCGGCGCGGTGGACAGGGCGGCCAGCTCGGCGTCGGGTACGGCCTCTCCTCCGAAGGCCAGCAGGGGCACGCCCCGCTCGACGCAGTCCCGGCGCAGCCGGCCGAACCCCTCCTCCCACGCCCGGCGCCCGCCCAGGAGGCGGACGAGAACTGCCTCCACCCCGTCCAGTGCGGGCGGAGCGTCGAGGGCGGCGGGGTTGGCGGCCCGCACCGCCGGGAACCCGGGGGGCAACCCCTCCAGCACCGAGCGCAGGGCCAGGATCTCGCTGTCGGCGTTGGTCAGGACCAGGATCACGGCCTGCCTCCGACCGGAGAAGCCTGGTGGGTGGGGACGGCGCCGGTGATGATCGCCTCCAGCGCGGGCAGGTCCAGGTGGCCCTCGAGCAGATCGGCGAAGCGGTCCAGCTGGGCCTGGCGCGCCGCGGTGAACGAGACACCGGCAGGGGCGAAGCGCTTTCCCCGGCGGCGGGCCGCGGCCATCAGGAAGGCGGCGCGGAACCCGTCCTCCTCGAACAGGCCGTGCAGCGAGGTGCCCAGCACCGGCGCCAGCCCGCCGTCGGCCGTTGCCGCGCTGGCCGCCCCCTCGGCCTGCTCGCCGTACACGTCGTCCAGCTCCAGCCAGGGACGCCAGAGCGGTCCGGGCTCGACCCGGCCGTGGCGGATCTCGTAGCCGCTCAGCCGCTGGCCCAGCCCTCGGCCCCGGCGTTGCCTGGTGAGCTTCTCCGGCGCGAAGCGGGTGACCACGTCGAGCAGGCCCAGGCCATCTGCCTGTCCCAGGCCGGACTCGACCCAGTCCACGATCGAGCGTCCGAGCATCTGGTAGCCGCCGCAGATCCCCAGCACCAGCGGACCGCGGGGACGGCGGGCCATAGCGGCGATGGCCTGGTCGAGGCCCCGGGCCCGGATCCAGGCCAGGTCGGAGACCGTGGCCTTCGTCCCGGGCACGACGATGACGTCGGGATCCCCCAGGGCCCCGGCGCTGGTCACCAGACGCACGCCCACCCCCGGCTCCACATCGAGCGCATCCAGGTCGGTGGCGTTGGCCATGCGGGGGAGCTGGATGGCAGCCACGTCCAGCAGGTCGCTGCCGGCGACAGGGGGCGACGGCGCCGAGGGCCGGGGGCCGGCCAGCGCCAGCGAGTCCTCTGCGTCCAACCCCAGCCCCTCCACCCAGGGAAGCACGCCCAGGGTCGGCACCTGGCAGCGACATTCCAGCTCGCTCAGCCCGGGCGCGAGCAGGGCGGGGTCGCCTCGGAACTTGTTGATGATGAACCCCTTGACCAGATCGCGGTAGGCGGGGGGCAGGAGGGCGACGGTGCCGTAGAGCGAGGCGAACACTCCGCCTCGGTCGATGTCGCCCACGACGACCGCGGGCATGCCGGCCTCGGCCGCCACTCGCAGGTTCACGATGTCGTGTTCGAGGAGGTTCACCTCGGCCGGGCTGCCGGCGCCCTCGCACACGAGCACGTCGAAGCGTGAGCGCAGGTCGGCCACACACTCCAGCACCAGCTTCAGCAGCCCGGGCTTGGCCTCGTGGTAGGCGACCGCGTCGAGGTGGGCCCAGGGCGTGCCGAGGACGACGACCTGGCTGGTGCGTTCGCCGGTGGGCTTCAGGAGTATGGGGTTCATGGCCACCTCGGGCTCGACCCCGGCGGCCAGGGCCTGCACGCCCTGGGCCCGGCCGATCTCGTGGCCCGAGGGCGTGACGTAGGAGTTGAGGGCCATGTTCTGGGCCTTGAACGGGGCCACCCGCACCCCCCGGCGGGCCAGCAGCCGGCACAGCCCGGCCACCACCGCGCTCTTGCCCACGTCGCTGGCCGTGCCGCACACCATGAGGCCGCCCCTCACGGCTTCGTCTCCGTGTCGCACTCACCGCGGACCAGGGCCAGCGCTCCCGCGAGCTTGGACAGCCCGGCCGGTGACGGCACCGCGACGCGCACGTGGTCGGCAAGCCCGAAGCTGGCGCAGTCGCGCACGACCACACCTCGCCAGGCGAGGCGTTGCCTGAGGCCGCGGGCCTCGGGCACGAGCACGTAGTTGGCCTGCGACGGCCGGGGCCGCAACCCGTGGGCGCGCAGGACCTCGACCAGCTCGGACCGCAGACCGGCCACGGCCGAGGCCCAGCCGGCCACGTCGGCTCCGCCCAGGAGGTCGGGCAGGGCGGCCGCGGCCAGGCTGTTCACCGACCACTGGGGCTGGCGGTCCCGCAGGCGCCGGGCCCAGGACCCGCCGTCGTCGGGGGTGAGCACGAAGCCGATGCGCAACCCGGGGCAGGCGAAGAGCTTGGTCAGAGAGCCGACCACGACGGCACCGTGGTCGGCGTCGCCGCGCGTCCAGCGCCCGGTAGCCAGGGGATAGAAGGCCTCGTCCCAGACCGCGGCCGCGTCGCCCGCGGGGGCCAGCACACCGCTGGGGTTGTGGGGGTTGGACCGGAAGCGGGGCCCGTCCGCGGACACGCTGGCCAGGTGACGCCGGTAGAGGGAGAACTCGGGGTCGTCGACCCGACCTCGTCCCAGCTCGG